>Ga0213872_10000254_pt1 | contig 46539 bp, 66 predicted proteins | sample VelepicomBERX_R2_FD_160071 | JGI IMG/M metagenome (GOLD analysis project Ga0213872, IMG submission 160071) | Rhizosphere microbial communities from Vellozia epidendroides in rupestrian grasslands, the National Park of Serra do Cipo, Brazil - RX_R2 | ecosystem: Host-associated > Plants > Roots >... | reverse complement strand
AGGAAACAACCGTTCTCGATTTTCTGGCCGAGAAGTACGGATTGAAGATCGGCCAGACGGAGAACAACGGGCAGCCGTTTCGAACCCTAGTCGTCAACGATAGGGATTATGTGGAAACTGTACCGCTCTACGACCTCGTCGACTCCCTGACTAGGATGATCAAGTCCTACGGCAAGCGCTCGTCGGAGGCAGCCAAGGAAGAAGTGGACTGGAAGTCTTTGGCTCACGCTGTTCGGGTCTATGAGCAGGTCGAGCAGTATCTGTGCCAAGGCCAGATCACCTTTCCGAGGCCTAACGCCGAATGGCTTAGGGACATCAAGTTGGGTCTTATCCCCGTAGAAGAGGTGAAGGCCCACCTAGTGAACATGGAGAATCGGGTCAAGGCCTTGATAGAGTCCCCGAAGTACCAGTTCTTCGATACCCGTAGTCGAGCTGATCTTCAGCTATGGGGCGAGCGCATTCTTTTCCTCTTCCTGAAGAGTTTCTACTTCGGTAAGCCGTCTGAGTCTAAGTCGAATGTCTTTGGTGCATTTCGAATTCCGGAGACGAGCTATAAGACAGTTCAGGTTGTGGAACGCGCGATCTACGTCTGTCCAGACAGGGACATCGAGTGTGGCCCATATGCAGCGAACTGGTGTACTGGCTGCCCTCATTGGCTTCGAACCTTGCCAGAGGATGACGGATCATCTGCTCTAGACTAGGAGGTTTAGATGCCTAATATCAATGTGACAAAGGTGAAGACTGACTTTGGTTTTGACCCCAACGGGCCTGACGTTCAGGTCATTGGAGGTAAGACCTACAAACGAGTTCAGGCCGAAGATCAGGTGAACCTTAAGGGCGGTGAGAAGTTTCTGGTAGTCGAACCTGAAACAACCGACAAGCCACTTGGTGAGGCCGAGCTTGTGGAAATCATGAAAGAGCGTGGGGGCCCAGAGAAGAAGTACGACCCTCTAGCAGCCTCGATCATGCACGGAGAAATGGCAATCGATATGCCTGAGGGGCATGTCTTTGGCTCCCCTAGGAAGGTCGCTTCACCTTTGTTTGAAGCTGCAAAGACTGCGGTTCTGGACGCCGCCAAATCCCCTACGCCAAATTTTCGTGAGGAAGAGCCATACAAGAAAAGCAAGGACAACGACATTCATGTTCGGGTGGTAACCCACAGCAAGGACGCGTTGGCCAAGAAGGGGCTCCATAAGGCTTTCGACCTCATCTCGGATTCTGTTCGTCAGCAGATGGTTCGGTTGAAGGCTGCAATAGAACTCGGCATTGACGTGGACCTTAACAAAAAGACTCTGCAAGGTCTTTTGAAGGAAGTTCACCCTGATGCGGACGACATTGAATTTGGCACAGACTTGATCGGTAACGACCTTGCTGAACTTCTGAAGGTAGGTCTTGAAGACCAATCTAACTCATCGATAGTGGTCGAGAAGCTGGTTGAGGTTGAAGCCGCACCTCTCCTGCAGAGCCTAAAGTTGCAGCGCAACGACTGCAGCCGTCTCCACAAGCTTTTGGAGGCAATGAGTGAGAAGGCGCTTCAGGCCTCACTACTGGAATTGCTGAAGATGGCTACACCAGTGGTAGTCCAACATGACTGGCTCTCGGTCATGAGTCCCATGCTTGTCGACTCCTCGGAGGTCTTGCTGCCTGCCGATCTATGCGTGTTCGAGTTCAAAATCAACGGCCACCTCCTGTTCATGCTCTTGAGTCAAGACAATCTTGATACCCGCCCTATTCTGGTCGAGGCTGGGGACAACTGGGTGACTGTACCTCTGAACGAAAAGTTCCAGCACCTACACGACTTCTGCTGGGCACAGGTGCACGCAATCTGTGCCATGCTGTCGGCCAAGGTCGCGGAGACCACGACGGTAGTCGCACCCAAGAAGTTGAACGACAAGCGGGTCAAGCTGGGCAAGGTTCCACTGTTTGACTACCATATCGTGGACCTCAGCCGCCGTCACAAGACCAGGCGTTCAGAGGGGGCCAAGGAGTACCAAGGGGTCGTGAAGTTACACCTACGTCGTCCCCATCTTCGACACTACGAGAACGGTGTGGTCAAGAAGATTGACTGGATGCTGGTTGGCAATCCTGATCTGGGCTTCGTGGACAAGCACTACCGTCTGTAGACCCCATGCTCATGCGCTTCCCAGCGCGTTGTTTTTCTACTACACAGGGCGGGGGCCGCAGTCCGCCCTGTGCTATAATCAATCTGCGGGAATGTTCCCGATCAACGAAAGGAAGAGAAAATGTCTAAGGCAAAGATGGCATCGAAGTCTGCAACGGCCGCAGTCGTGGAAGTCACGCAGGAAGCAGCGACCCAGATCACGCATCAGAATCAAGAGTCCTTGACCTCCATGCTCAAGTCCCATTCCAAGATCAGCGTTGAGCTGGCGCTGGCGAAGAAGCAGGCCAAGGTCAAGAAGAGCAAGAAGACGGCTGGCATTGTTCAGTCGCTCAAGATCGAGCGCACTGAAATGCGTACCCGAATCGCAGCCCTGCTGTTGCCGACGACGGTGATCGCCCAGCCGCAAGCCTGATCACCGCCACTAAGAAAAGGGAGCTTCGGCTCCCTTTCGTCGTTTGAGGTTCATATGTTCAATCTCTTCGTTCTCGCCTTCTTCTTCATCGGTTTCGTGATCGAGACCTTAAGGTCTAAGAGGGAGTCACGTCTCTACGGCTTTTATTGGGTACAGCTGGTATTCCCAGTAGCTTACGGGCTGGCAGCCTTAGGTATGGTCTTGCTTATCCTCTTTGGACCTCGCGTATGACTCCGTTGATGAGCACTCGGTACGTCACTGTTGAGCCAAGCACACTGACGCCCGTAGATACATTTGGTCTCCCCATCGCCCACCCTCTTCGGGTTGCTGCCAATGTCCAAACCTATGAGCGCCGTCGCGCAGAAGCTATGGGCTTTGAGTTCAGCCCTGTTGACGTGCTTTGGGTGGGCAATGGTTATCAGGTGAGTGGGTCCTTCATTTGCATTTGCGGTCGTCAGGAGTGCTACACCTTCCGCGTCTCTGAGATAGAAGTCACGTTAGCACTCGCCGATCCTGTAGAGGTCATCAATCCCGCTCGACGCCTTGCTGAGGGAGGATCCTTTTCCCGTGAGCATCTGCTTGCCGACGGCTACGACGAAGAAACGGTGGACTACATTTTGGCCAAGGGCGAGGAGTTCGATGCCGAAAACCCGAAGGCATATTCGTACACCCAACCTACTAGCTGGTGATGAAAACCCTACGAATTGTGGCCGCAGCCAACAGGTGGCCTGATGGTGTTATTGTGGTTGGTGTTCGGCATGCTGACCGTATCATGGCCTCTGTTGCCAGAATTGCTCCACATCGAAGCCTGCACCACACCGAAGAGGGCTTTGTGGACTCGCGTGGTGATTTCCATAGCCGGGAAGCCGCATGGGTGATTGCCTACGCCGCGAATCAGATCCTTCACCGCTTGCCAGCCGATACCAAAACGGACGGCACTCATGTCCTTTGGTCCGAAAATCTGTATTGATATCCTCCTCTTAATTTCATCCAATACTAAGAAAGTTTTCGGCCCCGTCTAAGTCATAGGAGGACACAGTGACTGGCGCAGCACCAAGTTACATTGATTACCTAACGGACCTGATTTGCAGGGTCTCGAACGACCATCACATAACATTTCTCTCTGAATCCGGCACTCGCTGGATTGATAACGAGCAATTGCTCTGCTTTGTGGAATATCTGCACGAGGCGGATCGGCAACAGTACCTGCATGCGGTTGCCAACCTTGATGGTCACGCCTTCTCCCGCATCAACGCCCGTCTGAAGACCAAGGGCGGTAGCTATGTGTGGATGGAATTCACTTTGATTGCCATGTCGGCGGGCAATCAGATCGCCATCTGTGGTCGAGACATCTCCCACTGGAAGACGATTGAAGCCCGCCTTGAGCAGGCTGCCATGTACGACCCCCTGACTGGTCTCGGCAACCGTTCCCTTCTGGCGAAGGCCATTGATGACTACATCGCGGTCGCTAAACACAACACTTCTGGCTTTGCCCTCTTAGTATTGGACCTCGACGGCTTCAAGAAGGTCAATGACTCCCTAGGCCATCTGGCGGGGGACGAGATTCTGGTCGAAGCTTCCCGTCGTCTGAAGGGGGTTCTACGCGAGCAGGATTTAGCAATCCGCATGGGTGGCGATGAGTTCGTCATCATCCTTCCTGGGGCGCGAACCCCGGCTGCCGTCGAAACGGTCTGCATCAAAATCTTGCGAGCCATTGAGAAGCCGTTCCTCACCGACTCTGGAAACCTGGTTCATCTTTCGACCTCCATCGGTACATCGTTCTACCCTACTCATGCCCATGAGCTTCAGTCTCTTCTGCAATGCGCAGACTCTGCCATGTATGCGGCAAAGAAGCAGGGAAAGAATTGCTCCAAGGTCTACGATCCCTCTTCTGAGGGTCGTCACAACATTGTGACCATGGAGAGTGCAATGTATGCTGGCATCCAGCAAGGCGAATTCTACTTGGAGTTCCAACCCCTGTTCGATCCTTCCGGGGACCGAATGCTAGGGGCCGAGACCTTGATGCGCTGGCGTTCGGAAACCTTCGGCTCTGTGTCACCAGCGACCTTCATTCAAGTGGCCGAGACCTCTGGGCTTATTGAATACCTAGGTGACTGGTGCCTGCGGGCCTCCTGTCACTTCTTGAAGCGCATCAACCTACAGAACCCGGAGTTCAAAATCTCGGTCAACGTATCGTCCCGGCAGTTCCAGATGCCGTCCTTCAGGTCTTCACTTCAGCGGGCGGTTGCTGAGATTGAGATCAATCCTCATAACCTCATCTTGGAGATCACTGAGAACTCGCTTATGAAGGACACGATGGAGGTCATCAACACTCTGGACGAGATTGACGCCCTTGGCGTGTGCGTGGTCCTCGATGACTTTGGCACCGGCTACTCTTCGTTGGCATACCTGAGTCGTTTCCGTCTCAAGGCCCTAAAGGTCGACAAGTCTTTCGTGGACAAGATTGGGGTCTCCAAGTCGGATGAAACGATTTGCAGCGCCATCATTTCCCTGGCGCATGCTCTAGGTATGTATTGTGTGGCCGAAGGCGTGGAGACCAAGGAGCAGCTGGACTTCGTGGCCTCCTTGGGTTGCAACATGATTCAAGGCTACTTGTTCGGGAAGCCGTTGGCAGCTAACGCGCTACTCGATCTAATCTTCCAGAAGGCTGTGGCATGAACCCGATTTCAAAAGACATCTTGGAAAAGATGAAGGGGCGTACGGACTTCCCGTCCCTTGCGTCCACAATCTCCCTGCTACTGGACGAGCTTCGGAAGGTGAGCTCCAGCACCTCATCTGCGGAACTGAATCGCTTGATCTCCACAGACCCTGCGTTGACAAAGAAGGTGCTTCGTCTTTGCAACTCGCCCATGTACGCACAATTCGGTGGGCAGGTGGCTAGCGTTGAGGAGGCAGTGCGCATTCTAGGCACGCAAGCCATCAACTACTTGGCTCTCAACGTATCGGTTTTGAATTCCTTCACGGACGATAAAGAAGCTGAGGATTCGAACGCCAAGCTCTCGCTCTCCATTATGGCCGCCAATATGGCGCACGACATTGATGTCGGTGACGATCCTCCGAGCATCAGACCCCTGAACGTCACGATTGCCAACTTCGCTCGCCTCTCTGTGGCTTTCTTTCTGCCTGAGCGTTGGGCTAAGGTAGAGGAGGAGATGGCCAAAGGGCAAGATCAAGACCTTGCCTTTCTTGGGGTGCTTGGCTGCCCGTTGGGTGACGTAGCTAGGGACATTCTCTCCTCATGGCGGTTTCCGGAGTCCCTTATCTCTGTCGCCACCGGGGAAGATCAACGACCTTACGTGGACTTCTTCAACGCCGCCTCTGAGGAACTAACTCAGGAGGTCCCGAACATGGAGGCTCTGATCGATCGGTTCCCGGCCTTGGTAACGCCTACCATTCGGCGTCAGGTGCTGGACTCCTTGGCCGTGGAACAGCAAAAGTTCATGGGTGAGGACACGTTGAGGGCCATCTTTGATAACCGTCGAAAGAAGTTCAGCGTCGCCTCTGCGTTGGAAGGCATCGACGGCTCTAGGGAAAGCCTGGCCACTTCTCTGCCAAAGCTCATGAAGTGCCTCTTGACTTTTGGACCAGATCGGGTAGTTGTGGCCTCCCGAAACATCCTTGGGCCTGATAAGTTCCGCATCCTGTACTTTTACGATAAAGACTCGGGCATGGAGTCCGTTCTTCCAGAGGACCGTCGCGGCTTCCTCTTGGAGGAGGTGCCCATGATCTCCATCTGCCTGGCCAAGCAAATGGACGTCAACGTGCGAGACGTTCAGGCTCTCAAGGCGGGATCGAATGTGGCATCCGCACGTCTGGATCTATTTCCGTCTTACATGCGCAGTCTGTGCCTCCTTCCACTGGAGTTCCCGAACCGCTCGCAGAGTGTTGTCTACTTGGCCTGGAGGGGGCCCAATGCTTTGGACACCAAGGCAATGAATGAGATCCTGAACTTTAAGGCCGCGGTCATCAACGCCGTGTCCTCTTACGAGGGCCCTGTGCTAGCCGACGCTTAATCAAAACAGGGAGAGGGTGTATGAACTGGCTTGAGAGATTCCGAATCCGTAGACGGATCAAGGCCTTGAAGGTCGAGGCTTGGATTCATGCACGCGAGGCACTGGCTAAGAAGCTGATCGCCCCAGGGGCGTCTGACTACAATAGCCGGCTCTCGTTGTCTTACCTTAAACAGGCCCAAGCTTTGGAGGACGTCCTTGAGCGTCACCGTCTGGGTCTGCCCGAAACGTCTGAGTCCACTTTCGCTGAATTTGAGGACTCCCAGAAAGGAAGGCTATGAAACTTTGGCAAATCATGTTGGTTGGCACCCTTGGTGCTGGTCTCTTTGGCTTCCTAAAGCCTTACTCCTTGAGAATTCAACCATCAGCGGGAATCATGACCGTCATCCATCCTGCGGAGTTCCACTCCGTAGGTGATGTGGTCCAAATTCGTCCTCAAGATCAGGCTCTGGACTCAGATTCGGGAGTAAGCCACGGATTTCAAGTCTACGCGCAAGGTCGCGATCCTCTGGCTGAGACCGCGATTGGTGAGATTGCGCCCTTGGCTCGAAAGGATGGTCGACAGTGGGTACGATTCTATTTGGCATCGGTCAAGACCTCGAAAGTCATTGCCGGTCCCTTCATGTACGACTGCTCCACCCTGCCCGCTGGGGACGATGGCTACTACAGGATGATCAACGGGGTTTGGGTCAAGCTCATGGACTCCAAGCTGGCTCCCATTCCAGGGCACTTTGGACCTGTTCCTGACTATGGGGCAGTTCCTGGGCAGTTCGCTTGTGAACTTGCCTATGAGGCTAGGCAATGAACACGCCGTCCACGCCCTCTCTGACCTTCATGCTGGCCCTAACCATTGGCTTTGCTTTAGGTCTCCTGTTCGCTTACGTTGTTAACCACTTTCTCTCCAGGGACACGCGCAACGAAGGGGAACCTGAGGCATCGAAACCTATTGCGTTTCCGATGGCATCCTGCCCACGTGGCAAGGCAGTGCAGTTGTTGAACCCTGGAGGCGTGTGGACCCAAGGAAAGTGGGATGGGGTTGATAACCAATGGCAGGGTTGGTACCCGTTGCCTCCAGTCCAGGACAGCAAACCTAGACTGTAAATAGTAATACGGAACCGTGGCAGAGCGATTTATTGCAGCGGCCTTGAAAGCCGCCGATGGGGAAGCCTATCCGTGGGTTTGAATCCCACCGGTTCCGCCATACATGGAATAGTGCATGAAGATCCAAGCTAAAATGCGATTGACCGACTCCTTAGTGCTGGGTGCCCACCGCACTATCGAGCAAGCTATTCTGGTACCTGAGGTTGCCAAGGCGGTCAAGGACTTTGTCAAGTCATATGGGAAGTCGTTGCTCCTCATAGGTGGCATTGCGGTCTCTTACTACACCAGACCAAGGGCTACCACTGACGCAGATTTTCTGTTCTCGTCGTCAGAAGCGGCTCCAGATCGAGTTGAAGGCTTCAAGCGAATTCGTGCTCATGCCTTTCTTCACCTTGAAACGCATGTTGAACTGGAAATCCTAGACCCTGACTTCTTGGGCATAAGTGAAACCTTATACGCTCAGGTGGAGACCTCGGCTGTACGAGTAGCTGAGCACTTATCGTTGCCGTCCATCGCTGGGCTTATAGCTCTAAAGACTTGTCGATTGAGTTTTCAAGACAAGGCGGATATCGACAACCTGCTTAGGGTTCTTGAACAGCGCAGCAAGGAGTTCTCTATACCCGAATGGGACGTACCGCATGAAAAGGTAGAGGCATTCAATGCCTTTTTGAAAGAACGATGCTAGGAGACTTGATGAACAATATGGAGCGTAGGGTGTTATATGTTGTGGCCAACACCATTGGTAGGGACCTCAAGGAGATGAATTTGGACATGACCTTGGAGGAGTTGGAAATCGACTCCCTAGACAACGCGGAGATCATGCTCGAACTGGAAGAGGAATTCGAAATTCAGATTCCAGACAATGTGTGGCGCCCGCCTCCGCAGACCATCAACGCATATGTCAATAGGGTTGAGGCCTATCTATCGACTTTCAAGTCTGACTAAGGACTCGAATTCTGACCAAGCCCTAGAAGAAAGGGCCTGACTGAGAGTTCAAGGGCCGGTAGCTTAGCGCTCCAAAGCGACGTTCTCATAAAGCGTTGATCGCGGGTTGGAATCCCGCCCGGCCTACCACAAATAAGTCTTGACCAAGCGTACCAGATGTTGGATCAAAACTACGTAGTGCTTGGCAAGCACGATGACCGCGAGATACGAAGATATCATAGCGCCGTGGCGTCCTATTGGGTGCTAGTTGGTCAAGAATCGGATCCGGCCTACATTGTTCGGGTAGGCAGCGATCAGAGATTGTTACCCAACGGTCTTAGGGCCTACCCTGTCAAGACTTGGAAAATTGTTGACCGAACAAGTAGCTTTGTACAGACCGTACTGTTCAGTCACATCCTTCCAGAGTACAAGAGTCTGATTGTCGAAGATGACCGACAGCATATGTGGATGAATGCGGTCGTTCATGCACTAGCTTGCGGCCTAGTGGTTCAAGCATTTGACACCAAAGCGCTTGTTCCCGTAACCGGCGTAGGCTCTTTTCCTCCAAATTCTTGGCCTGTAATTTCTTCCCTTTCCTAGGAAAGATCATGAAGATCATCTCCACATTCAAAGACTGCTACGACTTCATTCAGGCCCAGGGTCACGACGACGGTCTCCTATACATCAGGAAGACGCAGGTCTGGTCTCGATCTAATCCAAAGGATGAGAGTCCCTATCCTAACCTTGCGGCCTATCTTCATGATCATGCTTGTGGGGAACTGTTGCAGGAATCGGAACTAAAAGAGCTTCTTCCAAAAGACAGGGACTCGGTAGGCCAGCTTTATTCAAATTGGTCTAGTGGGACCCTTTTCTTTTGTGGGCATAAGTATCCGATCCTATACACACCATCTCCTAACACGATGGACTTCAAACCCTCCATCCTTAGCATGCCCCAGCTCCAAAAGGTTTCGGGCCTAAAGTTTGACGACATACCTCGCATGTGTAGGAAGAGCCTCGAGCCCCTACCTATATCAGAGTCTCTTAAGGAGATGATGATTGCCTCACGAGTGCCTGCAATGTTCGTCACCCGCTATCAGATATTTTTCAATCCCTCCCTTAGGAATCTGGGCTTCGATACCCTGATGGCTCCTTCCCAGATCGGTCAGGAGCTGATGATGTTCTTTGGAAACATTGCGTCTCCAGATGACACGCCGATCAAAATCGCCGATAAGGATCGAATCGCTCAGCATGGCTTCGACAAGTGGAGCTTTAGAAAACAATCACCTGATGTGAAGGCCTGATCATGACCTTACCACCAAAGCCTTACGAAGATCAGCCTTACTCAAATCCGATCTGTAATCCAAAGGGTGTTATTCTTCCCATGGCGTACGGATCTTGCACTTGTGATTGTCACCGAATTGAGGGTGTATATCACGTCATGCCGTGTTGTGGAATAGGTGTTGCATCCCTCCTTCCAGGGACGCGAATGAGCAGTCTACCATTTGTAGATGGCTTTGAATTTCGCGCATTGGAAGACATTCCAGCAGGGTTTGTAACCCCAGATCAGGTCAAGAACCGCATCTCCAGACCGACAACTGCCGAACCTGTGGAGATCAACTACGTGCAGTTCGATGACGCACCTCAGACTATGAAGTCCCATCTTGAGGAAAAGCAAGAGGCCTTAAGGCAGCGGAAATGGCATCCCTAGACGGCTTCTTTCTCCCTAATTGAGAAACTGTAAACAAGAAGACTGGTGACGACTTCCCTTGGACCTCTGCTCTGGACCTATCCTAGCCATGGGTCTGCAACTAAGGTCGTCACCAGCTAGGCGGGTAGGTTGATGCTAGACCCTCCGCTGAATAACTGGTGCCTGAGGACCTGAGGAAGAGGATCGCATAGAAGGGCCGCGACGCGTAAGCACCAAGGCCTGGAGCGGTCGACAAACTCTGACACAGGACAGTCAGGACCAGAAGAGCCGATCGGAGACCATAGGGAGACCTAGGGCTCTGAAGCATCTAGACGATGGGATGGGCATGAATCTCATTCGAGACCGGATTTTAGAACGTGCGTGTCCACGGGTATGCCTACCAACAGGCTTTGGTCTACGTGTGCCAGACGTTGATCGAGACCTTAGAAAAGCCTGCTTGGCAACAGGATGCGAAACCCGAGGGATGGGTTATGGCCTCCCAAAGTCCCTCCCCGTCCTTCGGGCGTAACATAGGTAAGGATTCATCATGACCGGAATTGTTTGCTCCTGCTCTAACCCAGACTGCATGGTCAATGGATGCCGGCGAATGCGCGAGCTTCGTAAGGAGCATCCTAATGTTCTTCAGCCTGATCTGGTTCAGCAGGTTCCTAAGGACAAGTCCTACAACGACCTTGAAGAGCCTATGCGCAAGCAGCAGGAGTTCGAGGCCCTGAAGGCAAAGTTCCCTCCCATCGTGCCTGCCCGATATGAGAATTTGGGAATGCGTCGAACTGGGAGGACTACACGAATGCTAGCCTTGGCGGCTGAGAAGGCTCAGCAAGGTTATGCCATCTACGTGCTGTGCCTAAACAAGAGCAAGAAGTTCTTGGAGACCCAGTTTGCTACCCAGTACCCAAATGTTACGGGCGTCAAGTTCGATACCCGTAAGAGTCTTGTCTATGCGTTTGATGACCAAAGGCTATGCCTGAGGACTTCCATGCCTAAATCGCAATTGCTGATCGATCACGCCTACATTGAGTCCCGCTACTCTGTGGTCCTAGATCATTTGCATGCCTTCGATGAGGTAAAGGAAGAAAAGGAAGAAAAGGAAGGGGAGAAAAAAAATGAGTGACGTGAAAATTGGAGCCAAGACCTTGTTGGTCTTTGACGAGAATCCGGAGAAGATTAGCTTCTTCGTTATCGACTCGGCAAGCCCTATTGCGCAGCAGGCTCGTCTAGTGGCCGGCAAGTACATGAACAGTGACGAGTTGACAAAGAAGGAAGAGAAGGCCCCCACCGCGGTATCCGAATGGATGGTTTCCACGGAAGGCAAGGCTGCTCGTCTGGACAACAAGAAGGTCATGGAAGTTCGCGTTCAGGAAGTCATTCATTTCGGCTTTGCCTTGTGAGGTAGGCCAATGACTACCATTGCATGGGATGGCGAACAACTTGTAGCCGACAAGGCTGTGGTCATGAGCGGGCATCGTGCTCTGACCTGTAAGGCGCGAAAGCTCGCATCTGGTTTTCTTGTGGCTGGAACTGGTAGCGGGCCCTACGTCGAGGAAATGATTGCCTGGTTCTCTGACGGTGCAGACCCTTCCAAATTCCCAACTCATCAACGTGACCTCGAAAAGTGCGCCATGTTGATCGTCGTGTCCGAGGCAAAGGTCGTCAAGCTCTACGATGGCAGTCCGTACCCAATTCTGATCGAGGATCAGCAGTACGCTATCGGCTCCGGTAGCCACTACGCCCTGGCTGCCATGCACCTTGGAAAGAACGCGATTGCTGCCATCGAGGTTGCTGCTCATTTCGATCCCAACACCTCAGCAGAATACGATGCGCTAGGTTTTGAGCCCCAGACTGCCACCGTAGACAAATCCCAGCTTCTTGAGGAGTCGTACACAGAGATCATGGATCTTGTTCATGCTCTTGAGGACACGGCGTTCAGGCATGGTTGGAGCTTCGGACAAGAAGATCCAACCATGCCAGGAGACTCTGAGGAGCAGAAAGATCTAGATGATCTTAAGACCGACATAGAGAACAAGCTAAGTCGTCTTAGGGCCTCAACGCTTCCTTGTGAGGGCGGGAAAGATAAATTACCGAAGATGCGTAGGAGAAGGTCATGAACTTGGATCTAAACATTACGTTTGAGCCCTTTCCTGAACCTGTCTTGGAATTCGAATTCGCAGGACTTAAGTGTTACAACCATACCAAGGTTCTTCTGAACGGCGATTGGTGTCTGACAATAAATAAGTACCAGGATCTTGATGTCCAAGTTCCGGTTATGGATGAGTGGGGCGATGAGGTAGAGGAAGACGATGAGCCCAAGGAAGTCGTGTCCTACGCGGTGAAGGCCAGATGGGACATGCTGAAGGTCAATCACGACCCAATTGGGGCAGTGACAGAGGAAGACAAGAAGATTCCCACAATAGAATTGGCTCGAATTCACGCTGCTGCGGCTGCAGGTCAGGTCGCCAACTTCCTTCGGGAGAAGATGCGACTCTTTGGAAACGGGTCTGAAGCAAAGGCCTCGAAAGCCACAAGGTACAGATTCCAGTATGGCGACAAGGCTAATCAGACGGTCACTGTATATGCCACATCTCTTGAGGAAGCTCGTATCAAGGCCGTTTCGGAAATGAATCACAGGCTCCTGCTCAAGGGCAAGGTTCCACCAACCATCTGGGCTCTGGACCTCGTACCCTGGGTCACTGGCGGCAAATCAATTTAACTCGTAGGCAAAGGAAAAGAAAATGCGAATCCAACCCCGCAACGAATACGTGGTCCTCAAGGTCATTGAAGCTAAGAAGCACGGTGGCATTATTGTCCCGGGTCAAGAGACGGAACGCAATCTCCTCACCGTGGTCTCCGTTGGCCAAGGCGGATTGACTGTCGATGGCCGCCGTATGCCCATTGAGGTTTCCGATGGTGTGCCCCTCAAGTCCGGGGATGTGGTGTTTCTGAAACAAGGTGAGTACGAGACTTTCGAGCACCAAAAGGTTCAGCACCTGATTGTTCCCCAATCGGCTTTGATTGGCATCGAACTGCCTCAAGTCAACGACTAAAGTCCATACTGGGGACCTATACTCCTAACCAAACACGCGGCGAGTGTGAAGTAGAGTCCACACGCAGTTGCGACCCGGGGCGACCAGCGGTGCTGGAAGGCAATCAATGAGGTCCTGAACGGCAGGGCAACCCAACAGCGCAAGATCGTATCGATAAGTCGTTTTACGAAAGCCTGATTCAAGACCTCACCATTTGTAGTCCGTGAGATACACAGAATAAAGCATGTGAGTGGTCGGTGAAAACTAGGACCACGGAAAGCAGACGTTGATGGGTGCAAGACCCGGGTTCGATTCCCGGCAGCTCCACCACTAGGTTCTTACAAGGGCCTAGTAGTGCGTTCTGAACATTGCTCGATGAGTTCAGAGTAGGGCCCTAGTGATGGGGCTGAACTGGTTTCGATTGCGTTGCTGAGACTGAAGCTACATGCCGAGGTAGTATGGATCCTCGTTAAAAGCCTATGCAACAAAAGTAACTGCAGCCAATGACAGCAGCTTCGATCAGCGCCTCGCGGCCTGATCGACAAAGCTCTGCCGGGTTCTACCTAGCTTAGGTTAGGTGTGTACGGCGGAGGGCCCGGGCACCTGATAATGACGGTGTCTTTGACAGAGCGCAAGCTCAATGAACCCGGGCCACCTTTCTCTTTGCAAGGCGATTGTGAAGCCCATTCCGACCAGATGGCCATCTGGGTAGCTCGATTCTTGAGTGTCGGTTATACGCCACATTCTCGTCCTGATGTTTTGCTAGGACAGCCACTACCTGTCTTAGGAAAGCATGAGTGGGTTTCACAATCTCTTTATTTCCTGGAGATGAACATGACTGATCCTCAATACAAGGTCATCAATCTAGTGACACTAACCGATCAGGAACGTAGGGCAATAGAGGCCTTCCTAGACGAACACTGGGAGCGTTTCTGTGCCGTGGCCGAGCATTATCTCACTGACGAAGAGATTGACGAGCTGGGCGACAAACTGGAACAGGAGTAGGCTATGCAAAGACGTTCCTTCTTGGCTGCCATTCTCGCAGCCTCCGCGGCTCCGGCAATCGTGAGCGCCAAAAGTCTCATGCCTTTGCGGGTAGTTAAGCCCAAAAGCTTTTGGGTATTCGAAGGCGAGCTAGACCTCACGCTCGCGGACAAGCTCAACGCCCTAGGTATTAGTAAAGATTTCCTGTACTCGCCATCTTTGTCGGAAATGAATTCCCTGTCTGAAACTTCGCTGCGAGCGCATTATCAGAGGATAAAAGAGCACCGAGAGCTTTACCAGGATTGTTTGAATCCTGAGTTTGGAAAGGTCTTCAAAGGGGCAATAATCAATGAGTGGGACGCGTTGGCGCTAAAGCAACGCCAGCGGCGTCAAGCTTACGGTTTTTAGTGGAAGGTATCCCATTATGGCCCTCCTAATGTGCCTGTTGGTTGGTCTATTCCTGACGTTTCAATTGGGGCCTCTCAGACCGTCGACCAACCACGGCACTGACCAACTTGGGCCCCAGAGGCCCGAAGAGCGATGGCGATTGTGACCATCGGGCTAGGGGCCGCGCTCGAAGGGAACGTGCGCATCGGTAACCCGCCCAAAAGGTAGCCGATAAGGTCTCATGGTTTCGACCAATGCAACTGAGGAAGGCGTGGATGCTTTGTCTACGCCTTTTTCCTTGTCTCCTTAGAACTGTAAACACTCTGGCACAGGTCACGTAGACCTCTAACCCAAACCTAAGGTACCGATCATGGAACGCTACTACGTTTTCAATCAGGACATGAAGATCCTCGACACCATCGAGGCCCCGAACGTTGAGAAGGCGTTGGAGAAGGCGAAGAAGAACCTAGCCTTTCGTTGCCTGAACCCAATCGTTGGCAAGGCTAATGAGCATGACGCGATTCTTGAGCGTATGGAGCGTGACGAACCGCGTCAGCACCGCGGTCACTACACCCAACGTCGCCATCAGCAGCATTGAGGTCTGACCATGACAACAGCAGCCCCAACCAAGACGATGACCAAGCTCCCTCCGCCTAAGAAGGCGTGCGAGTGCCCAAAATGCAGCCGTGAAGGCTATCGAGTCTCCAGTCCTGGGTGTAGGCCGCTGTACCACTGCGCATACTGCCGAATGCAGTTCTCCTAACCTTCTGGAGATGATGAATGACACCCACGGTGCCCTAACAGTTCAGTTTCAAAGCCCAGAGTGGTTTCAGGCCACGCGCATTGGCTATATCAATCTTCATCAACATCCACTGTAGAGACCATCATGGACATTCAAGTTCAAATCGACAAGAAGGCTGTAGAGGCCCAAATCGTTCAGGCCGTCATGGCCTCTGCACTTGGTGAGCATGTTGATAAGGCGGTTAAGAAGGCCTTTGAAGCCCCAGGTTTTAGTCGTTCTTCTTTTGTTGAGACCGCAATTCAACAGGCTTTATACGACTGCATCCGAAGTATTGCGGTTCAGGAAGTGGATAAGTTTAAAGACCTTATCAAGGCCAAGGTTTCCGAAAAGTTGACTGATGATGTCGTGGACTCTTTTGTTTCCAAGGCTTGGGAAAGATTCACTAAGGATTGAGTATGAATGACAACCAGTTCCAGAGTATAGGCAACATCGCCTAGCTTCCTGGAGGGCCAAATGGCCAACACGTTGATTCCCGAACGCATCAATTTCTTGAACATCAGTGCCATCTCGTTGGCGAAGTTGATCAGGACCGAGATCAAGACCTACAACGGTCGTGATCCGGACCTCATGACCTGCCTGACCTTGGCTCGTCTCATGAAGGAGGCCCATCGTCAGGGTGAGATCCGTGGCAGGGCTTTGAAGTAAAGTGAATAATGTCGGAGAGTAGCTCAGTTGAATAGAGCAGCGGTCTTCTAAACCGCAGGTCAGGGGTTTGAATCCCCTCTCTTCGACCAAATAGCGCGGGTGGCGAAATTGGTAGACGCACTTGGTTTAGGTCCAAGCGTCTTTGACGTGCAGGTTCGAGTCCTGTCCCGCGCACCACCTATTAAGCGGGTGTAGCTCAATGGTAGAGCAAATGCCTTCCAAGCATAAGACGAGGGCTCGATCCCCTTCACCCGCTCCAAATTTAAAGCCGTGTCTATGCATTCAAAACTTCTTAGCACCAAAACTTCAGTTCCCACAGGTCATGACATTGTTGATCTTGTGGCCTATCTAAAGCACGTTAGGACCTACTACAAGGATGGTATCGCTAGTCGTGCATCAGAGATTGTGGCCCACATTGAACAGCTTACGGCCTGGATCGATCTCTTGGAAAACTCAGGCAAGGTAGATATCCCTAGAAGTCGGTTGGCTCGGGTTCATCTACTTATTGGACAAGGTCTTGAGGCCTCAACAGTTGGCGGCAAGCACGAAGCTTTGGAACGACTTGGTCATAACATCGGGCCGTGGATTTGTGCTTCGTGCTCTACTTCATTCCCAATGCGACCTGAGAAATGCCCTGTCAATGGCTGCAATGAACTTCTAGACAAAGGCTTTTAACATGAGTACCAAAGTCGATAAGCTCCACATTCTATCGTGGCTAAGTGCGCGCTTCCGCAAGGCTAGAAAGGAACGTGAAGACTCTCCACACGATCTAGGAGCGGTGCTAAGTCAGCAAAATGCGTCTGCTGTGCTTGCGGATTTCGTTGCCGACTTTAATGTCGCTGACTCAGGTCCCTCTGCTAAAGAAATTGCTGCCACTCTAGCAAAGCCAAAGAACTGGGCTCTCTCGCCTCCTGATAAGCGGCATGAGATGGAGATGTGCGAAGTGATCACCGAACGAGACCGTCGTGAAGAGGTCATCAACCAGATTCTGGATCTCGTCCTCGGGAAAGATCGACCAGAGTGGTCAAGTGCCTATGATTTTGAGGACGCCATTCGTGATGTGCAAGCGCGCTGTTTAGACGGTGAAGCCATGTACGGACCCCCGCTGGCTTGGGTACTCTACACAGCCACACCGGCGCTTACACCCTACGGTAGTCCTTACTCTTCCAAAGAGGAGGCGTTTGCTAGCGCATTTCGCATTCCGGCTACAATAGCGTGGGAAGTTCGCCCCCTGTATGACATCCTAAGAAAAGGAGAGCAAGATGCCGCAAGCTAGTGCAGAGACCCTGAAGGCTTGGCCTCACGACGACCGAAAAGCCTACACGCTCCTCGAAGAGAATTTCGGAGAGAAGGGCGGCTGGTACTATCCGAAGGTTGTTGGGTATCAGCCTACTGCTGAGGAGCAGGCGGCTATCAACTATCTGGTAGAGGAGTGGGACTATGGGTACACCGCAGTTGATCCCAGTTGAGGCTCAGATTGATGCGGCAGAGAAGTACGCTGAGGACTACGATGAGGACCCTAGTCCCGGCATTAAGTCCGCAGTCCTGAATGCCTTCTACGCAGGTATCAAGTTCGGGTCCATCGAGACACAGGCACTGGTATCCGCAGGAATCGAGGCCGTCATAGAGGTCTTGAAGCCTATCTCCCATAACAGCAGTCTGGATTACCGTGGTGACGCTGATGAGGCTCTGGACCTCTTGAACACCTTGGTCGTGGCCAGGGAGATCGAGAACCAAGGCACTTGGTGCGGCTACGTTGCGGGCATGATTGCCACCTACCTGAGAATGGGCACTGATGACCAGCGCATCAAGGCCATGGCCAGCATCATTGAGCGTCGTCTATGGGCTCTGAAGCCTTCAGAGAATTCGCCCATAGTACCTTCCGGTTGGCAGCTTGTTCCCGTTCGATGCACTGACGAGATGGGTCAAGCTGCTTATGAAGAGGCAGGCTGCCCGACCGATGGCTGGCATGGCTTTGAAGAGCTTTGGGCTGCAGCTCTTAAAGCCGCACCCAAACCTGAGGAAGAGAAGCCTATCCACTTCTACGATGACTGGCGACCAATCAGGGCCGCGCTGGATGCAGCCTATGAGAAGCTGGGTCGCAAGTTCACGAAGGGCGGAGGTTGCTCGACTGCGGATTGGAATCTGGCAGTTCTAATCTACAAAGCTGTGGAGGAAAAGAACGCGAAAGAAACCTGCGTTCACTGCCAGAAGTCGTACCTCAGGTACCAGACCTACAGGTGCTTCGACTGCAAGGCCACGCTGTGTGAGTATTGCGCCCCCGAACACTTTGGTCCCAAGCACCAGGGGCGGGCTGAGGTCGCCCATCCGAAACTGTAAACAATAAAACTCGAATGTCAACAAGAGGCGTTGATGTAGAAAGACCGGCATGACCGTCTACCGGACTGTGACCGCGAAAGCGAGCTTGTAGGTCGGTCATCGGGTACCCAATCCCGATCTCTCTACCATAAACGAAGGAGTTGACTCATGGAAAACGTTCAGAAGCCTGTGCATCGTACCAACCTGCGTGGCCTGCTGGCCTCCCTGGGCGGTAAGGTCTTCAGTCTTGACTTTATCAAGGCTGATGGTTCGCCTCGTACTATGACTGGTCGTCTGGGAGTGGGCAAGCACTCCAAGGGCGGCCCGAACAAGGTCGAGGCCACGGATCGTCCGTACCTGACGGTATACGATTTCCAGCACAAGGGGTATCGAACTGTGAACCTTGCAACTGTGGGGCGCGTTAGGGCTCACAACCTTGATGCGTCTGTGATCGGTTGATCGAGTAATACCCTCAGCCCACTGTGTTTAGCCACGGATAAGGGCGCGTGAGGGCGTGGCGGCTGTACACGGAGGCCGCCATCTCTATTTCAAGGACCTGCCATGGACATCCATATCCTCAAGTGCGACATCAAGACCTCCAATGGCCACGTTTATCCGAAAGAGGACGTGCAGAAAGCCATCGATCTTCTTGGGGACACACCAGTCCAAGGCAATTACAACTTTTCCCTTAATAACCTCTCGGAGAAGTCTTCCTACGAGGTTCACAACCTGCACCTCGAGGGCGATAACCTGGTCGGCACGCTAAAGATTCATGAGTCCGAAAAGAGCAAGGCTCTTCGTCATCTGCTAGAGTCGGATCGAATTGGGTCCGTGACCTTTGGAGCCAGCGGCTACGGAGACGTCCTGCCTGATGGTACGGTCGTCAACTACCGCATCGTAAGTATAGACTGCGTGGACCGAACAAAAGAAGTGCCTGAATACGGTGACTGGTTAGTAGGTTCAGGCGAAGGGTAAGACAACGCGACCGTAGTTCAATGGATAGAACGGAACCCTCCTAAGGTTCAGATATGGGTTCGATTCCCGTCGGTCGTACCAGCTTAATTTCATGGGGTAGTCAACGAGGTCGGTAATGATACCCTACAAGGAAGAAGCGGATCACGCAGAGGTGGCTAAGCAAGTTCAATATCTATTGGACGCACCACAGACTCACGTACCGTACGCAACGAAATGCAAGATCAAGGACTGGGACAAGCCAGTGCCTGCAGCCTATCAGGTGTACGTCCTTACCAGACAAAACTTATGGCTGTCGCAGACCGCCAAGCGACTTCTCAATGCCCTTCTGCTGGCCACAGTCGCTTTGGAGAAAACAACAGAGAAGGACTTACAGGTGAGGTATGAACAAAGACGAGACACACTGCCTAAGGGTGTTAACGCTGCCTAGGCCTGCCCCTGACGTTGACCTCCGCACCCTTCTTGAGGACGGTAGCGAGGTGTTGGATTGGGTGACAGAGAACGAGGTACCACAGACGGCGACGTTGATAACCTTCATGATTCTTGTGGCATCAATCGTGGGCGCGTACTACGTTGATATGGCTCATGTAGCCTACGCTATGGCGGTCTTCACCGTAGGCTTCTGGGTTCACATGGCCAACGACTTCAAGACCCAGAAGTCGTGGGCTGTGGCAATCAAGAGCATCGTGCAGCCTCTCCTCAACCTTGAACCTTCCCGCTATGGAGATGAGCACCTAAAGGTGCTGCATGACCTGCACTACTTTAAGCGAGCCCATCTATGTCAGGACTGACGATACGGGAAGCTCTCATCTCCTGCAGTCCCAGCTTGGAGATCCATCGTGGGGCACAGTCTCTAATCGCCGAGCTTGACGCCCAGATAAGGGAGCTTAAGGTCTCACTTGAGACCCGGGATCGGCGCATTGCTGATCTTGAAGCTCTGGTGTCAGAACGCGAAGACCAAACACAAGGCTGATCGCTAACGCGGTCGGCCTTTTCCTTTTGTCCTCCAACTTTAGCCACTAGGCATCTACGCGCCCTAAAACAGAAACTGTAAACAATGGATGAGGGAAGCCTCACTAAACGTTTAGTCTTTTCCGAATAACACCCAACGAGGTCCTATGGATACCGCAACACTCACCAATCTGCAACCCGGTACGATCTGGAAGCGCGAGCGCGAAGTCAACGGCGAAGTCGTGGAAACCTTCACCACGGTTCTCTTCATCACCAATCAGACACTGAAGACCGAGAAGGCTCGGACTGCCAATCCTCCCCAGGTGGTGTTCCGAACCCACCCGAGCCCAGACTCTGATAAGGCTCCTGAAGTCCTCAGCATGGGCATCGAGTCCTTCCTGAAGAACCGTACGTTCCACGATGTGGACGAAGGTGCGGAAGCAATGCTGAACGCCTTGATGGCTCCGGCTGACGAGGAAGAAGAAATCGACCTTGACGACCTGGAGATTGAAGAAGACGGGGAAGAGGCCCAACTCGGCCAAGAGCCTGGGCTGGACCTGCCTGAAGAAGCTTCACCGATTGCTGCGGTTACGGCTCGCAAGCATTTCCAAGGCCCGAGCATTGATCTGCCTGAACAGCATGTTGGTCTGGTCAAGGCGTTCACTGGGTACAGTGAAGCCATGTTCAATGGCGATACGCTGCATATCCTTAAGTTCACTCTCTCGGACGCAGTCACGCTGGATATCCTGCGCGAGGCTTTCAACGTCTCGAAGCCGAACTCGGTGCAGAAGTTGTCTGTCACTTCGTGCTCAGGCAACCTGACGACCACGATTGACGTGGATGGTTTCCTGGAAGTCTTCCTCGAATCTGGCCCGCAAGGCGACGTCGGTCTGGTCCACGTTACCAGCCTGGGTGATATCCGCGAATCTTCGGCCACCCCCTCGGATCAACAAGTCGAGGATGCAATCGTGGTCAAGGAACCCAACGAGGGTGCGCAATCGGCTGGTACGGAATCGGTGACCAGCGCAGCACCTGAAGTTCAGCCGCAGTCTGGTGACATCCAGATCATGGTCGGCTAAGCCTCAACACAACTTCGAGACCAACCCAACAAGGGCTGCTCCTTCGCTGGGGCAGCCCTTTTCTATTTCATCGGAGACCTAAATGTCTAACGAGATTACAATCAATACCACAGACTTCAAGCAGCGCGTAAAGGACCATGTGATCAACACCTTCGGCTCTCTCATTCCTGAAGATCAGATGGTGAAGATGATCGACGCCGAGATGATGGACTTCTTCAACACTCCTACTCAGATAAAGTTTCAGGTTTCCAATTTAGGCTATAACCGTCAAGAAGTCAGTCTCGAACTTCCCTCCACGCCATTCAAGCAATTGGTGTGGACGACTTTGGTACCAATGGTTCAACAACGTCTCCGCACCTACTTCACCGCCAATGCCAAGCACCTGGATGAGCTACTAACGGAACTCATCGCTCCCCTTGACGGCGACCCTGAGCTGGGAAAGGTTCACCACGCAAAGTTGGACTCCATTCTTCAACAAATGACTAGGACCCTATTCAGGGACATGATTGAAGGAGCGATTAGGGAAACTAAACGTTCCATTGCTAACAATCTGAATGCCAATGACATGCCAGGAGTTGCCGAGGCCGTCATGGACGTAAGCAACCGCCTGAACAACGGCTACGGTCGGAGGTTCTGACCATGCCTAGCTCAATACAACACGAGGTGTGGGTCGAAGAAGGTCGTAAGGTTTGTATGGCCAACAACGATGACCAACACTACACACAGGAATTCGAATCTCATGATGAGGTTGAGGAACTGGTTACCAAATTAAGACTAGCTGCCTATGAAGCCTTCGGACCGTCGCCTAAGGTTGAGGCCCTGAGACTAGCGCTCGATAGGAGTCGAATTCAAGTTCATGACGACGGCCAGATCTCCATTGGATCAAACGAATCGGAAGGTAGGAAATGAATAAGGGTTCGTATATCATCGCCAAGCAGCGCACGGGGGAAGACGGCTTCCGACTCTTCCTAGGCAAAGTGCAGGGTCAGAGCGGTAACATTCTTGAGGGCTACTACGAGAAGGACTGCCACATCAAGACCGCACGAAAGCTGTTTGAAATTCCTAAGAAGGATGTGGTGTGCGATCTTGGACCTTCTCCTCATCCTGGCAAAGTGCATGGTCAGAATGTGGCTCTCCTGTACCAAGGTCGCAAAACCGAGCACGATTTCTTCGGTACCATCTACCTCTTCTACGCCATTGACAAGGAGACTCGTCAGCGCGTTATGACGGCCTTCGACAGGGCCGCCAAGATCCTGACCAAGTGGGGTCTTCAATCTGTGGAGAATGGCATCTGGGAAATACAACCCAAGGAAGCAGGCGGTAAGTGGGCTGGCTACTACCAGCACTCACGTAACCCCGATAAGATGCCCCATCGCTTCGCTTTCAAGCCAGCCCATGGAACTGACGATCAGTACACCTACTTGGTGCTGCATGAGTTTGCGCACTACATGCATGCCAATTTCCTGACCCAGCCTCGTGTGAATGCGGCCTGGATCAAGGCCTTCAACACGTCCATCAAGCCTAAGACCGTTAGGAAGGAAGAATCGCTTCAGCTCCTAGACCTTTTGCTGGAAGGCCAAACGCCTCCATCGGCTTTCAAGTCTGAACTTGGGGAAGAGAATCGTTTGTCCTACAACTGGGTGTTGAAAGACATCAAGGATCAGCACGCAATTTCGGTCAAGGAGCTGGACATCCTATTCGAGGCCGGAGACGTGGATGAGATTCGCTCCCTATGGCCGGCGAGAACAATTCACAAGAAGGACTTGAAGCCCATCGTCTCCGAATACGCTACGAAGTCGTTCAAGGAGCTTCTAGCTGAGAGCTTTGCCTTCCATCTGACGGGCATCAAACTTCCGACCAACATCGTGAAGTTGCTGGAGAAGAGTATCCAGATGGCGAAGAGCCAACAGGAGAAGTCGTGACCTCAAGTATCAAGGACCACGTCATCGAACCTCAGATTAGGTACGAGACTCAATACGCTTGCCCTGACTGCGGGCACCTAAAGACCGTTGGTGATCTAAAAGACGGATCTGCCTTTGGACCATGGTATTGTGATGGCTGTGGTCAGGGTTTCATGGGCGTGTTCGCTTACCAAGGTCGGGTAATGCTGCGCCGCCACACTGACCGACTGGTCAAGACCTTGGTTTTGTTAGAACTCTACAAGACACTTGAGGGCGGTGAGCGAGTCTTCCTTGTTGTCGAGGGCATGCTTTTCCATAAGGAAGGCGAGAAGTTGGAGATCAGGGACCAGAGCTACTTCTACAACCAGCACACCTGCCCGACGAATTTTATGGGCGTGGAAGCCTTGATTGCCTTTGACCATCGTGGCGGTGATGACGATCCTCATGGCATGTGGCAGTGGCGGGAGACCATCGTTAAGCCTAAGGATTACGATTCGTGTGATGTCCATAATCTGGGCTTCGATGCCGGATGGGGATCCATGTTCGCCTACCTAAAGGGCATTGAGCGCCCCATGATCAACGTAACGAGGACAGAATGACTGCGGAAATCCTTACCTTCCCAACACTCAAGACTCAGGATCCGGAACTCGAATTCAAGGTCTCTGAGACCGTGCCTCAGCCGATTCTCAACGTTACGGTCGATGGCGTTTTCGAGTGGGCACCTGACGCTGATCAACAGATTGCGAATATGGAGCCTGAGAAAGGTGCCATGAAGGCCATTCTCCTGCGGCTTCGCGCCTACGAGACACGCTCATGGACATTGTGATCTTCCTCATCGCCCTCGCCATGTTCGTTGTGGCCCTCGTTGGACTGCTGTATTGCGCCAAGCCTGGTCCACGACCTTATCAGGCTCTGGAGCAACTACGCCACGGTCGTAAATCTCTAGGCGTGCTTCGGATCTACAAGCGCACACCAGACGGGGAAAGTTTCGAGCTGGTGAACATTATTGGTCGTCCCTCCCTACGGTCCCGTTTCAAGGACTACGTCAATGCGAGTCGCAACGACCGTGGTTTCTTTACCGTCATGGCCTTTATGTGTGTTGGCCCTCTCCTGGGAGGCATCAGTGTATTCTTGCCTCTACCTGATGGGCTTATGGCGGCCTACACCAATGCAGTCTACCTGCTGTCGACCACAATCGTCCTCCTATTCCTCATCACAGGTGATAAATGAAACTCGCACTCATGGACATCGATGGTTGCCTAAGTAGCTGCGATCATCGAATCGATCACCTCCTTAAGGACGGTGACTACGAAAAGTACCTCAGCCTAAGCCATCTGGATACGCCTATTCCCCAGGGTGTCTACTTCTATCGCCTTCTCTTCGAGGACCCGAATGTCCTCCCCGTGTTTATTACCGCCAGAGGCGAAGACCAAAGGGAGATGACGGTCAGTCAGATTCAGAAGTTTGTCTTCCCGCATCTGGTGGACGGCAAGGACTTCGAGCTGTGGATGCGCCCAGTGGGAGATAAGCGCCACGACTACGACCTGAAGATTTGGCATCTGGAGTCCAGAAACCTTACCCCCGAAAACATTTTCATTGCTTTCGATGACCGCCAAGTCATCTGTGAGGCTTATCGCAAATTTGGTATCGTGGCGTACCAAACCGCGACCGGATACTGATCATGAATGCCATTAGGATCGCCTTGGACTACGATGGAACCTACACTGCTGATCCAGACCTGTGGTTGAGCTTCGTGACCAAGGCGATCAATCGAGGTCATGAGGTTCTGATAGTGACCATGCGTTTTCCAGAAGAGTTGGCTGATATAGATCCCAATCTCTTAGACTTGGGTGTGGAAGTCATTCCAACCTCACGTAAGGCCAAGCGCCAATTTCTGATCGACAATCGCGGTGGGCTGCAAATGCCTAATATCTGGATCGACGACAATCCACTTTGGATCTATGAGGACGCGCTATGAAACTCGCCAAGCTGATGAACTCCTCGGACAAGATGAGGAAGATCAACTCCCGTTTTGTCAAGGTTGTGCAGTTCAAGATCGGTAAGGACCGCTATGGCTTACCTACTGCCGTTGCCAAGACCTACACACCAATCGAGTACACAGTGACCCGAAGGCTGCAGCCTGCCCGTGACCAGAACCGCTACGTGTCGTCCATAAAGTTCCTAGACCGTGCTCTAAACGTCAAGGTCTCTTGTTCGTGCCCAGATTACTGTTTCCGTTTTGAGGTCGCGAATCACGAAGCCGGTGCGTCAGACATCAAATACAGCAACGGAGAGATGCCAACCACGACCAACGCGGATATGCAGCCCGGCCTCTGCAAGCATCTTATTGCTCTCCGCAAGATCGTCAAAGATAAGTACAACGTATAAAGGACCTGACATGGAACTCACCACCGAACAACTGGCTACCCAGAGCCTAGGGCAACTTAAAGAACCTCTGGAGCACTGTGCCGCCCATCACCAGCAGGTTATCTCCAAGGCTTTCGATGCCTTGCGGAAGAAGTACGAGGCGGGGCTACAACCTTTCAAGGCGTATGAATATGTGCGCCTTGGCTCAGGCGGTATTTGGGCGGCTGATAATCGAATTACTTGGTCCCAGTTCAATATCGGATCCAAGGCTGTCCTCACCCTAAACGCAAATGGGGAGATTGAGACCTTTGATCTTCCGTTCCTGATCTGGGTCTGGCTCCGTAAGACCTGGCCGTTCCGATTCGCCAAAGCCTTCTGGTATGGATGGGCGGCATGAGTGCTTCAGCCTACCAGCATTCAGAGGTTTTCGCCCAACTGAAGAATGTCAAGGAAGTCATTCAAGGTAACCTCACAACTCACCAGTACCTTGCAACCTTGGATTACTTCCTGGACAACGCGGTCGCGCCAATCTTGACGGCTTATCCTGGTCTGGTCGACAACTACATGGCAAAGATTGTGGCTTGGCAGTCGCATCGACCACAAGTCAAGTTCTCGCGTGAGGACAAGGCTCATTTATCAGTTCACCTATTCAACGCCTTGACCACGTCAGGTAAGGTGAAGCGCGAGCACTTCCGAGTCATGATGTTTAATCGCGGCATCCTGTTTGGGCTCCTATCTGTTTTTCAACGGCAGGTCGCTGAGTACAAGAAACTTCATGACCCTTTGCTGAAGATCAAGAACCGCAGGCGCCGTCTTCTCCTCCGCAAGGCAGAACTTCGCACAGGTTCGGCCTACCTATACGCTGCGATATCGGAGAGCGAATACTGGGCATCCAAAGCCTACCGCTTCAAGGAACTTATCATCCAGAAGTACACGCGGACTACTCTCATGAATGCCAAGTCGGCCTATGAAGAAGTTGGTTACGCGGTACCCCTGAACGATGTGATCCAAATCTACTTGACCTTTCTGGTCAAGGCGATTGACAGGTGTCACTCACAGAAGGGAGTGCTCACCACCTTCGTCCAGAACTGGTTCTATTCTGCTAAGGCGGCTGTTATGAAAGCTGCCGTGGAGGAAAGAACTGTAAATGGAGGAGACGAACTGCTAGAGACCGTTGAGCACGCTATCGGACCCTCAACTGAGTATGAGGCCGTGCAGTATCTGTGCGCTACTGCAAAGCGTTTGGACCCCGAAGGTACCCTTCGGTTCGGTCTCGGCATCCCTGAGCACTTCTCGTCCTCCGATCTTAGAAAGATCGCAATGTTCATAACCCCGGAGAAATAAGATGGATGATTTGGATAGCGTGCGTGCAGGCGGACGCAAAGAACGGGAGCCGGACATCGGGTCCCTCACCGACGTATACAAGTTCCCTGAAGGTAAGTGGGTAACTCTCCGACTTCTCCCTGGCGTGGTCTCCAACGCCGGCTATTGGGTCTCGACCAAGAAGAAGGACGGCGGTAAAACCAAGTTCAGGACGAACTGCCCTTCCTACGATCCTGCCACTCAGGAACGTGACAGTACCAAGTACGACCCGTGGCGAGACCTTCAGGCCAAGGAATCCCAAGCCGTCAAGGACGGGGACTTGGATGTGAAGGCGACTCATGTTCAGTATGAGCAGAAGTATTTCATGAACGCCATCATCCGGGCTTTGGTCAAGGACGAGCCGGCGCGCAAACCCAAGCACACGGCCAATGAGCGTAAGGCCGGTTTCAAGGAAAAGGACAGCGACAGCTGGACGCCAATCAAGGTCGTTCGCCTTGGCCGAAGCCTGGTCAACAAGATCAAGGACTTGAAGGGCCTCAACATCGTTGAGGGTTCCAAGGGTGCCAAAGCCTTCCCGGTGACGGACGCAAAGTATGGCCGAGACATTCGAGTCATGTTTGACAGCTCGAAGGCTCCGGCAGAGCAGTATCAGGTGCAGCTGGGAGACAAGCGCTCCCCGCTGACTGAAGAGGAACTCGAATATCTCAAGTGGGATATCGAGACCGCAAACACCCAAAAGGAAATGTCGGAGGACGAGGTTCGTGCCGACTTTACCAGCTGGGCAACCCGCAACAACGTGAAGGTGGCTATGAACAAGAAGGGCAAGGGTCGTACCGAAGAGGACGAGGACGAGGACTTCGACGACGAAGACGAAGACGAGGCTCCCAAGAAGAAAAAGGCACCGGCCAAGAAGACGGCAGTGAAGTCGAAGAAGTTCAAGGATGAGGACGAGGACGACGAAAATTTCGATGACGAGGACGAAGAGGACGAAGAGGAAGCTCCTAAGAAGTCCAAGAAGCCTGCGCCTAAGAAGGCCGCCCCCAAGTCCAAGAAGTCGCGTGATGAGGACGAGGAGGATGAAGAAGACGAGGATGAGGATTTCGATGACGAGGATGAAGAAGACGAGGATGAGGATTTCGATGACGAGGATGAAGAAGACGAGGATAAGGCTCCCCGTAAGAAGTCCAAGAAGCCTGTAAAGAAGGCTCCGGCCAAGAAGCGTCGTCCGTCCGATGATGAAGAGGAAGACGACGAGGACGAAGAAGAGGACGATGAGCCTCCGAAGAAGTCCAAGAAGACGCCGGTGAAGAAGGTTACCTCCAAGTCGAAGTCCGATGACGAAGATGAGGAAGACGACTTCGACGATGAGGATGAAGAAGACGAGGACGAGGCTCCCCGTAAGAAGTCGGCCTCTAAATCCAAGAAGGCGCCGGCGAAGAAGTCCAAGTCGGATGACGACGATGAAGATGACTTCGACGACGAGGACGAAGAGGAAGACGAAGAGGACGATGAGCCTCCGAAGAAGTCGACCAAGAAGCCTGTCAAGAAGGCCCCGGCCAAGAAGAGTAGCAAGCGCTCTAAGGACGAGGACGACGAGGACGACTTCGATGATGAAGACGACTGACCGCTAGTCGTGCCTTAACAGGGGCCAGATGGGTTCGCGCCCTCTGGCCCCTTTTCGTTTTCGACCAGGAATTAAACAATGGTAACCAAAGCAACAAAGAAGGCTCCAGCTCCGAAGGCTGTGTCTACCCGGAGAGCTAAATCCCGTGATGGTGCTGTCGAAATTTTCGACCATCAAAGCCTTTTGGATGACTCGCTGGACGAAATCTCTCGGCGTCAGGGCGTTGATACCGACGTCATGGACGTATTCAAGGCACTGAGCACCGGGTTGCTTGCGCTTGATATCCTAACCGGTGGCATCAAGCCTGCAATGTACACCTCAGCAGGCTTCGAACAAGGTGGTAAGACCACTGGTGCCCTTGCCCTTATGGCCGCCGCAGTGGTGCAGGATGTGCCCATGATTGCCTTTTTCGACTATGAAGGCAGTACGGCCAACTCCCTTGGATATGTGGCCAATGTCTTGCGAACCTTCGGTGTCAAGATCCCTCCCAAGGATTTGTTTGGTCGTAAAGATCCCTCCACGGGTAAGTGGATTGTCAAGCCTCGCGTTCGATATGTGCCTGAAACTCGTGGTGAGAAGTTCTACGACTGGTTGTCAGCAGTTCTGCGAGACATGCCGGACAAGAAGTACGTGGCCGGCAACTGGTGGCTGGTCTACGACGAGGGCAACAAGCGCCATAAGGCTGCGGTCGGCGAGTTCGCTGATCGGGAAATGGCTCGCAAGTACGGCAAGGGGCTTTGGATTAGGGCTAAGAACGGTGGCCTAGAAGGCCTGGTTTTGGTTGATTCCTATCCGGCAATGAACCCTGAAGCCAACGATGATGAGGAAGCCAATAACAGCCTGGGCCTGCATGCCCGATTCTTTGCCAAGCATCTGCCTCGGGTGAAGGGCCGCCTAGCTCAGAAGATGGTGGCAATCGTGGGCGTCAATCAGTTGCGCGAAGTTCCGATGGCCATGTACGGTCCTAAGGAGAAGGAAGCGTGCGGTCAGGCACTCCGTTTCAATTCGGACGTGCGGAATTGGTGGAACAGCCGCTCATCTGGTATGCCCTTCAATGCCAAATTTGACACCGAAGAGCGGGTCGAGATTGAGCGCTCGGTCACCATTGGTGGTAAGGATCGTTACCGCTACGTGCAGGTGGTAAACAAGAAGAACAAGCTAGCACAGCCGAATCGCAAGCAGTGGGTTCGTATCTGGGTATCTGACGCTGAGGGCAAGGGCCGTGGTTTCGATCCCTTCTTCGACGTTGCTCAGTACCTAAAGGAAACTGGACAGCTTCGGGCTAAGAATCGGCAGAAGATGGTTCTGGTTCTCGATGAGTTCGGTGAGGCAAAGAAGCCTATCGACTGGTATACCCTTAAGACCTGGGTCCTGGGTACGAAGGAAGAGAAGACCGAGATTTCCAAGCAGCTGGGCTATAAGCCAATGTGTATCAGAAAGTTTTGTTTCGCTCAGATGGCAAAAGGTCGAGGCGAACAATTGTTTGTCGACACCAAGAACGCAGGTAAGACTGACGAAGGAGATGACGAGTGAATACCGATCTGGCTACGGAAGCGTCCGACAACTTGTTTGAAAGCGAGTTGTCTAGCTTCGCTATTCCTGATATTGAGGTTGATGTTTCCAAGGCCAGGTTTGGTACTCGCAAGTCCAGGTTCTGGTTCAAGCTTGAATCTCTAAAGGCTACGACGGAAAAACGTAAGGTCGCGTTCGCCAAGAAGGTGTTGGAGCACGCAGACCATGAGGTTGAGAACCGCTTTAAGACCTACAACAAGGAGATTCCAAAGGAGCTGAAAGCCAACATGGCAACGGTTCGAGAGTTCTTTCTCTCGAATGTCGCTCCCCTTACCTTAGCCACCACGGGAGGCACCGACCAGGCACACAAGGTCATCAAGCGCCTTATCAAGGCCGATGTCGATACCGCGCTTCTCAGCAAATTTGAGAACATGGCGAACAGAGCTGCCACCGTAAAGATGGCCCTGTTCGTCCTTTCCTATTTTGATCTTCCCCCTGAATTCTTCCCCCTGCTCTTCAGTCAAAAGCAGCCTGAGGACTCGGAGATGAGGAAGATCATGGACATGCTGGCCACCCTGCCAAAGCTCCAGGACATGGAGAAGGTAGCAGAGAGGTCGAGTCTCAAGGTATTGAAGAAGGTGAAGAATGACGAAACGAGAAGGCTTTGATAAGCGCCTCTCCGACCTGTTCGGAGCATTGCAAGTTCCGCACATCCAGCCCCAAGAAGGGCCTTCCCTTACCTTACCTGATCGCCCGGATGACTTTGACATCGTGGCCTTGATGAAGGAGTCGGAAGACCCTGATACGGGCCTCATCCGTGACCTGAAGATTGACGACCGGGATCTTCCCCGTGCCAGTTCCTACTACGACTACGCCTTCAACATCATAGGCAAGGACGCCCATCCGCCCTGGTTTATCCAGATGTGGATCGGGCTTATGCTTTTTGGAGAGGTGTGCCCCTGCTGCTCGAACAAAAAGTGGCTATCCCTGGAATGGGTTGTGGACAACGTCCCTGTAGACAAGCCCTCTCGGGAAATCAAAGAGGGTCTGAAGATCCTTAGGCACGGTGTGTGTCCGAAGTGCAAGCGCGCCAAGTGGGACCTGATTCAGAATCACGGTCTGAATAACTTCATTGAGTTGGTCAACGTTCTGGGTCAGCGTTCGGGTAAGTCGTCAACGGCTGCCTCATACGCAGGTTACGCCTCCCACTGTCTGATGAAATTCCCGCGGCTGGCGGACCTTACCTCGGCGATGCAGAAGTCCACTGAACTTACTGGCACGTTCGTGTCCTTGACCTACAATAAGGCGGCCTCCCTTCTTTGGACTCCGTACATAAACGGCATCAATGAAAGTACATGGTGGAATGAGTATCACCGCATGTTGGACTTCCATAGCGAGAAGTACGGCATGGAACTATATCGCAAGAAGGATGAGTTTATCAAGTGGTATCACAAGGGCATAAAGTTCTACCCATCCGGGCCCAAAAGTTCTACGCTGCGGGGAGATACCCGTGTGCTGGCAGCAATCGACGAGTTGGGTCTGTTCCCATTGCCCAAGGGTGATGCTGAGGAAGATGAGCAGAGCGAGCGCGCAAATGCGGACGAGGCTCACAAGTCGCTGACCCGTAGCCTAACCACGGTTCAAGGCGTTCAACTGTCCTTACTCAAGAAGGGTATCAATTGCCCTCCGGCTCTGATGCTTGGCGTGTCGTCACCTTACTCTATCAAGGATAAGGTTATGCGCCTTCTTGAGGACTCCAGGGTTGGGGCAGGCAAGAAGTATATTCTTGGGATTCAACTGCCGACCTGGAAAGTCAATCCCAATCTTGGTCGTGACACACCGACCATTGCCCTGGCCTACGAGCAGAACTACGAAAAGGCGGATCGAGATTACGGGGCCAATCCTCCCCGCGTTCACCAGACGTTCATCAAACCAGGCCAAGTGCCGTTCGCGATCTTCAAGACCAAGAATAGTCACGAGATTCAGTACCAGTATGACAAGCCTGGCCTATTGTACGCGAAGGTGATCCAGCACTATACACCCAAGTACCCTTCCATTGTCTGTCTGGATGCTGGGCATGCGAACAATAGCTTCACCTTGGTAGGTGGTCATTTCGACTTCCAGAGGCAGAAGACAGTGGTCTCTACCGTCTTGGAGATCATGACCCACGACGGCCGACGAATTGATTTCAACTCTGTTTACCTGAATGTCATCCTCCCGGTGTGCAAGCAGATCAACGCCGTAGCTCTGCTAGCCGATCAATGGCAGTCCCTGGACCTTCTGTCTCGTGCTCGCGCTGACCTTGGTACGGCGATGATCAACGGTAAGGAAGAGCCGCGTTGCTTGGCCAAGCAATACTCATCGCGCCGTAAGGACTTTGATACCTTGGTCTCGATGATGGAGAATGAGTCTTTAGAACTCCCGTTCCTTTCTCGACAGGACTATGATGACGTCCTATCCTCGGCCATCGAGTACCGCACGCTTAATGGGCAGCCTATGAAGCACCTCTTCCTGCAGATACTGACAGTAGCTGACGATGGTCCTAACAAGTGCCCAATCAAGGGCGCAGGCTTTACGGACGATATCTTCCGTGCCTTGGTTCTGATTACCAAAATGCACGAGGAAAAGGTTCTCGACCGACTAAAGAAGTTTGATGTCTTGGCAGCCAAAGAGGTGAGGGCAATGCCCGCCCCAGTGTTCGCAAAACGGGGTTGGGCGTAAGGTGATTCAATTTTATGGGCGAGAGGTAGAAAAATGAAAAAGAAGATCCGAAAGCCTAACCGCCCATACGAGCTGCCACCATTCGTAGCCTCACCTGAGGTTCTGGTGTTGGGCCTAGATCCTGGCACCCGTAATTTCGGTATTGCCCTTGTCGGTCTAGAAAAAGGTAAGGTCAAAGTCTACGCCAACTCGGTGATGACGAATCCCATCCATGACTTGACTAAGTACGGACCCCAGCGAGCAAAATTCAAGCGCGAAATCATGGAATGGGCCAAGCTGAATCCTACAGGTTTGGTGGGCGAGCGCTTCCAAACCCGAGGTAATGGAGGTCCCACAATCGAGTCGGTCTCCATGATGCTGGCCATCACAGGCGAGATTATCCCCAAGCCGATTAAGCTTGTGGTTGCCTCAGAATGGAAGAATAAGTTCAACCGCCGGTTCGCCGATGGTCATGAGGTAGCACTGCTCAAGCGTATTTACCCTGAGCTTAAGGTCGAGGCTCACCAGTTCGATGCGGCACTCATTGGCATCTACGGTTTGGAGAAGGGGTTGGGTAGGGATCTCAAGTATACGCCCAAAGACATAATTCGCCAGGTCGAGAAGACCTCGCTTCTGGATCTCAAGGCCCGTAAGGTTCCTAAAGGAACACTGAAGAGGAAATGAACATGACGACAATGCCCAAGGCTTGGGTGCAGGCCAAGACACCACTCATCGCCAAAGAAGAGCCCACAGGTTCGCTCCCTGGTTGGTGGACGGCCCTCTCCGACGAGCAGAAGGAAGAGTACGTTCAAGAGCATCCGAACTCCAAGTATGCTGATGTCCATCGTCAGCAGAAGACCAAGACAACTCCCCAGGCACCAACGAAGCCCGCACCGGTTAAGCACGCGGTACCCAAGCCGGAAGGTGAGCACAAGGTTCCGCATCGTAGCCATGAGAACGAATCTCAGCACGAAGCCCACAAGCCTTCCCCTCCGCACCCTCACGAGGCTCCGGGATCACCTGAGCGCAAGAAGGTTGCGCTTGCACTGAAGTCCAAGGCTGGTTCCATCCTGTCTCACGTCAAAGGTGAGGCCAAGGAATGGCACTCGGCTGGTAAGGCTCTGAAGGGCCTGGCAACAGGCAAAGGCATTGACGCCCATGGTAAGAAGGCCATCGCGTCGGTTGCTGCTGACGTGGCAATCATCGCCGCCTCGGTTGCTTCTGGTGGAGGGCTCGCTCACGGTGCCGTTGCTTTCCTTCATCACTTCGGTGCTCACTTCCTGCAGGACATCATGATCAAATCGGCAGTCAAGGGTGCGATTCATAAGCATGAGGGTCACGAGGGTCATGCCGCAGGTACACCCCAACACGCGTCGGTTCTCGTTATCGGCGGTGAGGATATCACAGAGACCATGACCAAGACGGCGCTTGAGGAGCTGATTAAGTTCATCGAGAATGGCAACCTTGAAGAGTACATGAAGGAGAACGCGCACCTGCTTACTCCTGAAGCTCGTAAGGAACTGGGATTGATCGAAAAGGCTCAGCCTACTAAGGCTGCGGTCACGGCTCGCATTGACATGAGTGCCGAGGTTGCAGGCAGCGGGCTTTGTCCTGAGTGCAAGAAGCCTATGATTACCGCAATGTTCGGTAAGACGAAGATGTGGTCGTGCCCAGAGCATCGCATTAGCTTCCCTATCCCGGATGAACCTCATGGTGATCAAGTCTAAAGCAAAGGTGTTGGATATATCTGGCACTAAGACAAAGAAGAGGCGCGTAGTTGATGACGAAGTGCCTGTGGTTAAGAAAAAGTCCACGGCTCTTGCGGTCATGGAAGAGAAGCCTAAAACGAGGATCTCAAAGCTCAATACCAAGGGCATGAGGTCCATTGTTGGCGACTCAGCGGAACAGATCCAACAACTTCTGGAGCAAAACCAGAATGAGTCTGCTGTATCGCTGATGCAGAAGCGGCTTCTTCAGTCACTGGTCGACGTGTTGCCTTATGCAGAGCACGCTATTCGTAAGACCAAGGGTACCCGCGGCGTGTATCAGTTGAACAGCCTGATCACGAGTGTTCGGGAGCTGATGATTGACCTCCAGTCCACGAAGGACAAGGGGGCTCTTGGTGACGCGATGGTTGAGAAGGTCATCCGACCTCTGTTCCTGGACCTGGGCATGATGATTGTCCAGGAGGAGCAGGCGTTGGCTTCGGCTATCAAAGACCATGTACCTCCTGAGGTGTTCAAGCAGGTTCGGGCTGAACAGCGGGCGTCTACTGTGCGAGTTGCCCAAGGCATCAACAAGGCTTATGAGCAAGCCAAGCAAGGTGCGGTTTCGTTTATGCAGGGTTAACCATGCGGCGTAAAACAAAGACTTTCAAACCGTACCCTCCAGAGAGCTGGACTGCCCCTGTTAAGGAGCGTAAGGCTCCAAGCACTGAGACCGCCGATGCGATAAAGAAGCTAGTAGCTGCCTACTACAAGAAGAAGATGCGAGCGGTCTACACTGAGATGGGCCTCGTCAAAGGTGGACGCCTTCGTGCCGACGTACTTGCATTGGCTATGAACGGCTACGTGGTCATTGTTGAGGTGAAGTCCTCCGTTGCAGATTTTCGGTCAGACCGGAAAGCTAGTCAGTATCTAAGCTACTGCAACCAGGGCTACATAGCCTTAACGTCGGCTGTGTACGAAAAGGTCTCCACGGAAATTGATCCTTCCTTCGGTGTCTTCATCATCACCAATGACTTGACGAAGATCCGAAAGGTCATGAAGGCCAAGCGTAGAGAGTTGGATACCTCGGTTAGCACTAGTCTAGCTATACGGTGTGCATTCCGAAACCAGGATCGTACTGACCGGAAAAATAAGAGAGCTTAACCGGCTTGGCACGTTTATGGGGGATATCGTGCGACATAAGAAACCCTCCCATCTGCAGGTCTGGTTGCGTCATGCACGCCACCTGCGCTCCCAAAAGCTCTTTGATCACAGGGTTAGAGAGCAAATGGCCCAATTGTCTGAGGAACCTGTGGAGTACAGGCTTCCTGATCCGCCACGGAACACTTATTGACCATGTTCACCAATCAAGTTCTAGCCGTCACCAAGAATGGTAGCATCGGTTCTGCTACCCGTGTTGAGGCTTCTTCTGTTGCGCAGAATGCCGTCGGGTCGCTGACGCCTGTAAGCGGAAACACCTTCTTTAACTCACAATACAACTACTTTTTTTCAGGTCTGCTGCCGGCAACGCCTGACCTTCCGGACTCTACAACCTTAGCCTACTTCTATCGTGATATCTACATGCACGATAACGTAGCTGGCTCTTGTGTGGATATCCAGTCCTTCTTCCCTTTCTCGGATTGGGAACTTCGTGGTGTGGACGAAAAGGATCTGGTGATCTACAATGACGCCCTAGAGCGCCTTAATCTGCGGGAACTCCTCCCGCAGGCGTCGGTGGCGTATATGACTGACGGCTTCTATGCTGGTTCCCTTGTCTTTGACAAGTTGGCCAAGAACTTCATGGACATCATAACGCATGATGCCCTTCAATGCGGTATCACACCCTCACCGCTAAACAACGTAGACGCCACGGTTCGAGTCTCGGTGTCGGGACCAATGCGAAGGTTTCTGGATTCGACTTCTGAATTTGCGCAACGTTACTTGCGTCAGATGCCCGCCGGCTTGTTGGACCGTCTCAAAGAAGGTTCGTTTATCCTAGATCCGGTGACTACGCTGTTCATCCCGCGTAGAGGTCTCACAGACCGAGCATATATGTCCTACCTCCATCGGATACTTCCTATGTATCTGATCGAGAAGACCATGTATAGAGGTACATTGATTGAAGCCAACAGGCGTCAACGTGCAATGTCCCACATTACGGCCGGTGACGACATTTGGACGCCTACTAGTGCAGAACTCGGTCAGTTGGTTGCCCAGTTCCAAACCGCTGAGATGGATCCCTTGGGCGGATGGATCACAACACGCAACGCTGTTCAGGTTCAGGATCTTCGCCCTGGTGGCGACTTCTGGAAGTGGACGGATATGTCGGATGTCCTGACTCAGTACAAGCTACGTGCCCTGGGTATCTCGGAAGCCTTCCTGTCTGGTGATGCTTCCTATGCTGCCGCTGAGTCTGCTTACTCCTCATTCCTCGAAACCGTAAACGGTCACCGAACCCACCTGACGAATGCCATCTTCTACAAGAAGATTTTCCCTCTGGTCGCGGTTGCGAATAAGATGTTTAAGGACCCGAAGAAGGTTAGGGCTGGTGAGTCTATTGTGGCCTACCTCATGAACTCCGCCAACAAGGCTAACCTTCGCCTTCCGACCCTACACTGGCACAAGGACCTGACCGCCAAGGCTGAAGATAACACGATGGACATGCTGGAGAAGCTGGAGACCCACGGTGTTAGCATTCCGTCCAAAATGTGGCTTGCGGCTGCAGGCGTTAGCAAGGACGAGCTGATCCGTGATGCCAAGGAAGACAAGGAAATCAAGGAGGCGATTGCCAAGTACATGGGGCCGCCACCTCAGCCGCAAGGAGGAGATGACGAGTTTGAATCTGGTGAAGGTGGTGAAGCGCCTCAAGGTCCACCAGAATCGCAGACACTGACCTCGGCTAGCGTTAATGCTGGCCTTGCAAGAGCAAATCGCATGGCCTTCCTGAATCGGAATTTCGAGGCCCAGGACATGTACGCCACTACGGTAACGGGCAAGAAGAAGCATGTCCTGAACCAGCACACAAAAATGAAAGCGGTGCATGCGCAGATTGCACACATTGCTGCCCGTGCCGCTAAGGATCCGCACTACAGGGCTGAATTGGCCAAGCGCAATCAGGAACGCCTAGGGCGCACGACCTTAAAGGATCTTGTGCCCTAATTTTATGCACGTAAAGGAAAACAGCGAGGACAGGGCATGAAAATCCTAGCCGCATTCAGACTCATGGCAACCGAAGGTTCGACCGAAGCCCCCAAGGCTGAGGATCAAGCCAAGGAACAGCTCAACAAGAAGATTGAAGAAAAGCGGGAACAGGTCAAGCAGTTGAAGAAGAGCATGCCGTCCCGTCAAAATCGAACCGCTCAGTCACCTCATCAGAAGTGGACTACTCAGAAGCGAATTGCAGACGAGAAGGGTCGAATCGCTGACCTGGAATTGCAGAAACAAGGCAAGTAAACCATGTACTCTTTTCTGATTGCGCGAATCAAGCCCGAGGAAGCATACGATTTTTTTACCTATAAGGGTAAGGAGCCGGTGACCGTTGAGTTTCGAGGCAAGCCGATTCAGATTGCGAAGGGCACGAGGTTCGGCGTTCGGCCTTCATCGAACGGTAAGCATATCCGCCTTATCTTTCCGTCCGACCCAAACCGTGTGATGACCATTGATAGGGCGGTGGCCGAGAAATTGGCCAAGGGGGCCAAATGAGTCATCCAATCGGAATCGTCTACGACAAGATGAGCAGTCAGGTAGAGATTCAGATCCTCAAGGACTTGATGCTGCTGTCTCGGCAATGGGACATCAAGTATGTGGATGAGGGTCAGAAGCTAGACCCCTCTTTAATGGCTCAAGCTGGGTTGGAAGCCTCCGATGATATGCCGACCATGTGGTTGGTATACAAGACGGGAGCTTCGTACCCTCCGGTGCCTGTGGAATTTGAACTCGGTGAGGCACAAACACCTGTGGTTTACCGTGACCTTGAAGTCAAGATCAGTGAACCTCGCATCGACGGTACGCCACGCAGCGGCCACTACTTGAAAGAGCAGGGGCGTGACGGTGCGGACCTAACGGATCTCTATCTCAATCGACAGTACCCTCGTGGTAAGGGACTGTCTGACGCGATGATTGTTTACCTCTGGGGCAATTAAGCTGAACCTTTCCTAGGTAGGCTGCCCGATCCTCAATCCTGGCGAACTGGCTGGTCGACCAAGGTTCAAGCTCAGCCATTCTTCGCCTTCTCAAGGCACTCTCCCATGTCTGCTATTACGGATATCATTGGCAACGCCAAGTCGGCGGTCACCATTGGTGCCAAAGGTCAAGCACAATCTGCGCTAGGTCAGTTAAGTCAAGGCGACATAACGGGCGCCATTCAGACACTGGCTCAGGCTCCGCAGTCTATCCTCAGCTCCTACGGCGCTTCTGGTGGTGTCAATCCTGGCGATGCCCTTCGTGGTCTAAACGCCCGAGAGGACGCGGTTCAGAACTGGTGTTGGTACTGCATGATGCCGGACCTGGTTTCACCAGGAGCTACGCTAGGTCAGTTGGCTGCCTATGTCACTCCAGCTAATCTAGGCTCTTCTGGGTCCCTTAGTAGAACTATTAGCCTCCCTTGGTACTACATTCCGATTGCTAACGCCCCTTTCAGGTCCTTTGAAGCTGACAGCGTACAACGCAATGCCCACCCGACCTACTTCCCTGGTTCCTACTCGGTATCAGACTTGAACCTCTCCTTCTTTATGGACAGTTCGAGTAAGGCTCATATGTACCTGAAGGCTTGGCAGGCACTGGTGATGTCAGACTCAGATCCTACCGCGTTTTCCAATCAAGGCCTTTTTGGCCTCCCTTCTCAGTACAAGAAGAACATCACGCTCTTCATCTTGTCGGTGACGAAGAAGCAACTCCTGCAGTTGAAGTACATCAACTGCTGGCCCAAAAACCTAGACGCCTTGGAGTTGACCTCCGACAGTAGTACCGGCCTTAGTCAGCCGGTCTCTTTTGCCGTGGAAGACGTGAAAGTGACTGTAAATAATGATAAGGGGCTGGTAGCTAACCTACTTTCCACTGCAAGCGGCTTTGCAACCACAGCTCTTACGGGCGCCGTTCAAGGTCAACTAAATAAATTTGCCTCCGGAGGCTAAATGAATAACCCAACGCCAGGTTTCAGTTTCCCACAAGAAGTAGGAGACGCAGTAGACGCCTCACTGAAGGCAATTGCTAACTCATCGCAAGGTCAGGCACCGCTCAAGTCCGTTCGACCGGAACGACAAGCAGCACGGGAAGCCGTTATGCAGCCTGTAGTTCGACCCTCCGAAGTGGTTCAGAAACCGATGACCCCTGTGGCTTCAGTGCCGGCTACACCAATGGTGACTGCTGACTACGTCTCATTGGATCTGCCTTCGCGCTTCCACTACTACCCGTTCAAAGACCTGTACATTAAGCCCTTCCGTGCCCCGCATTTGGCCAAGATGGCCAAGGTTGATGCAACGGCATCCTTCCAACTCATGGCCGAGGTTGTGGGATCGGTGTTGGCCACCCACGAACACGGCCCGGACGTGGTCTTCGATCTGACCATGAACGACTTTTATGCGGTTCTGTTCTGGCTCCGTATGAACAGTTACGCCAAGCAGTCGATGAGGTTGACCAGCGAATGCGCGAATCCGGAGCACCATGCTAAAGTGGACGCCAAGGAACTGGCCCCCGAAACGTTGAAGATCGATACCACGTTTACTGAAACGGCAATTGAAGTCAACTACCTGGACGCTGTGCCGGACCCTGAGCACTACCACATCGTGGTCGATGGGGTTCGTATCAGTATGCGCCCTGAGCGGGTTCGGGACTCGATTCAGTTCCTTGACCACCCGAAGTGGGATGACGAAGAGTTCCAGTACCTGGTTCGTGTAGGTACAGTCCTGGCCTTGGAACTTGCCTATCCTGATAAGGTATGGGATTTGGAGTCCCGAGTTGCTTTCGCAGCCGAACTTAGTGCTGAGGATTCCCTTCGTGCTCTAGAGTTTGCGGATCTGATCAGCGAAAGCTACGGCCTGGTTCAAACGGTTGGTACCAAATGCAAGGAATGTGGCGCATCGGGAGCAGTTCGACTGCATCTCGATGCGCAATCGTTTCTTTCCCCGAGTTTCTGAGCAGGAACTCCTGACCAGAACTCGACTTATTGCCCAAGAGTTTCATATCTTCGATGAGAACATGCTAGCTTCCCGGCTGTTCTTCCTGTCTGAATCGGTGACCGCTATTTGGGACGCCAAGAAGAAGGCTATCGAGAAGGGCGAGATTTACATCGGCGGAGGTTGAGATGGTTAGCAAGTCAGGCAAGGACGACAAAAAGAACTTGGCTACGGCCTTTGCCGAGTACGAAGAGGTCACGGAGACCGCAACTGTAGACCTGAAGGAGCTCATTGCGTCAGTTAAGGCTGCCTCTAAAGCTAAGACCGAGAAGACTAAGAAGACCAAGGTTAAGGCCGCCAAGGTAGCCAAGAAGCGAAAGCAGAACGAGGACAAAGAGTACGAGCTGACTCAGAAGGGTCTGGAGCTGGCCGACAAGTACGAGGCTGACCATAAGAAGGCTCTCGACGAAGTCCACAAGCTCCAAGTTCAGACTCCCATTAAGGAGACTGAGGCTTACCAGGCATTCGGTATCGCAATCCAAAAGCTGCGGGCTGAGATGCGGATGGCCAGGGTTGCCTTTGGTACGCTACCTAAAAATCGCATCAAAGAGCTGAATGACCTGTGGGAAGATGCGAAGGCTAAGTACCTTAAGGTTGAGCACGATTTCCATTCCCGAGACCTCGATGAGGAGCTGACTAGAACTGGTCAGGCCATTAAGGCCTTTTCTCGTGTTTCCCAACGGCAGACTACACTCTCCAAGGCCTTTGACTTTGTGGGCGACAAGCTCATTTCAAGGGACGAAAAGGGAGTCATTCAGCTTCGCAAGAGCTTTGGTTTGGCGGCCTCAATGGTAGGTCACAAGCTTGCCGCTGGAGGTGGTAAGGCTAAGGAATTCCTGAAAGACAAGACAGTTGGTGCAGCAGGGCGTGGTTACGACGCAGCCTTCAAGTTCATGGAGCGTCAAGCAGCAGGTAACGTCAAGGTTGTGGCCGCTATTCGCAAGGTCGACAAAACACTGCGTGCTACTGGCTCCGCGGTGGCTGCTGTAGGTAAGAATACCTTAGCTTGGGTGACCAGCAAGTTCGGTAGCATGTTCTCCTCCATGTGGCGTTTCCTAAAGAGACCACTGGGTGGTGAAGATATGTTCCAGAAGCTTCTGGGTCTCGCCATTCTTGGCCCAACTCTCCTGGCCCCAATCTTGGAAGGCATCGTTTCCGAACTCAACAAGGAGTTTGGTGATGATTGGTTTAAGGGTATTGCCAACAAGCTTTGGGACAAGACCAAGAGCTACCTGCTGGACGCCGTCAAAGGTCTATTAGGTATTGGTAAGCCTGGACCTAATATGGCAGAGGCCCCTCCGGCTGCCACGATGTCTAGACAGGCAAACGTAGAGACCCGGTTGCTCTACAAGGCTCAGAAGGGGACAGAACCCATCATTCCTATTAAGGCAGGCGGTGCAGCTAAACCGCAAAGCCCTGAGCAGGAGATCGCAACCCATTTGGATGCCTACGACCACTCGTGGTTCGGGTTTACCAAGAACATTCAGAAGGATACGATCACAAAGTTGATTGCCTCAAACCCTGGGTTGACAATCAACGCGCCTCTATATGCCCGGCTGAAGGCCGCAGGCTTCAACGTCTCTAGCTTGCAAACACCCGGTGCCACAACTGCTTCACCCTCGGCTACAGCAGCGGGAGTCTCTACCGCATCAAGGCCTACGGCAACCACACCTAGTGTCACCGATGCTCCTGCTCAGCCTCCTATGGAAAGTGCTGCGCCGGTAACAGCTCAGGCACCTGCGGCGGTCACTAAACAAGACACTACGGCCACGAATGCACCTGCAGGTCGAGGTATTGCTCCAGGTCTAGCCGTAGGTCAAATTCCAACGACCATGACAGGTGACGGTCTAAACGTTCATAACTTGGGAATGATGCACGGAGCGCAGTAGCATGGACGCCATCGCAGCCATCGAGATGACGAGGAGAAGGGATAAGGTAGAGGGGTTGACTCGGGTCGCCCAAGCTTTCGTTCCCAATGTTGCGGCGTCCATCGTTACGTCTATTGGCAACATCCTCGCCCACAAAGACGACTACAAGAACCAGAAGCTGCTACGCGCCCAGGCTGATAAGGTCAGGACGTTGGCCATGCAGACTCTAACTCGTCAGGATCCCGTTGCGGAGGAAGCTAAGGACAACCTCCTGGGCTCCATTGCCGATGTCCTGAAGGATGGAGCATGGAGGGCAATCAAGACCTTCTGCCGCTTTGTGTTTCGCGGTGTCATGTTTCTGGTCGAGAACGTTGTGGTCCCGGTGTTTCGAGTCTTTGCTACAGCGGTTGTCGATATCCTCGAAGCCGCACTCACTACACCTGCTGGATGGATAGCCCTGGGCGCAACCGCTGCTGCGATTGGGGGTTACTACCTGTACAAGACTTGGCAAGACAAGAATGCCAAGCGGGAGGTTCCCTCACCTGAACCTGCAATTGGTGCGCGCATTGCGCCTGCCCCAGCAGCCCCGGTAACGCCTGAGGCCCCTGCTGCTCCTGTGCCTGCACCCGCACCGGTTAAGCCAGCCCAAGCTCCGGTGCCCACAAAAGCTGCGCCTGTTCCAGCTCCCTCACCTGTAGCCCCAAGACCTGTAGCTATACCGGGCATGCCTACAGTTGCAGGGGCCCGGCCCGAAATCTTCTACAACGCCTACACGGTATCGAAAGTCAAAGAATCGGATACTCGTAGAGAGAAGGCTCTGGGCATCAAGAACAACAACCCAGGTAACCTTCGTTACGCAGAGCAACCAGGCGCAACAGGTCAGAACAAAGGCTTCGCGGTCTTCCCTACCCAGGCTCTAGGTCTATACAACCTAGGTCGTCAATTAGAGTTCCATGGTCATCGTGGCTGGACCACTGTTGAGAAACTAATCAAGGTCTACGCGCCTCCCAGCGAGAACCGTACTGACGACTACATTAAAGCCGTGGCCTCAGCTATGGGTGTTAAGGCTTCTGATTCGCTGGATTTCCTGAACGTAGGAACTCTGGTAAAACTAATGAAGGCAATCGTCACGCATGAGAACGGAAGCAATCCGTATTCTGACGATCAGTTCATAGAGGCGGCCGAGAAAGCCATCGACTTTGCACGTCAAGGCTACCGTGACCACGCTCAGGGCTTTGTGGCACTTTTCACTCCCACATCCGGACGCTTCGTGTCCCCCTTCGGTCCCCGCTCTCAGGCATCTACTGATGGGCTAGGGTCTACGGACCACAAGGGCATAGACATCGCCAACGGAGTGGGCACCCCAATTTTCGCTGCCGAAGAAGGCACAGTTACCTTCGCAGCCAAGACTGCTGACTACGGTAACCGTGTAGATATAAAGCACGACTTCGGCTTCACTCGCTACGGGCATATGAATGTCCTGCAGGTGAAGAACGGCCAGCATGTGAAACGGGGTCAGAAGATCGGTGAGATGGGGCAGACAGGTCACGCTACAGGTCCTCACCTCCACTTTGAAGTCATTACCGCTCAAGCGGCCGCCGGGCAAGATGCCCGCGTTGATCCTGCGCACTACCTACCAAATTTTCCGACTCAGAAGGAGGGGGCAGTTCTGGTCGGGGAACCAATCGTAGCCAACATGGACAAGCCCAAGGACTACGTCTATCGTGACGGCCGTCTAATTCTACTGAGAGACTGACTATGAGTTTAATTGACGCGCTTTCAGGTGTTCAGGATCGCGTATCCGCAAGTGCGACCAGTGTAGGCAACCTGTTGAAGGCTGCGTGGAAGCCCCCTAAGGCCTCAACGGGTCAGAAGCAGTCCACGGATCCTGCGTTCCAGAATAATCCGGACTACATTGTCATGATTAAGCAGGCGCAGGATACGGCAACCATTGGCACTAAAGGCCAGGACGTGTTTATCATTGGGGCGGCACCTAAGGATTTCCAAGTCCAGCAACAAGCAGACTGGAAGGCTCCATTTGGTGCCGGTCTTCTCGGAACGGGTACCATCGCGGACATGGTAGCCGTTGCTACAGGTCAGCGCCTCTTAGCTCAGGTCTTTACCTTGAAGGTTTGGCAAGGTTCTACCAACGATATCCAGTTTACGGTTACCATGGAATTCCGAACATGGTCGGATTCGGATGCGGACGTTATGCAACCCCTGCGTAACCTTCTAGGCCTGACTATGCCGTCTGTGGCGGCTGATGGCTTCCTTCAAGCACCTGGGCCGATCATTACCCAGGAGGCCCTTACTGCAGTAGGTGCCACTGCAGCCAAAGGCTTTGTGGCCGTTACCAAGGATGTTGTCGGAGGCATAGGTGGCGCCTTTGGCTCCCTGACTGGCTCGTCCTATAGCTCTTCAAGTTCGACCACTAATGGAGCTTCCAACTTTGTTGCCACGGCTACGAAAGCAGCCGCAAACGTAGCAACCGATGTAGGTAATACCGCCAAGCAGATGAAAGACGCAGTGGACAAGGGCACGACAAACAAGTGCTCGATTACCATTGGCGAGTGGTTCCATTTGGACAACATCGTGATCACCGACGTCCAGTACTCCATTGACGGTCAACGAATCGGGCAGGCTAAGCGTCAGCCTATGTCCGCCACGGCAACCGTGTCATTCGTCCCCATGTTTGCCCTTACTGTTGATGACATCCCGACCTTGCTTGGAGGTCGTCAGGTGCAGGTTACGATAACTGAATAGGTCGCATTATGCTGGAATACAGTCAAGCTACCCCCATAGTGCAGTTGATGAACGGCAACTTCGACCTCGACATTTGGAATAGCAAGTACGCAAATATCAGGTACGCGGTTGCTGTGGATCAGGTGATAACCATCGATGCCAAGTATGAGGCCAACCTTCCGGGACTAGCCTATGACTATTATGGCGATCAGTCTTATTGGAGGGCAATCTTGGCCTTCAACGGTCTTGCCGACCCGATCAATGACGTAGCCATTGGTGCTACGTTGTCCATGCCTAGCAAGACCTCAATAGATGCCTTCATGGCTTCCAAGCAAAACGTGGTAACGGTTACTCTATGACCTTCCGCATTAACGACTCGGTCACGGCCGGCATCTACATTGACGGCCAGGAGTTTTTGTTGGACGCAGGCAATAGCCTTAGGTCCCTGCACATTAGAGTCTCTGCCATCGGTAACCTGCCTGTCCTTAAGCTGTCCCTTTTGGATGCCTTGGATTTGATGAAGAACTATGGGCTTCATGACGGGTCGCAAATAACAGTCGTCCTTAACGGTACCTTGTCCGTCACCCGCTTGTTTAGGGTCCATTCGTGGTCCAGGAAACCGATTGGTAACGGCTATATCTATGATATCGAGGGCTACTGGGATGCCCCCAAGTTTTGGGCAGGTACCTCCAACGCAGGGCTAAAGGGGTCGAGTGCTGATGTACTGGCACAGATTGCACAGACGTGTGGCCTAAACGTGTGGCCAAACAACGTGAAGACCTCAGATGTCATGACGTGGATGCCGAAGAACCGGTTCTACGGAGATTTCGCTCAAGACATTGCCCGTCACGGCTATGTGTCAGACACCTCTCACATGGCATTGGCTGTTGATAGCTCAGGCTTCCTTCGGTACGTCAATATCTCGGCTTTGCCTGACCCAAAGATAACGGTAGGGTTCTTGAAGACTGGCGACAACTTCATGCTCATTTCCGACTTCGCACCCGAAATCAAGTCAGGCATAGCGAATGCCATTGGTGGTTACTCACATCAGCGTTATACCCAGTCAATTCTGACCGGCACCACGGTCGAGGAAACCGCTGACGACACGGGTTCGGAATCACAGTTGACGGTCAAACCTGACGGTGACCAGCTGTTGGTCAACATGA
>Ga0213872_10000252_pt1 | contig 46619 bp, 44 predicted proteins | sample VelepicomBERX_R2_FD_160071 | JGI IMG/M metagenome (GOLD analysis project Ga0213872, IMG submission 160071) | Rhizosphere microbial communities from Vellozia epidendroides in rupestrian grasslands, the National Park of Serra do Cipo, Brazil - RX_R2 | ecosystem: Host-associated > Plants > Roots >... | reverse complement strand
CTCCAGCATTTCCGCTACAAAGTGAAGGGCGTCATCTAACATTGTCGCCGGAGGTTAACAGTCTCCTGCGACGTTTACAACCCCAAAAGTAATAATGCCGTTCAGTCTTAACTGAACGGCATTAGCCCCGGAGGGCGGTTTCGAGGGAGCAAGGCAGCTTATTCGGCAGCCTTCACCATATCCTCGATGACCTTCTTCGCATCGCCGAACACCATCATCGTGTTCGCCTGGTAGAACAGGTCATTGTCCAGGCCCGCATAGCCGGAAGCCATGGAGCGCTTGTTGACGATGATGGACTTGGCCTTGTACGCCTCCAGAATCGGCATGCCAGCGATCGGCGACTTGGGATCCTTGGCGGCAGGGTTCACCACGTCGTTCGCGCCCAGCACCAGCACCACATCGGTCTGGCCGAATTCGCCGTTGATGTCCTCCATCTCGAACACCTGGTCGTAAGGCACTTCCGCCTCCGCCAGCAGCACGTTCATGTGGCCCGGCATACGGCCCGCCACCGGGTGGATCGCGTACTTCACGTTGACGCCCTTGTGGGTCAGCTTCTCCACCAGCTCCTTCAGCGAGTGCTGCGCGCGCGCCACCGCCAGGCCGTAGCCGGGAACGATGATCACGCTTTCCGCGTTCGACATGATGAAGGCCGCATCGTCCGCCGAACCGGATTTGACGGGACGCTGCTCCTTCGAACCGCTCGCCGCAGCCGCGCCGGCGTCGCCGCCAAAGCCGCCCAGGATCACGTTGAAGAAGGAGCGGTTCATCGCCTTGCACATGATGTAGGACAGGATGGCGCCCGAAGAACCCACCAGCGAACCGGCGATGATCAGCATCGAGTTATTCAGCGAGAAGCCAATGCCCGCCGCCGCCCAGCCGGAGTAGGAGTTCAGCATCGACACCACCACCGGCATATCCGCGCCGCCGATGGGGATGATGATCAGCACGCCGAGCACGAAGGCGATGGCGGTCATGATCAGGAACGGCGTCCACGCAGGCTCGGTGCCGCCGGAGGTGACGAACACGATGCCCAGCGCGATCATGATGATGGCCAGGATCAGGTTCAGCATATGCTGGCCGCTGAACTGCACCGGCGCGCCCTGGAACAGGCGGAATTTGTATTTGCCCGACAGCTTGCCGAAGGCGATCACCGAACCGGAGAAGGTAATCGCGCCCACAAACGTACCGATGAACAGCTCAATGCGGTTCCCCGGCGGCAGCGCCTCGCCCATCTTGGCGATGCCGAAGGCGTGCGGCTCCGACACGGCGGCCACCGCGATGCACACAGCCGCCATACCGATCAGAGAGTGCATTGCCGCCACCAGCTCCGGCATCTTGGTCATCTCGACCCGCTTGGCCAGCACGGCGCCGATGCTGCCGCCGACGATTACGCCCAGCGCCACCAGCGGCAGGCCGATAGCGCCAGCGCCCGCATCAGCCGCTTCCGCCTTCCACTTCAGGATCAGGGCGATGGTGGTGACGAACGCGATCGCCATGCCCGACATGCCGAACACATTGCCCATGCGCGCATTGGCGGGCGAGGATAGCCCTTTCAGCGCCTGGATGAAGCACACCGACGCGATCAGATACAGCAGCGTCACCATATTCATGGAGATAGCACTCATGCTTTATCTCCCTGCTTGGCCTTAGGCTCCTTCTTCTTGAACATCTCCAGCATCCTTTGTGTGACAAGGAAGCCGCCGAACACATTCACGGCCGCCAGCGCCACGGCGACAGTGCCCGCGATCTGGCCCGCGATGCCCTCGGTCAGCGAAGCGGCCAGCATGGCGCCGACGATGACGATGGCGGAAATGGCGTTGGTCACGGCCATCAGCGGCGTATGCAGCGCCGGGGTGACGGTCCAGACGACGTGATAGCCGACATAGATGGCCAGCACAAAAATAATCAGGTTGATGATGGTGTGCGAAATTTCCATATTCTTCTCCGTTTACTTGCGCAGGACTTCACCGCCGGCGCAAACTAGCGTGGCCTTGAGGATTTCATCTTCGCGGTCGATCACGAGCTTGTCTTCCTTGTCGATGATCAGCTTGAGGAAATCGAGCACATTGCGCGCATACAGGGCCGAGGCGTCGGCGCCCACCTGGCAGGCCAGATCCGGCTCGCCCACGATGTGCACGCCATGCTTGACCACAGTCTTGTTCAATTCCGACAGCGGGCAGTTGCCGCCCTGCGAAGCGGCCAGGTCGACGATTACGGAGCCCGGCTTCATGGCTTTGACGGTGTCTTCGGAAATCAGCACCGGCGCCGGACGGCCCGGAATCAGCGCCGTGGTGATGACGATGTCGGCCAGCTTGGCGCGTTCGTGCACCAGCTCCGCCTGGCGGCGCATCCAGTCCGCCGGCATGGGACGCGCATAGCCGCCCACGCCCTGGGCGATTTCCTTTTCCTCGTCGGTGAGGAAGGGCACGTCGATGAATTTGGCGCCCAGCGATTCCACCTGCTCTTTCACCGGCGGCCGCACGTCGGAGGCCTCGATCACGGCGCCCAGGCGCTTTGCCGTGGCAATCGCCTGCAGACCGGCCACGCCCACGCCCATGATCAGCACACGGGCCGCTTTCACGGTGCCCGCCGCCGTCATCAGCATCGGCATGAAGCGCTGATAGGTATTGGCCGCCACCATCACCGCCTTGTAGCCGGCGATATTGGCCTGCGAGGACAGCACGTCCATCGACTGCGCGCGGGTGATGCGTGGCACCGCTTCCAGCGCAAACGCCTGCAGCCCGGCGGAAGCCATGGCGGCATTGTTCTCCGCGTCGAAGGGATTGAGCATGCCGATGACGACCGTGCCCGATTTGATCAGCGCCCGCTCGTCCGCATTCGGCGCGCGCACCTTGAGCACGACTTCCGCGCCGAAGGCGTCAGCCGCGCTGCCGATCTGCGCGCCGGCGGCGGCAAACGCTTCATCCGTAATGGAGGCCGCCAGTCCGGCGCCCGACTGCACAACAATCTGATGCTTTGCTGCGAGTTTCTTCACTGTTTCGGGTGTTGCAGCCACCCGGGTTTCACCCGGCCTCGATTCGGCCGGTACGCCTATTCTCATGGTGCCTCCAAAAAGGATTGATAAACTGACCAGTCAAATCTAACACGGAATACGTTTGCATCAACCTTTTTATCTAAGCAACTTTTTAGGAATGTCACACTAAAAAGACGCTACGCGGTTGTGAAATGCCAGAACAGGCTAAAATGTCGGCTCTTTCAAGGATGCCCCATGCCGCGAATCTGGAAACCCTCTGTGACTGTAGCCGCCATCGTCCACCGTGAAGAGGATGGCAAGTTCCTGCTGATCGAAGAAGAGACGAGCGACGGCGTGCGCATCAACCAGCCGGCCGGCCACCTCGATCCGCATGAATCGCTGGAACAGGCCGTGATCCGCGAAACGCTGGAGGAGGCGGCCTATGACTTCGTGCCGACGGCGCTGGTGGGCATGTACATGTCGCGCTACACCTCGCGCCGCACGGGCGAGGAAGTGACCTATCTGCGCTTCACCTTCTGCGGCACGCCGGGCAAGCAGCACGACCAGCCGCTGGACGAGGGCATCCTGCGCGCCATGTGGCTCACGCGCGACGAGCTGGCGGCCTGCCAGGACCGCCACCGCAGCCCGCTGGTGCTGCAATGCGTGGACGAATACCTTGCCGGACGGCGCGCGCCGCTGGAACTGCTGCACACCCACGCTTCCGTCTTCAAGGAAGCGATTGCTTAAGTAGGATTGAATGATGAGTAAGAAAAAAGTCGTGATCGGCATGTCGGGCGGAGTCGACTCTTCGGTCGCGGCATGGATGCTGAAGGAACAGGGCTACGAAGTCATCGGCCTGTTCATGAAAAACTGGGAAGACGACGACGATTCCGAATACTGCTCGACGCGCCAGGACTGGATCGACGCGGCCTCAGTGGCCGACGTGGTGGGCGTGGACATCGAGGCCGTCAACTTCGCCGCCGAATACAAGGACCGCGTGTTCGCCGACTTCCTGCGCGAATACCAGGCCGGCCGCACGCCCAACCCGGACGTGCTGTGCAACGCCGAGATCAAGTTCAAAGCCTTCCTCGACCACGCCATGCTGCTGGGCGCGGACCTGATCGCGACCGGCCACTATGCGCGCGTGCGCCAGAACGGCGACAAGTTCGAGCTGCTGAAGGCGCTCGACCATACCAAGGACCAGAGCTACTTCCTGCACCGCCTGAACCAGGCGCAGTTGTCCAAGACCCTGTTCCCGCTGGGCGAAATCCCCAAGACGGAAGTGCGCAAGATCGCCGAGAAACTGGGCCTGCCCAACGCGGCCAAGAAGGATTCGACCGGCATCTGCTTTATCGGCGAGCGTCCCTTCCGTGAATTCCTCAACCGCTACCTGTCGTACAAACCCGGTCCGATGAAGACCCCGGACGGCAAGACCGTGGGCGAGCACGTGGGCCTGAGCTTCTACACCCTGGGCCAGCGCAAGGGCATCGGCGTGGGCGGCATGAAGGACTACAAGAACGCCGACGGCAGCAACGACGCCTGGTATGTGGCGAAGAAGGACGTGGCCGAGAACACCCTGTGGATCGCCCAGGGCCATGACCATCCCTGGCTGCTGTCGTCCGCCCTGCGCGCCGACCAGGCCAGCTGGGTGGCCGGCACGGCGCCGGAGCCGCGCCAGATGTCGGCCAAGACCCGCTACCGCCAGGCGGACGTGCCCTGCGCCATCGCTCCGGAAGGCGACAGCGACTTCGCATTGCAGTTCATGGACGCCCAGTGGGCGGTGACGCCGGGCCAGTCAGCCGTGCTGTACGACGGCGAAGTCTGCCTCGGCGGCGGCATCATCGACAGCTCGACCTTCGCCGCCTGAGCCGCTACTGAAGCTTCCTACTCCGCGGCTGGCGCCTCGCCGGCCGCGTCTCCATTCGCATCGCCCTCGGCCTGCTTGGCCTGCGCCGCGCGCTGGCGCTTGACCATGGCCACCACCGTGTTACGGATAGTGTTGAGCACCGTGTCGGCCTTGAAGGGCTTGACGATGAAGCCATTGACGCCCATCGCATGCGCCGCCTGCACGGTGGCCGCGTCGAATTCGCTCGACACCATGAAGATCAGCGTCTTGGGCCAGTTGGTCTTGATTTCACGCACCGCGCCGCCGTCGGCTTCGATCGCCTCGCGCGTGATGCAGGCGATATGGGGCTGGAACTTGAGCAGCAGGGGCATGCCGGCGGCGCAGGTGTGGGCCTGGCCCACCACGTCATAACCGCCATCGAGCAAAACGGTGTTGAGCAGGCCGCGTGCGACGGCGCTGCTGTCGATAATGACTGCCTTTAACATCGAAAACCTTTTACTGTTTTTCCCAGGCCAGCATGTTCCAGCTGACGCCAACCCGGACATCCGTTTTTAATTGCACTAATTGTCGAGAAAGATACAGCATTTCGCGTTCTTTTCGTAGTGTTTCGCCCAGCGTATCCTTCAGAATGCCCGCGCCGGCCATGATGGCGTCCAGAGTGCCGTATGTACGCAACAGTTTGGCCGCCTTCTTCGCGCCCACCTTGGACACGCCGGGGATGGAATCGGTGGCGTCGCCCATCAGCGCCAGCAGGTCCGGCAGCTGCTCGGGCGGCACGCCCCACTTGGCCTCGACCCAGGCGTAGTCGTGCCATTCGCCCTTGAAGTGGTCCCAGATGCGGGCGCCGTGGGCGATCAGGCCGTGCAGGTCCTTGTCGGTGCTGGCGATGGTGGCTTCGCCGCGACCTTCGCCCAGCCAGCGCAGGACCACGGTGCCGATCACGTCGTCCGCCTCCACTTCCGGCAGCGAGACGACGCGCAGGCCCAAGGTGGAAAGCTTGCCGTAGAACTCAGGCAGCGCGTCGCGCAGCGGCGAGGGCATGGGCGCGCGGCCGGCGCGGTAACCGTCGTACAGGGCGTGGCGCCAGGTCGGGCCGCCGTAGTCGAAGGCCGGCAGGACGTGGGTCGGTTCGTGCTCGGTGATCAGCTTGCGGAAGGAGGACAGGGCGTGGCGCAGCGCGATTTCCGCCTTCTCCGGCGAATCCGGCTCGGGACTGGCCTCATACACGCGGCGCACGATGTTCAGGCCGTCGATGGCCAGCAGACGTCCCATTTATTTCAGCAGATCGTAGGCGCCGCCGCGCTCCAGCGCGCGCTGGAAGGCGGGGCGGTTCTGGATGCGGTCGAGGAAGGCCATCAGGCAGGGACGGTTGTTATCCAGGCCGCCGCGCGCGTGGGCCGCCTCCAGCGGAAAGCTCATCTGGATGTCGGCGGCGCTGAATTCCTCGCCGGCGAACCAGGCGTGCTTGCCCAGCTCGGACTCGAGAAAGTCCAGATGCTGCTTAATCTGCGGCAGGATGTAGCTGTCCTTGACGCGCTGCGCAATGCTGCGGGCGATGGGTTTGACGAAGAAAGGTGCGGGGCTGTTTTCCACGCGGTCGAAGACGAGCTTCAGCAGCAGCGGCATCATGGCCGAGCCTTCGGCGTAGTGCAGGAAGTAGTTCCAACGGCGGCGTTCCTCGGTGCCGGCAGGCGGGATCAGGCGGCCGTTGGCGTAGGTGTCGATCAGGTATTGGCAGATGGCGCCGGATTCGGCCACCACGATGTCGCCATCGCAGATGACGGGCGACTTGCCCAGCGGGTGGATGGCGCGCAGTTCGGGCGGGGCCAGCATGGTCTTGGGGTCGCGCATGTGGCGCACGATGTCGTACTCCAGGCCCAGCTCCTCCAGCAGCCAGAGCACGCGCTGCGAACGTGAATTGTTAAGGTGATGAACGATGATCATAGGGACATCCGGTTGGGCAGACGCGTAAGCTTAACATTGTTGTCACGCCCAAGCGGTCAGAACAGGCCGGAAACCTTGGCAAACAGGGCCGCCGTCATCGACATATTGGCCAGTACCAGGCCGACCAGCCAGCGGGTGTTGGTGCTGAGCTCCTTACGAATTTCGGCCAGGTTGCGATCAACATATTGCCGCTGCTCCTCGAAGCGGCGATCCATATGCTCGCGCAACAACGTAATTTCGTCGTGCAAGCGGTCTACTTGATTTTGCAATCGGTCCATCTGATTTTGCAGGCGGTCCAGCTCCGCTTTGAACGTATCCACAAACGCCTCAACTTTTGCCAAACGTGCTTCCATATGCCCTCCTGTCCCAATCCCATTACTGTGGGGCTGGGCGGAGCGGCGGGTATTGAGATTGGACAGCGAACGCGGCGAAAGGTTCGGGCTTAGCGCTGGACCTGGATCTTGATGACGCGCTTGAGGGAATTGGAAGTGTCGGCCGGAGCGTCCGACGGCGTCGTTTCGCAGGAGCCGCAGCTGGAGCAGCCACCATCGCTGCCGCAGCTGGACTGGGTATTGAACAGCTTGGCCAGCTTGCTCTGGTCGTAGCCGCGGCGCGAAAGGATGTAGACGATCTGCCTGCGCAAAGCGGCAGGCATGTACTTGGTGACGAAGTGCAGCACCGCCACCGCCACGATTACACCGACTATCACTTGCTGCCACATATCAGGCTCCCACAAAGTACAGGGCAATACGGTAAGTCAGGAACGAGGCCACATAGGCCAGCGCGAACATATAGCCCGCCATCAGCAACGGATAGCGAAGGCTGTTGGTCTCACGGCGCACCACGCTCAGGGTCGACATGCACTGCGGCGCGAACACATACCAGGCCAGCAGTGACAGCGCCGTCGGCAGCGCCCACGAATGCGCGATGATGGGCGTCAGCGACGACGCCAGCTCCTCGCCCGTCTGCGACAGCGCGTACACGGTGCCCAGCGCGCCCACGGCCACCTCACGCGCCGCCAGGCCCGGCACCAGCGCGATGCTGATCTGCCAGTTGAAGCCGATCGGCGCGAAGATCACTTCCAGCGCGCGTCCCAGCATGCCGGCCACGCTGTAGTAGATGGCCGGGTGCGTCGCGCCTTCCGGTGCGCCGGGGAAGCTGCTCAGTGCCCACAGCAGCACCATCAGGGTCAGGATGATCGTGCCCACGCGCGACATGAAGATCTTGCAGCGCTCCCACAGGCCCAGCGCCAGGTTGCGCAGATGCGGCCAGTGATAGCTGGGCAGTTCCAGCATCAGCGGCTGCTGCGTGTTGGCGCCCAGGGTGCGCTTGAAGAAGTAAGCCACCGCCATCGCCGACACGATGCCGGCCACGTACAGCGCAAACAGCACCAGTCCCTGCAGGCTCATAAAGCCCGCCACTTCGCGCTCGGGAATGAAGGCGGCGATAATCAGCGCATAAATCGGCAGGCGCGCGGAGCAGGTCATCAGCGGCGCGATCATGATCGTCACCAGCCGGTCGCGCGGATTCTGGATGGTGCGCGCGGCCATGATGCCGGGCACCGCGCAGGCAAAGCTGGACAGCAGCGGAATGAAGGCGCGTCCCGACAGGCCCACGCCGCCCATCAGGCGGTCCAGCAGGAAGGCCGCACGCGGCAGATAGCCGCAGTCTTCCAGGATCAGGATGAAGAAGAACAGGATCAGGATCTGCGGCAGGAACACCAGCACGCTGCCCGCGCCGCCCATGATGCCTTCCACCAGAAGGCTGCGCAGCAGGCCGTCGGCCATATTCGCCTTCAGCATTTCACCGAGGCCGTCGACGCCGTTCTTGATCGCGTCCATCGGCGGCTGGGCCCAGGCGAATACGGCCTGGAAAACGAGGAACATCAGCACGGCGAGAATGATGGGGCCGAGCACGGGATGCAGCACCACGTCGTCGATCTTCTCGCTCAGGTTGCCCTTGTCGTGGCTGTCATTGCTGACGGCGGCCAGGATGCGGCGCACTTCGCGCTGCGTATCTTCCACCGGCACGGCGTCGATGGCCGACAGCGGGTTGGCCTGCACATGCTGCATGGGCCACATATCGTCGAGCGCGCGCAGCAGCGTCTTCTCGCCGCCGCCCTGCACCGCCACCGTCTCCACCACGGTCATGCCCAGTTCCTGCGACAGGCGCTCGGCGTCGATGACGATGCCGCGCTTCTTCGCCACGTCCACCATGTTCAGCGCCAGCACCATCGGCAGGCCGAGACGCTTGATTTCCAATACGAGGCGCAGGTTCAGGCGCAGATTGGTCGCGTCGACCACGCACACCACCACGTCCGGCGGCGTTTCGCCCTGGCGCAGGCCGGCCACAACGTCGCGCGTGATCGCTTCGTCCGGCGTGTGCGCCGACAGGCTATAGGCGCCCGGCAGATCGAGCAGGCGGAAGGGATGGCCTCCCGGCGAGGTGAAGGAGCCTTCCTTGCGCTCGATGGTCACGCCGGCGTAGTTGGCCACCTTCTGGCGCGCGCCCGTCAGGCGGTTGAACAGCGCGGTCTTGCCGCAATTGGGATTGCCCAGCAGCGCCACCAAGGGCGTATGCGCGGTCATCTGCGCCGCGGCTGCTACGGGTTTATCGGATGCACCCATTATTTATTCCGGTTGAATCGAGATCAGCGCCGCCTCGAAGCGGCGCAAAGCGAAGGTGGAATTGCCGACCTTGATCGCCAGCGGCTCGCCGCCCGGCATGCCGCGCTTGAGCACGCGGATTTTTTCGCCGGGCACAAAGCCCAGCTCCATCAGGCGGCGCGCCAGGTCGGCGCCATGCGCTGCATCGCCGGGCGCGACATGCACCACCGTCCCGCGGCTGCCTGTGGCCAGGGTGTCGAGTTTGATCAGGGGAGCGGCGTGCGTCATGGCCAATTCCATTCAGAAGCGGGATTCCGGCACTCGCAAGATCGCATTCTCGCCGGGAACACAATACTAGCATTATAAACGGTAATGCGAATGACTTCTATTTGCGCTTGCATCCTGCTGAAAATTCGTGCAGAATGAGTCCCGTAATGATAATGATTCGCATTAGAAATACAGCAATCATATCGTTGCCACCATTTTTTACCGAGTAGGAAACCGCCATGATCGTTTGTGTCTGCAACAACATCTCTGACCGCGAAATCCGCCAAGCCATCGAGCTGGGCATCACCACCATGGACGAGCTGCGCGCCGATCTGGGCGTGGCCACCTGCTGCGGCCAGTGCGCGTCCTACGCGGAAGAAGTGCTGAACGAACACCTGGCCACCCTCGCCGCCAAGGCCGAGGCCCCCGCCCTCACCGAAACCGTGCTCAAGCGCCCCGTCTTCACCGCCTGATTTTCCCGTATGCGCGAATGCTTTCGCGCATGGGAATCGTTTGCATTCCCACTCCGCCCGTTTTGGTACAGCGGGCGTGGCTTTAGTTCGCTCTGGCCTGGCATCCGTGGCAAAATGACAGGATTCCAACTTCGATAAGAAAGCGTCCTATGAAGGGTGATAAAGACGTCATCAAGCTGCTCAACGCGCAGCTGACCAATGAACTGACGGCCATCAACCAGTACTTCCTCCACGCGCGCATGTACCGCCACTGGGGCCTGGAGAAAATCGGCAAGAAGGAATACGAGGAATCCATCGGCGAGATGAAGCACGCCGACAAGCTGATCGACCGTATCCTGATGCTGGACGGCCTGCCCAATCTACAAGCCATGCACAAGATCATGATCGGCGAGAGCACCGAGGAAATGCTGAACGCCGACCTGAAGCTGGAAAAAGGCGCCCAGGTCACGGTCAAGGAAGGCATCGCCGCCGCCGAGAAGGCCGCCGACTACGTGTCGCGCGACCTGCTGCTGGAAATCCTGGGCGACACCGAAGAGCACATCGACTGGCTGGAAACCCAGCTCGATCTGATCGGCAAGATCGGCATCCAGAACTATCTGCAGAGCCAGATGCACACCGAGGAATAAGAAAATGCCCGCTTAAAAGCGGGCATTTTTCATTGCGGCACCGTATCCTTGAAGGATGGGCGCTCCATCAGCTTGTCATACAGGCGCGCCAGGTTCGGATGCGGGCCGCGCCAGTCGATTTCCGGGAAGCGGAAGGCCAGCCAGCCCAGGCAGCAGCCCACGGCCACATCGGCCAGCGAATAGTGGTTGCCGCCGCAGTAAGCCTGCTCGCCCAGCTGTTCCGCCATCGAGCCCAGGCCCAGTTCCACCTTGCGCAGCTGACGCGCGATCCATTCCGGGCTTTGCTGCTCGGCCGGACGCAGGGTGCGCTCCAGACGCACCAGCACGCCCGCGTCGAGCACGCCGTCCGCCAGCGCTTCCCAGCACTTGATGTCCGCCCGCTCGCGACCATTGGGTGGCAGCAGCTTGCCGACTGGGGTCAGCGTGTCCAGATATTCCACCATGACGCGCGAGTCGATCATGACCGTGCCATCTTCCATGATCAGGCTGGGCACCTTGGCCAGCGGATTGTGCTTTTCGATGGCGGTGTCCGCCGCCCACACATTTTCCAATTCGAACTGGTAGTCGAGCTTTTTTTCCGCTAAAACGACGCGCACTTTACGTACAAAGGGACTGGTGAGGGAACCGATCAGTTTCATAAACAGCAGAGAGTAGATGATTAGGTAACAGTATAACATCGGCGGAGGGCCCAACCGCCAATGGTAAAATGCTGCTTTGCTCTACACACCAACCTGCCTCCCCTTCTTCTCATGACTACTACGCCCTACTCCACGCTGTCGGCCCTGTCCCCGCTGGACGGCCGCTACGCCGGCAAGACCGACAAGCTGCGTCCCATCCTGTCCGAAGCCGGCTTCATGCACCACCGCGTGAAGGTGGAAATCGCCTGGCTGCAAGCGCTGTCGCTGGCCGGTTTCGCCGAGATCAAGCCTTTCTCCGCCGCAGCCACCGCCCTGCTGGACAAGCTGGCCGCCGAATTCAGCGAGCAGGATGCCGCCCGCATCAAGGAAATCGAAGCCGTCACCAACCACGACGTGAAGGCCGTCGAGTACTGGCTGAAGGAGCAGGTCAAGGACGTGCCTGAGCTGGTGGCCGCGTCGGAGTTCATCCACTTCGCCTGCACCTCGGAAGACATCAACAACACTTCGCACGGCATGATGCTGAAGGCCGCCCGCGACGGCGTGATGCTGCCCTCGCTGAACAGCGTGATCGCCAAGCTGAAGGACATCGCCCTCGCCAACGCCGACGTGCCCATGCTCTCGCGCACCCACGGCCAGACCGCCAGCCCCACCACCCTGGGCAAGGAAATGGCCAACGTCGTGGCCCGCCTGCAGCGCGCCGTCAAGCGCATCGAGCAGGTGGAAATCCTGGGCAAGATGAACGGCGCCGTGGGCAACTACAACGCCCACCTGTCGGCCTATCCATCGTTCGACTGGCCCGCGTTCAGCAAGAACGTGATCGAGCAGCGCCTGGGCCTGGTGTTCAACCCCTACACCATCCAGATCGAGCCGCACGACTACATGGCCGAGCTGTTCGACGCCTTCGCCCGCGCCAACACCATCCTGCTGGACCTGAACCGCGACATCTGGAGCTATGTCTCGCTGGGCTACTTCAAGCAAAAGCTGAAGGTCGGCGAAATCGGTTCCTCCACCATGCCGCACAAGGTCAACCCGATCGACTTCGAAAACTCGGAAGGCAACCTGGGCCTGGCCAACGCCGTGCTCAAGCACCTGTCGGAAAAGCTGCCCGTCTCGCGCATGCAGCGCGACCTGACCGATTCGACCGTGCTGCGCAATATCGGCGTCGGCCTCGGCTACACCCTGCTGGCCTACGACAGCTGCCTGCGCGGCCTGAACAAGCTGGAAGTCAATCCGGCCCGCCTGGAAGCCGACCTCGACGCCAACTGGGAAGTGCTGGCCGAGCCGGTGCAAACGGTGATGCGTCGCTATGGCATCGAAAATCCCTACGAGCAGCTGAAGGAGCTGACCCGTGGCAAAGGTATTTCGAAGGAAGCATTGCGCGAGTTCATCAACGGGCTCACCATCCCGCAGGAGGCTAAAGACCTGCTGCTGGCGATGACCCCGGCGAACTACATCGGCATTGCCGCCCAGCTCGCAAAAGCGATCTAAGCTGAAACAAAGCCTCCGCAACGCAAGTTCCGGAGGCTTTTTTTTATGCTCCGCTGCACGTTTTGCATTTCTTTGGTATATTTAGTCCTAACACGTACTAATTTTTAGGGGAACCAAAATGCAACGCTATACCAAACCGGCAATGTTGCTGCACTGGCTGACCGCCGTGCTGATCATCGCCGCCTTCTTCCTCGGGCTGACCATGGTGGATATCCATGGCATCACCCCGACCAAGCTCAAGTACTACTCCTGGCACAAGTGGATGGGCGTGACCGTGCTGCTGCTGGCCGCGATCCGCGTGCTGTGGCGCCGCGCCAACCGTCCGCCGCCACCGCTGCCCGGCCCCGCCTGGCAGCACCTGGCGGCCGACGCCGTGCACTATGCGCTGTACTTCCTCATCTTTGCCGTGCCCGTCTCCGGCTACTTCTACACCTATGCGGCCGGCGTGCCCGTGGTCTACCTGGGCCTGTGGCAGATGCCGGCCGTGATCGAACCGAATCCGGAGCTCAAGCCGCTCCTGAAGGAAGTGCACTACTGGCTGACGATGGGCATGGCCGCCATCGTGTCCGCCCACATTCTTGCCGCACTCAAGCACCACTTTATCGACCGCGACGACGTGCTGAAACGCATGTTGCCGAAATTCTGAATGGAGATTCACATGAAAAAGCTCGTCCTCATATCCCTTCTTGGCGTCACCCTGGCTGCCGGCGCCGCCGCCCTGAAAACCGATCCGGCCAAGAGCACGGTATCGGCCGTGTTCAAGCAGATGAACGTGCCGGTGGAAGCCAAGTTCAAGAAATTCACCGCCGCCATCGACTACGACGCGGCCAAGCCGGACACCTCGAAGGCGACGGTGGAAGTGGAGACGGCCAGCCTGGACGTGGGCGAGCCGGACATGAACAAGGAAGTGGCGAAGAAAGAATGGTTCAACGCCGCCCAGTTCCCGAAAGCGACCTTCGTCTCGACCGCCATCAAGAGCGCCGGCGCGGGCAAGTTGACCGTCACCGGCAAGCTGACCATCAAGGGCAAGGCCAGCGACATCACCTTCCCCCTGACCGTGAAGACGGACGGCGGCAAGCAGGTATTTGAAGGCGCCCTGCCGATCAAGCGCCTGGCCTACAACATCGGCGAAGGCGAGTGGAAAGACACCTCGATGGTGGCCGATGACGTGACCATCAAGTTCCACGTCGTGTCGCAGTAATCGCAGCTACGGCTTGCCGGCGCCCCTGCCCCGCTCAGACGGAATGTGCAGGGGCGTTTTGCATTCTGGGGTAAAGTAGTACTTTCGCAATACTCACTCACCCCGAGAAGGAGTCGTCATGCCGAAAAAAATCGCCGTCATTGTTGGCAGCCTGCGTAAGGAATCCATCACCCGCAAAGTGGCACAGGAGCTGATTGCGCTGGCGCCGTCCTCGCTGGCATTCGAGTTTGTCGAAATCGGCGCGCTGCCACTGTATAACCAGGACCTGGAGGAAAACGGCGCCGCCGCGCCGCCGGAGTGGACCCGCTTCCGCGATCACGTCAAACACATGGACGGCGTGCTATTCATGACGCCCGAGTACAACCGCTCCATCCCCGCGCCGCTGAAGAACGCGATCGACGTCGGCTCGCGCCCCTACGGCAGCAGCGTCTGGAGCGGCAAGTCGGCGGCGATCGTCAGCGTCTCGCCGGGCGCCATCGGCGGCTTCGGCGCCAACCACGCCCTGCGCCAGTGCATGGTCTTCCTCGACATGCCATTGATGCAGCAGCCGGAAGCCTATATCGGCAACGCCGCCAGCCAGCTCGGGCCGGACGGCAAGGTCAATAACGATCAGCTCAAGAGGATGCTGTCCACGATCGGCGGCACCTTTGCCGCCTGGGTGGAAAAGCATTCGAAGTAAAACACCTCAGCGGCGGCGGGCGACGAAGGTGGTCGGCCCGTCGCCCAGCGCCACCGGCGCCACGCCGGAGCTGAAGTGATGCTCCACCGTCTTCTGCGTCTCGGCGTCCTGCCAGACCAGCATATCGGCGCCCGGCAGGCGCTCCAGCAAGGCGTCCGCCTCCTGATCCGACAACGACTGCTCCGCGCTCAGATAGACCCGGTAGGACAGGTGATTGTCGCCCACATCGAGCATGAAGCCGCCCACGCCCGGCACGCCGGCCGCTCCCGCCATGGCCGTCGCGCGCAGCCGCATCTTCCCCTTGCGCAGATTGAGCATGTCCCAGGTCTGCATGGGATAGCAGGGCGCGGCGGCCGGCGCGGCGCCTTCCGCTTCCGCCACGATCAGGGGCAGCTTGCGCCGCGCCGCCGCCTTTGCCAGCGTGCCGCAGCCCTCCATCCAGCCATGGGACGACGTGGCCACGGCCAGATCGACCGCAGGCCAGTTGACGCCGCTCTCGTCATCCAGCACATCGGCGTTCAGCATCAGCAGTGACAAGTCCTGAAAGCGCAGCAGCATCACGCCCTTGCTCAGCATGTAGACCTGCCCCTTGTTGTTACCGCCTTTGGCCGGCGCCTTCCCCGTCAGATCCAGCACGTAGCGCGGGCCGATCTGCGCTATGCCTATCCTGCATCCCAGCGCCAGCAGGACCATCACCAGAATCGCCCGCAAGCCGTATTGGTTTCGCATCGCATCCTCCCGGTTTATCAGCACACAGGCCAGTAATAGCACCCGTCCCGCCGGGATTTTTTGAAGCTGCGCAAAGCCCCGCCGCCGCCCGCGCATGCTTGCTGCGAACGCTCAAAAAGCGGGCATGGATGCTACAATTCCGCCCTATCCACCGTACTTTTTCCGAGATTCAGATCTATGCACCCAGTCATGCCGACGCCTTACGAAAAAGGCAATCAGAACCAGACCACCCTGTGGGCCGAATGCATCGCCTTCTACCAGGAGCTGGCCAAGCGCTTCCCGCAAGTGCTGCGTTTTGAGCAGATCGGCGTGTCCGACGGCGGCATCCCCGTGCACGCGGGCGTGGTGAGCGCCGACGGCGTGTTCGACCGCGAGCAGATCAAGCGCGAAGGCCGCGTGGTCTTCTTCAACAACAACGGCATCCACCCCGGCGAGCCGGAAGGCATCGACTCCTGCATGGCCATCGTGCGCGACTTCTGCTTCGATCCGGCCAAGCTGGCGGCGCTGGGCAAGACCGTGTTCCTGTTCGTCCCCGTCTACAACGTGGACGGCTCGCTGAACCGCGCCAACACCTCGCGCGTGAACCAGGACGGTCCCGAACAATTCGGCTTCCGCGGCAACAGCCGCCACCTGGATCTGAACCGCGACTTCATCAAGTGCGACACGCTGAATGCGAAGCTGTTCAACCAGCTGCTGACGGCCTGGGACCCGGACGTGATGGTCGACACCCACACCTCCAACGGCGCCGACTACCCTTACACGATGACCCTGATCCACACCCAGGCCGACAAGCTGGGTTATGGTCTCGGTCCCTTCCTGCGCAATACCATGCTGCCCGAGATCTACGCGCAGATGGACGCGCGCGGCTGGCCCACCTGTCCGTATGTGAACCCGGTCAAGGACAGCCCGGACCACGGCATCGCCGAATTCCTCGAAGTGCCGCGCTTCTCCACCGGCTTCGCCGCCCTGCACCATGTGATCGGCTTCATGCCCGAAACGCATATGCTGAAGCCCTTCAAGGATCGCTACGAGTCGATGCACGCGCTGGTGGAAGTGACGCTGGCCTTCACCGTCAAGCACGGCGCCGAGATCCAGCGCCTGCGCGCAGACGCGCGCGCGCAAGCGGCCAGCGCCAGGGAGTGGACCGTGAGCTGGAAGATGGACGAGGAAAATCCCTCCACCTTCCGCTTCAAGGGCTACGAAGCGCAATACAGCCCGAGCAAGCTGGGTAACTACCAGCGCCTGTCCTACGACCGCAGCAAGCCGTGGGAAAAGGACATCGCCTACTACAACAGCTTCATCCCCGACGCCGTGGTGCGCGCGCCGAAGGCCTACATCGTGCCGCAAGCCTGGCGCGAGGCCATCGAGCGCCTGCAGTGGAACGGCGTGGAGATGACCCGCATCGACGCCGCCACCACGGTCGATGCGCAGTACTATCACATCGCCTCGGTCAAGCCGCGTGCCAGCGCCTACGAAGGCCATATGTACCACGACGAGGTGCAGCTGGAAGCGCGCACCGGCGTCTTCCACCTGCAGCCGGGCGACTACCGCATCGACCTGAACCAGCCCAACGCGCGCTACGCCGTCGAGACGCTGGAGCCGATGGCGCACGACAGCTTCTTCCGCTGGGGTTTCTTCAACTCCGTGCTGGAGAAGAAGGAAGCCTTCTCCGACTACGTGTTCGAAGACCTGGCGCTGGAAATGCTGGAAACCGAGCCTGAGCTGAAGGCCAAGTTCGAACAGTGGAAGGCGGCCAATCCGCAACTGCTGTCGGACCAGGACAAGGTGCTGGGCTTCATCTTCGAGCATGGCAAGCGCCACGCGGAGCCGGAGTGGCGCCGCTATCCGGTGCTGTCCATCTTCTGATCCATGCAGGCCATGCATTACGCATTAGACCTGCGCACCTTCTTCTACAGCCACTACTTCTATCTGGGCCTGCGCTTTGCGGCGGGCCTGGTAGGCGTCACGCTCATCACGCTGCTGTTCTCGGACATGGGCACGGCGATGACGGTCTGCATCGGCGCCCTGTGCACGGCGCTGATGGACATGCCGAGTCCCCTGCGCCACAAGTTCAACGAGATGAGCGCCTCCGTCCTGCTGTGCAGCGCGGTGACGCTGATTATCAGCCTGTGCGCACCCGTGCACTGGCTGCTGATCACGATGCTGGTCCTGGTCAGCTTCGCCGCCTGCATGATGGTCGTCTATGGCAAGAAGTCGATGCCGCTGCAATTGGCGACGCTGTTCATCATGACCATGTCGATGGAACACGCCATGACGGTGCGCCAGTCCTTCATCCATACCGGCCTGTTCACGCTAGGCGCGGCGGGCTATCTCGCCTATGCGATGGGGATTTCGTGGCTGCTGCGGCACCGCATCAAGCAGCAGGTGCTGGCCGAGGCGCTGTTCGAGCTGGCGGCCTACATCGACATCAAGGCCGACTTCTACGACACGCGCTACAACCTCACCGAGCAGTTCAACAAGCTGGTGCGCCATCAGGCCATCCTGGCCGACCGCCAGCAGGCCTCGCGCGACCTGATCCTGCGCAGCCACCAGAACGCCAGGGACGCGATCGTGGTGCAGGTCCATGTCTGCATGCTGGACCTGTATGAGCTGGTGCTGTCCACGCACACCGACTACGCCCAGCTGCGCCTGCACCTGGCCGATTCGCCCGTACTGAAGACGCTGCACGATCTCGCCTACAAGGCCGCGCGCGACATCGAGTCCATCGCCTATGACGTCACGCGCAAGCGCGCGTCCTATCCGGAGATCAGCTACGACGCGGAATATGCCGCGATCGAGGCGGAACTGCAGCGCCTCCAGCAGCGCGTGGACGAAGGCAAGCCGGCGCAGGAGGCGCTGGCCGTGCTGCGCGCCCAGCGCAACAAGATACGCGCCATCGGCCGCATGATCGAAGAACTGCATGTCGCCAGCCAGAAGGCTTACGACACCACGCCGTTCTGGAACGACGCCGATATGGGGCCTTTCCTGTCCCAGCAAAAGTACGAACTGCGCATGATGCTGTCCAATCTGCGCTGGGACTCGCCCATCTTCCGCTTCTCGCTGCGGGTGGCGATGGCGATTACGGTTGGTCTGGCGGTGGCTTCGTGGCTGCCGTATGCTGCGCACAGCTACTGGATCGTGCTGACCATCGTCATCATCCTCAAGCCCAGCTTCAGCATGACCAAGCAGCGGCGCAGCGACCGCATTATCGGCACCGTGATCGGCTGCGTCATCACGGCGCTGATCATTCGCTATTTCGATTATCCGCCGGCGATTCTGGGCATCCTGATCTTGTCGACGGTGGCGATGCCGACCTTTGTCTACCTGCGCTACCGCTATGCGGCGATTGCCGTCAGCATCATGATCCTGCTGCAAATGCACCTGATCGCGCCCGGCAATCACGAGCTGGTGGTGGAGAGGCTGGTGGATACGCTGGTCGGCGCGGCCGTGGCGACGGCGTTCAGCTTCGTGCTGGCGACGTGGGAATACCAGACTTTGCCCAATCTGGTGCTGGGCGTGCTGGAGACGAACCAGCGCTACATGGAGGCCAGCTTCAATCTCCTGCAAGGCAAGGGCCACGACGACATGGCCTACCGCGCCGAGCGCAAGCGGCTGATGGACAGCCTGGCCGCGCTCAGCGCCGCCCTGGTGCGAATGCTGGACGAGCCGGCCCGCATGCAGCGCGCGGCGGAGGACATCAACCTGTTCATCGTGCAGAACTATCTACTGGTGGCGCACGTGGCGGCCCTGCGCTCCATCCTGCGGCGGCATGCGAAGGAACTGCCGGAGGACGCCGTCAACGCGATGCTGCGGCAGAGTCATGATGAAGTGTCCGCGATCCTCGATGCGGCCCTGGCCAAGCATGGCGATGGCGTGGGGGCGAGTGGGCGCGGCGGCCTGGCGCTGGGCGGTACAAACGGCGCCGTGCCCGCGCAAGCCGGCGCGATGCCCGGCCAGCATGGCGGCGCCGAAGCCGGCGCGGCGCCATGGTCCGGCTGGCCGCTGGTGCAGCGCCGCATCCGTTTGCTGCAGGCCGACGCCAGCAAGATCATCATCCACAGCGAAGCGATCGTCCGCAACGTGGCCTGAGCAGAGAAATGCCGGCTAAGCTATATTGTCGGCATGACCACATCGCACTCGCCCCTGACCACCCGCGACCTCGGTTCCGCGCTGCTGGTTATTCTGATCTGGGGCACCAATTTCGTCGCCATGAAATTCGCCCTGCGCGAGCTGACGCCGTTCCAGCTTGGCGCCGGGCGCTTCGCCTTCGCCACGCTGCCGCTGGTGCTGTTCCTGCGGCCGCCCAAGCTGCCGTGGCGGTTGACCGTGCTGTATGGACTGTGCCAGGGCGTGGGCCAATTCGGCCTGCTGTTCCTCAGCCTGAAGGTCGGCATGTCCGCCGCGCTGGCCTCGGTGATCCTGCAAACGCAGGTCTTCTTCACCGCTTTCCTCAGTTCCCTGCTGCTGCGCGAACGGGTGGGATTCGCCCTGCGCATCGGACTCGGACTGGCGGCGCTGGGCCTGGTCTGCTTCGGCATGAACTACGCTCAGCCGGGACATGCGGGCGCCACCACCATCGCCGGCTTCGCGCTCTGCCTGGGCGCCGCCTTCATGTGGGCCGCGTCGAATATTGTCGTGCGCCGCGCGCGGGAGATCTCGCCGCAGTTCGACGTGGTGAGTTTCATGGCGTGGAGCGGCGCGGTGCCAGTGCTGCCGTTTGTGGCGCTGTCGCTGGCCTTCGACGATCCATCGACGCGCTGGAACTGGACCTCGCTGTCGTTCACCGCCGTGGCCTCGGTGGCCTATCTGGGCTGGATGGCGACCATCCTCGGCTACGCCCTGTGGACACGCCTGCTCAAGCGCCATCCCGTCAACCGTGTGGCTCCGTTCAGCCTTGGCGTGCCGGTGATCGGCATCGCATCCGGCATGCTGGTGCTGGGCGATGCGGTCAGCGACTGGCAGTGGGCTGGCATCGCGCTGATCGTCGCCGCGCTGGTGTGCGTGATGTTCGGCCCGCGCTGGTTGGAACGCAAACTGGTTCAGGCAAAGCAGACCTGATTGCGGCCGGACTCCTTGGCGCGGTAGAGCAGCGCGTCCGCCTTCTGCAGCATGGCTTCCGCCGTGCCGGCCGCAAGATCGGCGTACACGCCCATGCTCATCGTGACCTTCAGCTCCGGATGCACGTTATGCCAGGGGAAGCCCTCGATCATGGCGCGCAGCTTGTCGCATAGCGCGGCGGCCTGCGGCAAAGCCGTCTCCGGCAGCGCGATCACAAACTCCTCGCCGCCATAGCGCGCCACCAGGTCGCTCAGGCGCATGTGGGTGCGCAGGATTTCGCCCACCTGGCGCAGCACGGCGTCGCCCGTCGCGTGCGAGAACTGGTCGTTGATGCGCTTGAAAAAATCAATATCGCCGATCACCAGGCTTAATGGACGCTTGTGGCGCACGGCCTGATTGAACAGCGTCGTCGCCTGCTCGTCGAAGTGGCGGCGGTTATACAGCTTGGTCAGCGCATCGCGCACGCTCAGCTCACGCAGCTGCTCCGCCTGTTGCAGGATGGTCTGGTGCGAAGCGCTCAACTCCTCGTGGCTGCGGGCCAGCTTCTCGCTCATGTCGTTGAAGGCGAGCGCCAGTTGCGCCACCTCGTCCCTGCCCTGCACCGGCACACTTTGCAGCAGGGAGCCGCGCTGCATGGCGCGCACGGCCCGGGTCAGGCTGCTCAAGGTGCGGCTCAATCGCTTGCTGAGCAGGACACCCAGCAGCAAGGACAGCGACAGCGCGCCCGCCACGCCCACAACCAGCGCTTCGCGCATCGCGGCCAGATATTGCTGGTCCTGTTTACTCGGCGTGAAGACGCCCTCCGGCGAGATATAGGCCAGCACCTTGCCGTCGTCGGACATGACGGCCTGCGCATCCTTGCGCGCGGCGGCGGGCAGCAATTCCTGTGGATGATAGACGCCGGCGCCGAGCAGCACGCGGAAGTCCTTGTCGGCGACGATGAAATGGAAAGGCGGCCCGCCATTGCGGCGGCCTGGAGGCGGAGGCGGCTCGCCGCCCGGGCCTTCGTCTTCTGGCGGCGGACGCCGGTCCGGCGGACCGTCATAAGGCAGATCATCGGGCGGGGCCAGATCGGCGCGTCCCGCCTGCGCCGCGGCACGGTCTTCGTGGCGGCGATAGGAATCGAAGGACTCCGCGCGTTCCGCCGCCTCCCAGCCGCCGTATTTGCGCAGATAGCCGCCCATGGTGCGGTAGAAATGCTCCGCCGCCTGCTGCCGGTGGAGCACATCGACCTTGCGGGTCACGCTCAGGTAAGCCAGTCCGCCCACGACCGCGACCGCCGTCAAGCCGGTCACCAGCATGGCAAGCATCAATTTGATCCGCAGCGACATCCGTCCATCCCAAACCATTGTCAATTGGACAGCAATTCTACCTCATGGAAACCCCATCCCACGCCAGATATATTAAAAACGAATGGCGAACATCACAAATCAAAAGTTTATTTATTACTCCAACATCCCTATACTGCACTGCAACATATCCCACCAATCCAAGGAGCTAACCATGCTGACCGTCATCGAAAACCTGCCCGCCGCCATCGCCCTGACCGGCCTGATCCTGCGCCTCTACCTGGGCGGCAAGCCAACCAGCGGCGTCTCCGAATAAGAAAAATTCGGGGTCAGGTCTGCCTTTACGCCAAATGGCCGAAAGGCAGACCTGACCCCGAATGTTGAGCTTGCTTAGACGGCGGTGCGGTTCAGGTTGGAATTGCGTACGCCGTAGAGGAAGTAGATCGCTACCGCCGCCGTCATCCAGATGGTGAATATCGTGTAGGTCGTCAGCGACAGGCCGAACATGAGATACAGGCAGGCGGCTATGCTCAGGCCCGGCACCACGTAGGGGCCGAACGGCACGCGGAAGCCTTTCACGGCCGACGCGCCTTCGCGGCGGCGCATCACCGGCACCGCCAGCGAGACGACAATGAAGGCCGTCAGCGTACCCATGCTGACCATGTCCCACAGGAAGGTCGCGTCCACGAAACCGGCCACGATGCCCACGATAATGCAGACGATCAGGGTGTTGCTCACCGGCGAGTGGGTGCGCGCGTTGACCTTGCGAAATGCCTTGGGAATCAGGCCATCGCAGGAGATCGCGTACAGGATGCGCGTCTGGCCGTAGATCGTCACCAGCGTCACGCTGAACACGGAGATCACGGCGCCGGCCGCCAGCACCAGGGCCGGCCAGGTCTTGCCCGTCACCTCTTGCAGAATCACGGCCAGGCCGGCTTCCTGGCCGGCAAACTTGGACGCCGGCTGGGCGCCCAGCGCCGCCACCGCCACCAGCAGATAGAAGACCGTGACGATCGCCAGCGCGGCCAGAATGCCAATCGGCACGTTGCGCTTGGGATCGCGCACTTCTTCGCCCGCCGTCGCCACCGTGTCGAGGCCGATGAAGGAGAAGAATACCGTCCCCGCCGCCGCCGTCACCCCGGCCATGCCGGTGAAGTGCTGGCCGTTATCCGGGCTGAAGAAGGGATGGAAGTTCTTGATATCGAAGCCGTGGAAAGCAATCACCACGAAGAAAATCAGGATCGCCAGCTTGATCAGCACCATGATGGCGTTGGTGGTGGCCGACTCTTTCGCGCCGCGGATCAGCAACACGCAGCACAGAATCACCAGCATCACGGGCGGCAGATTGATGTGGCCGCTATGAAATTCGATGCCGTTCGGGCCGGACACAATCGTCGGCGAGCGCAGCGCCTCGGGAATATGCCAGCCGAAGGCGTTATTCAGAAAACTGTTCAGATAGTCCGACCAGCCAATCGCCGTGGCGCTGGCCGCCAGCCCGTACTCCAGCAGCAGACAGGCCGCCATGATGAAGGCCAGAAACTCGCCCACCGTCGCATAGGCAAAGGAATACGAGGAGCCGGACGCCGGGATGCGGAACGACAATTCCGCATAGCACAATGCCGTCAGCCCCGCCGTGATCGCCGCCATGAGGAAGGACAGGATCACCGATGGCCCCGCCTTGGGCACGGCTTCCACCATGGTGAAGAAAATACCGGTGCCGATGGTGGCGCCAACGCCGATCATGGTCAGGGGAAAGAGTCCGATGGAGCGGGCCAGTCCGTTACTGGCGTGGTGAGAGGCATGTTCAACTGCGGCATCGACCGGCTTGATACGGGTCAACTTCTGGACCAGAGTTTGGTTCACACGTAATCCTTGTGTCAGTGTGGCTTGGCGCTTGTAGCGCGTCAGCATTATATTTTTGGGTAAAAACTCAGCGATTATAGGGCTTTCGCGCGCGCGGCCCTAATATTGTCATTTCCGCATTTTAAAAGCCATCCGGCGCCCACACGCCGGAGGCAAGAGAGCGCTTACTCGTTTTTCAGCGCTTCGACTTGGATGCGCAGGGTCACATCCATATTGAAACCCCAGTCCTTGCCTGCCGTCAGGCCGTACTGGTCGCGCTTGAACACGGCGAAGGCGTCGGCGCCGCACAGCTCGCGCTTGAGCATGGGATGGGGGATGCACTTGAAGGAATTGATTTTCAGCGTCAGCGGCTTGGTCACGCCGTGCAGGGTCAGCTCGCCCACGGCTTCCGTCGGCGCGCCGTTGGCGAAGGCGGTCAGCTTGCCCTTGTAGGAAGCCTTGGGGAATTTGGCCAGATCGAAGAAGTCCGTGCCCTGGGCCCACTTGTTGAGGGCGTCCTGGCCAAAGTCGATGCTGCCGAGGTCGATATTGACGTCGACGGTGCCAAAGCCTTGCTCGCGGTCCACCATCACGGTGCCGGAATTCTGGTTGACCTTGCCGCGCCACACGGAAATGCCCATGTGGTCCGCTTCAAAGCTGGGGTAGGTGTGGCTGGGGTCGATGGTGTAGTTGGCGGGGGTGGCGTGCACGGCGCCGGTGAGGCAGGTGACGAGGGACAGCAACAGCAGTTTCTTCATTGCGGCTTCCTTATGGACAGGTCAATTGAAACAGCGCCCAGTGTAGCGCGCTGTTGGCGTCCTATCAATGCGGAGGCGTTACAGTTGCTTACTTTTGATACAGCGCGGCGTCTAGCTTGCTTGACATCACGCCGGTACTCTGGAGTCATCTTCCAGATAGACAACAAAAGGGGCCGCCATGCTGATCGAAAGAATTCCTACCGTTTCGCGCCGCGTGCATCCGGCGCTGATTGCCGTAGTCGTGTCGGCCATCGTTGTGGGGCTGGCGGCCACCATTATCGCGGCAGGCTTGCTGCCGCGATAAATCTCACTCAGGCGTAAGGGCCCAGGTAATCGCGCTTGCCGACCGGCACGCCTTTCACGCGCAGGATGTCGTAGGCGGTGACGATGTGGAAGTAGAAGTTGGGAATCGCAAAGCCCAGCAGATAGGTTTCGCCGCTGAACACGGGCTGGAAGTCGCCGTAGTTCAGTTTGATTTCGCGCTGCGCGCTGTCATTGAAGGCTTCGGGGCTGACGCTCTGGATATAGGCCAGGGTCTTGGCGATGCGCTGCTGCAGCTGGTCCAGCGTCGCTTCGTCATCCTCGAACTTGGGCGCGGCCACGCCGGTCAGGCGTTCCACCGCCAGCTTGGACGAATCGCTGGCGCGCTGGATCTGTCCCGCCAGCGGCAGCATATCTTCGCGCAGACGTTCCTGCACCAGCGCATCGGGCGACATGCCTTGCTCTTTGGCGAAGGCCTCGCCCTTCTTCAGCAATTCCGACAAAATCCCCAGCGCGCGCACGAATACGGGGACACTGGCTCGGTACATGGTCAGCGACATATTTGCTCCTGTCAAAGTTAAGCGATGCGGACGACCATCAGCCCGGCACGCAGGCCGATGCGGACGTCGGGGTTGGGGAAGACGACCAGCTCTTCGGGGTGCTCGACCTTGTACACCGTGTCGCCGTCGCGGGCGATCACTTCGCCCTGCCGCATGGCGGTGAAGTTGTGGGTGTCTTTGCCGAAGGCCATTTCAAACTTGTCGCTCAATTTGATGATCTGGCGCGCGGTGGCGAAGATGTGCGGCTGCTTGTCCGCAGCACGCATCGCTTTGCCGCGCAGCAGATCATCCAGCGCGGCAGAAGCCTCCGCAAACTGGGCGATGTCGTTCTGCCCCAGCGTGCCGATGCGGCCCAGCTCCACCGTCGTCCCGGCGGCGGCATGATGCTCCGCCGAGTAGTAGCTGTAGGTGCCCACCGATTTCGGATTCATGATGACGGCGCCGATGCCCGCCACGCCCAGCCAGTCGATCAGCCGCTTGCGCGCGCCATCCTCGATCAGCTCCGGCACGATCGCAAACGTCGGATACACGGACGGACGAATCGCCGTATGCAGGTCCAGATGCCAGCGCTGCGGCCCTGCGCCTTCGAAGAACTTCGAGGTGGCGGCGATCATCACATCGGCGCGCGCCGCTTCCGCCGTGCCTTCCAGCGAACCGCGCTCCGTGCGGAACATGCGGTTCAGGTCAGCGTCGATGAAGCGCTTGCCCGCGCGGATCGCGCCGATGTTGCCGACGCAGAGCATCAGGTCCACCGCCAAGGCCGCAGGCTGCAGCGCATCCAGCAGATACGCCACCACCTCGATCGGCCCCGTCTCGTCGCCATGCACGCCGACCGACACCAGCACCGCCGGCCGCGTGGCATCTGCTTTTGCGGCCTTGATGGTAAGGATGCCGTCGGCCGGCTGCGTCACCGCATAGCCGGCCGCCGTGAAACGCTGCGCCACTGCGCTGAAATCGGCTTCAGCGAGGGCGCGTACAGCTTGTGGTAAGGCTTGTTGCGTCATGCTGCCGTGCTTGCGCTGTTGGTCATTTCGGACAGCGCCCACACATCCAGCATCGCCTGCTCCAGATCGGAGGCCAGCGAGTAGCCGGACAGGCCCAGCGTGTTGGCGACGACTTCCACCGCCTCCGTCGCGTCATGGCCGCCGGTGGCGCGCTCCAGCACCTGGGTCAGCAGGCGTTGCTGGCTGCGGCGCAGGGCTTGCTGCGCGTAGCTGCGCAGCTGTTCCTGCGAACGCGTCACGGCCGGCAGCTTCAGGCCGCGCTCCAGCGTGTCGATGCCCGCCTGGCTGCGCAGCGCCATGCCCACGTTGAGGAAGGCCGGCAGGTCCATGCCGCTCGGACGGCTGACCGACAGCGCGGCAAACACAAAGGCCGCCACCGATTCGATCGCCTCGACCGACTTCCACGCCTGCACGAATTCAGCACGCAGGCCGGATGCCGCTTCGGCGTCCGATTCCGCCGCCGATGGCGACAGCTGCTGCAGCATGTCCGGCTTGGCGAACAGGCGGGTCAGCTCGGCCAGGCCGCCGGCGGCGCGCAGCTGCTCTGCAGGCACGGACAGCACGCCTTCGATCACGGCCTTCTGCAGGCTGCGGGTGCGGCCGTCGACCTTGATCGACACGGCGCGCGGCACGCGCAGCGCATCGGCGTCCAGGGTGTTGAAGATCGGCGCCAGATTCAGCGCGGCCCATGCCTGGCCCCAAGCCTGGATCACTTCCGCTTCGTCCACATTGTGTTCAGCCGCCAGATCGCGCAGCATCAGCGGACCGCAGCGGTTGACCGACTCGTTGGCCAGCACGGTGGCCAGGATGGCGTTCGCCAGCGGGTGGGCCAGCGCGCTGCGGGTCGACACCAGCAGGTCGGGGAAGTAAGGCTTGAGCACCGTCTCGGCCCAGCTGTGGTCCGTCAGCGGCAGCGTGGCCAGGATGCGCTTGTAGCGGTTCTTCACGTTGGCGATCACCACCGCCAGTTCCGGCGTGGTCAGGCCGCGCCCATCGGCCTTGCGGCGCGCCAGTTCGGCCACCGTCGGCAGCTGTTCCAGTTCGCGCGACAGGGCGCCTTCCTCTTCCAGGCTGGCGATCAGGGCGGCGTAGCCATCCTGCACCGAGCTTTCCAGCTGCGCCTGCGCTTCGCGCGTCAGCAACTGGGTTTGCAGGGTGTTGTCGCGCAGGACCAGACGTTCGATGTCGGCGGTCATGTCGTTCAGCAGACGGTTGCGGTCCGCTTCGCTCAGCTGGCCCGCGTTCATTTCCACGTCCAGCCACATCTTGCAGTTCACTTCGTGGTCGGAGCAGTCCACGCCGGCCGAGTTGTCGATCGCATCGGTGAAGATGCGGCCGCCCGACAGCGCGAATTCGATACGGCCGGACTGGGTCGCGCCCAGGTTGCCGCCTTCCGTCACCACCTTGCAGCGCAGCACATTGCCGTTGACGCGGATATTGTCATTGGCGCGGTCCTTCACTTGCGCGTGGGTCTCGGTCGACGCCTTGATGTAGGTGCCGATGCCGCCGTTGTAGAACAGGTCCACCGGCGCCAGCAGGATGCGGTGCATCAGTTCTTCCGGCGTCAGCGAAGTCTCTTCGATGCTCAGCGCTTCGCGCACTTGCGGCGAGATCTCGATGCTGCGCGCGGTGCGCGGGTAGACGCCGCCGCCGGCCGAGATCAGTTCCTTGTTGTAGTCGTCCCACGAGGAGCGCGGCAAGGCGAACATGCGCTCACGCTCGGCGAAGGATTTTTCCATGTCCGGATTCGGATCGAGGAAGATGTGGCGGTGGTCGAAGGCCGCCAGCACCTTCAGCTTGCGCGACAGCAGCGCGCCGTTGCCGAACACGTCGCCCGACATGTCGCCCACGCCAACCATGGTGGTCGGCACGGCGTGGATGTCGTGGTCCATTTCGTAGAAGTGGCGCTGCACCGCTTCAAACGCGCCCTTGGCGGTGATGCCCATCTTCTTGTGGTCGTAGCCGTTGGAGCCGCCCGACGCGAAGGCGTCGCCCAGCCAGAAGCCGCGCTGCACGGCGATGCCGTTGGCGATGTCGGAGAAGGTCGCGGTGCCCTTGTCGGCCGCCACCACCAGGTAAGGGTCGTTCGGGTCGTAGCAGACGGTGTCCGCAGGCGGCACGATCTTGCCCAGCACGCGGTTGTCGGTCATTTCCAGCAGACTGGCGATGAACAGGCGATAGACTGCCTCGCCTTCCGCCGCGATGGTTTCACGCGCGGCGTCTTTCGGCATCTGCTTGCAGACGAAGCCGCCCTTTGCGCCCGCAGGCACGATCACGGCGTTCTTCACCATCTGCGCCTTCACCAGGCCCAGGACTTCGGTGCGGTAGTCTTCCATGCGGTCCGACCAGCGCAGGCCGCCGCGCGCCACAGGGCCGCCGCGCAGGTGCACGCCTTCGAAGCGGCGCGAGAAGACGAAGATCTCGCGGAAGGGACGCGGCTCCGGCACCAGCGACAGATTGCTGGTGTCGAACTTGAAGATGATCTTGTCGCCCTTCTGGTTGTTCTGGAAGTAGTTGGTGCGCATGGTGGACGTGATCAGGTCGACCATGGCGCCCAGCACTTCCTCGCTGTCGGCGTGGTTGATGGCCGGCAGGCGGCTCTTGATGCCGGCCAGCGTTTCCAGCGCGGCCGCGCGCTGCGTTTCCGCCACGGACGGGTCGAAGCGCTGCAGGAAGGCGTCCACCAGTTCCTTGACGATGGCGGGCTGCTTGCGCAGGGTTTCAGCGATGTAGCGCACCGAGAAGCGGGTGCCGGTCTGGCGCCAGTAGCTCATGTAGGCGCGCACCAGCTGCACCTGGCGGGCGCTCAGCCCACCTTCGATCACCAGGCCGTTCAGGCGGCCGTCTTCGGCCTCGTTGTTGAACAGGGCGGAGAACAGCTCTTCCGCCACCGGCGCCACGCCCGGCTTGACCAGGTTGGCCGCGCTGGCGGCATCCACCGCCAGGCTGGTGACGAAGTAGCGCTGGCCGTCGATGCGCACCGAGTGCGACTGCTCGCGGTCGATGGTCACGCCGGCGTTATGCAGCGCGGGCAGGATGGTCGACAGCGAAGGCACACGGTCCACCGAATACAGACGGATGGTCGGCGCGCCGTTGTTGTTGTCCACGCGGACAGCCACGCGCGACGGGTCCTCGATGCCGAGGATGGATTCCAGGTCGTGGAAGGCCACGGCCGGCGCGGTCGCGGCCACGTAATCGGCGGGCAGCGTGGCGCACAGCTTGCGCAGGCTGGCGCGCAGCGGCAGGTTGGCGACTTCGCCGGCCAGCGCGTCGAACTTGTCGTGCCAGCCGTCCAGCACGGACAGCAGCGGTTGCTGGATGTCGGTTTCCAGATCCAGCGGGTAGCGGGCGGCGTGCGCGATCAGGTACAGGCGGGCCAGCGGACCGTCGGCCAGCAGGGTCTGCGAGGTGATGTGGGTGGCGCCGGAGCTGGCCTGCAGGGCGCGGGCCAGGGCATGCGCGACGCTTGCGCTATAGCGCTCGCGCGGCAGGTAGACCAGCACGTTCAGGTGGCGCGCATACACGTCGCGGCGGGCGAACACCTTGGTGCGCGGCTGCTTGTACAGCGAGACGACGGAACCGCAGACGGCGGCCAGCCATTCCGGCTCCGCTTCCATCGCTTCCGTGCGCGGCAGCGACTCGAGGATCTCGATGAATTTCTCGGCGCGGAAGCCTTCCTGGCGCACGCCGGCGATGCTCAGCACCTTGGCCACGCGGCCGCGGGCGAACGGCAGGCGGTTCAGCGGGGTGGAAGTGGCGGCGCGGGTGAACAGGCCGACGAAGCAGTGCTCGCCGAGGATGGCGCCCTTGCCGTCGGTATGGCGCACGCCGATGAAGTCCAGCTGCTGGTCGCGGTGCAGGGTGCCTTCCACGTCGGCCTTGACGATGGACAGGGTGTGGTCGCGCTTGGACAGCGTATCGAAGTCGCCGGGGATATTGGCCAGGCAGGTGCCGTAGACGGGATGGGAGGTATCCTGCAGCACGCCGATGCGGCTTGGGATGTCGCGTTCCAGTTCGCGCGCGCCAGGCTTCACCTGGTAGTAGGCGTAGCCGAAGGGCTCGAAGCCTTCGCTGCGCGCCCAGGTGAGGAAGGCGGCGACTTCCTTGCCTTCGTCGCCGTGGGTGGCGGATTCCTGCGCCACGCTGTTGAAGTGTTCCAGCATGGCGGCTTTGTCGCGGCGGACGACGGCGGCGTCGCGCGCCACCATTTCCAGCTTTCCGACCAGGGCCGACAGCGCGGCTTCTTCCAGGTCTTCCGACAGCAGGCACAGAACGTAGGATTCCAGCTTGTCGCCCGACTGGCCGACGGCGGTGACGACACCCGACGCATCGCGCGCCACGGGCAGCACGGCGTTCAGCACGCCGTTCACGCCCACATGCTGGCGGCGCATGGCCATGACGATGGAGTCCACCAGGTAAGGCATGTCGTCGTTCAGGACCAGCAAGGCGGTGGCCATGCCGCCACGGCCATCGGCGTAGCGCAGCTTGGCGATCTGGCATCCACTGCCGGCACGCTTGGCCGCCTGCGTGAAGCCATCCCACAACACCGGCGCCAGATTGCCGGGAACGATGCTGGCCAGGTCTTCATCATCGAGGGAGCCGAGCCAGGCGCTGATCAGGGACGCCACCTGGCCGGTATCGCCGGCCGGCTTGTTGGCGTTGACCAGTTCCAGTACATGTTTGCGCAGGTCTTGTGGCATTTGTGTCATCTTTGCTTCTCCAATACGTTTTTGTGTATTCGTTCTGGTCGGCCGCTGGTATCTCTACCTCGGCTTGTGGCCGATCTGAGGTCCGACTATTAAACAGCTTTCGAGGGGTACAGTCCACTCCAAAACGCCATGTGGGGGCGCTTCGGTGTTTTACAAATCATACAAACCTGGCAAGCCGAGGATGCGGGTCAGTTCTTCCAGCGCCGTGTGCACCTCGATCGCCAGTTGGGGATCGGCCAGGTCGGACGGCTCCAGGCGGTCGCGATAATGCTTCTCCACCCACGCCACCAGGGTGTGATACAGGTCTTCCGTCATCACCACGCCCTGATGCATGGCCGCCGCTTCGGCGTCGTTCAGGGCCACGCGCAGGCGCAGGCACGCGGGGCCGCCGCCGTTGCGCATGCTCTGGCGCAGATCGAAGTGAATCAGTTCGTCCACCGGGCCGCCGCTGGCGACCAGGCCGCGCAGGTATTGGTCGACGGCGGCGACTTCCTCGCACTCGTGCGGGATCACCAGCGCCATCTTGCCGTTATCCTTGGACAGCAGCTGGCTGTTGAACAGATAGCTCGATACGGCGTCGGCCACCGACACCTGCGCCGTATCGACGCGGACCGCGTTCAGTTCCGCGCCCACGCCGGCCATGGCGCGGCGCAGCTGATCGAGGCCGCCCTTTTCATCGGCGAAGGCCTGCTCGTGGTAGAACAGCACATTGCCGTTGCCGACCGCGATCACGTCGTTGTGGAACACGCCCTGGTCGATCACGTCCGGATTCTGCTGCATGTAGACGGTGCGTTCCGCCGACAGGCCGTGCAGGCGCGCCACGGCCTGCGAGGCTTCCAGCGTATGGCGCGCGGGATAGCGCTTGGGCGCCGGCGCGGAGGAATCGAATTCCACGCGGCCGTAGACGAACAGCTCCACCGCTGCAGAGCTGTGGTCCTTGCACAGGCGGGTGTGGTTGGCCGCGCCTTCGTCGCCGAAAGCGGGCGTGCCGGGCAGCGCATCGTGCACGGCGAAGTGCTTTTCATCCTTGAAGATGGCGCGCAGGGAGCGGGCCGACTGCGTGTGCTCGAAGGCGCGGTGCAGCTTGTTGTTCAGGTTCGCGGGCGTGAAGTGGGTGCGGCCGTCGGCGCTGTCGGCGGACGGGCTGACGGTGGCGGCGTTGGCCGTCCACATGGGCGAGGCCGACCAGGCGCAGGCCAGGATTACCGGCGACTCCTTGTAGGCTTTCGCCAGCACGTCGGCGTCCGAGCCGCTGAAACCCAGGCTGCGCAGCAGGCGGAAGTTGGGACGGTCCTGCGGCGGCAGCAGCGCCTGCGCAAAACCGCGCGCAGCCAATGCGCGCATCTTGGCCAGGCCCTGCAGGGCGGCCTGTTTTGGATTGGAGGCGCTCTTGACGTTGTTGAACGAGGCCACATTGCCGAATGAGAGTCCGGCGTAGTTGTGCGATGGGCCTACCAGGCCGTCAAAATTGAATTCGCGTGCGCGCATGGCTGCGGGTCCTTCTTAGAAATTCATGCCGGGCGAGAGCTTGGCCGGCATTTCGAGTACATTGTTTTCGATCGAGGCGACCGGGTAAGCGCAGTAGTCCGCCGCGTAGTAGGCGCTCGGACGATGGTTGCCCGACTGGCCCACGCCGCCAAACGGCGCGCTGCTGGCCGCGCCCGTGGTCGGACGGTTCCAGTTGACGATGCCCGCGCGGGCGCGCACCTGGAAGATCTTCCACAGTTCTTCGTCGTTGGAGATCAGGCCCGAGGCCAGGCCGAAGGCGGTGGCATTGGCGGCCTTGATGGCGCTGTCGAAATCGGCCACGCGGATCACCTGCAGCAAGGGACCGAACCATTCTTCGTCCGGGATGCCCTTGGCGTCGGTGACGTCGACGATGCCGGCGGTGACGAAGCCGGTGCTCTCGTCCAGATGACGCATCTGCAGCAGGCTCTTGCCGCCCTTGGCAACCATATCGGCCTGCGCCTGCACCAGCTTTTTGGCGACGGCCGCGGAAACCACGGGCCCCATGTACGGCGCCGGTTCCGCATTCGAGGCGCCCACGGCCAGGCGGCTCGCCACATCGACCAGGCGCGCGATGAAGGCGTCGCCCTCCGCACCCTGCTGCACGATCAGGCGGCGCGCGCAGGTGCAGCGCTGGCCGGCCGAGATGAAGGCCGAGGAAATCGCCATGAACACGGCGGCGTCGGTTTCCTTCGCATCCCATACCACCAGCGGATTGTTGCCGCCCATTTCCAGCGCCAGCATCTTGCCCGGCTGGCCGCCGAACTGCTTGTGCAGCGCGGTGCCGGTCTGGCAGCTGCCGGTGAACAGCACGCCGTCCAGCGTCGCGTTCTGGCCCAGGGCGATGCCTGTTTCGCGGCCGCCGTTGACCAGGTTGATCACGCCCACCGGCACGCCGGCCTTTTCCCACAGCTGCACGGTCTTGACGGCGGTGCGCGGCGCGAATTCGCTCGGCTTGAAGACGATGGTGTTACCCGCGATCAGCGCCGGCACGATATGGCCGTTCGGCAGGTGACCGGGGAAGTTGTAGGGACCGAAGACGCCGAACACGCCGTGCGGACGGTGGCGCAGCACGGCCTCGCCGTCCGCCACCTTGTTGTGCGACTCGCCCGTGCGCACACCGTGGGCCTGCACGGAGATGTCCACCTTGTTGGCCATGGTGGTCACTTCGGTGCGAGCTTCCCACAGCGGCTTGCCCACTTCTTCGGCGATCAGCAGCGCCAGCTCTTCCGCGTTTTCCTTCAGCAGGTCGCGGAAACGGGTGCAGACGGCGATGCGCTGCTCCAGCGGCGTGACGGCCCAGGCTTCGAAGGCGGCGCGCGCGGCGGCGCAGGCGCGCTGCACGTCGTCGGCCGTCGATTCGCAGCTGGCCCAGGTCTGGCGGCCGTTCGAAGGGTCGATCGTCACCAGTTCGGCGCCGCTGCCAGCCTGCCATTCACCATCAATGAAATTGCTCAGTACCATAGTAGATGCCTTAGACATTTGGATTCTTCCTCACGTTGAGAGACAGGGTGCGCACGGAATCGCCGGTATGGCAGTGCAGAGCCTTTTGTTCCGCTTCGGGCAGGTTGATGGCGCCGTCTACCGGCACCGCCTGCGACAGGATCATGCGGAAATCCTTGATCACGGTATTCGACACCAGCACCGGCTCGCTGCCCGCTTCCGGCGCGCAGGCGGCGTCCCAGTCGGTGGTGGGGCCGATCTGCGCCAGGCCGCTCTCGCGCATGGCGCGCAGTTCTGACACGCGCGCCTGCAGCACGGGACCGGCGTCGAAGATGTCGACATAGCCTTCGAAATACATGCCTTCCTGCTCCAGCAGGCGGCGCGCCGGCGCGGTGGAGTTGTGCACCTTGCCGATCACGTCCTGCGCGTCCTGCGGCAGATAGGCCACGTACAGCGGCTGGCGCGGCATCAGCTCGGCGATGAAGGACTTCTTGCCCACGGCCGTCAGGTCGTCCACGCTGTCGAAGTCCATCTTGAAGAAGTGGCGGCCCAGGCCCTCGTAGAACGGCGAGCGTCCGCCCTCTTCCTGGTAGCCGCGCATTTCGGCGATCAGCTTTTCCGTAAACAGGTGCGGGAACTGGGCGATGAACAGGAAGCGGCTCTTGGACAGCAGCTTGCCGTTGTTGCCGCTGCGGTAGTCGGGATGCAGGAACAGCGAGCACAGTTCCGTGCTGCCGGTCAGGTCGTTCGACAGGTACAGCGTTTCCATGCGGGTGAACACGTCCAGCTCGCGGCTGGAGTGCACCAGAGTCCCGATGCGGTAGTTATAGAAGGGCTCCGTCAAGCCGACCGCGCCCTTGATGGCGCATACGCCGGCGATGCGGCCAGTGGCGGTGTCCTCCATCACAAACATGTAGTCGCGCTTTTCGGGCGGGATGGTTTCGGCGAATGAGGCCACGGCGATGGCGACGCGGTCGCCCATCATCTTCATGTCCGGCTTGAGCGTGGTCATGCCGCTGCCGACCTGCGTCGCCATGTAGTACAGGGCGTCCAGGTCGTCGGCTTTGATGGCGCGTACAACTAGCATAGAAGTTCCAATGTTAAGCAGTTAGATTCGGACGCAGACGACGTTGTCGCCTTCCGCAACCTGCAGCGCGGCCAGCACTTCCGGCGGCAGCGCTGCGGTCTGCTGGCCTTCCAGCGGCGCGCACTCCACCACCACGGCGCGGAAGTTTTGCTCGAAGGCCGCGGCCACGGCGTAGCGCACGGGCGCCTCGCGGTTACGGTCCGGTTCATTGGCGGCAGCCGTCACGCTGCGCGTCATGGCTCCCGTGATGGTGCGCAGCGAATGCTTGTGCGCCTGCAGGATAGGGCCGCCGTCGAAGATGTCGATATAGTCATCGGCCTCGAAGCCCTCTTCCGTCAGCAGGCTGAATGCCAGCTCGCCCGACGGATGGATCTGGCCCATGGCCGCCTGGGCGTCGCCCGGCAGCAGCGGCACGTAGACGGGATAGTGCGGCATCAGCTCCACGATCAGGGTGCGGTTGCGCGCGCCGCCGATGGTGCGCTCGGCGTCGAGGAAATCCATCTGGAAGAATTTTCGGCCCAGAGCGTCCCAGAAGCGCGAGCCGCCGTCGGCGTCCGTCATGCCGGCCAGCGGCACGAAGAAGCGGTCGGCAAAGCGGTGCGGCGCCAGGTAGGCGAACATCAGGCGCACGCGCGACAGCAGGGCCGCCTCGGCCTCGTCGCGCTCCTTTTCGCCCACGTAGAAGCTGGACAGCTGCGAATAACCCGTCAGCTCGGAGCACAGGGTCAGCGCATGCACGCTGTGGCTGATGTTCAGGTCGCGCGAGACTTGCTGGATAACGTCGTTACGGAACGAGAAGTAGGTGCCGTTGGAGCCCGCCGCCGCGAAGATGGCGGCCGTGCCGACGATGCCGTCCGCGTCCGGGCACTCCAGCACGAACAGATAGGATTCTTCGCTGGGGATGTCGACATGCGCGGCGAACGAAGCGATCGAACGCTCGACCATGGCCGCGATTTTTTCCCGCGTCCTGGGCAAGGTGTGAACACCCGGCATGGTCACCGCAGCCAGCTTTTCGAGGGCTGCGATATCCGCTAGTTCTACCGGACGGACAACATACATGAGAACTCCTTCAATGCGATTGGATGGCGGATACTGGCCCGGCGCCGGCCGCGATCAAGCGGCGCGGCGCCGGGCGATGCGGCGGATAAGCTTAGGCGGCGGCCTTCAGCAGCGCATCCACACCGGCGCGCAGCAGGCGGTCCGCTTCGGCGATCTGGGCGTCGGACACGATCAGGGCCGGCGCCAGGCGCACCACTTCGGTGCCGGCGATCAGGATCATCAGGCCTTGCGCTTCGGCGGCCTTCTGGATGTCCTTCGAGCGGCCCTTGAAGCCGTCGGCCACCACGAGGCCCAGCAGCAGGCCCACGCCGCGCACGGCGCTGAATACCTGCGGATAGTCGGCCACCAGCTTTTCCAGGGTCGCCACCAGCTTGGCGCTGGCTTCGTTCACGCGCTTGAGGAAGGCCGGCTGGTTGATGATGTCCAGCACCGTCAGCGCCACGGTCGCGGCCATCGGGTTGCCGCCGTAGGTGGTGCCGTGGGTGCCTACGCCAAGGGTCGCGGCCAGCTCGTTGGTGGTCAGCATGGCGCCGATCGGATAGCCGTTGCCCAGCGCCTTGGCGGCGGTCAGGATGTCCGGGGTGATGCCATAGCCCATGTAGGAGAACAGGTGGCCGGTGCGGCCCATGCCCGACTGGACTTCGTCGAAGATCAGCAGGGCGCCCGTCTTGTTGCACAGGTCGCGCAGCTCTTGCAGGAAGGCCGCATTGCCTGGCACGACGCCGCCTTCGCCCTGCACCGGCTCGACCACCACGGCGCACACGTCGTCGCCGATGGCCTTACGCGCGGATTCGATGTCGTTGTAGACGATATGGTCGATCGACGGCGGCAGCGGCTCGAAGCCTTCGGTGTACTTGGACTGGCCGCCGACGGACACGGTGAACAGGGTGCGGCCGTGGAAGGACTGGTAGCACGATACGATGCGCGACTTGTGCGCGCCGAACTTGGTGTGGGCGTATTTACGGGCCAGCTTCAGGGCCGCTTCATTGGCTTCGGCGCCGGAGTTGCAGAAGAAGGCGCGGTCGGCGAAGGTGGCTTCGGTCAGGGCCGAGGCCAGGCGCAGCACAGGCTCGTTGGTGTAGCCATTACCCAGGTGCCACAGGGTGTTGGCCTGCTTGGTCAGCGCCTCCACCAGGGCAGGATGGCAGTGGCCCAGGGCCGTCACGGCGATGCCGGAGGTGAAGTCCAGGTACTGCTTGCCATTCTGGTCCCACAGGTCCAGGCCCGAGGCACGCACAGGCACCATCGCGGCCGGCGCATAGGTCGGCACCAGCACGTCGTCAAAGGTCTGACGGGTTACAGGACGGGTGAGGTTGGCGTTTTCGAGCTTGGCGTTCATGGCATTCCCTATCAATGTTGGGTACGAGCGGCGGCGCGGCGTCCTGCCCCGTCGCGTGGAGCACCCATTATAAAAAGCGGGATGCTAAAGTTCTTTTCAAATGGCGACAAGGATTTTCATTTTTGACCGCCGCACAAGCTTGGCAAAACAATCAGAAAAGATGCAGGATGCCGAGCTGGATGCCAGAGATGTCTCCGCCCGGTACAGAGGAATGGATTTGCGCATCGGGCGCCACCACCGCCGCGCCAAGCAATGCGAAACCGTTGCGCTGCCCCTGCTGGCTGAGGCGCGACAGGGCGCCGTACAGGGTGGTGCGGGTCGACAGCCGCTGCAGCGCCATCGCGCCCCACTGATGGGCGCCGCCATGGCCCGCGCCCGTGAGCTGGTCGTGCAGCGCCGTCCAGCCCAGCGAGCAGGAGGCCAGTCCTTCGCCGCGATAGCGCAACGAGAGCGAATACAGGGTGTCGTGCTGGCTGTCGTCGCTGCGGCTTTCCCTGCCGGCCGCGCCGTAAAAGGTCCATGCGGAGGAAGCTTCCCACGAGCCGCCCACGCTGCTGCGCTTTGCCATATAGGGCAGCCCCGTTTTCTTCACTGTCTGATAATTCGCGCCGAAGTAGACGCCGGGGCCGCCGTATTCCGCCGCCCAGTGCGTGCTCTGGTTGTCCGCGATCTGCGGCGACACGACCGCGCCGCCGCTGGAGCCGCGCGCGACAATCCCCTGCAACACCCAGCCGCCCAGCCGCGGCGTGAGATAGCCGATGGCGCTGTCCACGCGGGGCGGCGCGCCGAACATATTGTTCCAGCCCGAGGCCTGGGTGGCGCTGGTAAAAGCGTCAAATTTGCCGTTCATATAAAACTGCGGCGTGTTCTGGCGCCCCAGCCGCAGCTCGCCCTCGGGACCGGAGACGCCCACCCACGCCAGACGGTTGAACAGGCGGCTGCTGTCCGCCTGCGCGCCCTTGTCGCTGTCGATGCCCGCCTCCAGCACGAAGCTGGCGCGATAGCCGCGGCCCAGGTCTTCCTGTCCGCTGAAGCCTATGCGGCTGGCCAGCAGGCCGCTGGCGTCGACGCGGTCGGCGGCGCCCACGCCGTCGGCACGGATGCGGGTGATGAAGGTGTCCACCACGCCGTACACGGTGACGCCTTCCGCCTGCGCGCGGCCGGCCAGCAGGACCAGCAAAGGTGTCCAATACAATCGCCGCCACATGCTTTGTTGCTCCGTGGTTGAGGCGCAGCAAGTGCTGTTTTAGTAGCGCAAACTCAGTTATGCTGCGATGGAAGTGTGTGCACGTCTTCGCGAAGGTTACCGCCAAAATGCCCACCGCAACACGTCTGCTGGCCGCGTTCCTCATCCTGCTCGCAATCTGCGGCGCGGACGCCACACGGCACGCAAACGCGCAGGCGCCCGGCGTGGTGTTTACGCCGCAGGAGCAGGAGTGGATCAAGGCCCACCCCGTGCTGACCATGGCGCTGGACGAAACCAACCCGCCTGTCATTTTCCGCCGCTCCGACGCCGACGGCGCCGCCTTCGCCGGCGCCTGTTTCGACTATGCCGAACTGACGGCGCACAACACGGGGCTGACATTCCGCTACGAGGGATCGACCTGGAACGAGGCGCTGAAAAAAGGCATGGCGCACCAGGTCGACGGCGTGCTGTGCGCGCGCGAACGGCCCGAACGCAAAACGCGGCTGAATTTTTCGGTGCCCTATCTCGAGCTGCCCATCGCCATGGCGACCCGCCCCGACCATCCCGAGACGCAGTCGATGAGCGCCTTTGCGGGCGAGCGCATCGCCGTCGTGCGCGGCACGGTGCGCGTGCCGGTGGTACGGGCGCGCTGCCCCGAGTGCCGCATCGTGGAGGCAGGCTCGCCGCAGGAAGGCATGGAGATGGTGCTACGCCGCCAGGCCGACGGCTTCTTTGACGACCTGCCCGTGATCCAGCGCCTGATGACGGCGACGCCGGGGCAGTTCAAGGTCGCGCTGCTGTATTACGATTCGGAGGCGGCCACGGTGCGCCTGGCGCTGCGCAACGACGCGCCGGAACTGCTCTCGATTATCAACAAGGGACTGGCCGCGATCAGCGGCGCCGAGCACGAACAGATCCGCGCCCGCTGGCTGGGCGGCGCGGAAGGGGCGCCCGTGCAGCGCGCGCTGCAGCTCAGCGCCATCCAGCGCGCCTGGCTGGACACGCACCGCGTGATCCGCGTCGCCGTCGACAGCAGCCGCGCGCCCATCGAGTGGCGTGGCGACGATGGCGCGCTGCGCGGCATCTCGCTGGAGTTCCTGGCGCGCGTGGGCGATATGCTGGGCGTCCACTTCGAGCTGGTGCCCGTGGCGAATGTGGCCGATGAGCTGTCCAGCATCGAGCAGCGGCGCGTCGACCTGGCGGCGTCGATCGCGCAGACGCCCAGCCGCCAGCGCTTCATGCTGCTCAGCGAACCGTATCTGAGCACGCCGCTGGTGATCTTTTCCACCGCCGGCACCATTCCCGCCGGCGGCCTGGCGGGGCTGAAGGGACAGCGCGTGGCCGTCAGCGCCCGCACCGCCGTCGCCGACGCCATGCAGCGGGACTGGCCCGAAATCCACAGCGTCCCCACGGGGAACTTCCGCGACGCGACGCAGCTGCTGCGCAGCGGGAAGGTCAGCGCCATCGTCGGCCCGCTACTGACCGGCACCCACCAGCTGGTGGAGCTGGGCGCGTCCGACGTGCATGTGGTGGGCGAGACGGATTACCGCTACCAGATCGGCATCGGCGTGCGCTCCGACTGGCCGGAGCTGCTGCCCATGCTGAACATGGCGCTGGCCTCCATTCCCAAGAGCGAGCGCGATAGCTACCGGCAGAAGTGGAGCACCGTGCACTTCGAGCACGATATCGACTACCGGCCCTTGGGTGCGCTGGCGCTGGCGGTGGTGATCGCCGTAGCCTTCATCGTGCAGCTGCGGGTGATGGTCAAGCGCCGCACGCGCGAGCTGCAAGCCGAAGTAGCGACACGCCGCGCGCGCGAGGAAGACATCCAGCAGCTCAACGCCGCGCTGGAGCTGCGCGTGGAACAGCGCACGGCCGAGCTGCGGCAGGCGAACGAGGATTTGCGCACGGCCGCCGACCAGCTGGTGCAGACGGAAAAAGTGGCCTCGCTGGGCCGCCTGGTGGCGGGCATCGCGCACGAGCTGAATACGCCGCTGGGCAGCACGCTGACTGCGGCCACCACGCTCAAGTCCCACCTGGGCGCCTTCCGCAACGGGCTGGCGGCGGGCACCTTGAAGCGCTCCGCGGCGGACGATTTCATGGGCCAGTGCCTGCAGGCCTGCGAGATCATCGAGCGCAACGCCTTCCGCGCGGCGGGGCTGATCGACAACTTCAAGGAGCTGGCGGTGGACCAGGCCAGCGCGCGGCGGCGGCGCTTTCCGCTCAAGCGCACGGTGGAGGAAGTGCTGGCCACGCACCACAACGCGTGGAAAAACACGCCGCACCAGATCGCGCTGGACATCGACGAATCCATCGAATTGGACAGCTTCCCCGGCCCGCTGGCGCAGGTGCTGTCCAATATGCTGGAGAACACGCTGGTGCATGGTTTCTCGCCCGAGCGCGCGGGCCATGTGCGGATTTCAGCCCAGCTGCGCGGCGCGGGCGTGGAACTGGCGTACAGCGACGACGGCGCCGGCATTCCCGCCGAATACCGCAACAAGATCTACGATCCCTTCTTCACCACGCGGCTGGGACAGGGCGGCTCCGGACTGGGGCTGTACATCGTGCAGTCGCTGGTGACGGGTGTGCTGGGCGGGCAGATCTCGGTGCAGTCGAATCCGGGACAAGGGACTGTCTTCCATATCCATCTGCCGCTGTCGGCGCCCGATCTGAGCGAGGGCACGGCGGGCGCGGCGCACGGACTGGTCGCCCTGCCCGACTCTAAAGCGGCTTAGGCGGGCGAAGCGAGCTTGCGCTGGCGCTCCTCGCGCGGCGTGTTGCCGAACAGGGCGCCGAAGGCGGTGGAAAAGTGCGAGCCGGAAGAGAAGCCGCACATCAGCCCCACCTGCACGATGGAGTGGTTGGTATCCAACAGCAGCTGGCGCGCGCGCTGCAGGCGCAGCTCCAGGTAGTAGCGCGAAGGCAGGCTGCCCAGGTACTGTTTAAACAGGCGCTCCAGCTGGCGGCGCGAGAGGCCGACCAGTCCCGCGATGTCGTCGGTGGACAGCGGCTCCTCGATATTCGTCTCCATCAGCGTCACCGCTTCCGACAGCTTGGGCTGCAGCGCGCCGAAGCGCGCCTGCAGGGCCACGCGCTGGCGTTCGTCGGCGCTGCGCACGCGGTCCACGCACAGGCTTTCCTTGATCTGCGCCTGCAGGGCGGGGCCGAACAGGGCTTCCACCAGGGTCAGCGCGAAGTCGATGCTGGCCGCGCCGCCGCAGCAGCTCAGGTGGCGGCCGTCGATCTCGTACAGGTGGGGGGTGAGGATGGCGCGCTCGATGATGTCTTCCGTCTCCGCGTACAGCGCCCAGGGCAGCGCGATGCGCACGCCGCCCATCGCACCCGCCGCGGCCAGCCACAGCACGCCCGCGCCCACGCCACCCCAGAAGGTGGCCGCGCGCACGCGCTCGAACACGGCGCGGCACACATCGGGCGCGGGCGAAGGCTGCGTCTCGTCCGCCACCAGCAGGGCGATATGCCAGCCCTGCACGGGAGCGGTAGTGGCCTGCTGCTGGGTCAGCACGTCGAGCTGCAGATACTCCTTGCCCAGCACGGCAGCCGCCAGCCGCAGGGGCTGGATCAGGCCGGCCCAGGTGATGGCGTCCGCCTCGCCCGCATTAACCAGCAGCATGCGCAGCGGACGCTCATGGGCGACGCGGGACAGGTTGGCAAAAGACATGATTCTTACTCCGGCGCCAGCGCGGACGACGGACGTTCCGAACTCCACTGGCTGACGATCATCCCCGAGATTAACAGCACCGCGCCCAGCAGGCCATTCCAGGCCAGGGTTTCGCCCAGCCAGAAGTAGGCGAAGATGGCGGCGCAACCCGGTTCAAAGGCGTAGATCACGGCCGCCTCGTTGGCCGTGCTGTGGCTCTGGCCCCAGGTTTGCAGGGAAATGATGGCGGCGGTCGCCACCACACCCAGGTAGACCAGGTTGGGCGCGTACAGCTGCAGGCCCTTCATGACGTAGGAAATGTAATTGGCCAGGTCCTGGCTGGCGTCGATCTGGCCACGGGGGATTTCGCGCAGCCACAGCCAGAGGGCGGCGCACAGGGCCACGGTCAGGATCTGGGTGGCCGTCAGCGTCATCAGCCGCGTCGCCTTGCGCGTGGTCAGCTCCATCAGCTTGACGTAGATGCCGAAGCAGAGCGCGCCCAGAATGGCCAGCGTATCGCCCCGGCCCCAGCTGAAGCCGCCCTCCCAGCACAGGGCAAACAGGCCGGCCAGGGCCAGCACCAGCGCCACCACGATGCGGCGCTCGGGCAACTTACCGACCAAAATACCCAGCAGCGGCGGCACCAGCACGTTCAGGCCGGTGACGAAGGCGTTGCGGTTGGAGGTGGTCAGGGCCAGCGCCTCGATCTGGAACACGTAGCAGAAAAACAGCACCACGCCGACCATCAGGCCCAGGCGCACGTCATTCCAGCGCGCCCGCCACAGGAAGGGCGACAGCAAGACGCTGGCCAGCGAAAAGCGGGCCAGCACAATCCAGCTGGCCGACAGATAGCCGGTCAAATCTTTCATCGCCGGAAAGGTCGTGCCCCATACCAGGGTCACGATCAGCAAGGCGGCAATGCCGCGCAAGTGTTGGGGCATAAAATTCTCGAAAGACAGTGTGAGCAAGCTGCCAATGTTGGCGCTCGGCATATAGTACCTGTCCGCGCGCCAAATTGCGAACGCGGGCAGGCTATAATCCCGGTCTATGGGTGAACGATATTTGAAAAGCATCCGGCTGCTGGCCGAATGCATGCAGAGCTTTGAGCGCCTTTCGGGCGAACACGCGCGCCAGTGCGGCTTGACGCACGCCCAGTTCGACATCATCGCCACGCTGGGCAATACGCCGGGCATGTCTTACAAGGAACTCGGGGACAAGACCCTGATCACCAAGGGCACGCTGACGGGCGTCATCGAGCGGCTGGAGCAAAAAGGCCTGGTCGAGCGTGAGCGCAACGAAGAGGACAAGCGGTCCTTCTTCGTGCGCCTGACGCCCGTGGGCGAGGCGATGTTCCGGGAAGTGTTTCCCAAGATTGTAGAACGCGGCCGGCTCGTGTTTTCCGGCTATAGCGACGCCGATTTCACAACCCTTGAAAAAACCCTGTCCCAGCTCAAAACTGTGATTATTGGCTGTACGCCCGATTGCAGCCCAGCTGACTCAACCAAGGAAATCATTTGAATCACTTAAAAACCACCTTGCTGGATGGCAAAAAACCAGCCAAATTCGACAAGCACATCATCGGCAATCTGCTGATGGACCAGGTCACGCCCGAACAGGTGCGACAGGAAAAGCTGCTGATCGGCGTACGCAATGAGGATGGCGAAATTTACCGTCTGATCGGCGCGACCCGCCACAACAGCTTCATGAATGCAATCGAGGAATTATTCGACCTGGACCTGGTTGACGAGCTGCAGGACACCGACGCCACTGTCGAAGGCTGCGACGCGATCTTCAGCGAACAGTAATTGACCCGGCGTCCAAGTCGCCAAGCTTCATCAAAAAGTATTTTTTCTGATAAGTGCCACACGGCAACATTCCGAGTATAATTTTTTCGATGGACAGAGTGGACGCCTTCAAGAGTATTGCAGCTCAAGCGAGCCGGGGGGAGCTGTCGTTCCCGACCAATGTCAATGCTTCGCTCAAACTGCAAAAGGCGCTGGCCGATCCTGACTGCCATATTGAATCGGCCGCCCGGCTGATTCAAGCCGATCCCTTATTGGCGGCGCGTACTGTCGCCATTGCCAATTCCGTTGCTTATAACCGCTCCGGCACTGAAATTTCCAGTGTCCGCTCGGCCGTGCAAAGGCTGGGCGTGCGTACGCTGCAATCACTGGTGGCGGCTTTAATTGTCCGCCAATTGGGCAGCCAATTAAGTGATCCCCAATTAAAAGCCAAAGCCGATCAATTATGGGAGCATACGGCCCATATGGCGGCCTTGGCCCAGGTGATTGCGCGCAGAGTAACGCATGTCGATCCCGATACGGCATTATTCGCCGGTATTGTGCACGAGGTTTCTGGTTTTTATATATTATCCCGTGCATCTGAATATCCGGGTATTCTCGACGGTGAACCCGATGAATGGCTGGAATTCGGCGAGCAGGAAATCGGACGCGGCGTATTAAACAAATTAATGGTGCCGGAAGCCGTTATGCACGCCATCGAGCAAATGTGGGTAGGCTTGCGCGCATTACCACCAGAAACTCTCGGCGATACCTTATTACTGGCAAATGATTTAGCGCCGGTATCTTCTCCCCTGCAAGAACAGCCAGGAGCCACCACGCCCCAGGCTGCACGCACGATTGATTTCGTTGTTGGCGACGGGACGTTGCACGCCATCATGGAAGAATCGGCGATGGAAGTGCAATCCCTCTACGCTGTTCTGATGCTCTGATTCCCTGAGTTTGGCGGTCCACGCCCTTTTTTACGCCCTGAATATGCTAAAAGTTGGCATGTAAGAACCAAATTCTGGCACACGAAGGCGAAAAAAAGGCCCGCCAGGGGAGCGGGCCAAAGTCCAAAACTAGGGATCTCCTGAAAGAGATGGGTTCAGAATACGCCCCGCATCTCATGCGCTCTGTGCGGCACTTAACACAAGAGGCAATTTCTTTGTCAGGTGGACGTGGTTCTCTTCCACGCGTCCAGCTCCTGAATGCGGCTGAACCCAATTCATCAAATGCCGATATTCCCCGACCGGCAGCTTGGCCTGCTCCATATATATTAATAGCGCGGCGACTGCATAATCAGTTGTGGCAATGGACTTACCACCGGCCATTGGCGATTAGAATCAAATCATCGGCCTGCTAATCAGACGTGAGATATTTCCAAATAAAAAAATCCCTCCCGGCATAATCCGCCGGGAGGGATTTTCTTTATATCCGATCAGCTGTCGCTTTAAACCACAGCGCCGTCCGTCGTATCTTTTTCCTTGATCGGCTTGATCAGGTCTTCGCGCTTCACGCCCAGCCACATGGCAATGGCAGCCGCGACGAATACGGAGGAGTAAATACCGAAGCAAATACCGATGGTCAGCGCCACGGCGAAATAGTGCAGGGTCGGGCCGCCCAGGAACAGCATCGACAGCACCATCATCTGCGTGCAGCCGTGGGTGATGATAGTACGCGAGATGGTCGAGGTGATCGCGTTGTCGATCACTTCATGCACCGAGGACTTGCGCTGCTTGCGGAAGTTTTCGCGGATACGGTCGAAAATAACCACCGATTCGTTCACCGAGTAACCCAGCACGGCCAGCACGGCGGCCAGCACGGTCAGCGAGAATTCCCACTGGAAGAAGGCAAAGAAGCCCAGGATGATCACCACGTCGTGCAAGTTAGCGATAATTGCCGATACAGCGAACTTCCATTCGAAGCGCACGGCCAGGTAGATCATGACGCCGATCACCACCATCACCAGGGCGTTCAGGCCGTTCTGGGCCAGCTCGTCACCCACCTGCGGGCCGACGAATTCCACCTTCTGCAGGGCCAGCGTCTCGGCGCCGGACGCGTCCACGCAGGCGCTCTTCACCACATGCTCGCCCTTGGGCGTGATGGTGTCGATCTGCTTGGCGCCGCCCTGCTCCGCCTTGCACAGCGCGTCGAACACGATGACCGAGGCATCCTTGGCGCTGATGTTCTTCACCAGCGGCAGACGCAACATGACGTCGTGGGCGGTGCCGAAGCTGGTCACTTCAGGCTGCTCGTAGCCGATCTTTTCCAGCGAATGACGGATGTTTTCCAGGTTGGCCGCCTTGGTGTAGCGCAGCTCCATCACCGTGCCGCCGGTGAACTCGACGGAGAAATGCAGTCCCTTGCTGATCAGGAAGAACACGGCCGCGACGAAGGTCAACGCCGAAATGACGTTGAACACCAGCGCGTGGCGCATGAAGGGAATGTCTTTTTTAATGCGGAAAAATTCCATGTTATGCGCCTCTGATTATTTCGTGCCGGGCACCCAGACGGTGCCGATAGCGATGGATTGCAGCTTCTTCTTGCGGCCATACCAGAGGTTGACCACGCCGCGCGACATGAAGACGGCCGAGAACATGGAAGTCAG
>Ga0213872_10000251_pt1 | contig 46656 bp, 48 predicted proteins | sample VelepicomBERX_R2_FD_160071 | JGI IMG/M metagenome (GOLD analysis project Ga0213872, IMG submission 160071) | Rhizosphere microbial communities from Vellozia epidendroides in rupestrian grasslands, the National Park of Serra do Cipo, Brazil - RX_R2 | ecosystem: Host-associated > Plants > Roots >... | reverse complement strand
GGCTGCTGGCGCCGGTGCTGGCGCCCTTCGTCGGCGCGACGGTGCTGGCCTACGCGCTGACGCCGGCGGTGGCGCGGCTCGTCGCCTGGCGCCTGCCGCGCCCGCTGGCGGCGGCGCTCGTCGAGCTCGTCTTCATCGTCATCGTGCTGGCGGTCGCGCTGCTGATCGTGCCCATCCTGTCGCGCGAGCTGCCGCAGCTGCGCGAGCAGATCCCGCGCCTGGCGGTGCTGTTCGACGCCAATGTCTCGCCCTGGCTGCAGGGCTACGGCGTCGATGTCTCGCTGGACCCGGCGAGCATCAAAGCGTTTCTCTTCAAGTACCTCGGCGCCAACGTCGAGGACTGGGCCGGCGCCGCGCTGTCCTCGGCGCGCATCGGCGGCAGCTTCCTGCTGGCCATCGTCGGCAACGCGGTGCTGCTGCCCGTCGTGCTCTTTTACCTGCTGCTCGACTGGCCGCGCCTGATGGACCGCTGCCGCGCGCTGGTGCCGCCGCGCCTGCGCGCGCCTGTGCACGGCTTCGCGGTCGAGTGCGACGCGATGCTGGGCCAGTACCTGCGCGGCCAGATCCTCGTCATGCTGCTGCTGGCCGCCTACTACAGCATCGCGCTGGCGATTGCCGGCTTCGACCTTGCCCTGCCGATCGGCGTGTTCACCGGCCTGGCCGTCTGCGTTCCCTACCTCGGCTACGGCCTGGGGCTGCTGCTGGCGCTGCTGGCGGGCGGGCTGCAGTTCGCCAGCGTCTACGGCGTGGTCGCCGTGGCGGTTTGCTACGGCCTGGGACAATTGCTGGAAGGCTTCGTGCTGACGCCGCGCCTCGTGGGCGAGCGCATCGGCCTGGGCCCGCTGACGGTGATCTTCGCGCTGCTGGCCTTTGGCCACCTGTTCGGCTTCGTCGGCGTGCTCGTCGCGCTGCCGGTCAGCGCGCTCGGCGTCGTCGCGACGGGGCGCGTGCATGCGGCCTACCTGAGAAGTGCCCTCTACCAGGGCTGAGAAACGTTCCCTTGAAGCAGATTCCCTTGGCGATCGGCCCCGAGCCGCTCTTCACTTTCGACAATTTCCTGCCCGGCGACAACGGCGCGGCCCTGGCGCACCTGGCGGCGCTGGCGCCTGGCGCGCCGCCGGTCTTCCTCTGGGGCGCGCCCGGCAGCGGCAAGACGCACTGTCTGCGCGCGCTCGCCCACGCCTGGCAAGGGCAGGGCGCCCAGGTCGGCTGGTACGACGCCACGACCAGCCTGCCGTGGGAGCTGCCGCCGCAGCCGAGCCTGCTGCTGCTCGACGACTGCCACCGCTTCGACGACGCGCGCCAGCACGCCGCCTTCCGCCTCTTCATCGAGGCGGCCGGGCAGGGCTTGGCCGTGGTGGCGAGCGGCAACGCGCCGCCGACCGACCTCGCCGTGCGCGAGGACCTGCGCACGCGCCTGGGCTGGGGCCCGACCTTCGCGCTCACGCCGTTGACCGAAGCCGAGACCCGCGCCGCGCTGCGCCGCGAGGCCGACCGCCGCGGCGTGCTGCTCGGCGACGAGGTGCTCGACTACCTGCTCACGCGCTTTTCGCGTGACCTCAAGAACCTGATGCGCCTGCTCGACGAGCTCGACGAGTTCGCGCTCGCGAGCAAGCGCCCCATCACCATTCCCCTGCTCAAGCAGATGCTGGCCCAGGCCGCCCCATGAACCTCACGCTTTTCGACCTCGACGGCACGCTGATCCCCGGCGATTCCGACCACGCCTTCGGCAGCTTCATGGTTGACATCGGCTGGGCCGACGGTGCCGCCTGGCAAACCGCCAACGACGGCTTCTTCGCCGACTACCAGGCCGGCCGGCTCGACCTCGACGCCTACATCGAGTTCGCCACCCGCGTCTGGCGCAGCCGGCCGCGTGCCGAGGTGCAGGCCGCGCGCGAGCGCTTCATGCACGAGGCCATCGAGCCCATGCTGCGGCCCGAGGCGCGCGCGCTGGTGGAGCAGCACCGCGCCGCCGGCGACCTGATGGCGGTCGTCACCGCCACCAACGAATTCGTCACCGCGCCGATCGCCGCCGCCTTCGGCATCGAGCACCTGATCGCGGTGCGGCTGGCACGCAGTGCTAACGGCGATTTCACCGGCCATGTCGAGGGCACGCCGTCCTTCCAGGCGGGCAAGATCGCGCGTGTCCACGACTGGCTCGCCGGCTTGGGGCGACAATGGGGCGATTTCGAGCGCGTAACCTTCTACAGCGACTCGACCAACGACCTGCCGCTGCTGGAGGCGGTCAGCCACCCGGTGGCGACCAATCCATCCCCGGCCCTGACCGACATCGCCGCGTCGCGCGGCTGGCCCATCCTGAAACTCTTCGAATGATCAAGAAATTCATCGACAAGCTGCTCGGCAAGTCCGCCCGCACCGTGCTGGGCAAGCGCGTCGAGTTCAGCGCCGAGCAGCACGGCATCGACGCCAGCCTCGTCGACGAGCGCGGCGTGCGCGTCGTGCGCACCCTGGCCGATGCGGGCTACGAGGCCTACATCGTCGGTGGCGCGGTGCGCGACCTGCTGCTGGGCCTCAAGCCCAAGGATTTCGACGTCGCCACGGCCGCCACGCCTGAACAGGTCAAGGGCCAGTTCAAGCGGGCCTTCATCATCGGCCGGCGCTTCCGCATCGTCCACGTCGTCTACGGCCGCGGCCGCGAGCACGAGGTGATCGAGGTTTCGACTTTCCGCGCGCTGCTCGGCACCGAAGGCGCCGAGCAGGTCAGCGGCAACGAGAAAACCTCCAAGGCCGAGCTGGCCGGCAAGTCGCACGTCGTCGACGCCGAAGGCCGCGTGCTGCGCGACAACGTCTGGGGCCCGCAGATCGAGGACGCGGCGCGACGCGACTTCACCGTCAACGCCATGTACTACGACCCGCAGCGCAACGTCGTGGTCGACTACCACGGCGGCGTGCAGGATGCGCGCAAGAAGGTGCTGCGCATCATCGGCGACGCCGAGACGCGCTACCGCGAAGATCCGGTGCGCATCATTCGCGCCGTGCGTTTCGCCGCCAAGCTGGGCTTCGAGATCGAGCCGCGCACGCGCGCGCCGATCAAGGCCTGCGCGGCGCTGCTGGCCAACGTGCCGGCCTCGCGCCTGTTCGACGAAATGATCAAGCTGCTGCAGACGGGCCACTCCATCGCCAGCATTGCCGAGCTGAAGAAGCAGGGCCTGGCGCGCGGCGTCTTTCCCATCCTCGACGCCACGCTCGACGCGCAGGGCGACCTGCCCGCCGGCCCGGCCGGCGACTTCGTGCGCCTGGCCTTCGAGGACACTGACCGCCGCGTCGCCGCGGGCCGTGGCGTGAGCCCGAGCTTCATGCTCGCGGCCATGCTGTGGCGCGAGGTCAAGGAACGCTGGATGCGCAACCGCGAGGCCGGTGAGCCCACCGTGCCAGCGCTCGCCCAGGCGATCGATGCCGTCTTCGATGCCCGCATCGGCGACATCTCCGGCCGCGGCAAGCTCGCTGCCGACATGCGCGAGATCTGGATGATGCAGCCGCGCTTCGAGCGCCGCAGCGGCTCGGGCGTGTTCAGCCTCGTCGAGCAGCCGCGCTTCCGCGCCGGCTACGACTTCCTGCGCCTGCGCGCCGATGCCGGCGAGATCGAAGGCGCCCTGGCCGACTGGTGGGACGACTTCGCTCAGGGCAACGAGGACGAGCGCGCCGCGCTGCTGGCCGATGCGCGCGAATCGGCCAAGCGCGCGCCGAAGACCGACTCCAACAAGGGTGAAGGCAAGAGCCCGCGCGGCGCCAAGAGCGGCCCGCGCACGCACACGCTGCCGCGCAAGCCGGAAGTGGCCGCGGCGCCCGAGGGCGATGCCGGTCCGGACGACGAGGTCGACGGAGGGGCAGAAGGTGGCGCAGAAGAGGGCGCAGAAGAGGGCGCAGGCGCGCCGGCCCGCAAGCGCCGCCGCCGCCGCAAGCCGCGCTCCGGCACGCCGGGCAGCGCGGCCGCCACGCCCAGCGCCGAATAAGCCGCCATGGCGGCCGGCGCAAAGCTCGCCTATGTCGGCCTGGGCGCCAATCTCGGCGACCTCGCCGCGACGCTGCGCCGCGCGCTGGACGATGTGGCGAAGCTGCCGGACACCCGACTCCTTGCGGTCTCGTCGCCATGGCGCACGGCGCCGGTCGACGCCTTCGGCCCCGATTTCCTGAACGCCTGTGCCGCCATCGAGACGCCGCTCGAGCCGCTGGCGCTGCTCGACGCGCTGCAGGCCATCGAGACGGCCCATGGCCGGCTGCGCTCCTACCGCAATGCTCCGCGCACGCTGGACCTGGACCTGCTCGCCATCGAGGGCGCAAGCCTGCATACCGAGCGCCTCACGCTGCCGCATCCGCGCTTGTTCGAGCGCGCCTTCGTCGTGCGGCCGCTGCTGGAGATCGTGCCAGCAGAAAGCGGCCTCGCCGCCGAGCTGCGCCGCCACTTGCCGGGCCTGAGTGCGCAATCCCTCACGCGCCTGGACTGGCCGGATTGGCCGCGCTGAAGCCAGCCGTTACACTCCCGCCCTTTTCGAATGTGACGGTTTTGTGACGCTTGGCGGGCCCGCAGCTTGCCATCTCGGGCGGCGCCGTCGGGAGTGTCCAGCCATGATCTTCGCCAAGCTGCTGCCCCGCGAGGGCAATTTCTTCGAGCTCTTCAACGAGCACGGTACGCGCATCGTCGAGGGCGCGCGCGCCTTCATGCTCATGATCGAGAACTATGGCGACGAGCGGCTGCGCGAGCAGCACGCCAGCGACGTCGACCATGCCGAGCACCAGGCCGACCGCGTCACGGCCGAGGTCAACCGCCTGCTGCATCGCACCTTCATCACGCCGATCGACCGCGAGCAGATCCACGGCCTCATCAACGGCATGGACGACATCCTCGACCTGCTCCAGGACGCGAGCGAGACGATGTCGCTCTACGACGTCCAGCGCGTCCCCGCGGACGTCTTGCGGCTGACGCAGATTTCGGTGCGCTGCTGCGAGCGCGTCCAGCACGCGGTGACGCTGTTGCCCAAGCTGTCGGAAGCCAAGACGGCCGAGGCCGCGATCAAGACCTGCGAAGAGATCGACAAGCTCGAAAGCGATGCCGACCGCGTCATGCGCGAGGCCATGTCCCGGCTGTTCCGCGAGGAGCCGGACGTGCGCGAGCTCATCAAGCTCAAGGCCATCTACGAACTGCTCGAATCGATCTCGGACCGCTGCGAGGACGTGGCCAACCTGATCGAGGGCATCGTCCTCGAGAACTCCTGAGGCGGACGCGTCCATGATGATGGTGGATACCGCCTTCTGGGTCGTCGCGCTGCTCGTGATGCTGGCCTTGCTGTTCGACTTCATGAACGGCTTCCACGACGCGGCCAACTCGATCGCGACGGTCGTCTCGACCGGCGTGCTCAAGCCGCAGCAGGCCGTGCTGTTCGCGGCCTTCTTCAACGTGCTGGCGATCAGCCTGTTCGAGCTCAAGGTCGCGGCGACCGTGGGCAAGGGCATCGTCGATCCGTCGATCGTCGACTCGCACGTCATCTTCGGCGCGCTGATCGGCGCCATCGCCTGGAACGTGATCACCTGGCTCTGGGGCATTCCGTCGAGCTCCTCGCACGCGCTGATCGGCGGCCTGTGCGGCGCGGCCATCGCCAAGGGCGGCGTGTCCAAGCTCGTGCTTGGCGGCATCGGCAAGACGGTGATCTTCATCTTTGCCTCGCCGCTGCTGGGCTTCGTGCTCGGTTCGCTGATGACGGTGGCCGTGGCCTGGCTGTTCCGCCGCACCTCGCCGCAGCGCGTGGACAACTGGTTCCGCCGGCTGCAGCTCGTCTCGGCCGGCCTGTACAGCCTCGGCCATGGCGGCAACGACTCGCAGAAGACCATCGGCCTGATCTGGATGCTGCTGATCGCTTCCGGCTATGCCGCGGCGGGCGCGTCCTCGCCGCCGATCTGGGTCATCGCCTGCTGCTACGTGGCCATGGGCCTGGGCACGATGTTCGGCGGCTGGCGCATCGTGCGCACCATGGGCCAGAAGATCACCAAGCTCAAGCCGGCCGGCGGCTTCTGCGCCGAGACGGGCGGAGCGATGACGCTCTTCCTGGCCAGCGCGCTGGGCGTGCCGGTCTCGACGACCCACACCATCACCGGCGCCATCGTCGGCGTGGGTTCGACGCGCCGCGCCGCCTCCGTGCGCTGGGGCGTGGCGGGCAATATCGTCTGGGCCTGGATCTTCACGATCCCGGCCACGGCCTTCATCGCCGGCCTCTGCTACGGCATCAGCTACTACGTGTTCTGATCGGCGAAGAAGGCCATGTAGCCGAACTCGGTGCTGTAGGCCAGCACCGACATCAGCGCGATACCGCCGATCAGCAGGGCGACGATGACGCCGATCACCGGGGCCCAGCGCGTGGCATGGACGGTGCTGCCGGGGTTGTAGCGCGCGTCCCAGCGCTCGTCGGGCAGCAGGCCGTAGTAGATCGACATGGCGCAGGCCAGCGTCAGCATCAGCCCGCCGATCGGCGTGAGCGCCCAGGCGAGCCGGTCGTCCTGGCCGAGCTGCTGAACGCGCAGGAAGCCGACGATGCCGATGATCGTCGGCGGCCAGTGCAGCCAGCCCAGCGCGTCGCGCCAGCCCTTCAGGTAGAAGCGGTGCAGGCCGAACACGCCGCCGACCAGGGCGATCCAGGTGGCGAGCGTCTTGGACTTGTAGTGAGGCATGGCCGACCTCGCCTCAGTCGGGAGTGCGGCTATCGCCGGCGCCGAGCGTGCGCTGCATCAGCACGACGTCGAGCCAGCGGTCGAATTTCCAGCCCGAGCTCTTGAGCACGCCGGTGTGCTCGAACCCCAGCGCCTTGTGCACGCCGATCGAGCCGGCGTTGGCGGCGTCGCCGATCACGGCCAGCATCTGGCGCGCGCCGAGCGCCTCGCAGCGCGCGATCAGCTCAGCCAGCAGCAGGCGTCCGATGCCCTGGCCCTGCGCCTCGGGCGCGAGGTAGATGGAGTCCTCCAGGCAGAAGCGATAGGCCATGCGCGGGCGGAAATAGTTGGCATAGGCATAGCCGAGCACGACGCCGTCGCGTTCGGCCACGAGCCAGGGCAGGCCGCGCGAAAGCACCTCGGCGCGGCGGCGCGCCATCTCGGGGACTTCGGGGACTTCGGTCTCGAAAGTGCCGGTGCCGTGCAGCACCGCGTGGGCGTAGATCGCCTGGATGGCGGGGAGGTCGGCGTCCTGCGCCGGGCGCAGCAAAGCGCCACCACTGGATTTGTTCATCCGGTCGAGTTTATAATCTTTGGCTTTCGGTTCTGGCCGGCACTTATCCCAAGCGATTCAAGCTGCGGGATCTTGGTGGCCCGGCGTATCTACCGGACCGGAAAAATGAAACAACGGGGCCGCGCTTTAGTTTTGGCGTGTGCTTCAACCCGCTTCTCTCGCCCTGAGTGTCTCCCGGTGCGGCGGAACGATAACTGATTGATCAAAGGATTCATCATGGTCGTGATTCGACTCGCACGTGGCGGCGCCAAGAAGCGCCCGTTCTACAACATCGTCGTGGCCAACAGCCAGAACCGCCGTGACGGCCGCTTCATCGAGCGCGTGGGTTTCTACAACCCCGTTGCCTCGGGTGCTGCCGAAGCCCTGCGCGTCCAGCTGGACCGCGTCGCCTACTGGACCGGCGTCGGCGCCCAGCTGTCGCCGACGGTTGCCCGCCTGGTCGACCAGGCCAAGAAGGCCACGGCCTAACTAGGCCCACCCCCGCGGCGCTGCGCGCCACCCCCTCAAGGGGGCGCGCCCAGTGGCCTGGCATAGCCAGTTCCACGGGCACTGCTCGGTTGGACTGAGTATTGCGGGGGTTTAGGATTCTTATGATGTCGCCCGATTCAACGCACACCGATCCGGCCTGGCCGGAGGACGCCGTCGAAGTCGGGCGAATCTTTGACGCCTGGGGCATCAAGGGCTGGGTCAAGGTCCAGTCCTATTCGAGCGATGCCTCGGCGCTGTTCGCCTCGCGGCGCTGGCACATCCTGCCGCCCGAGACGAACCGCCCCGGCGCGGCCAAGCCGCCCGCCGCCGCAAGCGCTGCCCGGCCGATCCCGCCGGTGCTCAAGATTCTTGCCGTGCGCGACCACGGCGACACCATCGTCGCCAACATCGAAGGCATCGCCGACCGCAACGGGGCGGAAAGCCTGCGCGGTGCGCGCGTCTTCGTCTCGCGCTCGATCTTTCCCAAGCCCGAATCCGATGAGTTCTACTGGGTCGACCTGATCGGCCTGGACGTCGTCAACCGCGAAGGCGCCGCCCTCGGCCGCGTCATCGGCCTGCTCGAAACCGGCCCGCACAGCGTGCTGCGCATCGCCCCGCCGGGCATCGACACCCCCAAGCCCGACGAGGAACGGCTCGTGCCCTTCGTGTCGGCCTATGTGGACGCGGTCGATCTGCCGACCAAGCGCATCACGGTCGACTGGGGCCTGGACTTCTGATCGATCAGGCGGCCCATGCGCTTCGACCTGATCACGCTGTTTCCTGAGCTGTTCGCCCCTTTCATGACCAGCGGCGTGACGCGCCGCGCGTTCGAGAGCAAGCAGCTCGACCTGCGCTTCTGGAACCCGCGCGACCACGCCGAGGGCAATTACCGCCGCGTCGACGATCGCCCCTTCGGCGGCGGCCCGGGCATGGTCATGCTGGCCGAGCCGCTGACGCGCACGCTCGCCGCCGCGCAGGCAGACCGCGGCGAGGCCGCGCCCGCCGTCATCCACTTCAGCCCGACCGGACGGCGCATCGACCAGTCGCTCGTCCAGGAACTGGCGCAAGGGCAGGGCGGCATCCTGCTGTGTGGCCGTTATGAAGGCATCGACCAGCGCTTCCTCGACCGCCACGTCACGCTGGAGCTGAGCCTCGGCGACTTCGTGCTCTCGGGCGGCGAATTGCCGGCACTGGCCCTGATCGATGCCATCGCCCGCCTGCAGCCCGGCGTGCTCGGCGACGCGGCCTCGCACGAGCAGGACAGCTTCTCCGATGGCCTGCTCGACTGCCCGCACTACAGCCGCCCCGAGGTCTTCGAGGGCGAGGCCGTGCCCGCGCCGCTGCTCAGCGGCCATCACGCCCAGATCGCGCGCTGGCGCCGCGAGCGCTCGCTGGCGCTGACGGTGCAGCGCCGGCCCGACTTGATCGCCGCCGCCCGGGCGGCAGGGCGCCTGAGCGCCGAAGATGAGCGCTTCTTGAGCAAACTCTGAGCTTCGGGGTATACTCGCGGGCTTACCCGATCCTCTGGCGGGGGCGCATCCAAGTTGCACGGCCTTTGAGCCTTGCTCCAAGCATGCGCGCAATCCCCAAGACTCAACCAACCGCCGCCACGATCGCTGGAGAAACTCATGGATCTGATCCAGACCCTCGAGCAAGAAGAAATTGCTCGCCTCAACAAGACCATCCCGGCTTTCGCTCCTGGCGACACCGTGATCGTCAGCGTCAACGTCGTTGAAGGCACGCGCAAGCGCGTCCAGGCTTATGAAGGCGTCGTGATTGCCAAGCGCAACCGCGGCCTGAACAGCAGCTTCATCGTCCGCAAGATCTCGAGCGGCGAAGGCGTGGAGCGTACGTTCCAGCTGTACAGCCCGCTGATCGCCTCGATCGAAGTCAAGCGCCGCGGTGATGTCCGCCGCGCCAAGCTGTACTACCTGCGCCAGCGTTCGGGCAAGTCGGCTCGAATCAAGGAGAAGCTCGCCTAAGCGCAAGCTCTCCCTTCAAAAGGCCGCTCCCTGAGCGGCCTTTTGCTTTGCCCCTACGATCGGCCACCATGCCGCGTCCGCCGATCCTCGATCCCCAATTCGTCCCTGTGATCGGCACTGGCGCCGACCTGCCAGCGGTCCCGCTGGATCGCCTCAGCGCCGACAGCCTGCGCGCGCGCTTCGCCAGCCCTCCCGCTTGGGAGCCCGAGTTCCGTGGCGACGGCGGCCTGTTTTCCGATCGCCAGCCGGCCCAGGCGGCGGTGCTGATCCCGCTCGTCGAGCGGCCCGACGGATTGACCGTCCTGCTGACGCGGCGCACAGCGCACCTGCGTGCCCACGCCGGCCAGATCAGCTTCCCCGGCGGTGGCGCCGAAGCCGTCGATGGCTCGTCCGAGGCCACGGCCTTGCGCGAGACGCGTGAGGAAATCGGCTTGTCGGAGGCGCATATCGAGGTGCTCGGCCGCCTCAACGAATACGTCACCGTGACGTCCTTCCACGTCATGCCTGTCGTCGCGCTCGTGCGTCCGCCTTTCGAGCTGACGCTCGACACCTTCGAAGTCGCCGAGGCCTTCGAAGTGCCGCTGGCCTTCCTGATGGATCCGGCGCATCACCGCCGCCACCGCTTCACGTGGGATGGCGGCCAGCGCGAGTTTCTTTCGATGCCCTGGGGCGACTATTTCGTGTGGGGCGCCACAGCGGCCATGCTGCGCAACTTCTATCGCTTCCTCGCGGCCTGATTGCAGCGGGTTTGAGCGATATCGGCCGGTATGATTTCGGCCCATGAACTTCTTCGCGGTGATGTTGGCGCTGCTGTGCGAGCAGCTCAAGCCCTTGCGGCATGGCAATAGCATCCACCAGGGCGTGATCGGCTGGGTCCGGTGGACAGGCCGCAACTTCGACGCGGGCCGCGAACACCACGCTTCCATCGTCTGGACCATCACCGTCATCGGGCCGGCGCTGCTGACCGCGCTGCTCTATGTCGGGGTGCGCTACTACTCGGTCCTGGCGGCGCTGCTCCTGAACGTGGTGGTGCTCTACCTGACGCTGGGCTTCCGCCAGTTCAGCCACTACTACACCGACATCCGCGACGCCCTCGAACGCGGCGACGACCTCGAGGCGCGCCGCCTGCTGTCTGCCTGGCGCAACCTCGACGCCAGCGAACTGCCGCGCACCGAGCTGCTGCGCCATGTCGTCGAACACTCGCTGCTGGCCGCGCATCGCCACGTGTTCGGCGTGTTCTTCTGGTTCGTGCTGCTCTCCACGCTGGGCCTCGGCCCGGCGGGCGCCGTGCTCTACCGCCTGGCTGAATTCGAAAGCCGCTTCTGGGCCTTCCGCAGCCGCACGCTCGGCGCGCCCACGAACGAAAGCCTCATGCGGCTTTCGCAGCGTGCCTTCGGCGTGATCGACTACGTGCCTGCGCGCCTCACGGCGGCCGGCTTCGCCATCGTCGGGAATTTCGAGGAAGCCGTGAACGGCTGGCGTCGCGACGCCAGCCTGTGGCTGCATTCGAACGAGGGCGTGATCCTCGCCTCGGCCGCCGGCGCGCTGGGCCTGCAGCTCGGCGGTGCCGCGCCTGCCGGCGTCACGCCGGATCGCAGCCGCACCTTCGACTCGGGCGCCGACCCGAGCCTGACCGGCGCCGACGGCTCGACGCCCGGCCTGCCGGTGAAGATGGGTGACCTGCTCAGCGTCGTGCGCCTCGTGTGGCGCTCGGTCGTGCTGTGGATGCTGCTGCTGGCGCTGTTGACGCTGGCAAACCTGCTGGGATAAGCGCGGTTCAGTCGCGCACGTCGGCGAGCACCTTGCTGCCGAAGTCTGGCCGCTCCAGATAGGCGATCACGCGCGCGGCCGCATCGGCCGGGCTCGCGAGCTGCCCGGCGCGGTGGTAGTCGACGAAGATCTTCTGGTCGGGGAAGCCGCCGGCATCGGCGCTGCGCAGTTGCTGCTGCATGGCCGTGTCGATGATGCCCGGCGCCAGCGAGACCACGCGCGCGCCGTTGGGGCGCTGCTCCTCGTCGAGCGCCATGGCCCGCGAGAGGTTGTCCATGCCGGCCTTGGCGGCGCAATAGGGCGCGCTGCCGGCCATCGCGCGGCGGCCCAGTCCCGACGAGATATTGAGCACCCGCCGCGCGGAGCGCCAGCCGCGCGTGGCACGCAGGAAGGCGCTCGAAAGCAACAACGTTGCTTCGAGCCCGGCGCGCATCGCGGTGCTGAGCGCGGCCAGCTCGACGGTATCGATCGGGCCCGGCGGCGTGAGCACGCCGGCGTTGTTGATCAGCGTGACGCTGGCGAAGTGCTGGGCGTGCAGCGTGTCGAGCCCGTTCAGCCAGGCCTCCAGCCGCTCGGCCGCGGGCAGCGGATCGGCGAGGTCGGCCTGCCACTGCTCCGCGCCCAGCGCTTCGAGCCGGCCGCTGCGCCCGCGCGAGATGCCCAGCACGCGGTGGCCGCGTGCGAACAGGCCTTCGGCGATGGCCTCGCCCATGCCGCGCGAGGCGCCGGTGACGATGCTCAGGTGTTCGTTCATGGTCGCTTTCAAAACGGTGGAGGACAGAGGAGTTCGAGCCCGTCGCCCAGGCGCAGCCAGGTTGCATGCAGCATCAGCCGGGGCGCTTCGGCGCCGCCGTACAGCGTGTCGCCGACGATCGGGCAGCCGAGGGCCTGCAGATGCACGCGCAGCTGGTGCGAGCGGCCGGTGACCGGCTCGAGTTCGAGGCGCCGCACGCCGTCGGGGTTTGACGTTAGCACCCGCCAGCGCGTCGTTGACGGCTTGCCGTGTTCGTGGTCGACCTTCTGCAGCGGCCGGCGCGGCCAGTCGGCGTTCAGCGGCAGCTCGCATTGGCCGCTCTCCGCCAGCGCGCCCGTGACCAGCGCGACATAGCGCTTGGCGATGCGCCGCTCGGCGAAGTCGGCACTGAACTCGCGTTGGGCCTGCGGCGTGCGCGCGAACAGCAGCAGGCCGGAGGTCGCCTGGTCGAGGCGATGCACGACGAGCGCTTCTGGATGCTCGAGCTGCAGCCTTGCGAGCACGCAGTCGGGATCGACGCGGCCCGGCACGGCCAGCAGGCCGGCCGGCTTGTCCACGACGATGCAGTGTGCGTCGCGGTGAACGATGCGCAGCATCAGAAGCGCTCGATCCAGCCCGACTGCAGCGCTGATTGCGGGTTCGAGCCGGCGGCGCGCACGTGGCCCATCGCTGCCTCGGTCGTCTCGCCGAGGACCTTGAGCGCGCAGGCGGCCACGGTGCCGGTGCGGCCGATGCCCGCGGCGCAATGCAGCAGCACGTGGTCGCCCAGGCGCAGTCCGCGCGCGAGTTCCTCGATGCCTTCGCGGAACAGCGCCGGGTCGACGCTGAGGCCGAAATCGCTCATCGGCAGATGGCGCCAGCGGAAGGGCAGGCGCCCGGCGCCGATGGCGCGGTGGTAGTCGGGCGAGAGCTGCGCCACTTCCTCGAGCGGGTTCAGGCACACGACCTGGGTCAGCGAACGCAGCCGTGCCTCGTCGAGAAAGGCGTTCCAGGATTCGAGGCGCCCGGGCATCGATTGCAGCCAAAGGCGGCCGGGAACATTGGCGGGCAGGGGCAGCGGGCGGAAAGGCATGGCGCGATTCTCGGCCATCGCCGCCGACGGCGCAGCCATGGCAATCTGCCGCTGAATCTCGCGGTTACGCGCCGTTTCCGCGCTACCCTTTCGCCCCATGTCGGCCACTCGTCCCCGTCTCTTTCCGCTTGCCTGGCCGCTCTTCTTCGAGATGCTGCTGGGCATCGGCGTGGGCCTCGTCGGGACGACGCTGGCGGCGCGCCTTTCGGACGCCAGCGGCGGGGCCTTCGCGATGGCCAACTCGCTGGCCGCCACGCTGTTCGTGTTCGTGCGCATCATCGGCGCGGGCATCGGCGTCGTCGTCACCCAGAACCTCGGCGCGGGCCGACGCGACCAGGCCGATGCCGTGGCCCGCGCGGCCGTCGGCGCGAGCACCTGGATCGGCGGCGTGATGGGGCTCGTCGCGCTGCTGTTCGCATCGCCGTTGCTCGAGCTGCTGAACGCGCCGCCCGCCGTTCTCGCGCTGGCCGTGCCCATGCTGCGCGCGCTGGCGCCGGCGCTGATGATCGACGTCTGGAACGCCTCGATGGCCAGCGTGATGCGTTCGCACCTGCGCACGCGCGACACGCTCGCCGTCATCGTCGTGATGCAGGTCTGCACGCTTTCGCTGGCGCTGCCGCTGATGCCCCGCCTGGGCCTGCCCGGCTACGCCGTGGCGTTGGCGCTGTCGCGCTGCGTCGGCCTGGCGCTGCACCTGTGGCTGTGGCGCGAACGGCTGGATCTGCGCCTGCGCCGGAGCGACTGGTGGCGCATGCCGCGCGAGCAGCTCGCGCCGGTGCTGCACATCGGCGTGCCCGGCGCGGCCGAGAACATTGCCTACCGGCTTTGCTTCATGGCCAGCGTCGCCGCCGTGGGCACGATGGGAACGCGTGCCGTCGCCACGCATGCCTATGCGCAGCAGCTGATGTTCATCGTGCTGCTGTTCGGGCTGGCCACGGGCTTCTCGGTCGAGATCATCGTCGGCCACCTGATCGGCGCGGGTGAGCTGCATGCCGCGCATCGGCTGGTGCGGCGCGCGCTCGGCGTCGGCTTGATTGCCAGCGTCATCATCGCCGGCAGCTTCGCGCTCGCGTCGCCGTGGCTGCTGCGCTGCTTCACCGACGACGTGGCCATCATCGCGATGGGGCACACGCTGATGTGCATGACGGTGCTGCTCGAACCAGGGCGGACTTTCAACCTCGTCGTCATCAACGCGCTGCGGGCGGCGGGCGATGCGCGCTTTCCGGTGATGGCTGGCGCGGCGTCAATGGTGATCGTGCTTGCGGGCGGCTCATGGCTGCTGGGCGTGCATTTCGGCCTGGGGCTGCCGGGGATCTGGATCGCCTACGCGTCGGACGAGTGGATCCGCGGGCTCATCATGTGGCGGCGTTGGGCGCGGCATGGGTGGGTGCCGCATGCGAGGGCGACGCATCGGAGGGTGAAGGCGGCGAGGGCGGTTTGATTGGTTGGTGCCGCTCACGCGGTCAGCGCTTGTGGCCCTGCGGTGCAGCCCGGGGGTCTCGCCCCCCATGGCGACCTCCTTCTTTTGCTCGTGCAAAAGAAGGAGGCAAGAAAACACGTCAACACAATCCGCATTCCACTGCGGCATACGCTCGTGCCCCTGCATCCGGCACTCGGGTGCTGCTACTTCCACCGCCACCAATGGCTGCCACCCGAAGGCCAAACCTTGCGTCGCTTGGCGGGTACGCCTCGACTCCACATCGCCTGTGCCACGGGTGGCGCGTGCGGCAGCACCGCCGACTTTCGGCATGAACTCGGTCCAACTGTGGAGTCGAGGCGACCACGCCGAGCGACGCAAGGCGATACCCGTCGATGAAGCACAGTGGTGGCGGTGGAAGTGCGCCGTTTCGAACGCGAGAGCGTGAGCGCACGCCGCAGTGGAATGCGGATTAAGACGTGTTTTCTTGCTTCCTTCTTTTGCACGAGCAAAAGAAGGGAGTCGCCAGGCGGGGCGAGACCCGCGGGCTGCACCGTGGGGCCACAGGCGCTAACCGCGTGAGCGCCTCAATCCTTCATCAAAGGATCAACCCAACACCCAAGTACTGATCCTGAACGTCAGAAACGACGCCAGATACGCCAACGCAAACAGATAGCCCAGCACGATCGCCGGCATCTTGTACCCGCCCGTCTCGCGCTTGATCGCCGCCAGCGTCGAGATGCACTGCGGCGCGAACACGTACCACGCCAGCAGCGACAGCGCGGTCGGCAGGCTCCACGTGTGCGCAATCACCGGCATCAGCGCCTGCGCCGCGTCTTCGCCGCCCGACAGCGAATACACCGTGCCCAGCGAACTCACCGCGACTTCGCGTGCCGCCATGCCGGGCACCAGCGCGAGGCTGATCTGCCAGTTGAAGCCGATGGGCGCGAGCACATGCTGCAGGCCGCGGCCGAGCATGCCGGCGATGCTGTACTCGATCGGCGCGCCCGTCGCACCCGCTGGTGCGCCCGGGAAGCTCGACAGCAGCCACAACGCCAGCGTCAGGAACAGGATCACGCCACCGACGCGGCGCAGGAAGATCTCGGCGCGCTGGTACAGGCCGATGGCGACGGAGCGCAGGCTCGGCCAGTGGTAGATCGGCAGCTCCATCATCAGCGGCCGGACTTGCGCGCCCGAGCTGGTGAAGCGCTTGAGCACCCAGGCCACGCCCATCGCGCCGAGGATGCCGGCGAGGTAGAGCCCGAGCAGGACGAGCCCTTGCAACTCAAGCCCGCCGAAGACCCTGCGCTGTGGGATGAACGCGCCGATCAGCAGCGCGTAGACGGGCAGGCGCGCCGAGCACGTCATCAGCGGCGCGATCAGGATGGTGACGAGGCGGTCGCGCGGGTTGGCGATCGAGCGAGTCGCCATGATGCCGGGGATGGCGCAGGCGAAGCTCGACAGCAGCGGGATGAAGCTGCGCCCCGACAGGCCCACGCTGCCCATGATCCGATCGAGCAGGAAGGCCGCGCGCGGCAGGTAGCCGGACTCCTCGAGCATGAGGATGAAGAAGAACAGGATCAGGATCTGCGGCAGGAACACGAGCACGCTGCCGGTGCCGGCGAGCACGCCGTCGACGAGCAGGCTGCGCACGAAGCCTTCCGGCAGCACGCCGCTGATGGCGGTGCCGAGCCAGTCGACGCCGGCCTTGATCGCGTCCATCGGCGGCTGGGCCCACGAGAACACGGCCTGGAACAGCAGGAACAGCACGACGAGCAGGATGAGCGGGCCGGCGACCGGATGCAGCAGCACGCGGTCCACGCGGTCGCTGGGCAGGTGCGGCAGGTGCACGTCGAGGCCGAGGCCCTGCAGCAGGCGGCGCACCACGGCGTGGTCACCGTCCGCATGCGGGTCGGCCGGCGGCGGCGCGTCGGCGGGGCCGCCGAGCGTCCACGCGCCCGCGTCGTCGAACAGCGCCTTGAGCTCCTCGACGCCGGTGCCCTGGGTCGCGACGGTGCTCACCACCGGCACGCCAAGCGCCTTGGACAGCTCCGCGGCGTCGACCTTGAGGCCGCGCCGCGCGGCCACGTCGGCCATGTTCAGGGCGACGACGCAGGGCAGGCCCATGCGCTTGACCGCGAGCACGAGGCGCAGGTTGCGGCGCAGGTTGGTGGCGTCGAGCACGCAGACGACGAGGTCGGGGCGCTTCTCGCCACGTGCGCGGCCGGCCAGCACGTCGCAGGTCACGCGCTCGTCGGGCGAGCGCGGGTGCAGGCTGTAGGTGCCGGGCAGGTCGAGCAATCGCAGCGTCTTGCCGGCGGCGCTCTTGAAACGGCCCTCCTTGCGTTCGACGGTCACGCCGGCGTAGTTGGCAACCTTCTGGTTGCTGCCGGTCAGGCGATTGAAGAGGGCGGTCTTGCCGCAATTCGGGTTGCCGACGAGTGCGATCAGCCGTCCACCCGGGTGGACATGAATGACGGACTCGGCGCTCATGCAGCGAGTGCTTGCGTCTGGCGCTCGACGAGCACGCATTCGGCCTCGGCGCGGCGCAGCGCGAAGGTCGAGGTGCCGATGCGCACTACCAGCGGGTCGCCGCCCGGAACGCGCGCCATCACGCTGACGGGCTCGCCCGGCAGAAAGCCGATTTCCTCGAGCCAACGCTCCCACTCGGGGGCATGGCCGGGCGCGCTGACGCTCTGGACGTGGAGCGAGTCGCCGATCTCGGCCTGGGCAAGGCTGGCGGGGGCGGGGCGGGGCATGGTGCTGTGATGCTATCGAGAATGATTCGCATTGTATGCCTCCGGACTGCGACCCGCGTTGCTGGAGGGTCAAGGCGGGCGCAATTTCACTGCCTTCCGGCGTTCTCCCGCACTCGCAAACGTTTTGCAATTCGGAGACGACGCACGCGCGCGGAGTCCTTGGCGACCATGGGCGAAGCGACGCCACCCCTACAATGCGCGCACTTCGGCGCCGCAGGGCGCCTTTTCTCGACCCTAAAAATCCTTCGCCGAACGCCATGAAACCTGCCCGTTTCGCGCTCACGCTGCTCGCCACCCTCGGCGCGATGTCGACTGCCTGGGCCGAGCCGGCCGTCATCTTCGACATGGGCGGCAAGTTCGACAAAAGCTTCAACCAGGCCGCCTACGAAGGCGCCGAGCGCTGGAAGAAGGAAACGGGCCAGACCTATCTCGAGTTCGAGATCAGCAACGACACGCAGCGCGTGCAGGCGATCCGCCGCATGGCCGAGCGTGGCGCCAGCCCCATCATTTCGGTCGGCTTCGCCCAGGCCTCGGCGCTGGACCAGATCGCCAAGGAATTCCCCAAGACGCACTTCGCCATCATCGATGCGTCGGTCAACAAGCCCAACGTCCAGTCGGTGCTGTTCAAGGAGCACGAGGGCAGCTACCTCGTCGGCGCGCTGGCCGTGCTGACGAGCAAAACGGCCAAGGTCGGCTTCGTCGGCGGCATGGACATCCCGCTGATCCGCAAGTTCCAGTGCGGCTACGAGCAGGGCGTGCGCGCCACCAATCCCAAGGCCGAGGTCTTCTCCAACATGACGGGCACGACGTCCTCCTCGTGGAACGACCCGACCCGCGGCGCCGAACTCGCCAAGGCCCAGTTCGCGCGCGGCGCCGACATCGTCTTCGCTGCTGCGGGCGGCACGGGCGTGGGCGTCTACCAGGCGGCCAAGGACGCGGGCAAGCTCGCCATCGGCGTGGACAGCAACCAGGATCACCTCCAGCCCGGCACCATGCTGACCTCCATGGTCAAGCGCGTGGACGTGGCCGTCTACAACGTGCTCAAGCAGTGGCAAGGCGGCGTGCAGGTGCTCGGTCTCAAGGAAGGTGGCGTGGATTACGCGCAGGACGAATACAACGTCAAGCTCTTGAACCCGGCCGTCAAGAAGAAGGTCGACGCGATCAAGGCCGACATCGTCGCCGGCAAGATCAAGGTGGTCGACTACATGGCCACCAACAGCTGCAAGTACTGACTGAGATGCAAGCTGCGGTCCGGCTCACGGGCATCAGCAAGCGCTTCGGCGCCGTGCAGGCCAACCGCGAGGTGAGCCTCGCGGTGGCGAGCGGCACGGTGCACGGCCTCGTCGGCGAGAACGGCGCGGGCAAGAGCACGCTGATGGCCATCCTCTATGGCTACTACCAGGCCGATGCGGGGCAGATCGAGATCGAAGGACAGCCGGCGCGCATCGGCAACTCCTTCGACGCCATCGCGCTCGGCATCGGCATGGTCCACCAGCACTTCATGCTCGTGGACACGCTGAGCGCGCTCGACAACGTCATGCTCGGCGCGGAGCCCGGCTTCTTCCTCGCGGCCGGCAAGAAGCAGGTCCGCATCAAGCTCGAAGCGCTGATGGCCGAGACCGGCCTGAACGTGCGCCTGGACGCGCGTGTGGACACGCTGCCGGTCGGCGAACTGCAGCGGCTCGAGATCCTCAAGGCGCTCTACCGCGGCGCGCGCATCCTGATCCTCGACGAGCCGACGGCCGTGCTCACGCCGCAGGAAACGACCCAGCTCTTCGAGACGCTGGCGCGCCTGCGCGAGCGCGGCACGACGATCCTGCTGATCACGCACAAGCTCGGCGAAGTCATGGCGCTGTGCGATGCCGTGACGGTCATGCGCCAGGGCCAGGTCGTGCAGACGCTGGCCATTGCCGACGCCACGACCGAGAAGCTGGCCGAAGCCATGGTCGGCCGCCGCGTCGACCTCGGCCGCCCGGCCGGCAGCGCGCAGGCCGGCGAGGTGCTGCTCGACGCCAAGGACCTGCGCCTGCGCAGCGAGAGCGGCGTGGCGGCGCTCGACGGTGTCGGCCTGCAGTTGCGTGCCGGCGAGATCGTCGGCGTGGCCGGTGTCTCCGGCAACGGCCAGAGCGAGCTGCTCGAAGTGCTGGCCGGCATGCAGGCGCCCGAAGCGGGCACGCTCGCACTCGGCGACGCGCGCTTCGAGCCCGCGCGCTGGCTCGACCCGGCGCGCGCACGCGAGCTCAAGCTCGCCCATGTGCCCGAAGACCGCCACGCTTGCGGCATGGTGCTGTCCTTCCCGGCCTGGGAGACCGCGGCGCTCGGCTATCACGAGAACGCCGAATACCGCGGCGGCCCGGCCGGCCTGGCGATGAACCAGGCCGTCATGCGCCGCCGCACGACCGAAATGCAGGAGCGCTTCGACGTGCGCCCGCGCAACATCGATCTCGGTTCGAGCAAGTTCTCGGGCGGCAATCAGCAAAAGCTCATCCTCGCGCGCGAGATCGGCCAGGCGCCGCGCGTGCTGCTCGTCGGCCAGCCGACGCGCGGCGTCGACATCGGCGCCATCGAATTCATCCACGGCCAGTTGCGCGCGCTGCGCGACGCCGGCTGTGCCGTGCTGCTCGTCTCCAGCGAGCTCGACGAAATCCTCGCCCTGGCCGACCGCGTCGTCGTCATGAACGCCGGCCGCGTCACGGGCGAACTGGCCATTGCCGATTGCGACGAGAAGAAGCTCGGCCTCCTGATGGCTTCCACCAAGGCTGCTGCATGAGCCAACCACTCAATTTGCCGCGCTGGATCGACATCGGCTTGCTGCCGCTGTGGAACCTCGCGATCGCGCTGCTCGCCGCGGGCCTCGTCGTGCGCGGCATCGGGCAGGACCCGCTGCACGCCTTTGGCGCCATGCTGCAGGGCGCGCTCGGCAGCGTCCGCGGCATCGGCTATACGCTGTACTACACGACGAGCTTCATCTTCACCGGCCTGGCCGTGGCCGTGGCCTTCCATGGCGGCCTGTTCAATATCGGCGGCGAAGGCCAGGCCACGCTCGGCGGCCTTGGCGTCGCGCTGACGGCGCTGGCCTTCCCGCAGCTGCCGGCGCCCGTGCTGCTGCCGATGCTTGTGATCGCCGCCGCGCTGTTCGGCATGGCTTGGGCGCTCGTGCCGGCGTGGCTGCAGGCCTGGCGCGGCAGCCACATCGTCATCACGACGATCATGTTCAATTTCCTCGGCGCGAGCCTGAACGTCTACCTGCTCGTCAACTGGCTGCGCCCGATCGGCGACATGGCCGTCGAGAGCGCCGACTTCTCCGACGCCGCGCGCATGCCCGCGCTGCACGAGCTGGCCGCGCGCTTTGGGCTGGAGCTGCCGTCCTCGCCGCTGAACCTGAGCTTTGTGCTCGCGCTCGCGGCCTGCGTGTTCGTCTGGTGGTTTCTCTGGAAGAGCGGCGCGGGCTACAAGCTGCGTGCCGTCGGCAGCTCGCCGCGCGCCGCGCATTACGCCGGCATCGCGCCGCGCTATCAAATCCTGCTGGCGATGGCGCTGTCGGGCGCGCTGGCCGGCCTCGTCGGCGTCAACGAGATCTCGGGCGTGCAGGGCAAGCTCACGCTGGACTTCGTGGCCGGCGCCGGCTTCACCGGCATCGCGGTGGCGCTGATGGGACGCAACCATCCGATCGGCATCGTGCTGGCCTCGCTGCTGTTCGGCGTGCTGTACCAGGGCGGCGCCGAGGTGTCCTTCGACATCCCGGACTTCAGCCGCGAGATGGTCGTCACGGCCCAGGGTCTCATCGTGCTGTTCGCCGGCGCGATGGCCATGGTCAGCGCGCCGCTGTTCGCGCGCCTTTATGCGAGGTTCAAGCGCCATGGATGAGTTGCTGATCGGCTCGCTCGTCGCCTCGACGCTGCGCCTGAGCACGCCGCTGCTGCTGTGCGCGCTGGCCGGCCTGGTCAGCGAGCGCTCCGGCGTCGTCGACCTCAGCCTCGAAGGCAAGATGCTTTCCGCGGCCTTCGCGGCCGGCGCGGTCGGGGCCGTCACGCATTCGGCCATGCTTGGCATCGCCGCTGCCGTCATCGTCGCCTGCCTGATCTCGCTCGTGCACGGCTTCGCCTGCGTGACACATCGCGGCGACCAGGTCGTCTCGGGCGTGGCCATCAACATGGTCGCCGCGGGACTCACGGTCGTGCTCGGCCGCTCCTGGTTCCAGCAGGGCGGGCAGACGCCGCCCGTCGACGAGGCGGTGCGTCTGCGCGGCCTGTGGGCGCGCTTTGCGGAGCCGACGGCCGGCGACTGGATCGGCTCGATCTTCGGCCACGGCCTGTTGAGCCACGACGTGCTGGTCTACGTGGCCTTCGCGCTGGTCGGCGGCGTGTGGTTCCTGCTCGAGCGCACGCGCCCGGGCCTGCGCCTTCGCGCGGTCGGCGAGAACCCGGCCATGGTCGACGCGGCCGGCCTCTCGGTGCCGCTGCTGCGCTACTTCGCGCTGATGATCAACGGCCTGCTCTGCGGCCTCGCGGGCAGTTATCTCGTGCTGGCCCAGAACGCCAGCTTCAGCCCCAATATGACGGCCGGCCGCGGCTACATTGCGCTGGCCGCGATGATCTTCGGCAAGTGGCGGCCCGTGCCCACGATGCTCGCCTGCCTGCTGTTCGGCTTCCTGGACGCGGCCTCGATCCGGCTCCAGGGCGCGGCGCTGCCGGCCGTGCTCGGCGGCGGCGAAGTGCCGGTGCAACTGATCCAAGCGCTGCCGTATCTGCTGACTGTCGTGCTGCTGGCCGGCTTCATCGGGCAAGCGCATCCGCCCAAGGCGCTCGGCCTTCCATACGTCAAGGAGCGGTAATGGAATTGACCGACGATCTCAAGCGGCAGCTGCTCGAGGCCGCGCTGGCCGCGCGCACGCGTTCGCATTCACCGTATTCCGGCTACGCCGTCGGCGCTGCGGTGCTCGACGAACAGGGGCGCATCCACGCAGGCGCCAACATCGAGAACGCGGCCTACCCGCAGGGGTGGTGCGCCGAGGCGAGCGCGCTGACGGCCATGGTCATGGCCGGCGGCAAGCAGGCCGTGGCGGCGCTGGTCAGCGGGCCCGGCCCGGAGGTCATCACGCCTTGTGGCGGCTGCCGCCAGAAGCTGCGCGAGTTCGCGACGCCGGGGCTTTTGATCCTGGCCGCCGACCCGGGCGGCATCCGCGCACAATGGACCCTCGGCGAGTTGCTGCCCCACAGCTTCGGCCCCAATCACCTAGGAAACTGACCCCATGATCGACAACAAGGCCCTCGAACCCAAGATCGCCGAAACCGTCGAACGCCTGCAGGCGCTGTTCGGCACGGCGCCCGAAGTCGCCGTCGTGCTCGGCTCCGGCTGGGCCGGCTCGGTCAGCCATATCGAAGAGGCCCGCTCCTTGCCTTACGCCTCGCTGCCGGCCTTCCCGCAGCCCAAGGTCGAAGGGCATGTCAACGAGATCGTTGTCGGCAAGATCGGCGCGCAGCGCGTCGTCATGCTGCGCGGCCGCGCACACACCTACGAGAGCGGCGAGTGCACCGGCATGGCGGGCGCGCTGCGCAGCCTCAAGCGCTGGGGCGTCAAGCTCGTCGTGCAGACCAATGCCTCGGGTTCGCTGCGCAACCACATGCCGCCGGGCAGCCTCATGCTGATCAAGGATCACATCAACGCGCCGCAGCGTTCGCCGCTGGTCGGCGAGCCGGGCTCGGAACGCTTCGTCGACATGAGCGCCGCCTACGACGCCGAGCTGCGCGCCCACGCCAAGACGGTGGGCGAGGGCCGCGGCGTGACGCTGCACGAAGGCGTGTATTGCTGGGCGCTGGGCCCGCAGTTCGAGACGCCGGCCGAGATCCGGATGTTCGCGGCCTGGGGCGCCGACGCCGTCGGCATGAGCACCGTGCCCGAGACCATCCTCGCGCGTCACGCCGGTCTGCGCGTGATGGGCCTGGCGTTGATCACCAACATGGCCGCCGGCCTGTCCGAGGAAGCGCTGACGCATGCGCTGACGCTCGAGCAGGCCAAGGCCTCGGGCGACGCCGCGGCCGGCATGCTGGCCGCCGTGCTGGGCAGCCTGACGGGCGTGAAGTCGCTGCATGAATGATCTCGAGCTCCGTGCGCGCCAGGCTTTGGCGTGCCTGGACCTGACGCAGCTGAGCGAGGCCGCGACGTCGGCCGACATCGAGCAGCTCTGCGTGCGGGCGCGCTCGCGCTTCGGCGACGTGGCGGCGGTCTGCACCTGGCCGCGCTTCGTGGCACAGGCGCGCAAGGCTTTGCCGGCGTCGATCAAGGTCGCCGCCGTGGCGTCTTTCCCCGACGGCGCGCCGGACCTGCCGCGTGCGCTGGCCGATGTCGAGCAGATCGCCCGGGCCGGCGGCGACGAGGTCGACCTCGTGCTGCCGTACCGCGAGCTGCTTGCGGGGCGGCGCAGCGAGGTCGCAGAGTTCCTCGGCGAGCTGCGCTTCGCGACGCGGCCGCTGACGCTCAAGGTCATCATCGAGAGCGGCGAGCTCGGCACCGCCGAGCACATTGCCGAGGCGACGCGCATCGCGCTCGCGGCCGGCGCCGACTTCGTCAAGACGAGCACGGGCAAGACGAGCGTGTCGGCCACGCCCGAAGCGGCGCGCGTCATGCTGGCCGAGATCAAGGCCAGCGGCATGGCGCATGCGGGCTTCAAGGCCAGCGGCGGCATCCGCACCGTGGCCGACGCGGCCGTCTACCTGTCGCTGTTCGAAGAACACTTCATCGCCGGCCTCTCGCCGGCGCGCATGCGCCTGGGTGCGAGCAGCCTGCTCGACGACATCGAGGCCGTGCTCGGCGGCACCGCCCGCACTCCATCGAACCATGCTTACTGAGATTCCCGACTCCCCCGCGCCCGCGCAGGACGACGCGCCCGAGGGCGCTGCAACCACGCCGCGCCGCGCGATCAAGAGTTTTGTCGTGCGCGCCGGCCGCATGGGCACGGGCCAGATCAAGGCGCTGGCCGAGCTCGGCCCGCGCTTCGTGCTGCCGTTCAAGGCCGAGCGGCTCGACCCGGCGGCGATCTTCGGCCGCAAGGCGCCGCTGGTCTTCGAGATCGGCTTCGGCATGGGCGGCCCGACCGCGCAGATCGCCGAGACCCTGGCCGATCACGACTTCATCGGCTGCGAGGTCCACGAGCCGGGCGTCGGCGCGCTGCTCAAGCTCATCGGCGAGCGCAGCATCGGCAACGTCCGCATCTTCCAGCACGATGCCGTCGAGGTGCTCGAGCAGATGATCGCGCCCGACTCGCTGGCCGGCGTGCACGTGTTCTTCCCGGACCCGTGGCACAAGAAACGCCACAACAAGCGCCGACTCATCCAGCCAGCTTTCGTCGCCAAGCTGGTCGACCACCTCGCGCCGGGCGGCTACCTGCACCTGGCGACCGACTGGGAGCCCTACGCGCAGCAGATGCTGGAAGTGCTTTCGGCCGAGCCGCGCCTCGCCAATACGGCGGGCACGGGCTACGCCGAGAAGCCGGCCTACCGCCCGCTGACCAAGTTCGAGAACCGCGGCCTCAAGCTCGGCCACGGCGTGTGGGACCTCGTCTTCACCAAAAAGGCCTGAACCAAGCATGCAACTCCAGGGTAAGCACATCCTGCTGGGACTTTCGGGCGGCATCGCCTGCTACAAGTCGGCCGAGCTCGTGCGCCTGCTCGTGAAGGAGGGCGCGACGGTGCAGGTCATGATGACGGAAGCCGCCGAGCAGTTCATCACCGCCGTGACGATGCAGGCGCTGTCCGGCCGGCCAGTGCTGACGAGCCAGTGGGACGCGCGCGAGCCCGACAACATGCCGCACATCCGCGCCAGCCGCGAGGCCGATGCCTTCGTCATCGCGCCGGCCAGCGCCGACCTGATCGCCAAGCTTGCCGGCGGTCGCGCCGACGAGCTGCTGAGCCTCACCGCACTGGCGCGCCCGATCGCGCGCTGCCCGCTGCTGCTGGCCCCGGCCATGAATCGCGAGATGTGGGCCCACCCCGCGACCCAGCGCAATCTCGCGCAAGTCCACGCCGACGGCGCACGCGTGCTCGGCGTCGGCAACGGTGCGCAGGCCTGCGGCGAGTTCGGCGACGGCCGCATGCTCGAAGCCGCCGAGATCCGCGATGCCCTGATCGCCCATTTCCAGCCCAAGCTGCTGGCGGGGCGCAAGCTGCTGATCACGGCCGGCCCGACCTTCGAGCCGATCGACCCCGTGCGCGGCATCACCAACCTGTCGAGCGGCAAGATGGGCTTCGCCGTCGCGCGCGCTGCGGCCGAGGCCGGCGCCGAGGTCACGCTCGTGGCCGGCCCCGTCCACCTGCCGACGCCGGCCGGCGTGACGCGCGTCGACGTGCAGACCGCGCAACAGATGTTCGACGCCGTGCAGGTCTATGTGGACGGCATCGACTTCTTCGTCGCCACCGCGGCCGTGGCCGACTGGCGGCCCGTGAGCAGCGCTCCGCACAAGATCAAGAAGGACGGCAGCGGCCACGCGCCGAGCATTGCGATGGCCGAGAACCCGGACATCCTCGCCAGCGTCGCCGCGCGGCCGAACGCGCCGCTGTGCGTGGGCTTCGCGGCCGAAAGCGAGAAGCTGGCCGAGCACGCGCGCGTCAAGCTGCTGCGCAAGAAGGTCCAGCTCATCGTCGGCAATATCGGCCCGGCCACCTTCGGCCGCGACGACAACGCGCTGCTGCTCGTCGACGCTGACGGCGAGCGCGAACTGCCGCGCGCCGACAAGCTCACGCTGGCGCGCCAGCTCATCACCGAAATCGCGAAGCTCTCGCGCTGAACCGAATGAAGAAAATCGAAGTCAAGCTGCTCGACGCCCGCATGGCCGAACAGCTCCCGCAGTACGCCACGCCCGGCAGCGCCGGCCTCGACCTGCGCGCCTGCCTCGACGCGGCCGTCACGCTGGAGCCGGGCCAGACCACGCTGATTCCCACGGGGCTGGCCATCCATATCGGCGATCCCGGCCTGACCGCGCTGATCCTGCCGCGCTCGGGCCTGGGCCACAAGCACGGCATCGTGCTGGGCAATCTGGTCGGGCTGATCGACAGCGATTACCAGGGCCAGCTGATGGTCAGCTGCTGGAACCGCGGCCACACCACTTTCCGGATCGAGCCGCTGGAGCGCATCGCCCAGCTCGTGCTGGTGCCGGTGGTGCAGGCGGCCTTCGAGGTGGTCGACGAGTTCCACGCCAGCGAGCGCGGCGAGGGCGGTTTCGGGTCGACCGGCAAGGCCTGAGCCTTGCCGTGGCGGCGCGCTGCCGTCAGTGCAGCGTCGCGTCGGGCGGCGGGCCGGCCACCACGCTGAAGACGGGCTCGCCGAGCGTGCGCGCCTCGATCTCGTCCTCGGTCGCCTCGCGTACGTCGCAGACCTTCAGGTGCATGCGCAGGCCCAGGCCGGCGAGCGGATGGTTGCCGTCGAGCACGACGTGCTCGGGGTAGACCTCGGTGACGGTGTAGATGGCCTCGGGCATGTCTTCCGTGACGGCGCCGTCGGGCAGGCCTTCGAACTGCATGCCGGGCTCGAGCCCGTCGGGGAAGAGGCTGCGCGCCTCGAAGCAGACAAGGTCGGAGTCGTAGTCGCCGAAGGCGTCCTCGGGTTCGAGCGCCACGGTGGTCTCGAAACCGACCTCTTGGCCGTCGAGCGCCTGTTCGACTTTCACGAACAGGTCGTCGCCGCCGAAGAAGAATTCGAGCGGCTCGTTCAATTCGTCGATCGGCTGGCCTTGGGCATCATCGAGACGCCAGGTCAGCAAAACGACACAGGGAGCAGTGATTCGCATAGGGCGCGAATCATCCCACACGCACAATTGATGTCCATGAACACCGAGGAAAAGCTTGTCTTGCTGGGCGGTCTCTCGCCCGCCACCTTCATGCGCCGCCACTGGCAGAAGAAGCCGCTGCTGGTTCGCCAGGCGCTGCCGGGCGTCGCGCCGCCGCTGCCGCGCGCCGAGCTGGCGCGGCTGGCGGGCGAGGAGGGCGTGGAGTCGCGCCTGGTCACCGCCTTCGACGGCCGCTGGGCGCTGCACCACGGGCCCGTCACCAAACTGCCGCCGTGGTCCAAGCGCGGCTGGACGCTGCTCGTGCAGGGCCTGGACCTGCACGTGCCGGCCGCGCACGAGCTGCTGTCGCGCTTTCGCTTCGTGCCCGAGGCGCGGCTGGACGACCTGATGATGTCCTACGCCTCCGACGGCGGCGGCGTCGGACCGCATTTCGACTCCTACGATGTCTTCCTGATCCAGGTCGCCGGGCGCCGTCGCTGGCGCATCGGTGCGCAGCGCGACGCCGAGCTGCAGCCTGATGTCCCGCTCAAGATCATCGGCAACTTTCGTCCGGAGGCCGAGTACGTGCTGGAGCCGGGCGACATGCTCTACCTCCCGCCCGGCTGGGCGCACGACGGCGAGGCCGTCGGCGGCGACTGCATGACCTGCTCCGTGGGCTTCCGCGCGCCGTCGCGCGACGAGCTCGCGCGCGAGTTGCTGCAGCGGCTTGCCGACCCGCCCGAGGCCGACGAAGCGGCCGCCGCGCCGCAGCGCCTCTACACCGACCGCAACCAGGCGGCGAGCCCGGAGCCGGGGCGCGTGCCAGCGGCTTTACAGGACTTTGCACGGGCTGCGGTAGCGCGTGCCTTGCAAGAGCCGGATGCGCTCGAACGGGCGCTCGGCGAAGCCATGAGCGAGCCCAAGCCGCAGACCTGGTTCGATCCCGGCGAGCAGGTGCCGCCGGGTGTCGGCGTGCAGCTGGACCGGCGCAGCAAGATGCTTTATGACGACCGCCATGTGTTCCTGAACGGCGAGTCTTACCGCGCGGGTGGACGCGATGCGCGGCTGATGCGCCAGCTGGCCGACACGCGCAGCCTGTCGGCCCGCGACTGCGCGCTGCTGTCGGCCGGCGCGCGGGAGTTGCTGGACCAATGGGCCGAAGACGGCTGGGTGCAATGCCATGGATGACGTGCTCAAGGAAGGTGTCGGCGAAGGCCGCATGGCCTGGCAGGACGCGCTGCGCGGGGCTTTGCGCAAGGCTTGCGCTGAGGGCGCGCGCGAAATCCTTTGCTTCGATGCCGACTTCGCCGCCTGGCCGTGGTCGGACGCCGAGGTGCAGGCCGCGCTGACGGCCTGGGCACATGCGCCGCGACGCCTGACTTTGCTGGCCGGACAATTCGACGACCTGCAGAGACGCCAGCCGCGCTTCGTGACCTGGCGGCAGCGCTACGACCATTGTTTTTCGGCGCTGTCCTTCGGCGAGTATCCGGACGAACGTTCGGGCTTTGAATCGGCCCTGCTTGCGGTCGGGCCGGAGGGCGGTTTACTGAGTTTGCGACTCCTTGATACCGCCCGTCACCGCTTTGCCACAAGCTTTCTAAAGCATGATGGAGTATTGCTGCGAGATTGGTTTGATGTCACCGCGCAACGCTGTGTGCCTGCTTTTGCCGCCACTACCCTGGGGCTTTAAGTAATTGACTGCATATAATGCCCGGCTAGGCGAGGTGAGCGCTCGAGGCTCCCCCCGTCTTGTGCTGATGAAGCCACATTGGTTCCAAGCTGGTGTGGCTTCAACAATTACCGGTAATTGAAATAGTCGTTCAACGTTCTTGAGGACAAGTATGAAAAAGTCGATCCTGCTGGCTTCCCTGGTTGCTGCCGTTGCCCTGGCCGCTTGTGGCCAGAAGCAAGACGCCGCTGCTCCTGCCCCGGCTCCGGCCCCTGAGGCTTCGGCCCCGGCTTCGGCTCCGGCCATGGATGCTTCGGCTCCGGCTGCTGACGCTTCGGCTCCGGCCGCTGCCGCTTCGGAAGCTGCCAGCAAGTAATCAGCCTCGGGGCCGCATGGCCCCGGTGTGATTGCATGAAAGCCGCCCGGCTCGCGCCGGGCGGCTTTTGTCGTCTGTAGGGTCTGTTTTTCCCATATCGACTGCCTCTCGCAGGCGTAAAAAAGCCGCCAGGGCGGGGCCGCGGCGGCTTGTTCGGGCGGGAGCCGGTGCTTAGCGCAGGTCGTCCATGAGCAGGTCGATGATGCGCTTGGCGTTCTCGTCGGTGGTCTGCTTGCCGTTGTTGTCGAGGACGAGCACGGTGCTGTGGTCGCCGTTCGTGCGCACCGCGACGCGGTAACGGTTGGCCTGCACTTCCTTGGCGCCGAAGAGGCGCTGGAAGAAGTTGGGCTCCTCGTTGCCGACCTTGTTGGGATCGGCGTAGCGCAGGTAGAACAGGCCCTGGGTGCGATCGCGGTCTTCGATCGTGAAGCCATGGCGGTCGAGCGCCTGGCCAACGCGGCGCCAGGCGCGGTCGAAGCCTTCGGCCACTTCGAGCTGGTCTGGGACTTCGGTCAGGGCGCGCGGCTTGTGCGGCTGCGGGCCCGCGGCCAGCTGCGTCGGGGCCGGCGCGGATGCGGCGCCGCTGGCGGCGGCCAGCGGTGCTTCGGCCGCTTCGACCTTGCCGCCGAGCTGGATCAGCAGGCGCGAGAGCATCGTTGCTTCGAGCAGCGGATCCTTGGGCGAGGGCTGCCAGATCGTGCTGTCGCGGCCTTGCGTCGTGTAGACCTCCTCGACGCCGTACTCGCTGACGAAGATGTCGGTGCCGCCGTTCGCGGCGCGCTCGACGCGCGTGCGGAACTGGTTCTTCTTGCCGCTCGAGTAGGCGAAGTCGAAGACCTTGCCGAGCGTGGTGCGGATGAGGTCGGATTCCGGCTTGGAGCGGTCTTCCTTCCACTTCGTCTGGACCAGGCCGAGATCGGGCTTGGCCGAGTCGATCTCGAAGCCGGCGTCGGTCCAGAACGCGACGATCTTGGCCCAGACCTGCTCGGGCGTGGCGCTCGTATGGATCCAGCGGACATCGCCGTCGCGCTGGATGGCGAGATCGCCGACCGCGTTCACGGCCAGGTTGCCCGGTGCGGCCGCCGGCTTGGCGCCGGGCGCGGCCGTGTCGCCCACGGCGCGGCGCTGCTGCTGTTGCTGCTCGTAGCTGGACGCGCTGATGGCGCCGTCCTGCGTCATCGATTTGTTGTCGAGCTGGCTGAGATCGGGCGGAACCTGCAGGCCCTCGATCTGGCGGGCCTGGGTGCGGTAGTCGACCTTGTCGGACGAGAACCAGCCGGTGATGGTGCTGCAGCCCGCGAGGGAGCCGGCGAGCAGCACGACGGCCAGGCGCACCGGGGTGATGGCGGAAAGGGCAGGGGAACGGGTCACGCTAGGAATCTCCGAAACAAAGGCCGCCGGCGGGCGACCTCCACGGGTGGGTACGGGGCTGCGATTAGAGCAGATCGGCATCGCGCAGCGCGTTCTCGACGCTGGCCTGACCGGCTTCGGTCAGGGGCGTGATCGGCAGGCGCATGTGGGGCTGGCAGCGGCCCAGGCGCGCGAGCGCCCATTTGGCCGGCGCCGGGCTGGGCTCGCAGAACAGCTGCTTGTGCAGCGTGAGCAGGCGCATGTGGACGGCGGTCGCCTCGCGCACGCGGCCGGCGATGGCGTGCTCGCAGAGCTCGTGCATCAGGCGCGGCGCGACGTTGGCCGTGACGGAGACGTTGCCGGCGCCGCCCAGCAGCATCAGCGCGACGGCCGTGCCGTCGTCGCCCGAGTAGATCTTGAAGCCGGCCGGCGCGTGCTTGATGAGCCAGGCGGCGCGCTCGATATTGCCGGTCGCTTCCTTGATGCCGAAGACGCCGGGCAGGCTGGCGCAGCGGATCGCCGTCTCGGGCTGCATATCGGCGACGGTACGGCCCGGCACGTTGTAGAGCATCATCGGGATGTCCACGGCTTCGGCGATGGCCTTGAAGTGCCGGTAGATGCCTTCCTGCGAGGGCTTGTTGTAGTAGGGCACGACCGACAGCGTGCAGTCGGCGCCGACTTCCTTGGCGTAGCGGCTCAGTTCGATGGCCTCGGCCGTCGAATTGGCGCCCGTGCCGGCCATGATGGGCACGCGGCCCGCCGCATGCTTGACCGCCGCGCGGATGATCTCGCGGTTCTCGTCCATCGAGACCGTCGGCGACTCACCCGTCGTGCCGACGACGCCGATGACGTCGGTGCCTTCGGCGATGTGCCAGTCGATCAGCGAGCGCAGGCCGTCGTAGTCGATCCGGCCGTCCTCGAACATCGGCGTGACCAGCGCGACGATGCTTCCTGCAATTCGGTTCATGGGTCGAAATTCGAAGTAATCGATCGATTCTACTGAAGCCGCAGCGGCGGCTCGTCGGCGTTTACCGGGCTGCCCGGACGCCGAGCGGCGATTCGCTGGATGGCGCGCGCCTCGCCGGCATCGCTGGCGGATACGACGCCTTCCTCGTAGGCCAGCACGCGCAGGCCCTGGCAGGCGGTGAGCAGTTCGCCCGGTGCCAGCAGGAAATCGGGGTTGCGCGGCCGGCCGAAAGCCGCGTTGCCGGCGCCAAAAGTTTCGTAAATCAGCAGTCCGCCCGGGGCGACGGCGGCGGTGATGGCCGGCAGCAGCGGGCGCCAGAGGTAGTTCGTGACGAGCACGAGGTCGAAGCGGCGCTCGCCCAGCGGCCACGGGCCGCTCTCGATATCGGCCTCGATGATGTCGGCGTCCAGGGCGCGCAGCGGCGCGAGCGCCTCGGCATCACGATCGACGCCGGTCACGCGCAAGCCCTGCGCGGCGAGCCAGCGCAGATGCCGGCCGCTGCCGCAGGCCAGGTCCAGCGCCGTCATGCCGGGCGCCAGCAGGTGCTGCCAGCGCGTCAGCCAGGGCGAGGGCGCGCTGTTCATTTCGACGCGGCGGCGCCCGAGGCCGCGTGGCCGCTCTTGGCTGGGGTCTTGGTCGAGGTCTTGGCCGGCGCCTTGTGCGTGCCGGTCGATTTCGCGCTCGACTTGCTGCTGCTCGCGCTGGTGCTGCTCGCGTGCTTGCCGCTCTTGCCCGTCGACTTGCTGCCCTTGGTGGCGGCCGACGCCTTCTTCTTGGCCGCATCGGTCGAGATGCTCGATTCGTCGGACTTCTCGGCGACGTCCAGGTTCTGCGTCAGCAGCCGGCCTTCCTGGGCGCGCAGCATCGGCGCGGCCAGCGTCTGCAGGTCGGCGGTCGGGTCGGCGCCGAGCAGCAGGAAGCTCGCCTCGCAGCCGGTCTCGAAGCAGCCGATGCGGCGCTTGGGGAAGAGCGCGCGCGGCGTCGTGATCGTCGCCATGCGCAGCAGCTCGGCATTGCTGAACACGCCGGTGGCGGCCAGCGCGCGCAGCTCGGCCTGGGCCGTGTCGGTGAACAGGTCGGAGCCGAGCAGCAGCGTCACGCCGGCGTCCTTGAGTGTCTGCAGATTGCGCTTGAGCACGGCGGCCAGCGCCGTCTGCAGCTCGGGCCGGGCATTGAACAGCTTGGCCGCCGCAACGCCGGTGACCACGGACACCTCGGCCTTGGCCGCATCGGCCGCCATCTCGGGCGTCAGCGCAAAGCGTTCGGCCGGGTCGCCGAGCGGGTCGACGAAGCCGGGCACGTGGTCGATCCAGTCGACGCCGGCCTTGACGGCATTGGCGAAGTCCGCTGCCGTCTCGACGTGGGCGATGACGTGCAGGCCCGCCTTGTGGGCGCGCTGGGTGATGGCCGTCGCGACCTCGGGCGTGACGCCCAGGCGGCCCCACAGCTCGCCGCGCGCGTGCAGCTCGGGCCGGTCGGACTGCACCAGCATGAGCCGGATGGCCGTCGGCTTGCCCGCCATGACCAGCGGCCACTTGCGCGCCACGTCATCGGGCTTGTCGATGACGATGACGGCCTTGTCGATGAAGTCCGCGCGCGACTTGCCGGGCGAGGCGTCGAGCAGGGCGCCGAGCGGCTGGCCGTCGCCGCTCGTGATGCAGGCGGTGACGAAGAGGGCTTCCGGGCCGTCGGCGTCCTCGAGGCTCTTGCGCGCGGCGTCGGCGGCGGCGGCGTCGGCGCACATCATGGCCGCGTAGAACACGCCGTCGCGCACGTAGCGCTGCGCGTACTGGCCCACGGCCCAGTCGTTCTGCAGGTTGTAGTTGTGGGCGTCGGCCAGCGGCGGGACGAGGAACTGGTCCTTCAGGTCCATGCTGCGGTTGACGCGCTTGGGCTTGACCGTCGTGAACTTGCCGTCGACCACGTAGAGCGTGTTGCGCTTGAAGCCCTGGCCGTCGAACCAGCGGGCGTCCTTGAGCACCAGGTTCAGCGGCGCGCTGGCCACGAAGGGCGCGGCCGAGGTCGAGGGCGCGATCGGGGGCCCAGCCGGGGGCGCGGCTTGAGTTGTTGTCTTGGGGGCCGCCTTGGCCAGCGTCGGGCTGTTGGTCCGGCTGGCCGGCTGGCTGGCGGACGCCGCTGCCGCCGAGGCCGCGGCCGCTGAAACCGGGAACGGGTTGCGGTCCTGTGCCAGGTTCTGGGCCAGGCAGGCAGGCGCCGCGATCAGCAGGGCAAGGGCGCAATAGTGACGGAGCATCGGGGAAGGCAACGAGGACAGCCGGGAAGCATAGCAAGGCCCATCCCTACAATCCGCGCCCATGGCAAGCAAAAGCAACCCAGCCGGCGCACCGCCGGCCTATGGCGAAGCCTCGATCCGCGTGCTCAAGGGCCTGGAGCCCGTCAAGCAGCGGCCGGGCATGTACACGCGTACCGACAACCCGCTGCACGTCATCCAGGAAGTGATCGACAACGCGGCCGACGAAGCCCTGGCCGGCTTCGGGCGCCGCATCGACCTGACCCTGCACACGGACGGCTCCATCTCCGTGGCTGACGACGGCCGCGGCATTCCGTTCGGCCTGCACCCCGAGGAAGGCGTGCCGGTCGTCGAGATCGTCTTCACGCGCCTGCACGCGGGCGGCAAGTTCGACAAGGGCTCGGGCGGCGCCTACAGCTTCTCGGGCGGCCTGCACGGCGTCGGCGTCAGCGTGACCAACGCGCTGGCCAAGCGCCTGGAGGTGACCGTCTGGCGCGACAAGCAGGTCGCGAGCCTGGCCTTCGAGCATGGCGACGTGGTTGAGGCGGTCAGCGTCCGCCCGACCGCCAGCGGCGACCGCAAGCAGGGCACGACGGTGCGCGTCTGGCCCGACGCCAAGTATTTCGAGAGCGCCGAACTGCCCAAGGGCGAGCTCGTCCACCTGCTGCGCTCCAAGGCCGTGCTGATGCCGGGCGTCAGCGTCACGCTCAAGAACGAGAAGAGCGGTGATGTCCAGACCTGGACCTACCAGGGCGGCCTGCGCGACTACCTGATGCAGAGCCTCGTCGCCGATCCGCTGATCCCGCTGATGGAAGGCCAGCAGTACGCCAGCGCCGCCGAGAGCGAGAACTTCGCCGAGGGCGAGGGCGCGGCCTGGGCGCTCGCCTTCACCGAAGAAGGCGCGGTCCTGCGCGAGAGCTATGTGAACCTGATCCCGACCGTGGCCGGCGGCACGCACGAGTCCGGCCTCAAGGACGGCCTGTTCGCCGCGGTCAAGGGCTTCATCGAGATGCACTCGCTGCTGCCCAAGGGCGTCAAGCTCATGCCCGACGACGTGTTCTCGCGCGCCAGCTTCGTGCTCTCGGCCAAGGTGCTGGACCCGCAGTTCCAGGGCCAGACCAAGGAGCGGCTGAACTCGCGCGACGCGCTGCGCCTGGTGTCGACCTTCGTGCGCCCGGCGCTCGAGCTCTGGCTCAACCAGCACGTGGCCCACGGCAAGGCGCTTGCCGAGCTCGTCATCAAGCAGGCGCAGACGCGCCAGCGCGCCGCCCAGAAGGTCGAGAAGCGCAAGGGCTCGGGCGTGGCGGTGCTGCCAGGCAAGCTGACCGATTGCGAGAGCCGCGACCTGACGCTCAACGAGGTCTTCCTCGTCGAGGGCGACTCGGCCGGCGGCAGCGCCAAGCTCGGCCGCGACAAGGAGACGCAAGCCATCCTGCCGCTGCGCGGCAAGGTGCTCAACGCCTGGGAAGTCGAGCGCGACCTGCTGTTCAAGAACAACGAGATCCACGACATCTCCGTGGCCCTGGGCGTCGACCCGCACGGGCCCACCGACACGCCGGACCTCTCCGGTCTGCGCTACGGCAAGGTCTGCATCCTCTCGGACGCCGATGTCGACGGCTCGCACATCCAGGTGCTGCTGCTGACGCTGTTCTTCCGCCATTTCCCCAAGCTCATCGAGGCCGGCCACATCTACGTGGCGCGCCCGCCGCTGTACCGCGTCGACGCACCGGCGCGCGGCAAGAAGCCGGCGGCCAAGATCTACGCGCTCGACGAAGGCGAGCTGACCGCGACGCTCGACAAGCTGCGCAAGGAAGGCGCCCGCGAAGGCTCCTGGACCATCAGCCGCTTCAAGGGCCTGGGCGAGATGAACGCCGAGCAGCTCTGGGACACGACGCTCAACCCCGAGACACGCCGCCTCTCGCGCGTGGCGCTGGGCGAACTCGACTTCGGCGCCACCGTGGAGCTGATGAACAAGCTGATGGGCAAGGGCGAAGCCGGATCGCGCCGCGAGCTGATGGAGCTGCACGGCGACGCCATCGAGGTGGACGTGTGAGCACGCGCCCGCGCCGGGGACGCCGCGCATGACGGCGCCGCTCGCCAGCCTGCGGCCGACGCTGCTGTCGGACCTGGACTTCGTCCTCGCCATCGAGCAGGACGCCGTCAACACGCCCTTCGTGACGCCGTGGGAACGCACGCAGCACGAGGGCGCGCTGCGCTTTCCGGATGCGCGCCACTTCGTCATCGAGGACGCCGATGGCGCCGCGGGCTTCGTGATCCTGCAGGGCTGCCGCAGCCCGCATCGCGCGGTCGAGCTCAAGCGCATCGTGCTCGCGCGCGAGCGCCAGGGCGGCGGCATCGGCCGCGCCGCCGTGCGCGCGCTCAAGCGCCTGGCCTTCGAGCAGCTGCACGCCCATCGCTTCTGGCTCGATGTGCGCGCACTCAACACCCGGGCCCTGGCGCTGTACGGCAGCGAAGGCTTTGTCGAGGAAGGGCGGCTGCGCGAATCCGTGCGCGTGCCGGCGAGCCTGGCCGAAAGCGGCTGGGACTCGCTCGTCGTGATGGCCATGCTGGAGCCCGAGTACCGGGCGCGCGTGGCGGCGGGCCAGGAGCAGCCATGAAGCGCGCCCTCATGGCAGCCGCGCTGGCGGCACTGAGTGCCGCCGTCCCCGCGCACGCCGAACTATGGGGTTATGTCGACGGTGCCGGCGTGGCCCACCTGGCGAGCCGGCCGATCGATGGCGCCTACGGCCTCGTGCTCGGCGACCTGGCGACCGACATCGGCCGCGTGCCCGGCAAGACCGACAGTCGCAACGACCTGCTGACCTGGCTGCAGATCTCGCCCGAGGTCATGGCCGTGCAGCCGCTGCTGCGCGACGCGGCGCAGCGCACCGGCGTCGACACCGAGCTGCTCAAGGCCGTCATCGCCGTCGAGTCCGGCTATGTGCCGCGCGCCGAGTCGCAGCGCGGCGCGCTCGGCCTCATGCAGATCACGCCCGAGAACGGCCAGCGCTACGCCGGCACGCGCTCGCGCGAGGCGCTGCTGGAGCCGCGCACCAACATCCTGGCCGGCGCGCGCATGCTCGCCGACCTCCTGCGCCGCTTCGGCCGCATCGACGCCGCGCTGGCCGCCTGGAACGCCGGCGAAGGCAAGGTGCGGCGCGCCGGCGGCATGCCCGACATTCCCGAGACCCAGGCCCATGTCCAGATGGTCCTGGAGCTCTACTGGGCCCTGCTGCAACGCAGCCTGCCGGCCCAGGCCACGCATTTGAAAATCGAACCATGAGTCAACTGACCATCGACTTCACCCCGCCCGCCGCCGGCGGCGAGCCCGACCCCAATGGCCTGACGCTGGGCCAGTACGCCCAGCAGGCATACCTCGAATACGCGCTCTCGGTCGTGAAGGGCCGCGCGCTGCCCAGCTTCGGCGATGGCCAGAAGCCGGTGCAGCGCCGCATCCTCTACGCGATGGAGCGCATGGGGCTGACCTTCACCGGCGCGTCCGGCGCCAAGCCGGTCAAGGGCGCCCGCGTCGTCGGCGACGTGCTGGGCCGCTTCCATCCGCACGGCGACCAGTCGGTCTACGACGCGCTCGTGCGCATGGCGCAGGACTTCTCGCAGCGCTATCCGCTGATCGACGGCCAGGGCAACTTCGGCAGCCGCGACGGCGACGGCGCCGCGGCGATGCGATACACCGAAGCGCGCCTCGCGCCGATCGCGCGCCTGCTGCTCGACGAGATCGACGAAGGCACGGTCGACTTCGTCGCCAACTACGACGGCTCGACCGAAGAGCCGGCCATGCTGCCGGCGCGCCTGCCCTTCGTGCTGCTCAACGGCGCGAGCGGCATCGCCGTCGGCCTGGCCACCGAGATCCCGAGCCACAACCTGCGCGAAGTCGCCGCAGCCGCGGTGGCCCTGCTCAAGAGCGACAAGCTCTCGGACGACGAGCTCTTCGAGCTGCTGCCCGGCCCCGACTTCCCCGGCGGCGGCCAGCTCATCAGCGCGCCGGAAGAGATCCGCGCCGCCTACGCTTCGGGCCGCGGCAGCTTCAAGCTGCGTGCGCGCTGGAAGATCGAGGACCTCGCGCGCGGCCAGTGGCAGCTCGTCGTCACCGAGTTGCCGCACGGCACGAGCGCGGCCAAGGTGCTCGAGGAGATCGAGGAGCTGACCAACCCCAAGGTCAAGGCGGGCAAGAAGGCGTTGACGCAGGAGCAGCAGCAGCTCAAGGCCAGCGTGCTGGCCGTGCTCGACGGCGTGCGCGACGAGTCGAGCAAGGACGCGCCGGTGCGCCTCGTCTTCGAGCCCAAGAGCCGCACGATCGAGCAGCAGGAGCTGATCACGGCGCTGCTGGCCCACACCAGCCTCGAGACCTCGGCGTCCGTCAACCTGACCATGATCGGCGCCGACGGCCGGCCGACGCAGAAGAGCCTGCGCCAGGTGCTGAGCGAGTGGGTCGCCTTCCGCCTCGACACCGTGCAGCGGCGCAGCCAGCACCGCCTGAACAAGGTCGACGAGCGCATCCACGTGCTCGAAGGCCGGCAGCTCGTGCTGCTCAACATCGACGAGGTCATCCACCTCATCCGCAACTCGGACGAGCCCAAGGCCGCGCTGATCGAGCGCTTCAAGCTCTCGGACCGCCAGGCCGAGGACATCCTCGAAATCCGCTTGCGCCAGTTGGCGCGGCTGGAGGCGATCAAGATCGAGCAGGAGCTCGCCAAGCTGCGCGAGGAACAGGGCCGGCTGAAGGACATCCTCGGCAATCCGGGCACGCTGAAGCGCACGGTGGTCCGCGAGATCGAGGCCGACGCCCGCCAGTACGGCGACGATCGCCGCACGCTGATCCAGGCCGAGAAGAAGGCCGTCGTCGAAGTGCGCGTCGTCGACGAGCCGGTCACCGTCGTCGTCTCCATGAAGGGCTGGGTGCGCGCGCTCAAGGGCCACGAGGTCGACGCGGCGCAGCTGTCCTTCAAGAGCGGCGACGCGCTGTATGGCGTGTTCCCGTGCCGCAGCGTCGATCCGCTGGTGGTCTTCGGCTCGAACGGCCGCGTCTACTCGGTGGCCGTGGCCTTGCTGCCCGGCGGGCGCGGCGACGGCCAGCCGATCACGACGCTGATCGAGCTCGAGGCGGGCACGCAGATCGCGCATTACTTCGCCGGCAGCGCCGAGATGCGCATGGTCCTGGCGGGCACCGGCGGCTTCGGCCTGATCGCCCAGCTTGGCGACCTCGTCGGCCGCCAGAAGGCGGGCAAGACCTTCCTCGCGCTCGAAGCCGGCGAACACCCGCTGCCGCCCGCGGCCGTGCCGGCAGGTGCCGGCGTGCAGCTCGCCTGCCTGGCGCAGTCGGGCCGGCTGCTGACCTATGCGATCGACGAGCTCAAGCACCAGCCCAAGGGCGGCCGCGGCCTCACGCTGATCGACCTCGAAGCCAAGGACGCGCTGATCAGCGTCGCCGCCTTCACGCAGACGCTGACGGTGCTCGGGAGCGGGCGCGGCGGCAAGCCGAAGGAAGAGCTGCTCAAGGGCGCCGCGCTGGCGGCCTACGTGGGCAAGCGCGCGCGCAAGGGCAAAGCCGTCGAAGGCCTGCAGAAGGTGCTGCGCGTCGTCGCTTGACGACCGGTCAAGCCGCCGGCCGCGGCGGCGGCCATACTCGGCCTCCTTTGGGGAGGACCTTGGATGCCGCGCGCCGTGCTCGTGCTGCTGCTGCCTTTGCTGCTCGCGGCGGGCCTGATGCAGGGCGCGTCCGGCGCCGGTGGCATCGCGCCTGACGAGCCGCATCGCCCGCGCATTCACTTCACGCCGTCCAGCGGCTGGATGAACGACCCGAACGGCCTCGTCTTCGACCACGGCGTCTACCACCTGTTCTATCAGTACTACCCGGCCTCGACGGTCTGGGGGCCGATGCACTGGGGCCACGCCACGAGCCGCGATCTCGTGCATTGGCAGGACCAGGCCATCGCGCTGTATCCGCAGGGCTCGGACTACGTCTTCTCGGGCTCGGCCGTGGTCGACGCCGACAACAGCGCCGGCTTCGGCCGCGGCGCGCTCGTCGCGCTGTTCACCAATCACGACTGGAGCCGCGACGCCGCGCGCGGCGAGGACAGCGAGTCGCAGCACCTTGCCTACAGCGTCGACGGCGGACTGAGCTTCACGCGCTACGCCGGCAATCCGGTGATGCCCAACCCCGGCGGCGTGAAGGACATTCGCGACCCCAAGCTGTTCTGGCATGCGCCCAGCCATGCCTGGATCGCCGCGCTGGCCGTGGGCGATCACATGGAGCTGTGGCGGTCGGCCGACCTGCGGCGCTGGACCCAGCTCAGCGAGTTCGGCCGCGAGTTCGGCAGTCATGCGGGCGTGTGGGAATGCCCGGACCTGTTCCCGCTGCCGCTGCTCGACGCGGACGGCAAGCCGACGGGCGAGACGCGCTGGGTGCTGCTGCAGAACATCGCCGTCGGTGCGCCGAACGGCGGTTCGGGCACGCAGTACTTCGTCGGCAACTTCGACGGCCGGGCGTTCACGCTCGACCCGGACTTCGCAGGCGCGGTGCGCGATGGCCACGCACTCTGGCTCGATGCGGGGCGCGACAACTACGCCGGCGTGACCTGGGGCGGCCTGCCGCACGACGAGCGCGTCATGATCGGCTGGATGAGCGACTGGGACTACGCGCTCAAGGTGCCCACCGGCGCGTGGCGCGGTGCGATGACGCTGCCGACGCGCCTGACGCTGCGCCGCACGCCGCAGGGTCTGCGCCTGTTCAGCTGGCCGGTGAAGTCGGTCGAGATGCTGCGCCAACGCGGCGCGCACCTGCGGCCGCAAGACATCGCCGGTGCACTCGACCTCGTGAAGGCCACGCAGATCGCGCCGAGCGTCTCGGACATGGAATTCGAGTTCACCCGGCCGGACACCGGGCAGGTCGGCGTCGAGCTTGCCAACGCGCGCGGCGAACGCCTGCGCATCGGCTTCGATGCCACGCGCAACGCTTTCTTCGTCGACCGCAGGCAGGCTGGCGACGCCGGCTTTTCCGACAAGTTCGCACCGGGCATCGACTGGGCCGCGCGCGTCTCGGACCAGGCCACCGTGCGCCTGCGGGTCGTCTTCGACGTGGCCTCGGCCGAGCTGTTCGCCGACGGCGGCGCGGTGCGCATGACCGAGACCTTCTTCCCCAGCGCGGATTTCGATCGTGCGCGCCTGTTCGCCGAAGGCGGCCCGCTGCAACTGCGGGCTGGCACGGTCTACGCGCTGCGCCGCACTGTGCCGCCGCAGCGCTAGGACAGGGCGGCTCGGGCGAGCCGCCGCCGTCGAACGGATCGATACCATATGCGGCCCGGATTCGCGCTACGCTGCGCGGCCGCGGATGGCCATTCGGCACCCCCAAAGGAGATTTTCTTGAGCATCGAAGTGCGCTACTTCGCCTCGCTACGCGAACAACTCGGCGAGCGCGAGTCGCTGGCCTGGCGGCCCGGCCTGACCCTGGGCGCCTTGCGCGACGCGCTGGTGGCCCGTGGCGGCGCGCATGCCCGCGCCCTGGCGCGCGAGCGCGTGCTGCGCTGTGCGCTGAACCAGCGCATGAGCGAGGAGGGCGCCGAAGTGCCGGACGGCGCCGAGGTCGCGTTCTTCCCGCCCGTGACGGGCGGTTGACGGGCAGCCGATGGACGGACTGCATCTGTGCGCCGACCTCGGCGGCTGCGACCCCGGGGCGCCGCTGATGCGTGATGCCGAAGCGCTGCGCGGCCTGTGCGTCAGCGCCGTCGCGGAGGCCGGGCTCGGCGCCGTGGCGGAACTCTTCCATCGATTCGAGCCTGCGCCCGGGCAGCAGCAGAGCGGAATCACCGGCGTCGTGCTGCTGGCGGAGTCGCACCTTGCGGTGCACACCTGGCCCGAGCTCGGTGCGGTGACGCTCGATGTCTACGTCTGCAATCTCAGTGCGGACAACGCGGCCAAGGCCGAAGCCCTGCTCGACGCGCTGCAGCGCGCGTTCACGCCGCGCGAGGCGGCCGTTCAGCGCCTTGAACGCGGACGCGTGGGCGGACGCTTGTCCCCCAGCAGATAGCGCGGCCCGGTGCCGCGGCCGGCTGCCGAGTCTTCAGGGTTGTAGAGCGCGCACTGCTTCAGCGAGAGGCAGCCGCAGCCGATGCAGCTGTCGAGCTGGTCGCGCAGCCGCGTCAGCGCGGCGATGCGCTCATCGAGCAGCGGCCGCCAGTCGCGCGCGAGATGCGTCCAGTCGGCGACGGTCGGCGCGCGGCCCTCGGGCAGGGTGGCCAACGCGGCGCGGATCTGTTCCAGGCTCAGGCCCACGTTCTGTGCCGCGCCGATGAAGGCGACGCGGCGCAGGTCGGCCCGCGCGTAATGGCGCCGGCCCGAAGCGCTGCGCTGGCTGGCGAGCAGGCCCTGCGCCTCGTAGAAGCGCAGCGCGCTGGCGGCCAGACCGCTGCGGCGCGCGAGCTCGCCGATGGGAATGCGATCGGATTTGTCCAGCATGTCGGGCCTCGCTTGACTTCAAGTTAGCTTGAACTTGCATTATCGGCGCACCCATTGCCAGGAGTCGCCATGATCCCGATCGCCGAACTGCACCGCCGCCTCGATACCGCGCTGGCCTATGGCCCGAGCTACGGCCCAGGCTATTCCAATCATTTGCCCATGGCGCTGCAGGCGGGCTGGGCGCTCGGCGCCGATGCGGCGCGGCTCGACGCGCAGATCGAGCACGACGGCGAATGGCTCGAACCCGCGCCGGCCAGTGCGGGCGCGCCGCCGGACGACTGGCGCGAGCTGCTCGGGCGGCGCGATGCCTACGCGCGCCTGCGCCCGATGTTCGCCGCCGCCATCAAGGCGCGCGGCGCCGAGGCTGTGCTGCGCGAGAGCCTGCCGCTGCTGATCTCGTCGCCGCACGCGGGGCTGTTCCACGGTGCGATCCGCACGGCGCATGCTTGGGAGAGCGGGCACGCGGGCGAGCTGGCCGCCGCGCTGGCGACCTGGGCGGCCAGCTGGAACACGCTGCCGGACGGCGCGCCCGGCAGCGTCGCCACGCTCGGCATGGAGGCGTGGAGCAACGTACTGACGGCTCGCGCCGCCGCGCCCGCGAACCGCTTGCGCGGTGAGCGCCTCGTCGACGTCGCGCAAGGCGATGCCTATGCCGCGCTGTGCGACGCGCTGGTGCCCGCGCCGCATTGGCTGGCGCGGCGCGAGCAGCTGATCAGCCTCGCGCTGGACGGTTACCTGGCGAGCCGCAACTTCATCGTGCTGCACCTGATCACGGGTCTGCGCGCGCTGCGCGTGCTCGCGCCTCGCGTGCCGGACTGGCCGGATGTGCAGGTGTGGATCACGCGCGCCTTCGCGGCGGCGTGGCTGGCGGCCGGCATGGCGCCGACGCAGCGCGCCCAATCGAGCGCACCGCCGGACTGGCCGGCGCTCAAGCATGCGGCACTGGCTCAGCTCGACGACCACGCGCTGAAGCTGGCGCATGCCTGCTGGCAGGAGGATGCGCTGAGCAGCGACGAGCGCTGGCGCGCCGCGGCGGCACTCGGCCTGGGCCTCTGAGACGCTTCAGCGCCGGTCGAGCCGGACGATCTCCTGCGCCGCGCGCAATCCTTGCGTGTAGGCCTCCTCGAACACCGAGTAGGCCGACAGGTCCGAGTGCGCAAAGTGAAGCCGGCCTTGCGGCTGGCGCAGGGCCGCGAGCGCGGCCGATGCGCGGCGGCCCGGGAAGGGGATGCTCATGCCATGGCCCCAGCGCGCCAGGTCGGCGCGCACGAGTTGCTGGCCCAGCGTCGGGTGGACATCGTGCAGGCCGTCGAGCACGCGCGCGAGCCAGGCGCGCCAGTCCTGTTGCAGCAGGGCGGGGCGCTCGCGTTCGTCGAGGGCGAGGTAGGCCGTCAGCACGAGCGGGCCGCCGGCCGGCGAAAGCTGCTGGTGCGAGGCGTCGACGTAGCCGAGGTTGCCGCTGGCCGCGCCGTAGACGACGTTGTCCCAGGCGCGCGGGGTGCCCTTGCGTTCGAGCGGTGCGTCGTCGAGCAGCAGGTTGGCGACCAGCCAGGGCGCGTGGCGGCCGGTGCGGGCCGCCTCGTGCAGCGGCGCCACGCTGCCGGCAAGCAGACGATCGGCCACGAACAGCGGCGTGGCGAAGACCACGCGTCGTGCCACCCAACGCTCGGCGTGCCGCTGCGCCTCGCCGAAGGCCAGCACGTTGACCTCGTCGCGTCCTTCGTCGACGCGCAGCACCGTGCGGCCGGCGTGGATGCGCCCGGCGAGCGGCTCGGCCAGCCGCGCGGCGAGCCAGCCATTGCCCTCGGGCCAGGTCAGCACGGGCTCGGCCTCGTCGTGGCCTTCGCCGGGCGGATGGAAGCCGTGGCGGCTGGCGAAGTAGTGCAGGCCGGCCCAGGCCGAGACCTGCGAGGCCGGCGCGCCGTAGTCGTCGCGGCAACAGTAGTCGAGGTACCAGCGCAGTTGCTTGTCGCCGAGACCGTGGTAGTCGAGCCAGTTCGAGAAGGGCACGGCGTCGAGACGCGTGTGCGCGTCGGTCCAGGGCGCGCGGTGCGTGGGCACGGCAAAGCCGTCCTCGCGCTGCGCCTGCTCGACGAGGTGGGCGAAATGCAGGTACTGCTGGCGCGTGACCTCGGTCTGCGCGGGCGGCAGCAGGCCTTCGATCCAGTCGCCCTTGAAGAAGAGCCGCTCCTGCAGGCTGTGGCACAGATGGCGCTCGTCCCACACGGCGCGGCCGGATTGCTGGCGGACCAAGCCGAGCTCCTCGCAGAGTTCGTAGATCGGTGCGTCGTCCTGCGTGGGCACGGGCAGGTAGTGCGCGCCGAGCGGGCAGCCGTGGCCGGCTATCGCGTGGCCGCGCGCGTTGCCGCCGGCGCTGTCTTCGAGTTCGAGCAGGGCGATGTCGTCGATGCCGGCCTTGGCCAGGGCCCGCGCGCAGGCCAGGCCGGCGATGCCGCCGCCGACGATGAGGACGTCTGCTCGCTTGGCCGGACCCGCGGCGGGGCCAGGCCGCGCGCCGCGCAGGCGATGGCCGCGCATGACGCTGGCGCCGACCCAGCCGCCATCGACGTGCTTGTGCGCGCCGCAGCCGGCCAGCAGCGCCGCGGCGGCCGCGGCTGTGGTGTGAGCCAGCAGGTCGCGGCGCCTCAACGGACCTTCCCCCATTCTTCTTCGAACTCGCGCACCAGCACCTGGTTCGAGAGGCGGTTGACCTCGGTCGGCACGCGCGCCATGTCGAGCGGGAAATTGAACAAGGTCGGCATGTCGCCCACGCTCAGGAAGCGCAGGCCGGGCGGCAGCTTGGCGGGCGGGTGCCAGGGCCGGCGGCTCGCGAGCACGAAGCCCCATTCGCCGAAGCTCGGGACGTGGGCGTGATAGGGCGTGGCGGTGAGGCCGACGGACTCCAGCGTGGTCACGACGGTCCAGAAGCTGCGCCGTGCGATCAGCGGGCTCGTGGTCTGGACGACGGCGTAGCCGCTCTCGGACAGATGCTGGGCGACGAGGGCGTAGAAGCTCGCCGTGTAGAGCTTGCCGAGCGAGAAATTGCTGGGGTCGGGGAAGTCGATCACGATGACGTCGTAGAAGCCGCTGTTGCGCTCGAGCCAGCCGAAGGCGTCGTCATTGACGACATGGACCTTCGGGTCGTGGAAGGCGTCGTGGTTGAGCGCGCGCAGCATCGGCAACGTCGTGAAGAGCTGCGTCATCTTGGGGTCGAGGTCGACGAGCGTGACCTGCTCGACCTGCGGGTAGCGCAGGATCTCGCGCACGGCGAGGCCGTCGCCGCCGCCGAGCACGAGGACGCGGCGCGGCGCGCCCTGCGCGGCCATGGCCGGATGGACGAGGGACTCGTGATAGCGGTATTCGTCGCGCGAGTCGAACTGCAGGTTGCCGTTGAGGTACAGACGCACGCCGTCGTGCACGCCGCTGACGACGATGCGCTGGTAGGGGCTGCTTTCGCGCACGAGGATGTGCTCGCCGTAGAAGCGTTCTTCCGACCAGCTCGTCAGCGCGTCGGAGGCTGCGAAGGCGCCCACCAGCACGGCGATCACGCCGGCGCAGGCCAGCGCATGCGAGCGCCACGCGCGCAGTTCGGCGCGGAACAGCACGAGCGCCCAGACCGCCACCAGTGCGTTGAGCAGGCCGAAGGCCAGGCCGGTGCGGATCAGGCCGAGCTGCGGCACCAGCAGCAGCGGGAAGGCCAGGGCGACGAGCAGCGCGCCGAGGTAGTCGAAGGTCAGCACCTGCGAGACCAGCTCGGAGAGCCGCCAGCGCGCATGATCGCGTCGCGCCTGGTCCTTGAGGATGCGCATGACGAGCGGGATCTCTAGCCCGACGAGCGTGCCCACGAGCAGCACGAGCGCGTAGAGCAGGGTGCGGAAGGCTCCGAGCTCGGCGGCAGGCAGCAGGCTGTGCGCAGCGAACAGCGCGGCCGGCATGAGCCCGCCGATGAGGCCGACGAGCAGTTCCACGCGCAGGAAGTGCGCGACGAGCTGGTGCTGCAGGTGCCGGCTCAGGTAGGAGCCGACGCCCATCGCGAAGAGATAGACGCCGATGACGCTGGAGAACTGCAGCACCGAGTCGCCGAGCAGGTAGCTGGCCAGCGCGCCGGTGGCGAGCTCGTAGACAAGGCCGCAGGCGGCGACGACGAAGACGCTGGCGAGCAGCAGTGCCTCGGCGGGTGCGATGCGTGGGCGTGGGCTTGAAGACTCGGGAGCTGGGGCGGCTGTGGAATCCATGGCGCGCATTGTGGCCTTGGATGGAATGGGCGGAAGTGGTGGAAGCGGTGGGAGCGGCGAGAGCGGCGAGAGCGGCCCCGCAGGCTGCCGGGTACAGCCGCGCCGGTCGGCCATGGGCCG
>Ga0213872_10000250_pt1 | contig 46900 bp, 24 predicted proteins | sample VelepicomBERX_R2_FD_160071 | JGI IMG/M metagenome (GOLD analysis project Ga0213872, IMG submission 160071) | Rhizosphere microbial communities from Vellozia epidendroides in rupestrian grasslands, the National Park of Serra do Cipo, Brazil - RX_R2 | ecosystem: Host-associated > Plants > Roots >... | reverse complement strand
GACTCGTCATCAACAATCGGACCACATCATTGCAGCCCTGCTCGCCCGAGGTCCATATTCCCGACTGCGAATTCCGGTGAAGTTGACTAGGCTTGCCGATCGATGCTGACCAATTTGGAAGTCGTATGCTGGTCGTGACCGCAATAGGTTACCTAGCCGACTCCGGGGCGAGATTCATGTCCGGCAGCAGTCGGCCATGAGCAGACGGAAGACTTGGCTACGTCGATTGGCTGCCTTTCGGCCAAAGCAGACATTTGGGCCAGATTTCTAAGAGGTCTGCTACGCAGCGGTTGCGGTCCCTCATCTGATTGAGTCCAACGAACGACAACCGCGGGGGAAACGGTCGTTCGGCTCAGCCACTCGGGGTCGCGGGGTGGTTACTTCTTGGATGGGCAGCCCTGTTAGCAAGCCCTCCAACTCAATTGCTGTCATTGCCGAGTTCCACGCCGGCGTTCCGACGTCAATACACTTGGCATCCTGGAGCTCACCGACTACTACCGGTACAAAGCCGAGGTCACTTATCAACTGCTGAGCAGTGTGGATCGCATCCCTATCGTCGGAAGCGATAGGAATGCCAACTTGATGGTTGTTACAGCGCCACCGTGCCTCCAGCAGTGATTGGAAGTAAACGGTATTAAACGCTTTCACCACTCGCGCGCCGGGGAAGTGCCTTGCAACCCAGTGTCCGGAACCCTTCCCGGACTCTTGAATTTCCCGAACTGCTTCGGGCTCGCGACGCGGATATGCATTCCCCGCATCGAGTATCACCTTCCCGACGAATGCACCGTTTGCCGACGCAGCAACAGCGGCGGACTCACCAAGTGGGACCGCCAGAACAATCACGTCTCCCCACGCCATCGCTGAGGCAACGTTCGTGCTGCTAGCGCCGTTGATCTTTACTCGATCAGGATGCCGCGTCCCAAAACATACCTCGTAGCCGCTTTCGATCAGCATCTTTCCCAATGTACCGCCAATCATTCCGGCACCAATCACTGCAACTTTCATGACGGACTCCTTTTCGTATGGCCATGAACTTGAGAAATTACGATCGAACCAGTCGATCTCTTGCGTCGTGCGACCCGACGACTGGGAGGGATCTCCCTCTGCGGGGTAAGGCTTCTAGCTACGGGAAGCCGATTCCAGCCGACGCAGACACTTACTGACATTGCGACATCTAATGTGAGTAGCATCGCCTCAGTGGAAGCGGACTCTACGACTGGACATAGCTATCCACCGGGATTTTCGCGCTTGCGTAAAGCGCTACTAAGTTCAACTGCTTGCTGTCTCGCCTGATCCTCAACCTTATCCTGCGTCTTCGTGTCGAAGTCGCTCGCATCGTGACGCTCTCGCAGCTGTTCGGAAAGCGGCCCAGACAATCGATTGACCATGCGCCCGCGTTTCACGGCCGGCCTGGCCAGGATCGAGTCCGCCCAGCGATGAATGTTCGGATAGTCCGCGGTAGACAGGAAGTCGGCCGCGTCGTAAAGCCATCCCTTTAGTAGGCCGGCGTACCATGGAAAAGCAGCGATGTCCGCGATGGAGTATTCGTCGCCGGCAAGGTAAGCGTTATCCGAGAAATGGCGATCGAGCAAATCAAGTTGTCGCTTCGCCTCCATGGTGAAGCGATCGATTGCGTACGGAATCTTGATGGTGGCGTAGGCATAGAAGTGGCCGAAACCGCCCCCGAGGTATGGCGCGCTCCCCATCTGCCAGAAGAGCCAATTCATCGCCTCCGTGCGTGCTGGTTGGTCCTTGGGAAGTAGTGCGTCAAACTTCTCCGCCAGGTAGAGCAAGATGGAGCCGGACTCGAAGAGGCGGATTGGCTTCGGGCCGCTGCGGTCCAGGAGCGCAGGGATCTTGGAGTTAGGATTGACTTCTACGAAGCCGCTCCCGAACTGGTCGCCATCCAGAATATTGATTACCCAAGCGTCGTACTCAGCACCCTTATGCCCAAGCGCGAGCAACTCCTCCAGCATAATGGTGACCTTCTGGCCGTTCGGCGTGGCCAAGGAGTACAGCTGAAGTGGGTGCTTCCCAACTGGGAGCAATTTTTCGTGTGTAGCACCTGCGGACGGCCGGTTGTTCGCGAATTGAATGCCGCTGTCCTTGTTCCAGATCCAGACCTTGGGAGAGGTGTATCCGTTGGAATCCATTTTCGTGATCTCCAAAAATTCGCTTTGCGTACTCATATAGCTCGAGGGATAGGTGAAGGGGAAAAAAAGACGTGGCGACGTATCCTTGCTCGAAACCGTCATCTTCACCGTCGCGTTGTGAGCCTGGACACACCTGCGCGCAGACATTAACCGTAACACCCGTGGCGCTTTCGACGATTGGCTTGTAAGTGCAGTCCACGAGCGCTTTCCCCACTGCTCAGTCGTTGCGCACTACAAGAGCAGGGCATCGAGGTACGCGTCGCACTGCGTGCGCGTACCTCGTGCGTATCTGTGTGCGCCCTTCTTAGCTCCGAATGTACCAATCTTCTCTAACCCGGAGCGATTCAACATAGCTCCCGTCGAAAAACTCACGCCAGCGCTGGGGCGGCGGGGAAGTCGACGGGTACCTTGGTCGTGGCGTGCAGGTAGTTGCTCGTAGTTTTGTCGCCGATGATGACGATGGCGTCGACCAAGTTCTCTTTGGTCCAGCCTGCGGCGAAGAATGCGTCGACGAAGGATTGGTCGGCGTGGCCTCGCTTTTCGGTGATGTTGCGTGTCAAACGAGCCAATGCGTCAAGCTTTGCATCGAACGAAGCGCGCCCATGTCGCAATTCCATGATCTGCTCATCGTTGAAGCCATGCATCTTGCCGAGCATAGTGTGGGCAGCGAGGCAGTATTCGCATTCGTTGACCTGGCTGACGACGAGATTGACTACTTCGCGCGACTTGCCCATGAGGCTGCTCTTGGCATTCTGAAGTGCGAGATAGGTTGCCAGAGCGGTCTCGGAATGGGCAAAAGTCGCATACAGATTTGGAACCATGCCCAGGCCCTTCTTCAGATTGTCGAACAGCGCTTGGTTCGTTGCGCTGACTTGCTCGCGGGTCAAAACGTTGATGGTGGTCATAATCTACTCCGTTGATGGTTGCGTTGGTGACGAGGAAACAAAGGTTAGGAAAGTCGTTGGTTGTCAGAACTTCTCCGACCAGGGCCTCAGATCGGTCTCGAAAGTCCACGAACTGCGCTGCTGTTGGTGTATCTGCCAGTAGGTCTCGGCGATAGCAGCCGGCGACAGCAACGAGTCCTCCCCGCGCTGCATCCCGAGTTGCTGGTATCGCTCGGACTCGATCTGGCCGTCGATGACAACGAAGGCGACATGAATGCCCAACGGTCCAAGCTCGCGCGCCATGCTCTGAGCAAGCGCGCGCAGACCGAACTTAGAAACCGCTAGGTTGGCGAAGCCAGCGCTCCCGCGAAGAGCAGCAGTCGCGCCCGTGAAAATTATCGTTCCACGGCCGCGCTTGACCATTCGCTTGGCGGCGGCTTGGCCGACGAGGAAGCCGCCAAAACAACCGACCTTCCAGCAGTGTTCGAAGTCTTCGGGTTTGATATCGATGACATTGCCGCGCTGGTAGGCACCCGCATTGAAGACGACGAGGTCCGCTGCACCGATGTCGCGCTCGACGGCCTCAAAAGTGCGGGCGACTTCTTCGACCTTTGAGACGTCGGCCGCGTAGGGATGGATGTGTTGATGAGCTCCAGACGCAATCAAGGCCCTGATCTTTACTTCGTCTCTGGCAACAGCGCCAACGGGCATTCCTTCGGAGGCGAAGCGATTGCTTAGAGCCCAGCCCAAACCCGGGCCGACGCCGAAAACGATCGAGGATTGGTTCGAGGCCATGGGCGCTTAGCTCCTTACTTCGTTGCGAGGTGGTGGGCGTGCGCGGCCGGCACATTGACTTGGTTGTGCGCCCAGTCGAACAGGCTGTACTCGCCATAGTTGGACATACCGACCTTCTTCAACGTGTCCTCGACCGAGTGTCCCTTCGCCACGGCATCTGCGACGGCCGCGTCGAGTTCTCGCAAGTACCGAATCGGGAAGTCGATATCGGCCGGTTTCATCGGGCGGCCATGGCCTGGGATAATGGTCGCGTCTTCCGGCAGGAACTCGCGCACGCGCGTGAGTGTGTCGATAGTGTCGCGATGTCGACCTTCCAGCAGCCACGGCAACGCCGGCGATGGCGCCTGGATCATGTTGCCGACCCACAGAACCTTGGCGGCCGGTTCCCAGATGACCAAGTCGCCCGGCGTTTGAGCGAAGCCAAAGTGGCGGATTTCCACCTTGCGGCCGCCGAGGTCAACCGTGATCATGTCCGAGACCGTGATGTCGGCGCTGCGCGACTGCACTCGCTCAATTCCCTTGCCTTTGCCCATCAGGCCGAGCATGAAGGTGCGGTCGTCCTCAAACTTCTCGTCCATGTAGCGCTTGGTCGCCGGGTGGTGGATAACGACTGTGCTGTCGGGGAACACATAGTTGCCATATGCGTGATCGCCGTGATAGCTCGTGTTGACGAGGAAGCGGATGGGTTTGGACGTTTCTTTACGGACGAGGCCGATGAGCTGAGAAGCGAGGTCACCGTTGAGCATCGCCTCAACCACCAGCACACCACGCTCGCCGATGACGAAGCCCGCGGTCGTGGCGACATGATCCTTGCTGTAGACGTCGTCCGGCATCACGGCGAAGACGCCGGAGGCCAGTTCCTTGGAAGTGAGGTTTACGCTTGCAGCATCCCAGGGTGGGGTTGCATCGTGGTCGTCGTGGTGTGACATGGCAATATCTCCTATAGCGAGTAAGTGAAGCGTGTGGGCGACGCGTCGTTCGGTCGCAGCACAAACAAGTGTCAATTTCGTTCGTTGGACCTCAGGGAACGAGTTCGACGTCTTTGATGTTTGCGATGGGGCCTAGGATGGTTGGGTCGAAACTGTTTAGGGGAACCTTGTCTGACACGCGGCGCGGCAGATCCGGGTTGGCAAGTGCGGCGCGGCCAAATGTGACGATGTCGGCTCCGTCATCGAGTGCTGCTGTTGCGCGGGTAATGTCATGCAGTCCGCCGTTCGCCAGAACGGTTACGTTCGGTGCGAAACGCTTTGCCAGACGCATTAGCGAACTGCCGCCTTCGGCGAAAGCTGGCTGCCATGCTTCAAATTCCGTGACGTGGATGAAGTCGATTCCTGCGTCAGCTAGGCTGCCGAAGATCAGTTCAGCGTCGGCTTCACCGCCAAACCACTTGTGGTGGAAGTCGTTGACTTTGCCTTGAGATATCCGCACGCCGACTGGGACATGCGCCCCTACCTTCGCGCGTACCGCCTTGAATGTGTCTAGCGTGAGCTGCAGGCGGCGCAGTGTGGAACCGCCCCAGCGATCCGTTCTGGCGTTGGTGTAGTCGGTCAGGAACTGGTCGAGCAGATAGCCATTGGCGCCGTGAATTTCGATGGCATCGAAGCCGGCAATGTGCACAGCACGCTCCGCAGCATTCGCAAATCCTGCGATGGCTTCGGTGATCTGTTCGACCGTCATTTCGGAGGGGATCGCGTAGCGGTCTTTACCATAATAAAATTCCAACTGCGTCCCTTTGGGTTGCATCGAGGACGGGCCGACGGTGTGGTGGCGGAATCGGTTGCCCTGGCTGAGGGCTCCGGCGTGCATCAGTTGTGCGACGGCCAGCGCGCCATGCGCCCTAATGCCAGCAACGATGGGCTTCCAAGCTGTCGCCTGTGTTTCGTCGGCAATGCCGGGCTGGTAGAGGTATGCCTGGGAGAACGCCAGATCTGGATATATGCCCTCCGAGATGACCATTCCAAATCCGCCGCGAGCGAAGCGCTCGTAGTAGCGGGCCATCGTTTCGGTCGCCCGCCCGTCGTCGGTGGCAGTGATGCGTGTCATCGGTGCGACGGCGAGACGGTTCTTCGCGACAAGTCCGTTTATATCTTTTGGCGAGAAAAGCGAGTTGGTATTTTTGTCCACGGCTTTGTACTCCGTTTGCGCCCTGAAGAGCGCTTTCCTTTGATGTAGTGAGCAATTTTCGAGCTGATGAGATCAGTATATGGACGAACTGGGACGTAGAGTAGTCAGGCGGGAGGATATGCACTGTATCAATCATCGATATAATAAAAACGCGGTCGGTGCCTCTCTGTTTCGCACTACCATGGCAATTGGTATTCCAATGCCAATTTGTCGTGGCGTACATCGATTTCAAGACTTTCACCCGGCTTGCGATTGCGCATATTTCGGAGAGTCACCTACATAAGAAGAAAGCCCGGCAAGATGCCGGGCTTTCTTACGGGCCCTTGCTGGGCCAGGAATAGTTGCGTACTAGATCTATATGCCTGCCGTCGCGGCTTGGACTGACCCATTCGGCCTGGCAATCTCGCTAGACGAGCGAAAGTAGTTCTTGTACTTCCCACTGATCATCGGCATGCGTGCCGTATTTAACAGCAAGGACGGTTCCCTCGCGGTCTATCAATATATCCGCGGGAAGTCCCACTGGGCCATTTTCCATTTTCGTACCGATCATTCCAATGGAAATACCCTGAATAGCTGCCCACAAAGCTTTCGGGTGTAATGAGGCAAGCCAGGAGGTTTCGACACCGAATTTCTTGTAGTAGTGCTTTTCTAGATCAGCAACTGTCGCAAATGGCAATTCGCTTGGAACTTCAGCATCTCCGATACCGAAGAATGGAAGAAGACTACTTCACGGATACCTGCTGAATCTAGGTACCCTACGTTTTGTGAAAATGTATGCAAGTGAAAATTGCAGATTGAGCACCCAGCAAACCGACGGAATTGCAGATGCGTGTATTGCTTCAACGGGTCGGGGACAGTGAGTTGCTCACCTTTGATCGTGTTCACGATGAAGGAGTTGATTTTTTGCCCGACTTTGACTTTCATGGCGAGTCCTTTTCTTACCTAATGTTGATCAGAAAAGCGTGGGTGAGAAGATCGTGCACATCAGTTATTTGCGCGGAGCACGTGTTTTTGGTCGCTGCGGCGCCCGTAAGAGCGCGCACGGATCGGGACGGAGTGCGTAATGCCTGTACAGTTGACTACTCCGAATCCGTCGGGAACCAATTGCTCGTAGTGGCGGACCATCGTTCCGGTCGCTGCCCATCGTTCGTGCCGGCGATACTGGTCATTCGTACGGGTGCGAGAAGCTTCTTCGCCAACAGTCCGTTTATATCAATCGGCGAGAAATGCCGGTTGGCTTCCTTGACCGCAGTCTTGTACTCCGTCTACACCCCCGAAGCGCAATTTTCCTTAGTTTGGCGAAGCAATTTGCGATCTGATGGAAGTCAGTATATGGACGGGCCCGACTATCGAGTAGTCTGTCTGGACGATAAGCACTGTATCGATTATTGTTAGAATATGGACTTGGTCGACGTTTTTCTGTTTCGCACCATCGTGACGGTTGGCAGCCTGTCCGCCGCTGCACGCAAGACTGGTGTTGCACCGATGGTGGCAAGCCGCCGACTCGCGGCACTTGAAGCTCAACTAGGGGTTCGACTGTTCAATCGAACAACTAGGTCGCTCTCGCTAACGCCTGAAGGCGAGGCATTCTTGCCCCACGCGATAGCGCTGCTTGAAGCTCGAGACTCGGCGATGGAGTCTATTTCGTCTGCCGGACCAGGGCTGACCGGCGTCCTCAAAGTCACCTCTCCGAACGTGATCGGTCATGCGGTTGTCGTCCCCGTCGTTGCCGACCTTATAGCGAACAACCCAGGCTTGAAAGTGAATTTGACGTTGAGCGATTTGTTGGTCGATATTGCATCGACCGGCCTCGATATGGCTATTCGGGTGGCACCGATGAAGCCATCCGACATGATCGCAACGAAGTTGGCCGATAATCCGTACGTGATGTGTGCGGCTCCTTCCTACGTCCAGCGATTTGGGTTACCCGCTACCTTGAGCGAATTGATCAGGCATCCTTGCATCAAGCTTCATGCTATGGATACTTGGCCGTTGGTCAGGGATGGCCAAATTGAGCAGGTACGTATTGATGGGCCATTTTCGGCCAATACAGTCGATGCTGTTCGTGCTGCCGCACTCGCTGGCGTTGGCATCGCTTTGATGACGTATTGGGATGTCCACGATCAGCTTGCAAGTGGACAACTGAAGGAGGTCGTTCTCGAAGACGCCAAATCTTCCGAACTTGGAATTTGGGCTGTCTATCTTTCGCGATCGCATCTTCCTACACGAGTCAGAGCTCTTGTTGGGGCGCTGCGGGAACGGTTGATGGCAAGTCGGCCGGAATGATTTGGTAAAGCGATGTGCAGGCGCTAGTGCTCGTTGAACGCCATGCCGGTTGTAGTTGACGGCGCCGTGTGCACGGACCAGTGCGAAGCGGCCGCTAGTGTGTCACGCAATGTACTGGCTCGCGCCCAACTTCTCGAATTCCGGCAGTGCGGCCTGCAAGGCCTGCAGTTCCATATTGCAGTACGGGCACCACACGCCACGGTGGAAGCTGACGATCAGCGGACCACGCTTGAGTAGGTCGGCAGATGAAACGTCGTGGCCGTCCGCGTCCTTGAGCGTAAAAACGGGTGCTTTGTCGCCGACCTTGAGGGCACGCTTCGCGGCGCCGGAGGCCTTAAGCTCAGCAGTGGCGCGATGCATGACTTCGATCACGGCGCGTGGTGCGTTGTAGGGCGGCTTGCCGGCTTCGAAGTCAACATTGAAAGCATCCAATTTGGCTTACAGAGACATGGTATTTCTCCTCGATTCCCGACGCGGAAACGGGGGAAAGATGAGGGCGTCCGTTGCCGGTGCGCCGATGGTTCCGCGTGCCATCAGGGATCAAGGTATCAACCAACGGACCAACGAAGTAGACAGCGCAAGGGACTAGGATTTATTCCCAGAGGGCGTACACGCCACTCGCGCTCAACGGCTTAGGCTCCGACCTTCGTACACCGCAAGATTTGCATATGCCGCATTCACCAACGGCGCCACGATGCCCGCTCGCTCTCCGCGCACCAGCAAGTCGCCGATAATCTGGTCGGCTTCAATCATGTTCCCTTGCAGCAAGTCCCTCAGCATGGACGAGGTAAGACTTGACCCCGGGGCCGTCAGCATCTTTCTCGCGCCGGCCAGGAACCGTTCCGTCGGTGCCAGACCAATAGCGCTCACAATAGCCACCACCTCCGCCAGAAACGCCTCGACAAAGCGCTCACCAGCCGGAGACGCGACCATCTCGCCGACCGAGCCACGCATCAGGCAAGTCGTGCCTGCCAGCGTCGCTAGGAAAGTCCACTTTTCCCACATCTCCTGCAAGATCGCCTCTGACAGCCTGGCGCCCACTCCCGCAGCGCGCATCGCCGCATCGATGGCCTCGATGCGGGCCGTGGTCTCGCCGTCCAGCTCACCATACACGATGTCGTGAAAGTCCGAGAGTTGCAGCACCCGACCCTCGGCGTCCAGGGTCGACGCGATCTTGCACAACCCGCCTATAAGAGCAGCTTCGCCAAAGCGCGCCTTCAGTACGTCCACATGCCGCATGCCGTTCAGCAGCGGCATGATCACCGTCTGTGCGCCAATCGCCGGCGCCATGTCGTCAATGGCACCGTCCAGGGAATACGCCTTTACGGACAGGATCACCAGGTCGTAGGGCTCGCTGATCCCCCCTGGCGATACGAGCTTTGGCACAATGTTGAAGTCCCCGTGCGGACTGATGATCTGCAGCCCGCCCTGCCTCAAGGCTTCGGCCCGCCGCGGCCTGACGAGGAATGTCACATCTGCACCCGCCTTGGCCAATTTGCCGCCGAAGTAGCCACCCGTCGATCCCGCCCCTACCACCAGAATACGCATTACAAGCTCCCGTTTTGAAGACGGCACGAAGCATCAAATCGACTTGACCTCGCCGCGGTCGATCCGCAATGCCGCCCCTGTCATACAACGCGCGCCGGGCGACACGATAAAAGCCATCAGATCGGCGATTTCCTCCGGCGTTCCGTAGCGTGCGATGCCCGCCTCAGCCGGGAACTTCACCATGGCCTCCTCCACCGTCATACCGTGCAAGGGCGCCCAATGTTCCAGATACGATTGCCGGCGTCCGGTCATCACAGGCCCTGGCAGCACGCTATTCACCTGTACGCCATCAGCAATGCCGGATCCGAAAACGCCTTTGCCAGCGCCACAATAGCCGCATTGACCGTACCCACCGCAGCATAAGCCGCTTTGGGGAACAGCGCAGAATTTCCCGACATCAATACCACCGAGCCGGACGACTGCTTCAGTGCCGACCACGCAGATACCAGGTCGGCAAATCCTTCCAGCGCGGGCGACCTGACGGCTCGCCGATGCAGGGCACGGAGATGGGCTGCTGCACAGCAGACAGCACAGCCAATTCATCCGGCGCCGCATCCTGTGCAAAGGGAGCCGCAAACGCCTCCGACCGCAACCAGATCTGGCCATGTTCGTCCGGTGCAAGCTGTGGGGTGCCTGGGGATGCGCTTCGCCGCGGTAGAAGACCTCGCTTACCCGCCCTAGCTGCGGTGGCCGCACACCTCTGCAATGCGGCCACCGATGGATTCTTTGAGCCAGAGAATCCGCTTTTGGAAGTGATGGGAAACGCAGTTTACCCAGCATCGACACTTGCTAGCGGTGTGGTGCGCGTCAAGCAATAGAGACGTAGATCGGCCTGAGCAGGAATAGTCGACCGGCCACTATGGACCCTGCCTTCCAAGGCAGGGCCTTATGACACTAATTGGGACGATTCTGAAGTAGCTGCCGCTGAATGAGAGAAAGCAACGGCGTGCCCTCTGCAGCTGCCGTCTTGCCTAGCACGTCAAGCAAGAACTTCCGAGCCGCTTCTTTGCCGTCGCACTGTTCAATCTGCAGCATCTTCACATATTGAATCGACAAGCCACCAGGCGAGAGCCGCCGTGCCTTTTCCATCAACTCTGTTGCACGCGCCCCGTCGCCACGCAACTGCGCAACGACGGCCAGCCCGCCGTGGCTTTCGCCGAAGGTGCGGTCCAGCTCCAGCGCGCGTTTGAAACTTGCTTCTGCCGCTCGCGTGTTGTGCTGGAAAAGCTGTGTCCAGGCAAGCAGATGCCAGGTTCCGATATGAGACGGCATGAATTTCACAGCTTGCTGCAGCGCCCTTCCCGCGCCTGAAATGTCCTGTTTCGCCATGAGCGCGACGCCAAGCGCGCTCCAGGCACGCCCGTCATGGTCATGGCGATCGAGCACGTGCCGGGCGAGTTCCTCCGCGCGGTCTGGCTGGGCGTCCAGCACAGCTAGGCCGCTGGCCGCAATCAGTGCCATCGCATGGTCCGGCGTTCGTCCTAAGGCGATGTCGACATATTGGCGGCATTGCGCCAGCCGGTTGGTATCGAAGTAGAGCAGCGCCAGGACGCCGGGCAGTTCAAGGTGCTGCGGTTGCGCTGCGAGCGCCGATTCGGCGAATGTGACGGCAGCGTTGACATCGCCCAACTGATACATGCACATGGTGTACAGGGTAGCAATGCCGGGATTGGCGCTGGCTAAGTCAGCGATCTCTGCCAGTAGCTCACACGCCCGTCGATACTCGGCCGACTGATAATGCGCGTATGCGAGATTGAAGCGAAGTGTTGGATCGTCTGGGGTCTGCCCAAGCAGCGCCTCAAGGATCGCAATCGCTTCCGCCCATGCGCCACGCTTCATGGCGAGCATCGCTTCGCGGTGCGTAAGGCCTGCAGTTGCCATGCCTGCCTGGCGTGCTTGTTCGATCAACGAGGCTGCGGTCGTGATCTGATCTTCACGAATGCACTGATCGATAGCGTCGAATATCAAGGCGCTGTTCTCTGGATCCGCCTGTAAGTAGCTCAGCAAGCGCTTCAGTCGTTCACTTGCTTGGGTGTCGGGTAAGGTCATGGAGGCTGTCAGCGTTGGATGGGGGCTTGCCGAGGTGTATGCGGTCGATCAATGCAGACGCTGCATGCGCTCGTAGGCGGCAAGTACAAATTCCTCGGAGATAGCAGCCGTGGCATCCGGTCCGCCGCCAGTGGCCTGGGCCGCCGCCTTGGCGATGGCCTCGAGCAGCGTGTGGGTATCTCTCTGCAGCACCGGCATGGTGGCGCTGTCTACCAGCAGGGAGGCAAGCGTCTCCCGTGCTTCGCCGAATTGCCCGTTCGCGAACTGCAGTGTGCCCAGGCGGAATACATTGAAGGGATGGCGTTCGCCCAGGGCCTGCAACGGCTCCCAGACGGCAATCGCATCTGCGAGGCGTTTTTCGACCAGCAGCAGTAAACCGAATTGGAAGCGGGCCACCACTTGATTGGGGTCCAGCGCAAGCGAGTTCGCCAACGCCGTCAGCGCCTGCTCGGTGTTGCCTGCCTGTGCATACTCCGCACCACGCAGATGAAGGGCCCGGGCGTGTTGCGGGTCCAGCCGAAGTAGCTCGTCCAAAAGGGCGACTGAGACATCCGATTCGCCGCGCAGGCTGGCCGCTACGGCCGCTTCAAAGAGCGATTGCACGTTGGCGTTCGTCGCGGCGTCAGGGGATGAGCGGTTACTCAAGATCAGGTGTTCCACGGCTGGTTCGAGACAATTTGCAGTGCATTTTGCACCATTCCCGACCGATTTGCGCCTCATCGACGGATCAAACCAAGTGGGCCGATAGGAGCCGTCCTAGTCTCAGCTGCGGCAGTTGAACGTCCTATAAAGTATGCCGAAAACAGATGCGACCCACGTTTGAAAAATTTCTTGACCCCACCCCTAAACAAGCCAAGAAAACCGAGGACGTATTGGAGCTGAGTGTGGTGGCGCCTACTGCGTCGTCTGCATTGTCCTGAACAACTTCTTGCAGAGTCTGATAAATGGTTGCGATTGTTGGTGGTAATGAGCTGGGTCTGGCATCGGGCATCGTTGGCAACACAGTTGGTCAAACGCAATTTGGGCAGCAGCCGGTTACAGTGAATGTCAACGCAGCGACCGGGAATTTGGTTCTGCAGGATCAGGATGGATTTCTAGCGGGCCAGGGCATCGACGTCCGGCTGACACGCACCTACAACAGCAGCGGACAGTTGGGCGGGGACCAGGGCTGGATGCTGGGCTTCACCAAGACGATCGCACTCAAGAACGGCGCCGCGCTGAACGCGCCCGACAGCGCTGTCGTGATGACGCAAGAGGACGGCAGCCAAGTCACATTCACCTATGATGCAGCGCGCGGCCTCTATGTCAGCGACGATGCCAGTGCCGCAAATGGCACTATCAGCATGGGCAGCGGTGGTTGGACTTATTTCGACCCTTCCACGCAATTGACCGAGGCGTACGACGGCCAAGGCCGGCTAAGCACCATCAGTGACACCAGCGGCAACGTCGTCACCTACAAGTACGGCGATAGCGGCTTGGCATCCATTACCGACGCCAATGGCGATCAGTTCGTCTTCAACTACCAGAATCAGCTGCTGCAGAACATCCAGCAAGTGCTGGCCAATGGCCAAAGCCACATACTTGTGACCTATGGCTACTACACCAACGGCCAGCTGAATACGGTTACAACGAACGACCCGGCCACCAACGCGCCGTTGAGCCAGACGACCTACGCCTATTACGGCGGCACTGATCGCATCGAGACGCTGACGCAAACCGATGGTACGAACCTGACGTTCAGCTACCAGCAGACGACCTCCGGTGCTTGGTACGTGAGCCGGATTCAGGATGGCGCCGGCAACGTAACAACGATCCAAGTGAATCCGTCGGATCCAACGGCAACGTACACGGTAACTAGCGCTGTCAACGACGCAGCCCTGAACGGTACGACGGTAGCCAGTGGCGGGGTCGTTTCGCGGGTACCTGGTATCGTCAGCCAGACGGGCAGTGCGGGCCTTAATTCGAGCGCCTTGAGCACGACGCAAACGATCACGACCAACAACGATGCGACCGTCAACGGCGGCGCCTTGAGCACGACCGAGCAGGTCACGACGACGGTCAACGACAGGCTCAATGTGTCCGCCGCGCAGACCCAGCAGCCCAAGCAGGCTGGGCTGAATTCAGGCTTGCTGTCGACGACCGTGCAGACGTCCACGACGTCGACGTCCAGTCAAGTCGCCGGCGCGCTTGCGACAACGCAGACACAAACTACGACGGCGAGTGCGGGACTGAACAATGGTCCGTTGTCGACCACCGTGACGCAGCAGGTGACGAACACGGCCGCCTTGTCGACGACGGGCTTGACGCCGGCGAGCCAGAATTGGCAACCCACGGCGACGCTCCGAACTGGCGGAATGACCCAGAATCAACAGCTGGTGGTCGACGCATCGGGCAATATGACGAGCGTGTGGTTACAAGGCAGCGGCCTGTTCGCCTCGACGTTCTCGATCGCCACGCATGCCTGGAGCGCGCCGGTGCAGGTATGCAGCGCCCCGTCGGCCGACTATGTCTCCATGGCGGAATCCGCCGACGGAAGCAAGGTCGTTACCTGGGAGGCGACATCCGGCGACCCGTCCAATCCTACCTATACGCTTTATGCGATCGCTCAGGTTCAAGGTATTTGGCAACAGCCGCTTACGATCGCCACGAACTCGGTCGGGTTCAACGGAGGCAGCCCGGTCGTTGGCAACGGCGGTGCCTGCGTGATCGCCTACCAGTCGCCGAACGAGACAGTCGGCACCATGTTCACCCGCATACTCCACGGTGCAATCGCGGGCCAGGTCGATGCGCCCGGACAGGATATTGGAACGCTGACCGGCTACGCCGTCGATGGCGCGGGCAATGTGACGGCAACCTGGTTCCCGCTAGGTACGAGTGGCGCGTCGATCGTTTCCCAACGCTACACAAGCGGGACGGGCTGGAGCAGTCTGGCCAACTTGCCGCAGACCAATGCCGACAGTACCGCGTATCCAGGGGCGATATTCAATAGCGCAGGTGACGGCATTTTGGAGTGGACGGGAGCGGACGGGCAGCTATATGGGCGAACGTTCGACCACGTGTCGGGTAGCTGGAGCGCGGCCACCTTGCTATCCAGTACCTATGGCCTGGACAGCAACGATCTTATTTCTGTGGCAATCAACGACAGCGGCAACGCTGTGGTGTCTTGGGTGGGTCAGCAAGGCAGTAGCCAGTGCATCGCTGCAAGAGTGTATGCCAATGGCAAGTGGGGTGCCGAACACGCTGTCAGCGCCGCCTTCACCGAAACGAGCGATGGCTTTTCTGCTGTGCCCACCGTTTCGATCGCGTCAACTGGAGATGTGGCGGTCGCTTGGCTTGTTCCGGTTCAGGGCACGACCAATACGACTTCGCTAATGGTCGCACATACGACGCATGGCGTCTGGAGTTCGCAGCAACAAATCAGCACGACCGCGTTTGTGGACGTACCGCCCGGCGTGCAGATTGACGCTCAGGGCAATGTACAGCTCCTGTGGCTTAACGGCCAGAATCCCACAAAATTTGCAACGCAAACAGCTCGCCTGGATGCGAACCCCAATCCGCACTACGTCATCAAGGCCGGGGATAGCTGGGCGAGCATTGCGCAATCGCTCTACGGCACGTCATCCGTGGCATCCGCCCTGCAGAGCGCCATGGGCAACGAACCTCTGGTCACGGGTGGATGGCTGATCGGCCTGCCTGCTTCGTTGAGCTACACGGCAACTGTTACGAAGACCGTCGCACCCTATTACACCGTTCAATCAGGTGACACCTGGGCCTCCATCGCCCAGACGCTGTATGGTACCTCGGCCGTCGCCGCGCAACTGCAGGCAGCACTGGGCAACCCAACGCTCAACAAGGGCACGATGTTGAGCGGCATGCCCGCTTCCTTGAGCTACCAGGTCACGCAGACGGTCACCGTCGCCCCTTACTACACGGTAAAGGCAGGCGATTCGTGGGCGAGCATCGCGCAGGCCGTATACGGAACTGCTGCGGCGGCAGCGGCGCTTCAGACCGCTTTGGGCAATGCCGCGCTCAGTACCGGTGCCAAGCTGACTGGCTTTCCGGCACAACTGTCGTACACGGTCACGCAGACGATCACGGTGCCGCCGTATTACACGGTCAAAGCGGGCGATACCTGGGCTACCATTGCCACCACGCTATATGGCACTGCCGCGGCTGCGGCATCCCTGCAGTCGGCCCTTGGCAACGTTGCGCTTAGCACCGGGACACAACTGAGCGGCTTGCCGACCACCCTGCAGTACAGCGTCACCGTGGCGCCTTACTACGTCGCCAAGGCCGGTGACACCTGGTCCAGCATTACATTGGCCTTGTACGGCGACAGCGCCGCCGCAGCCGCGCTGCAGTCGGCCATGGGCAACCCAGCACTGACGGCTGGCGTGTCCTTGGCGAACCTACCCGCTGCGCTGAGCTACCAATCCACCCAAACGATCACCGTGGCACCTTACTACACGGTGCAGGCAGGCGATACATGGGCCAGCGTTGCTGCGCTGTTGTACGGTAGTTCGGCGGCGGCGGGCGCGCTGCAAGCGGCAGTTGGCGGAAGCCTGGTTGCAGGTGAGCAGATCAGTGGTCTGCCGACCACGCTGCACTACACCACGCAGCAGACCATCACGGTTGCTCCCTACTACGCAATCCAAGCGGGCGATACCTGGGCGTCCATCGCAACGACGCTGTACGGCACGCCGGAAGCGGCTACGCCCTTGGCAGCTGCACTGGGTAACCCGACGCTGACACCAGGCGCGGAACTGAGCAACCTGCCCGCGACCCTGGGCTACCGACACATCCCAGCCCACCACGCCTCAGGACCCTACTACGAAGTCCAGCAGGGCGACACGTGGGCATTGATTGCACAGCTGCTCTATGGCACACCGGATGCCGCCAGCGCATTGCAGGCAGCACTGGGCAATCCCTCATCGCTGACGGCAGGCGACCAGTTGGCCGTACCAGAAAGCCTGACCTATTCGGTCACCGCTGGAACGACGACGATCACGGACCCGAACGGTAGCGCGGCGACCTATACCTACGACGGGGCCGATCGCGTAGTCGGCGTGTCCCAAGGCGTTGCAACCGCAGCAGGTACATTGCAACAGATTCAGACGGCGTACCAGTACGACGCAAACGGCTCGCTGCGGTCCAAAACCGACGCAAACGGCAATACCACAACCTACACGTACGATGCCTTCGGCAATCTGGCATTGGTGCTATCGCCCATGGGCGAGACGATCACCTATCGCTACAACACGCTGGGCGAGGTGACGGCCAAGATCACTTCCCAGTCGACCGATGGTGATGGCCAAGCGCAGATAGTGAGCGGCACCACGGAGATTGCGCGCAACGTCTACGACGCCCAAGGCCGCCCGCGATTTGCGGTCAGCGCTTCAGGGGATGTCACGGAGTACCGTTACAATACCTTCGGCCAGCGCGTCGCCGAGATTGCCTATCCCACTGCGGCCTACAACGTTGGTGCGCTGGGTCTGAACGATGATATCGCCCTGACCGACATTCAGAATTGGGCGGCAGCGCAAGACCAGACGCGGACGCGCCTTACCAGCTACAGCTACCTGGCTGGGCAGCTGAACACGGTTACGACCTACTCAACCGTGGCAAGCGACGGTACGGGTATCGGCGCCATGGTGACGCAGTATGTCTACGATCCGAACGGGCGCCTGCTGAGCACGACTAATGCCAACCTGGGCACGTCGTCTTATACCTACGATGCGCTGGGTCGGCTGAAGACCAGCAGGGACGCCAGCGGCCTGACCTCGACAATCACCTACGACGATGTCAACCACAAGATCGCCACGACATTGTCCACGGGTCTGGTAACGACGCAGACCTACGATGCTGACGGCCGAATCGTCGATACCGCACGAGCAGACAGCACGGGTACGACACTTGACGAGGCGCGTACCTATTACGACGGCGACGGTAAGGTGCGGGCTAGCGTGGATGCGCTGGGGGCCGTGACCTGGTACTTCTACGACGGTGCCGGCCGCAAGGAAGGACAGGTCGATGCTGCGGGCGATGTCACGCAATACAGCTACGACCCGGCTGGCAACCTGGTCCAGACGACGGTCTATACATCGACGGTCCAGACAGCCGGCTGGATGACCACTGACCCCAAGACCGGTCGACTCGTGCCGGATATCGCCAGCCATACCGATCTGGCCCAAGTCATTGGCGTGATCGGCGCAAAGCCGGCCAGTATTTCCAGCTACCAGGCCTACGATGCTGACGGACGCCTCGCCTACAGCCTCGATGCCAAGGGCCTGCTGATTGAGTACGACTACGATGGTTACGGCAACCTCGTAACGGAAACACAATACGCCAGCAAGGTCGCGCCACCGGCAACACTGTCCTACGACGCGATGAAGCAATTGTCCGATGCCCAAGCGTCCGACACGGCAGACAATCGTCGCACGGACTACGTCTACGACTCGGACAACCGCCAGATCTACAAGATCGGGCCAAGCGGCACGGTCACCTATACACAGTACGATGCCGCCGGCCAAGTCGCGCAGCAGACTGCCTATACCCAGCCCCTTGCCTCGACCATTACGCGCAGCACGCCGATGGCCGCCAATGCCGTGGCGCAGGGCGTCACACCCAGCGCCAACGATCAAACGATGCGCTATGGCTACGATGCAGCCGGACGCCAGACGATCGCCATCGACGGCGTGGGCGACGTGACGCAGACCAGCTACGACGCTGACGGCAACGTCATCAGCAAGCGCGTCTACGCGTCACGCACAAGTCTGGCGCAGTGGGACCAGAATCGCACGCTCACCGTCAGCCCCAGCAATACGGACCAGATGACGTGCTGGTTCTATGACAGCGACAACCGCCTCATCTACACGGTCAACGGCGTCGGCTCCGTCACCGGGCAGGTCTACGATGGCGCTGGCCGTCTGAGCCAACAGATTCAGTTCAATCAGCCGATCACGCCGCCGGCGCAGGCATTGCCTAGTCTGTATCAGCTGAATAACCTGCGCTCGCCCGGCAATGACATCGTCCAGCAGTACTACTACGATGTTGAAGGACGCCAGACCTTTGTGGTCGATGGTGCGCAGCACGTTAGCGCCACCATATACGACGCCGACGGCCGCGTCGTAGAAACGGCTCGCTACGTCGAGCACGGTACCGCCAATTATGATTACCCGTGGTCGGCGAGCAACGATGTAGGTACTCCCGCGTTCGACACGGGTGCACCGGTCGGGAACACGGCCGGGGCCTTCGCAGCAGCCGACCAGGTCGCCCAGACCGTCTACGATGCGGTTGGTCGCGCGGCCTACTCGATCGACCCTGCTGGCCAGGTAACGGGCTATCGCTACGACGCCTTGGGCCAGGTAACCCGGACGATCGCCTACAGCACAAATGTCACGCCGCTCAATCAGAGCGCGCAGCCGTACACGAAGGCCGGGCTGGATGCATTGTTCGCGCAGGTGCAGCCGACCGACCGCGTCAGCCAGAACATCTACGACAACGCCGGGCAGCTGGCCTACACCATCGATCCTATGGGCGACGTGGTTGGCTACCAGTACAACGTCTTCGGACAGTTGGCACGCAAGGTTGAGTACGCTCAACCCAATACGGGCGACACCTCGTTCGCCACGCTTTCCCAGGTCTACGGCGCTCCAGGCGCGAACGACCGCGTTGCGTACAGCTTCTACGACCAGGCCGGACTACTGCGCTTCAGCGTCGATGCCAAGGGCGATGCCGTAGGTCAATACTACGATGCGCTAGGCCAGCTGACACTGTCGGTGAACTTTGCGGGCACTAGCGACCTCGGCTGGACGACGCAGACCATCGCCAATCTCATTTCGACCTATCAAGCTGGCACCGCCCTGAATTCGACCGTTGGCTACACCTACGATGCAGCGGGCAATCGAATTAGCAGCGAAAATGCTTCGACGCCCGATGCCCCGCAGCAGCATATCGACTACGCCTTCGATACCAGTGGACGCGAGATCAGCGCGACCGACCGTGCAACCCAGGCGGTCACCCAAAACCGCTACGACACCGCTGGCCAACTGACCGACGTGATCGACGCCGACGGCAATGTCACGAGCTATGGCTACGACACTTTCGGCAATCGCCAGACGGTAATCCTCGGCAATCGCCTGGATGCCTCCGGCAATATTGCGCGGGTGGGCTCCAGCACAGGCTACACCTACGACGGCGATCGCGAGCAAACGAGCGCGACCGATGCGCTGGGCAACGTAACGAGCTACCAGTTCGATGGGCTCGGCCAGCGGCATACAGCGCAGGATGCGCTGCAGCAGACGACCACGAACAACTACGACCTGGACGGTCGCCTCAAGACCTCGTTCAATGCGCGGAACAATAGCCTGAGCACCACTTATACCAGCTTCGGCCAGGTCAGCACCCGCACCGATGCCGACGGCACGCACACCAGCTACAACTACTACGACAACGATGGTCGCTTGGTGCTCAACGTAGACGCCACGGGCGCCGCGACCCGCTACCAGTACGATGCTTTTGGCGACCTCGTCCAAACGACGCAGTATGCCAATCTGGTTCAGGATGCCCAGGCCAACGTTCAGCCGTCGGTTATCCCGAATTCCCGGTACGACCGCAACAGCTACAAGGTATACAACACACAGGGGCAACTGGCCTATACCATCGACGGTAACGGCGGCGTGGTGGAGAACGACTACGATGCCAAGGGCAATCTGGTCGCGACCATTGCCTACGCGGCGCTCAATACCCTCGACGTGACCACACCGCCTACCATCGCGGACATGCAGGCCCTGACCCACGGCGGCACCTTCGAAGGGCAGGCCAGCGCCGGGATTGCCGACGCGGCCACCGATCGCCGCACGGACTACATATACGATGCGAATGACCGGGTGCAATACGTCGTCGACCCCATGGGCTACGTGACCCAGAACTGGTACAACGACGCAGGCCAGGTGCTGAAGACGACCACCTACGGTTTCGCCGCAATGGGCCTGGACCGCAGCAAGGCGCTGACCGAACAGGATGTCGCGGCCAGACTCAACGATTCAGACCAGCAGGTCGACACGACCACGCAGTACAAGTACGACCGTGCCGGGCTGCTGATCCAGCATATCGACAACGCAGGCAATGTCACGCGCTATGGCTACGACGCCCAGGGGCGCCGGAACGTCGTAATTGACGGAGTCGTCTCCATCAAGGGGGCCGACGAGATGGGCAGCATGACGCTGACAAGCTACGATGCCGCCGGCAACGTGATTTGCACGCGCACCTTTGCCCAGCCCATTGACGTCACGAAGTGGGATGCAGACCAGACGGTCAGGCCCGCACTAGACCCCAACGACAAGGTCCTGTATTCCTTCTACGATGTCGACAACCGTCTGCAGTACACGGTCGATGGCTCAGGTGCGGTCACGCAGAATACCTATGACACTGCGGGCAATCTCATTACGGTGATCGAGTACGCGCAGCAAATGTCCCTCTCCGGCGGCCAACCGCCAGCGGTTGCAGATCTAGCGAACTATTTCAATTTGGTCGGCGTCGCACCGGCCGGCCGCGAAATCCAGCAATACACCTACGACGCCAATGGCTGGCGCCTGTTCCGCGTCGATACCGTCGACGGCCCCAACGGGACGGACCTCGGCAACGTTACCGGCTATAGCTATGACGGCGATGGGCGAGTCACGCAGACCGTTCAGTATGCCGAACAATACCAATATCTTCCGACTCACGGCGGTGGCCTCTGGTCGAACGGCGGGTATGGTGGCGATATTGGCGGCTACGGCGGTGGCATAGGTGGCTACGGCGGTGACATTGGCGGGTACGGCGGTGGCATCGGCGGGTACGGCGGAGATATCGGTGGCTACGGCGGCGGCATTGGCGGTTATGGCGGGGGTATCGGTGGCTACGGTGGTTCGATCACTGGGTCGACTTCCATGCCAAGCGACGTAGACAGCGAACTCGACATGACCGCCTATGCCCAGTCCGGTTCCGATGACCATATCACGACCACGCGTTACGACGCGTTCGGTGACGTGAACTATCAGCTCGATGCCGCTGGTGATGCAACCGGCCGCAAGTACGATGCGAATGGCAACCTCATCGAAATCACGCGATACGGCCAGCTGTACGCCACGGGCACGCCAAGCATGTTCGCCGCGGCGGCGGCGGGTGGCGGAGGTTCCACGGGGCTGGATGAGCACGCCTACTACCAATACACGCGTTTTAATCAGGTCCAGACGGTTGCGGACGACGCGGAGGCCGAGGCCGGAACGCAGACGACGAACCAATATGACCGCGACGGCAATCTGATCCAAAGCACGGATGCGCTGGGTAACACCACCCAGTACCGCTACAACGCCCGGGGCCAGATGATCGAGCAGATCAACCCCGACGGCGGCATGACCCTCACGCGCTACGATGACGCCGGCCGCGTGTTGGTGACTGCGACCGTCAATAGCCCAATATTCGCCGGCCTGCCTGGCAATGTGGTTCTGACGCCGACTGGCGTGGACTACATCGACACCCAAAATGGGTCGCTGGTTTCGCTAACCGGCTCGTCGAACTTCGCCGCCATCGTCGCGGCTAGCCCGGATTTTGCTGCCGCTTGGGGGGCGCGCTATGGCTACAACGTCAACGGCACGGTGCCGACGAAACTGACGGCAGACTGGAACGCCACCTGGCTGATCAACGTCCCGACTGCGCTGGCTACCGGCCCGACCGCTCTGACGCTGCTCTCGTCGAACTACTACGACGCTGCCGGCCGCCTGCTCAAGGCCATCGACAATAACGGGCACGCCGAATACTACTTCTACGACGCCCTTGGCCAGAAGGTCGCCTATGTCAACAAGCTGGGTGGCACGACAGCCTACCAGTACGACGCCGCCGGCCGCCTGACGGATGAGATATACAACACCGTCGTGCCGGGCGATGCCCAGGTCAATACCTATGCCAAGCAGGACAATCTCGTCATCGCATCGCAAGTAGGCACGGCCTCGGTCCGGACGCACTACCGATACGACGCCTTCGGCAATCTGACGGATCGCTATAAGGACTACCAAGGGCCGTCGGAGCAATGGACCCAGTTCTCCTACGACCGCCTTAACCGCCAAGAAGCCATGTGGCAGCCTGCGTTCAACGCCGGCTACGCTGTGACGAATGCGGGCGACAACCAGCGCATGCAGAAGGATTGGACCAGCTTCTGGGATAACGCCGGCGGCACCTTCAACCCCGGCGGCATCTACAACCTCGTCGGTGGTACCTACAACGAACGCTTCTCATTCGACGTCAACGGCCAGCACTATGGCACCCTGGTTCGCATTGACAGTACCACGGCCAATTTCGTCGGCAACGATGGATCGTCTGTACTCATTCATTCGACTGACCAGTTCGTGGACTTGGCCAGTCGGTCGCCGGATCTCGCCGCTGCCTTGCAGGCTGTCTATGGCTACACGATCGCCGCTACCAACGCACCGCCCGGCTACGCGGTGCCCGCCGCGCTGACCACGGACTGGAATGGCCTGTGGACGTGGGCCAACGATGCGAGCCGCAACGTGGGTGATGTGGAAACGCTGTGGGGCGGCACGATTACCTACCTGGGCCTCGACACGGTCTCGTACACCGATAGCAGCAACAACACCGTGTACATGAACCACGACAGTGCTGCAAGTATGCAGAATGCCGACTTGCTACAGAAGCTGACGGGCTACGCCCAGCAGAACAGCACACTGGCAAGCGCCTGGCAAAGCCAATACAGCTTTACCGTACCGTCTCAGCCCGGCTACCAGCAGACGAGCACAGCCGATACCACGGCAATGGATCAAGCCCTGACCAATTATTGGGACAATTACGTTGCCGGCACGCCCATCCCGTTTGGATACGGCACGATCACGATCAATATCGGCGTCAACGATGCCGGCACATATACCGACCCGACCGGCCAAACCTTTGCCGTACGCCGTAACATGTCGGTGTACCAACTGGCCGCGCTGAGCCCCTATATCGCCCAGTATCTGCAGGCAAACTACAACGTAATTTCGCCGAACGCGTTCAGCGATCACGACAACATCGCCATAGCGCGCGGCGACTACGACAGCCTAGTGAAGAGCTGGGGTGCGCTGTGGAGCAACACGCCTCCCTACGCGCAACTCAGCTATGCCGGCGTAACGTTCCAGCAGACCGGTACCGACACGGCCACCGTCAATGGCATCGCCATCGAACGCAATATGACGCCGGTGGACCTCGCTCTGGCGGTTCCCGCCCTGGCAAGCTACTGGGACAAGACCTTTGGATTCCGCGTCTTCTCCGACGCCGGTATCGACGTCGCCGGACTGACGCGATATGGCGCGACGGATAGCCAAGGGGATGGGATTGTCAGCGACAACGGTATCCAGATCACCGGCAATCCGGGCGGCGAAACGATCAACTACGTTTATACCGTACCGATCCCGGGCTATTCCTCGGCGCAGGGTCCCCTCATGGACGCGCTCAATGGCTGGAGCAATTTCTGGAATCAGGTCAAGCCGGGCCAGGAATTTGCGTTCATCGGCGGCGTCGCCATCTGCAATGCGGACAGCTCGGTAACCTTCATCACACGCAACGGCGACAAGCAAGGCAATATCTACACCTTCAGGCATGGCACGACGCTCGAGGCGGCCTGTCTCGCATCGCCTGAGATTGCCAAGCATTATCAACAGGCTTTCGGCGTCTACTTTGCCACGCCGACAAACAGCATTGGTGGTCAGGCTGCGGCGGCGGCGCAAACGAACCCGTACACCGTCACGCCGACGACGCAGACCCACTACGACGTGTTCGGGAATGCCGTGTCCTATGTCGACGTCGGGGGTAATTACAGCTACAAGAGCTACGATGCCGATGGTCGGGTCATCTACTCGGTCGACGCTGACGGCAATGTGCAGAAGCATGTTTACGATGCCTTCGGCAATCAGACACAGCTGATCAGCTACGCCAACCGCATCGTGCTAGCGAACAACGCGGCCGGCTACAGTACAGACGAGATCAGCGTGGCGGTCGAAAACGCCGGTCGTGATGGCGTACAGAACCAGGATCGTACGATCACGACGACCTACGATCAGGAAAACCATGTCCTGAATACGAAGGAAGACGAGGTCCACGATTACGAACCAGCCCTAGTGAATGGTACCGTGCCCGCAGCGACAACCGTCGGTCCTACTACTACTCATAATGGCGCATTCGGCGTTGTCGTCGACGGGCGAGGTGACAGCGCCCAGACCACCAACATCTACAATGGTGCCGGCCAGTTGATCGAAACGCAGGTCAACGTTAGCGGCGGCGGTGCCATCACAGCCGACACCTATTTCTACTATGACAGCATGGGGCGCAAGATCGGCACGATCGACCCCATGGGCTACCTCACGACCTGGAACTACGACCATCAGGGTAACGTCACGCGCGAAATGCAGTTCGCTTGCCGCTTGCCTGCTGGCTTCCAGATCGACACCAGCCCAGCAGGCTTCGGTGCAGCCCTTAGCGCTGTTGTTGGCGCAACCACGGCGCTGATCGGCCAGAACGACAACGGGGGCATGCTGACGGCCACGGAAGCCGCCATCGTCGCCAACCCGGCCAAGATCGTCGACTACAGCTACGACGCAATGGGGAACCAGACGTCCAGTTCCAACGTGGTCCTTGCGAGCAACGACGGCACAGGTAGCGTGGACCAGAAACTGCTGTATGCCGAAGGCTTGTTCGACGCCGCCAGCCTGGCAGCGCAGAACCACGCGGCCGACCCGGCGCAGCACCTGCCCGCCACGTCCGCGGTCGACGGCATTACCGGCACCGTCGTCCAGGCGACGACGATCACCGCCTACGATGCGGCCGGCAACAAAATCGGCGTGACGGACGATCACGGCAACAAGAGCTACTTCACCTACGACGTGCTCGGCCAGTTGCGCTACTCCGCGATTGCAACGGGTGGCAACGGCGGCGACAGCGATCTCTACACCCTGACCGCCGTCCAGTACAACGACCTCGGCCAGGCCACCACCACCACGACTTACGGCGCGGCGGTCAACGAGACGACGGCAAAGGCCGACATCGGCTTCGGCAGCCAGGTATTGCCCGCCATGGCACCTACCGTGGGCAGCGTCGACAAGGTCGAGACCGATACCTACGACTCGGCTGGCCACCTCATCCGGAAGACGGACACGGCAGGGAACGGTGCCGCGATCGCAGGCGTATCGGGCAGCGGCACGTCCGAAGAAGACATGGTCTACGACGTCTATGGCCGGGTCATCGAGGATTGGCGCAGCAACGTTACCCTTACCGGTGGCGACAGCAACAATGCGAATGCCACCACCACCCCAACGAACCAGACGACCTACTATACCTACGACAATATCGGCCAGCAGACTGATACCCAGGTACTGCAAGCCCAGGCTTATCCGAACAGTGCGACCAATGGGGTCGCGGCGCCTGCGCCCAAGCTGAACGATACCCATGTGGACTACAACGCCTTTGGCGAAGTCACCGACCGAAGCCTCAACGGTATCCAGACTGCCAGCTACCGGTACGACAACGAAGGCCGTGTCTGGGAAAGTATAGAAAATGGTGTAGCGACTGCTCACTATTACAATGCTGCAGGCTGGCAAACCGCCCAGGCGGTCAGTACCGATAGCAGGGTCGCTGACCGCCCTAGCACGGACGAAGATACGGTCTACGGCTACCTGTTCGGCTCCGACCGGTTCGGCGACGCTCTCCGGCAAAATTTGCTACAGTCGGACCCGAACATTCGCGTCAGCTACACGGACTACAACCTCGATGGGCAGGTCACGGGACAGGCGGCACCTGCATTCACGGACACCCTGCCTGGTGTCGGTCAGCAGTTTGGCGGAGATGGCTCACTGGTTACCGACGTGACCGATGCGGGTGGCATCATCGGTAAACTTAATTTGCTCGGCTACACGGGCGTCGAAACCTATACCAACACGCTGTCGGGCACTGGCGATATTCCTCAGGTTCAATCTGCTAGTGGATATGCAACCACGGCAATCTGGGGCAACGACCTTGTCGGCGCCGTTACGGCGGCCAACCCGAGCGTAAGCGCAGATACGCCGGTAACGGTTACCTGGTTGATGAGCGACGGTAGCACCATAACCGCAACGGCCAAGCTGGGGGACTGCAAGGCAGCAGGCAAGACGAACAACGTGACACCGTTCACGAGCACCATGAGCGTCAGCCGCGTTACGGTCATGTTGTCGACATCGCTCACCGACCCAACGCTTGCGGGCAAGATCATCGACGTCGCGGACAGCAGTACCGCAGCGCCATCGGGCAACTTGAGCGCTGCCATGGACACTTCAGCCAACTTGGCTGGCACCGATACACCAGAATGGTCCACGCCATTGAGCGCCAGTTGGGACAGCTCGATCGGACAAGCGCTGGCGCTGGATCCGTCCACGAAGGTCCAGGTGACCTGGACCATAGTCGGCATTAGTGGCGATCAACAAGTCGTGACATTGGATGGACCGGTTGCGCTGACTGACGGCAAAGCGTTGGCCACAGGGCTGACCTCCAAGCAGGTCGACCATCTAACTAGTTGCACCGTTTCGGTAGTCGGCGGGCCGGACGACGGCCTCACGCTTATGACCTACCCGAACAACAGCGGTACCAGCGCGAGCGGCGCGCTAGCCGGGGCTCCCGTCTTGCGCTATCCGAGCGAGATTGCGGGGCAAGGGGAAGTCTGGCTACGCGTGCGCGCATTCGACAGCAACGATACTTGGACCATTATCCCGCCGTCCGGTTACGACAATACGGGCAATGCAATCAACAAGGGCATTACAACCGTCTTGCTTGACCGCCTTGGCATCCCGGAGGCGCAACGCTTCGAGGCCCAGATGGTGACGATGATGCCCGGCCAGGCCCTGGGCCAGGAGGACATCAACGCTGATCATTCGCGCATCAGCGCCATTACGACCTTCTCTATCTTCAACGGCGGTGATGGCTTCTACTCTATCCTGTACCCGGTCAACGGAAACGCCTTTGGCAATGGTAGCGGGCTTAGCAATATTGTCACGCAAGTCAGCGGCAAGAGCTACGACCGTTGGGGCGACGTCATAACCAGCACCGACGCGCTCGGCAACACGACGTCCTACACCTACAATGAACTGGGCGAGCAGACCAGTACCACCAGCGCCGCCGTCTGGTCGGTCGACGAGCACGGCAAAGCCACGCTTGGCTCGACCACGCAACGCAGCTTCTACGACATGGACGGCAACCTGGTCGAAAGCGTGGATGGCGACGGTCATGTGAAAGGTACGATCTACAACAGTTTCAATCAGCGCGTAGCCGACTTCCACTTGGGCTCCGACTCAACAACCGGCATCACCTATGACACTGAGTACCAATACAACGGACTCGGCCAGCTCGGCGGCAAGATCGACAACCTCGTCACGCCGCTTACGGGCAACGCTGCGAGTGATATCCAGAACTACGTAGGCGCCATCAATTACAACTACAACGCCTTGGGCGAACTGACCCAGACGCTGCAGACGGACAACATTGATACGGTCCAGCAAGATGGTAGCTACGTGGAGACCGAGAACACCATCGTAACGGACTACCAATATGACCAAGTCGGCCAGCGCATCCTGACGCGCAAGTTCTTCCAGGTCAATCCTGGACAAGACGTTTCGGGCGGCAACGAACTCGATCAGCACACCTATTACGATACGCTGGGCAACGTCGTCGCCGCGCAAAACACGCAGCTCACTGCCGGCGCTGAGTCAAATGGTGTGCTCACGGAAACGGAGTACGATGCCGAGGGCCACAAGACAGCGCAATACACGCCGACCGCCGTGATTGCTGGCCAGTACGTCAAGGCCAACCTCCAGACCTGGAACTACGACCTCGGCACGGGCGAATTGCTCAGCCATACCGATCTTGGTGGCAACGCCAGCACCTATACGTATGACAATACGGGCGAACTGAACAGGGTCGTGCACACCGTCGTGCAGCAGGTCGAACCGACAGCAACGCAACCGACGCCCTCGAACCCACAAGTCGTCGCTACTGTCATCCAGGACTACTTCTACGATGACGCTGGTCACCTCACTGCAGAGATCAGCCAGACGGGCCAACCCAGCGATGCGAACTACGCCGTCGACAGCCAGGCCTATCGCTACGACGCCGACGGCCGTGAAATCTGGAGCACCTACTACGACCATAGCAAACTCATCAGCGACGGCACCGGCCAGTACCCCTTCATCGATCCCAACGGCGTCTTCTCCTGGAAGAAGGGCTCTTCCTATCTGGTCCCGAGCTGGAGCCAATCGACCAGCTATGACGCGATGGGCCGGGTCACCAACGTCGCCGACGACGCCACCAGCATGGCGTACTATTACGACGCCAACAGCAATCGCCGCGCTGTGCTCGGCGCCACCTTGCAGTTCAATGGCTGGAATGCTTACCAATACTGGTACGCTTACGATGCACTCAACCGCCAGACCATCAGCGAAGGCGTACTGACCAAAGACTCAATCGGCGAGCAGGCGACGTCGGCCTACACAGTCCAGCAAAATGTCCAGAGCGGTGTCCTGTTGAGAGATGCAATTCCGGGCAATGAGGTTACGGATGATGCGGTTACGGGCGACGAGGACGTGCAGCAGACCACCCTGGGCGCCGACAGCGGCGAAACCGTACAGAGTGGGCAAATTGGCTTTGCCGACGCCCAGCGCGCCTGGACCAACGGCGACGACGGCGGCCTCGCCAGCGGCGGCAGCAGGATTATCTACGAAGGCAGTAGCAACCTGGCCAGTACGATCGTCGAATCCAACACCGCCCACGATGGCCTAGGTGGACCGGGCTGGACGGGCGCGGCAACCAATATCGGGGAGGGCTACGTCTACGACTCGCTGGGCCAGCTCGTCAGCTACGACTATAGCGGCCTCAACAGCCCAACGGGTCTCACCGTCACCCGCACCTACGACTATGCCGGCCGCATCGTCGCGGACAACAACCATGGCGATGTCGCATTGATGACCAGCACCTTCGACGCGGATAGCCACGAGCTGACGCGCCAAGGCTATGACGCCACCTACATGAATGGCGTAACCGAGTCGACCACCTACCATTACAACCTGCTGCAGGGTGACAACCTCGATCAGTACACCGATACAAAAACGGAAGACTTCCCGGCGCCCAACTCAGACAGTCGGCCCCAGGTCACCACGCTGACCTATGCCGGCTATGACAACTACGTGCTGACCTCGCAGCAGACCGTGAAATCCACGGGCGGCTCGATCGACGGCGCAGGCCTCTTGCACCCGTTCGCGGACAGCCCCTTGGTTAATAGCAGCACCTACACCGTGAACAACCTGGGCAACGTGATCGGCGAACAGACGCAGGCCGCCGCGCCCGACGCCAACCACCCACCGGCCAACATCAGCTTCACGGTGGACCAGCAGGGCCGCACGGTGTTGAGCAGCTACGCAAAGGCCGACGGCAGCACGCCCACGACGGCACCCGAGCAATATCTGTACATCGGCCAGAATACGGTCGGATCAAGCGGCTCGCTTAACGAGTTCCCCGACTTCGACTACCAGCACCAACCGCTCAATGAAGGTTCGATACCCACTAGTGGCAGCAGCAGCTACGTGGTCAACTCCGGCGACACCCTGGGTAGCATCGCCGCGTCTGTCTACGGCGATGCCAAGCTCTGGTACCTGATCGCCGACGCCAACGGCCTGGTGGGTGGCACGGCCACCCTCACGGCCGGCCAGACGCTGATCATCCCCAGCGCCGCTACGGCGGCCAATAACAGCGGTACGTTCAAGCCCTACGACGCCAACAACATCATCGCGCATTCCAGCCCGCTGCCTCCGATGCCGCAGCCCACGGACGGCCAATCCGATTGCGGCACCTTCGAGCAGGTGCTGGTGATGGCCGTCGCCTTGGTCGTGGCGGTCGAAACGGGCGTCTATGTCAGTGGCCTCATGGGCGGTGCCGGCACACTCGCCGGCGCTGTCGTGGGTGGCGCGGCGGGCGCAGCCGCGGGGGACGCGGCGGGCCAGGCAGCAGCCAACGCCTTCCACCTGACCAACAAGTTCGATCTGGAGGAAGTGTTCAACGCCGGCGCGAAGGGTGCCATCGGCGGTGCCGTGGGCTACGGCGTGGGCGTCGCGTTTGGCGGCGCCGCCGCCGGCCCGGGCGAAGCCCTCCTGCGCGGCGCCCTTACGGCCGCCGGCAGCGCCGGGATCGATTCGGTGTTGGGTCTGGGCCACTTCAGCTGGGCGGATGTGGCCGCAGCCAGCCTGGCCTCGGGTGCGGAATACGAAGCCGGCGCCACCGGCACGGATCCCGTCAGCAACCTCAAACGCGGCTTGATCAGCGGCGCGGCGGAACTGGTCACGCACGCTGATGGCCACATCAACGGCTTGGCCTTGGCGGCGAACGTGTTTGGCGAGGTACTGGGGAATGATCTTGCCTATCAGGTGAACAGCGTACCGCTGAGCAACGGCAACGTGCTGAATGCGAGCACGGGGCAGGTATATCAGAACGCATCAACGCGATCGGGCAACAACTCGATTGACTCGTTCTTCAATGATGGTGGTTCGGTCGGCAGCGTAGCTAACAGCGGCAACAACTTTGCGGCAGAGCAGCAGGCTAACAACATCGCAGCGGCGACGGCGAGCGCTGCCAATGCGAATCTCTCCCTGCAGTCGGGTGGTGACTACGTTGATACCGATATGTTCGGACGACAGGCTGCGGGGTTGCGGTACGCGCAGTTCATTGACGGCGTGCCGAGCACGACGGATGTCGGATCGATCACAGCCACGGCACCGGATTTAAGCAAAGCCTTCAGCGCCTCGGAGCGGTCCGCGCTGCAGTCGATGAATGGTAGCGGCAACGTGTTGTACTACACGGCCGATGGCAACGAAGGCAGCGACGTGGTGGCTGAAATCAACGGTCAGCAGTATCGGCCGGGATTCGGGACCAACGGGACTGAGGTCTACCCATTGCCGCCGCAACCGCAGCCGACATTCACTCAGTTGACGGACCCAGCACCGGGCGCCGCGCCGCAACTGTCTGCGTTCGACAAATATGTGGTGGGGCCGGCGGAAGCCAATCTGACCATTGCGACGGGTATGCTCAGCGGCCTCATGTCGGGTCCGGCAACTGCGGTGGCGAAGTGGACTGGGCAAATTCCAGCTGGCATGAGCGACGACGCATTCATGTCGGGCATGGCTAACAACGCCACTTATCATCCGCGAACCGCTGCGGGACAAAATAGTCTGTCCATCTTCTCGGACATCGTGGGTGGCCTGCCGTTGGACTACCTGAACGCGCTTGGCCCGGAGATGAACACGATCAATGTGCTGACCGGGCCGGCACTGGCGCAGGCGGGTACGCTGCGTTTGGTGGCGGGGAGTACGGATGTGGCATTGCCGCAGTCGTCTTGGGCTGGGCAGTGGGTGAATGCCACACGAACGTCGGTGGTGGAGGGTGATGGGGCGGCTATCGTGACGGTACCGACGCTGACGTTGAAGAGCGGGTTTGCAACGGATAGCGGAAGCACGTTCCTATCACAACCCTATGAACTACCATGGGCTCCCCCTGCCTCCAACGTGACTCTAAATACGGCTTCTGGCGAGATTAACTTTGGTTTACCCAACGGTCTCGGCGGGTTAGTCAATCGTGCAGAAAGCGGAGTGACATGGAGCAGCACAGGTGTTGGTATCCAGGCGCAAGGGCTTCCATTTGAGAGCTGGATTACGTCGCAACTACCGAGCGATGCGATCAACCTGAACCAGTTCAAGACAAACTTCAAGGCGTTTGACAACTTCATCCCAAGTACGGGTGAAGGTATCAGTGTCAAGACGCTTGATACAGGGGCGCCCAGCTACCAGAACCCATCGCAGGTCACGAATACACTGAACAGCTATGTCGATCAGATGGCCAACTTCAAGGGTGATAATGCTCAAAGCTTTGTGTTGACTCCAGACATGATAGCGTCCAAAACAATGCAGCTTGGTGTTCCTGCGACTACTAACCCGGTGCAGTGGATGGCCATCAAGGCTTCCATCAATTACGCACAACAAAACGGCATTAATGTCGTTGTCACTCAATTGAGGTAAGGCCGTGAACGACATCGCCCAAAAGCAAGGCAAGAATATTAACGTGCTGCGTAATGATGAATTCACAGCGATATTCACCATGACCGGTTTGAGGTTGTTATGCAATGACCCCAATATTCCCTGCCGACTAGCGTTGCCGAGCGACAGCGTGACAGTACTTGGCAATATCGCTTCGGCCGCGCTGGCACAAAGCACGATCATCATGGATCCAATGGGCTTCAAACGATTGTTAGAGTCCGGAATTATCCAAGATCGTGCCAAAGCGTGGGAAGCAGACATGTGCATGCAGTTTGGATACAAGACCAAGCGGGCGTTATATCAAAATATGCTGAGTGTTAGTGTCAGAGACGCTGGTGGCGTGTTGACGTTCAGGCCGAGCCGGCATGACAAGCTTGAACACTGGAAAGGTGTAGACGAGTCATTAAACGTGGTCATACCCACAGACAGCAGTCCCGACGACATCGGTAATGCCCTTAACGAAGCTTTTAGGCGGTGTCAGTAAGCCCGCGCTTCCGACAAAGCCGACGCCGCCCGCGTCGGCGTTTTACTTCCCTGCCCACCCTCTAGCCGGCACCGCATTACGCAACCGCATGATCGTCTGCCGGCTGATCGCAAAGGCAAACAACGTGACCGGCTGTTGAGTTCTGATCGCTAGTGCCGTCGCACTTAGCCTGCAATGTCGCCCGCCTGTAAGATAGCGCCCCATGGCACATATCGGATTCGCATGGGAAATCGGTGGCGGACTCGGGCATCTGGCAAACATGCTGCCCGTTGCCGAAGCATTGCGCGGGCGTGGGCATGCGCTGGACTTCGCCCTGCATGACACGACTTACGCTGCGACGATGTTAGGTAGTCGTGGCTTCAGCTATAGCAAGGCGCGGGCGGTACAGTCGTCGCTGAACTTCGCGCCGGCCAGCTATGCGGAGATGTTGTTGAGCTGCGGCTACGCTAGCGTTGCTGTGCTGCGGCCCCTGGTCGCGTATTGGCGAGAGTGGCTCATGGGCGCCACGCAGGGTCTTCTGATTGCCGATCATGCGCCCACCGCCTTGCTCGCCGCACGTGGGCTCCCCATCGCTAGGGCAATGTTGGGGGCAGGCTTCTTCTCGCCGCCACGTACCACGCCGCTGCCGCGCTTCCGCGATTGGGAGCCAGTGGACGAACGGCGCATCGCCGACAGCGAGCGGCGGGTGCTCGATACTATTAATACTGTCTTAGCAGAGCATGGAACCGCGCCGCTCACACGCCTTGCCGACTTGTTCGACCTCGATTGCGACTTGCTATGTACCTGGCCCGAGCTGGATCACTACCCGGCGCGCAAACCGGGCACCGATTATCTCGGCCCCATTCTGATGCGTGACTCCGGGGCAACACCGGCATGGCCACAAGCGAATGGCCCGCGCATTTTCGCCTACCTGAAAGGCAACTACGCCGGATTAATGCCAGTTGTCGAGGCACTACGCGCTTCTGGTATTGCGGCATCGATTTACCTTCAAAACGGCAGTGACGAGCAATATCGCCTACTCACCGGCCCTAAGCTGCATTGCCAGCGCGAGCCGATTGCACTGAACGATGCATTGGCCCAAGCCGACCTGGTCATCTGCCATGCCGGACACAGCACCGTCGCAGCCACTTTGCTCGCAGGTAAACCGTTGCTGCTCCTTCCCATGCACGCTGAACAGTACATTGTTTCGCAGCGCGTGGCCGCACTCGGCGCAGGGCTTTGCCACGTACCAGGCTTCCAGCCGCTGGATTTGCCCTCAGCGCTACGCCAATTGGTCAATAAACCGGACTTTCGCGAATGCGCCAGCCGGTTTGCAGCACGCCATACGGCCTTCGACCCGTCACAGCAGTCAGAACTGCTGGCGGATCGCCTCGAAGCAGTATTGGCACCATCTTGCGGCAAATAGGAAGGGCGCAGCAGTAGGCTAGCCAACCCACTCAGCCAACGGCGACTGTTTGGTAAACCAGGCGAAGGTTGGTTCATGAACACTAACGGAACACCGGAGGATACATATGGCCAGTTACCGATGGGATGCTATACAGCGGCCGATCTTCGCCGATCGCTTCTCCGGGCACCCGTGGATCCAAGGCACGAACGAGTGGGCTCATGGCATCCGGCAGTTCCCGTTCAGCAATGAGTCCGACGCACGGGAGTGGATTCGCAACATGCACCGAGTGCGGGGCACCGTCCATAACCAGTCTGATGCCTGTCCGCGCGTGTTCATCTCACATCGCCAGGCCGACGAGGCATATGCCCTCCGTGTTGCGAAACTAGCCTTCGACAGCGCCTTCGATTACTGGCTTGACGTAATCGATCTTGACCCATTAAGAAATCCGCAGGTCATTGCACTTGAGCGCCGGCTGGGGCGACCTTTGCTCGACTTTGAAAAGGGAATCCTCACTGCAGCCATCATCGAGATGGCTTTACTCAACTGCACTCACGTACTGGCTGTGATGACCGCTAATACGGCAGGATCGAAATGGGTGCCGTATGAATACGGTCGGGTCAAGAAGCCACCCCCCCTTTCCTGCGAGGCATCGTGCTGGTGGGACACCACAAGCCTCACGCTAAGTGACATTCCTGAATACATGTACCTGGGAGAGATTCACAGCAACGAGGCGCAGATTAAGTCCTGGTTCGTGCGTGAGCGGAACAGGTATCACGACTGCGCAGCGATTCGCCTGGATGCCGATGACCCCGGCCATACTACTAGTCTTCCCTAGGTTGCATAGCTTGTTGGTTCTCGGTGGGTGACCGGCGTGAAGCTAGAGTTCACGGATCATCAACAAGCAATGCATTTCACCGCCGCGGTTGCCATATGCCAAAAGCTGCCGGTCGCAACAGCGGCACTGGGTTGGATTTGCCCACTCCACGTCATCACATTGGTAGCTAGCCAGAATAGATGGACCTACGCTTGCCCCAGCAACTCGCGGATCCGACCGTCGAGTTCCGCGACGTCCTCGCCTCGGCGTCGGCGAGCATCCGCAATCAGGGTGAGGTTGCGGGCGGTAGTTTCGGCCTCCCAGGTCTCGCGTTGGTATGCCAGAGCGCTCGCGAGGGCGGCATCTGCAGCCGTGTTATCACGCGCCAGGACAGCAACCTCTAGCAGAGTAGCATGGTCCCAGTAATCTGCATTGCCGTGGGCAACACGACGCGCGGCGGCATATCGCACCAGCGGCAGTAACTCGACCTGGCGCACATCAATCGAGTCTCGGAGCTCCATCAGCGTGACTGCATTGATGCCTGGATAGGCGTCACGCCAATCGGCCTCAAAGCCTTGCACATATGCGGCGATCGCCTTATCTAGTAGACCTCGTGCCAAGGCAACGTTACCCCCCTTCTGCGCCACATCCCAACGGTCCTTGTAGACGCGACCAAGAATACCGCAGGTTTCGCTGCTCACTCCCCGCTGAGAGATCAGCTCAAGCAGCACGCGCTCTGCCTCGTCACCTCGGCCCGCTCGATTGAGTGCTAGGGCAAGCTGTTCGCGCACCATGGTTGTGGTTGCCAACGGCGCAGCCATTCTTGCCACCAGATCGATCATCTGTTGCCAAGCTTTGATTGCACGGTAAGACAAGAACAAATCGATTACTACTGCTGCTTCAACCTTCCCGATATCCTCCAGTTCAGCATATATCGCCTGTACTGCCTCCAAGCCCTTCTTGCGCGCCACAGATAGACGCGCCTTTACGTCTTCCGCGTAGCGCACGCGATCACGGAAAACGTCGGTCTTTAGGTGTTGGATGTCAGGGAAGCCTTCCAACATCTGGTAGACCGGACTGTCGGCACACTGCGCAGCGGCGGCACGCAGCCGTGCCGTAAGCGTTGCGCCGTCGGTTGCGGCGGCCGCTGGTGTGCCATCGGCCGCCAGGGTGTACGGCAGAGCACGCAACAGATTTACGTCGAAGGGCAGTTGCCCCCAGCCTTGAGCGAACAGTAGCTGCGTTGCCGCAGGACGGGCTGCATGGCGCAGTCCCAGCTCGTAGAAGACATTGGCATTAGCTGTGGTGAGGTCAGCTACCGCGTACTCGCAGAGCACTAGCCGCTCGAACATAGCCTTGTGGATAACCCCTCCGCTCATTTCTTCGTCAGCGCGAAGCGGCCCAAGGCCGGCGGTCGTCACCGCCGGCTGGATCAAGTCTCGATAGATGGCGTCAAAATCCACGATACGGCCATCGCCGGCGGGCTTACGTCCAAAAGGCATTAGAACAAAGCATAAGGGGAGCATTGGTTGCCTATCTCAAAGAAAATGATTGCGCTCACGTTCAACAACACAGCGAGCGGCGAAGCTACCCGAGACTACCCGCACGTTCACGGCGCCTTCCTGCCCTCAAGCATGGGCTCGTACTCAAAAGTACTCTGATAATTGCCTCACTCTCGGACGGAGTACCTACTCTCGGCAAACTCGTCAGCCAGTCGATCAAGGAAATCAGGTTGCGAGACTGCTACCGCATCGAAACTCTGCAGGCTCGCGAGGAATCCCTCCAGCACGACGCTCTCATTCGTTCGTATCGGGATGAGTCGTCGCTGGATTGAGTTCGGACTTTCCAAAGTCTGACGGAAGAAATGTGCGCCGTGTTCTTGCTGATAAAGACGATCATTGTCGGAAAGCAGCATCAGCATATTCTGAGACTGATCGATAGCCTTCAGAAGCTGGGAGTTCAGCCGCTCTCCTTGGATCAACTCAGAATCACTGAATACGCTTAATCCGTGTCGTTTCAATTCTTGGATTACATGCGTAGCCAGAGGTTTGTCCACATGTGAGTAGCTTACAAATACATCATACTTATATTTCCGAGGGCGAATAAGCAAACGAGCTTGGTTGACATAGCTATCTCGTTCCCGAATGAGCGTGTCCGTTTTCGCTGCATCATAGACAATGAGCGACGCAATTGTCTGGAAGTAATATGAGATGTAGTCTGAGCTTTGCGATTGCTCATCTATTACTGGCAAACGCTCGCCAAAACTCCAATATGAGTAATAAGGGATACGTGTTCGATCCATCAGATCCCGTAACGATACTTCCTTATTCAGCCATCCCGTCGTAAAAGGTTCGAGGCGGTCGATGTTTTCACGTAACCAGTCCTGCGCCAGTTGGTACTCCGTTCGCTGATCAAACCTCGTCAACACTGGAATGGTCAGCAAGCGCTCCCGATCATAAGGGAAATCATTCCGATTATCGACGATGCGCCTGACCGCTTCAGTTACGCCATCGATATTCTGACTGTTTGGTGCAAACGTGAAGATCAGAACATCCGGCATCTGTACGGTGCATATTCCCCCTGTGTCGCTAAACCCGGTTCGGCTGTCGATCAATATGAAGTCGAACTCTGCGCTCCATGCATCACGCAGCCATTCGAGCCTTGAACCCAACTGCCGTTCGCTGTAAAGCCGCTCCCAGTCGAGCGCCTGGATTCGCTGGAAATATGATGGATCGCCTACACCGGAGGAGAGTAAGCGCAGAGATCCTTCGCAGTCCGGTAGAACGATATCCTGGCCGAACTCCGCAATGAAGCCGGTATCTGGATCCTCGTTCGACACCGTCAGACGTTCAACTAGAGAAACCAGACCTGTCGATTCCGGTGTACCTGGGCTTAGCCAGGGCCGGAAGTATGCATCTAGTCCAGGGGCTTCCAGATCCCAGTCGACGCATAACACGCGGGCTCCCCAGCGTGCAAGGGTCGCTGCTACGTTGGCAAGGAGAAAACTCCGGCCCACGCCACCTTTGTATGAGTAGAACGTTACGATTTTGCCCACGGTCACATCCTAGGTAGCGCGATGCTTGCTAGCGACGCAGTCGCGGCGGTGCTGGGCTGCTTAACCATCCAAGTGGGATCATGCTCCGGGAAATTGCGATCCACGAGATGCACAGCCAAATCTTGAGCAATCTTGTCCATCTCCTCCTGAAAGTCGAGGAAATCAAGTGATTGATCAAAAGCCAGCCCGGTTCGACCCCAAGGGCTAAGGTCTCGGCACTGTACATTTTGGGCTGCTGGAGGGAAGTGTGTGCCGTCGGCGAACTTCACAGGGTAAACCAGAGGTGTCTTACATGCTGGCAGCGCGGCTTTACGTAACTCAAAGCTTTCCCACTCCGCCATGCACCATGGCGAGCGGAAGAATTTTGGCGACCAAACCGGTACCAGTATCTTGCTATTCTTCAGGGCATCCTCCAGAACCACAGACCAGACTGTGCCAACGGGAATGCCTTGGTCTAAGAATATAACGGGATCCTCCGGCAAGTGCACGCTCAGTCGCTCCTCTAATTGAGGAGCAAAGTAACGCCTTACCCACGGGCCAATCGGTGCGTCACGCGTATAACTAATGAAAATGTCATGTTGGTACGGCATTGGATGATATTCACCTTTCAACAATATCGTCGGCATATTCTGTTTGCTGAGCAAATCTCTGAAACCAATAGCAAACGGATCAGGCGTTACGCCCTGTTGAGTACAGCAAACCGAATCTCTGCCTGCCCATGGTCGCACTGCAAGCGGATGCCAAACCACCCAGCTTTGGCGATGCCCGGCATGACCATACGAAGGTAGCCAATATCAGGCCCGACATAGCTGAGGGCAGATAGCACTTCTTCGGAAGCCGGCAGCTCCCTGCCATGGTCATCGAGTTCGATCAACGTTAGGGATCCGTTGATGGTCGACATTGATCGATTGCTCAGCAGCAACAGTTCGAACGTTTGCCCCGCTTCCACGATCTGCGTTGGCATGGAGAATCGTAACTCTGCAGCAGCCTCGGCAACTTCGCCAAAAGCTTCTAGCGGCATGCCAATATCGACGCCGAACAGCCTGAAAAAAACGCGCTTGAATGGGTCTCCACGGAACACGGTAGAGTGCTCGTTGACGACAACCTGCCTTTGGGTGCCAGTCAGCAAGCCGCTCCAGAAGGGCACCGTGCCGTCACCAGCATCGGTCGTACGAGTGACGTGCATCTGGCTTAACGGATATTGGTCGCCGTCCTGTACAACGTTGACGCGTGTAACGGTTTCATGCCCGGTACCTGCGAAACAAAAATAACGCACGTGCTCTGGCTGCCGACTGGACTGCAATATCTTGTGCACAGCCTGGGTGCGGTTCAGCAGTGGTTGGCTTAATCCCAGCGCCTGCGCGTGGCGGTCATCGTAGATATCGACCGAATCTACCCCTACCTGACCTACGTTCCAACAACAGTCCTCACCGGGCGCCGGCAGAAGTTGGTAGCCGGAAGGGTAACGTTGATCCGACGTGATCCTTTTGAAGTCTTCCTTGCTGATACCCAGTGCGGAGTCCAGGCCAAGGACGCGCGCCAGCGCCAATGGGGCGCCACGATGAGGCGTGGCCAGCGCGAAGAATTCCTTGATCTTCGGAAACCAGGTGCGATCGGCGTAGCGGCCGCTCTCCAATAGCAACCGGCTAATTAGCCCCCCCATAGAGTGACCAACCAGGAAGATTTCCTGTGCGCCCGCTGCTTCGGCCTCTTGCATGCGGGCCGCCAGCAAATCGGCCGTCCCAAACAAATCCTGCCGCCAGTCATAGGGGAACAAGAATAGCTGCTTTTCCCCGCCAACCGCCTGAATGAATCCCAGTTCCTCGAACTGATCGATCAGATTGTCGTAGAAGCCGATGCACAGCACGTTCCGTATGATTTGTCCCGGCGTTACATCAGGCGCCAACAACTGATCGGTGCGCTTATATCCGAACTTCGTCTCCAATGGTGTGGGCGGCCATAACTTTTCCGACTTATCCGCGGTAAATAGCTCTGTCCCCATGATGCCCGGGATGAAAACCAATGCCTGCTGAGCCATCTTCCTTCCTCCTGTTTCGTTGGTATTCTTGTGCCGAGACTATGCTCGCTATGGGCACACCAGCGATTTCACATGCTCGATGATGGATCCAATCCAGATTCCTTGGTTGTGTTCTGTCATCCTCGCTCCACCGTTCAAAGCCGGCAACCCCATCTTGCCCGCCGCCAAATCCTTCTTGCCGCCAGCATGGTGCAACCCGATGCATTCCCATTTCTCGTTGAAGACAGGGCTGCCGGAACTGCCTTGCTCTGTCACAGCAGAATAGTGGAGCCGACGTCTCTCGGGTACTGGCGGCAACCCTGTGGGCGCGCATTCATGATCGAGCAACTTACCGCCATGCAGAGAGATTTGCATTACCTGTGCGTAAGGGTAGCCGATCACGTAAACGCGGGCGTCCTTCTGCAACGTCGTGATGGATAACCTCACCGGCTTGATTACAGTCGTATCGCCCTTGAGTCGGACGAGGGCGTAGTCCAGGCCAGAATTGTCCGACGGCGATTCGGCGAGCACGGTGTCGACTTCAAACTCTCGCGCCCCCCCTACAAGCGCCTCGAACTTGACCTGCACGACGTCCATCCTGCCGTCGCCACCTAGGCCGCCACGGTTGAATACATGGAAGTTCGTCAAGACGAGAATTTCGTCGCCCCATGCCGTACAGATGTCGCTCGCCCTAATGGCAAAGCCAGTTCCGAACCGGACGCCCAAGTACTCGTCAAAAGCGGCGACGGCTCCAGCTCGTTCCAATCCCATCCGATACCAGTCAACCGTTTCCGTCCCCTGCGGACCATACGCCTTCTGAAACGCATTCTCCATGCCGGCTATGGGTTGGCTCAGGGCGCGTATATGGCTGGCGCCTAGTGTCAGCGCCGACGTCTCAAACTTGGGCCATGCTTGCAGCAACTGCGATTCGTAGCCACGCAAGAGCGCCAATCCTTCGTGGTCATCGGCTACAGCCCACAGCTCGCGCAGCTGCCGCAAGGTGCTGGCGAAGCTGAAAGCCGAACTATCTGGGTGTCGGGCATAGGCGTTTAGATCCGCGACCGCATCATCCCAACGCTTCAGCGCCACGTGAGCCTCCGCTCGGGTCGCATACCAGTAGTGATTGCGCTGCCCTTCGTCCATTGCGTCCAGGGTCCGCAACACCTGCGACGCCAGCGCGTCGACAGCAGGCCAACCAAAGTCGAAGCCACATCGCCGCGCGGCATGGGCAAGCGCAACCAAATTGATGCCGTGCCAGTAATTTTCGGCATGACGGATGAATGGTTCGTGGTAGGCATCCCAAGCAGATTGGAGCAATACCTGCCTAGCCTCCTTTGACACGTGCGGAAAACGGACGAATTGTTGTTTGTAACACCTACCAACGAGGCCCAGAAACTCGTCTCGTTCTGAATCCGTGCAAGTAGCGTCAGCGAGCGCAAGCTTCGCGGTAGCAATGGCCGCAGTGTAATGCCCCTGCTCAAGCAGCCCCTGGACCAGCAATCTCATTGCGGTCCAGTGCCCGCGCGAGACAGCGCATATGCGCTCTGCGAGTTCGCATAGAAGGTCAAACGCCCGCGCGTCGCGCAATGAGAACAATAGCGCGTCAGCTTGAGCGATCATCTCTTCGTCAGATCGAATGTCGAGCATTCCGATCAATGCGCGCGCCCGATCCGAAACGCTCGCCCGGCTGCCCTCGTGTTCCTCATGCTGCACCATGTGACTGCCCTGAGATCGTTAGTTCTCATCCATCTTAGACGCTGACGGGAAGGTCAGCGGTGGCGTCAAGTCTTAGGCTGCCGCCGGGTGGCTCGTAACTATAGTCGCCAACATCTCCTCACGGCCTCCCCGACGCCACCCCGGTGGGAAATGTCCGGACGCCCCCGAAAGGATACCTACTTCAGCGGCGCGGCGATTCCATCTCTGCAGGCGTATTTGCCTGTGCTATAAAGATAGCACATGCAATTGGAGGAAATGAATGTGGAACAGTCGACCACTCAAGATTCATTCGGCACCTCTCCAACAATTCATCAAAGATCAAGAAGATTACTATCAGAAAGATTATTTGGCTTTGATGTATTTATATCTTTTGCGCTTGGCGAGCCACCGCGCGGGACGTTTACATATGCATCAGACCTGGCCCGTCGTTTGCAAGCAGCAGATCATACCGTCTTCTTGTGTGAAGATAGGTTAGAATGCGGCGAAAGCCTAAATCCATCCATAGAAAGCGCCATTAAGAATTCACGCTCCATCGTATTCATTGTTAATAAAGACACATTAGAAAACCCTGGCTGGTTAAAGACAGAATTGGCGTACTTCAGGCATCACCGTAAAGCGCGCCCAATTATACCAATCTGCCTTGACGACTCACTTAACTCTATTCCCACAAACATCGACCCCCCCATCTGGCATGATTTTCATCTGCGGAAATTCATCACAGAGTCACCCTCAACCAGCGAAACCGGCGATGCAATAGCAAGAAATGCCAGCGACACAACAGTAAATAGCATAACATCTGCAATTAGTAGATTTAGATCAAACCTGAGATGGCGAGCCTTAGTTTGTGCCGTCATGGTGATACTAGTCAGCATTACTGGTGCCGCACTAAGGGAAAGTCAGCGTGCCAACAGGTCGCGCTCAGACGCCTTGCATCAACGTGATTCGGCAACAATGCTCGCCGTCGCAGGTGATCTGAGAAACGGAGAATATGAAAATGCTATCGATCGGATTCACAAAAATTCAGAATTACCGTCCACCTTCGTACAAAATATAGCAGAATCTTCTTATAAAACTAGTGATCCAGTACCAGATTACGACGGAGTTAACGAACTGGGCATCTCAAATGCCGAAAAGTCTAGGTATTATGTGCTTGCTGGGCGGTATTCCGGTGTGAGAATGATTCCTGCCGGAGGAGCAACACAGCCGGAAGAATGCCCAGGTGATGGGAAAGGGAACGAAATCAAAATTTCCGCCGATGACAAGTTATTTGCCGTGCTGGGCTATCAATCCATAGCCATTGGAAATGATCAAGGTTGCTCTGATGACAGAAGCGAGATACATAATTGGAACTTCAAGGTAAACTCGTACGCTCAATCCAGTACAATAACAGCACTCTTGCCACTGAAGAACAGAAGACTGATGATTGGGCTATCAGATGGCAGGGTCGGTATATTTGAAAAAGGCAAAGATCCACAAACATTAGCCAGACTTCCCGCTGGCATTATTGAAATATTAACAGATAAAGAAGAATCTCGTGTCGGCTTATTGGATCATAAAGGGCTAATGCATTTAGTCGATATTAACACACGATCTTTGATTGCAACTTTGCCGTTAATTTCCGGTATTCCAAAAAGAATAACCACACCAAAATGGCGCGACTTTCTTACCAACTTATCGGGAGGGCGGCCAAAATCCTTAGCATACGCGAGCACTTATGCGAAAAACACAGAGGGCGCAAGCTCTTTTGTGATTTCTATATTTCCCTCTGATACTAACACTACAGTGCTCTATCGCAACTTCGACAGCGCGCACGAGGTTATTTTCGATGCGGCCGCCTATACGGAAAAAGACACCGGGTGTGAATATGTTTCATATTTAAAAGAAAATTCAATTACAAGTGAATTAATAACGGGATCTTGCGATACGGAAGATGGTCTTGTCACGCAGAACATCGCCATTCCACAGATTGCCGACTCGCCAACAGATTTCTCTGCCTTTTCTAGCGGTATCTTTTGCGGAGAGCCTGGGGAATTTGTGGTGGGCACATGGGGAGGGTATATGCAATGGATGCGGCTTGTTCGCTTTCCATTTGGTTGGCGTACTGAAGTTGAACGAGTAGAGCACGCGGAAACTGATGCGGTATCTACTCTAAAATGCATAGACAATGGGGCGATTTATGGGGGATTTAGATCAAAGGGAGTTAAGGCCTATAAATCAAAGTGGCGCGTGGAGACAAAATTGGTTGGCAAAGCGATCGAACATCAATCAATCGCCCAGCCACCCGATGGAGACTCGGATTGGGCGGTAAGTACCTTTGATGGGGCATCAAACCTTCATCAGTGGTCAGAGAGTGGCTATCTAGAGTTAACACGAGGCGGCACACGCATTTGGAAACGCAACATTTCATCTACCATTGCCTACCAAACTGGGGACCAAACAGATGCAATAGCAGGCTTGGCCGTAGATCAGAAAAGATCAAGAATTTGGGTATTAACCAGTCTCGGCGTGCTCTCCTTGTTGGAATTGAATACTGGCACCGTTCTATCAAGATTTGCGACCGATTATTTTTCCGCTCTACCGGCGTCAGACTTGGACGCCTCTACACCTGCGCTAAGACTGTTGCCGAACGGGGCTTTGTCGATTCGGTATGAAGTGCAAGGTAATGCAATGGAAATTCTTGTAACAAATCGATGAGAATCCCGGTCTAGTAATTGCATGGGGATGTCTACTCTAATGTTGCGTAGAGCAAAGTATCGTAATATCGAAGGGTCGCTCGAGCTTCTTTTGTAGCTATTACATGGTGGTCGGTCGGACAACTTCATAAGCGAGCTTAGTGGCTTGCGCCGTATTGGAACGATCCCGACCTACCAGATTTTCAACAGCAAATTTAAGAGAGTCTAAAAATGGATAACAAGTCGAATCCGCTAGACAAATTTCTGTCGGATGATCAGGTGATCGCATCGGAACGGTTTGAGTTTCACCTTGGACACCAAGAAGTCTCGTACGACGATTACGCCAAGAACCAGCGTCAAGCAATTCAGGATTGTATTAAGTCCAAGCGCATTATTCATCTCGACACCAACGCATGGAAATGTTTGAGTGACTACGAGCGGGAAAAGACGGCGCTAACCGACGCGATGGTTGATTTCGCGCATACGATGAACAGCGAACAAGTTCGTAATAAGTGCATCTTTCCGATTGGGATTGCGACCTTGTTTGAGCTTCAATCGATGGAAGATCCTATTTCCCTATCGACGCTTGCAAATCTCGTCGATAGATTCTCTGCCGGAGCGGCCTGCCAGCCGCCAGACGAAGTAATCGCCCAAGAGCTAGCTCTATTCAATCAGAAGGCAACGCGTGAGGCTGGATCTGAACCTGACAGATTTTGCCATCCGGTTGAGATCATGGGAAAGCTAAGAATCACCGTCCCGAATTTTTTGCCGACCTCGGGCGCCCTGGCATTTGCAAAAACGCTGCTAGACATTAGTCATTCACTGCCGACCTCGGCCCACCTTGAGATGGCCGCTGCATCCCTGCACCCTCATTGGAACAACGTAGACGGTATCGACGAAATGAATGAGGGCATGAATACTCATAAAGCCGAACTCAAGACCTATGCAGACGCGCTTCTCGTCGAGTTAACCGGAGTCTTGACACCATATGTGCCGGATGGGCTGCCGGTCGACGGTTGGCCGCCGCGAAAGGCTCAGGCGGGTATGGCAATGATTCACTGGGCTAAGAATCCGGACAGCAGGCACCTCTTTACCGCTCGGATCCAAGCAAACCTTCATGCGGTAGTACGGCACCTTGAAACTAGGAAGTTCCAGAAGGGTGATATCGCAGATATCATAACGGCCTCAATTGCACTGCCTAGTTCTCAGGCGTTCTTTACCGACAAGCGATTGGCAAATTTGCTCAATGAACCGAGAGTCGGATTGAGGCAATATTGCTCGTGCGACGTGGTATCGGGGTTCGATAAGTTCGCCGCGTATCTTAGGGAGTCTAGCTAGCTCCAAAGGGCCCTAACCGCAGGACTTACAATTGACGGGTGTGACCGGAATGCGGGAGGACCGACCGGCCCACGCCGCTGTCGACGCGGAGTTCGGCTGGAAATGATAGTGGTTGGCGCCAACGATCCCTAACTCTGCTCTAGGTACGTTTGGGCGGCAAAGGCAAAGCGGGCCAACCGACACACTTTCTTCCGAGGCCGCGAACTTGAGCGGCTTGCGCGCCCCCCTCGACGAACTTTGCCGCGGAATTTATATTGTTATTAATCAATGACGTAACAGGCGCCGCCTCGACGAACTTTATTACCTGTAGTCATTTAACGACAGGAAATAAAGTTCGTCGGGCTGGAATAAAGCTCGTCGAGACCTGTCAACCACACCGCTGCGGCACCTGCTTGCCTGGCTAACGGGCCGCGTCGTAGCGGCCCGATCAAAATTCTGAGCTTGCTTAGCACA
>Ga0213872_10000249_pt1 | contig 47534 bp, 53 predicted proteins | sample VelepicomBERX_R2_FD_160071 | JGI IMG/M metagenome (GOLD analysis project Ga0213872, IMG submission 160071) | Rhizosphere microbial communities from Vellozia epidendroides in rupestrian grasslands, the National Park of Serra do Cipo, Brazil - RX_R2 | ecosystem: Host-associated > Plants > Roots >... | reverse complement strand
GCCCGTCGACGTGCTGGTGGACCACCTGAAGGTACTGGCGGGCAAGGAGCCCGAGCGGGTGGCGGAAGTCGTCAAGCAATGGGTGCAGAAGAAAAATGGCCGAAGCGACTGATTTCATGCTGCCGACGAACGCGGCCTCCCTGAGCCCCGTCGAGCGCGCCGCCATCGTGCTGTTGTGCATGGGCGAGGAGCCCGCCAGCGCGGTGCTGCGCTGCCTGGCGCGCGAGGAGCTGCTCGGCGTCACGCAAGTGATGTCGCGCCTCTCGGGCATCAAGGTGGACTGGGTGAAGACCTCGCTCCAGCAGTTCTTCGATGACTACCGCGAGCAGAGCGGCGTGCACGGGGCCTCGCGCACCTACCTCAAGCGTTCGCTGGACATGGCGCTGGGCGGCGAGATCGCCAGCAGCGTGCTCAACAGCATCTACGGCGATGCCATCCGTCCCAAGATGCAGCGCCTGCAATGGGCCTCGCCCAAGTGGCTGGCCGAGCAGCTCAGCCGCGAGCACCAGCGCATGCAGGCCGTGTTCCTGGCCTTCCTGCCCAGCAGCATGGCCGGCGCCGTGATCGAGGCGCTGCCTGACTTCATGCGTGACACCGTTCTGCTGCAGATGGCCCGCCTCCAGGAGGTGGACGCCGAGCTGCTGGCCGAGCTGGACGAGATGGTCGAGCGCTGCATCGCCGGCTTGGGCCAGCAGGGCGCCAGCGTCGAGGGTGTGCGCCAGGTCGCCGAGATCCTGAACCGCATGCCCGGCCAGCGCCAGCAGATGGTGGAGTTGCTGCGCGCCCACGACCCCGAGGTCGTCAGCGAGATCGAGATCAGCATGTACGAGTTCTTCATGCTCTCGCGCCAGAGCGAAGCCACGCTGCTGCGCCTGGTCGAGGAAGTCGCGCTCGAGGTCTGGGCCGTGGCGCTCAAGGGCGCCGAGGCGCCCGTGCGCGACGCGATCCTTGCCGTCATGCCGCGCCGCCAGGCCCAGGCCTTCGAGGACCTGATGCGTCGTGGCGGCCCCATGCCCAAGAGCCGCGTCGAAGAAGCCCGCGCCGAAATCATCGCCCGCCTCAAGGCCCTGGCCGACGCGGGAGAGATCCAAGTCCAGCTGTTCGCCGAGGCGACGGTCGAATGAGCGTGATGCGGCCTCATCGCTTTCCGCCCTTGCTGCAGCTGCAGCAGGGCAACGAGCGCGTCGCCGGCTTGGCCGGCGTGCAGCTCCAGGCCGCGCTGGCGGAAGGCTTCCAGGAAGGCCTGGACAAGGGCTACACGGAGGGCCACGCCAGCGGCCTGGCCGCCGGCCAGGAAGAAGCTCGCCGCAAAGCCGAGGAACATGGCTATCAACAAGGCTGGAACACCGCCCGCGAGGATGCGAAAGCCCTTTTCGCCGGCCCCGTGGCCGCCGTCTCCGCCTTGCAGGTGCAGCTGAAGCAGCTGCAAGACGACTACCAGAATGCGCTGCGCCGCGAGGTCGTGGATCTCGTCGAGCGTGTCGCCCGCCAGGTCATCCGCGCCGAGCTGACCCTGCGCCCCGCGCAGTTGCTGGCCCTGGTCGACGAGACCCTGGCCGCCATGCCCGCCGTGCCCCGTGAGCAGGTCCGAGTGCATCTGCACCCCGAGGACCTGCGCCGGCTCGAGGAGCTTGCGCCCGAGCGGGCCCGTGAATGGCAGCTCCAAGCCGATGCCCAGCTCTCGTCCGGCGAATGCCGCGTGCTGGCCGGTCATCGCGAGGCCGACGCCGGCTGCACCCAGCGCCTCGAGGCCTGCATGAGCCAGGTGCGCGAGCAGTTGGGCGAAGCCACGATCGTGCGGGAGGGCGCGTGATGCTGAGCCAGGCACTGCGCCGCGTGGCCCTGGACGAGGTGCCTGTCGCCACGCCCACGGGCCGCCTGATCGCGGTCTCGGGCCTGCTGCTTGAGGTTAGCGGCTGTGCGCTGCGCGTGGGCCAGCGTTGCCTGATCGAGCGAAACGTGGACGACGGCAGCGGCGAGTGGATCTCCGCGCAGGTGGTCGGCTTCCGCGATCCGGTCGCCTATCTCATGCCCTTCAAGAAGCCCGACGGCCTCGTGCCCGGCGCGCGCGTTCTGCCCGCCAGTGAGCGTGCGCCGCTGATGATCGGGCCGGAATGGCTGGGCCGTGTCGTCAATGGGCTCGGCGAGCCCATCGACGACCTGGGCCGCTTGGGCGGAGAACATCCACTGCCCGCCACGCCGCCGCGCGTGAACCCGCTGCGCAAGCAGAACGTGCATGAGCCGCTCGACGTCGGCGTGCGCGTGATCAACGGCCTGCTGACGCTGGGCCGCGGCCAGCGCGTCGGACTCATGGCCGGATCGGGCGTGGGCAAGAGCGTGCTGCTGGGCCTGATCACGCGCAATACGGTGGCCGACGTCATCGTCGTGGGCCTCATCGGCGAGCGCGGCCGCGAGGTGCGCGAGTTCATCGAGCTCTCGCTGGGCCGCGAAGGTCTGGCCCGCGCTGTCGTGGTCGTGGCGCCCGCCGACGAGTCGCCCCTGATGCGCCAGCGCGCCACCGAGCTTTGCCACAGCATCGCCGCGCACTACCGTGACCAGGGCCAGCATGTGCTGCTGCTGGTGGATTCGCTCACCCGTTACGCCATGGCCCGCCGCGAGGTGGCCCTCGCCCTGGGCGAACCCCCGGCCACCCGCGGCTATCCTCCCTCGGTCTTCTCGCAGTTGCCTGAACTGGTGGAAAGCGCCGGCAACGGCGAAGGCCCCGGCAGCATGAGCGCCATCTATACCGTGCTCGCCGAGGGCGACGACCAGCAGGACCCGGTCGTCGACACGGCACGCGCCATCCTCGACGGTCACATCGTGCTGTCGCGCACCCTGGCCGAACGCGGCCACTACCCGGCCATCGATGTGGCGCAGTCCATCAGCCGCTGTATGAGCCTGGTGGCCGACCGCGAGCAGCAGGAAGCCGCCCGCCAGTTCAAGCAGCTGCTGGCTCGCTACGAGCAGGTGCGCGAGCTCATGCCCCTGGGTGCCTACGTGCCCGGCGCCGATCCCGCGGTGGACCGCGCGGTCGGCCTGTGGCCCCGCATGGAAGGCTATCTGCACCAGGGTACGCGCGAAGGTGCGGCGCTGGGCGACTGCCGCACGCAACTGACGGAGCTGCTGCAATGAGCAAGCAGCTCCATGTCAACCTGGGCCGGCTGCGCGAGCTCAGCGAGCGCGCTCGCGACCAGGCACAGACGCACTTCGCCGAGCAACAGCGCCGGTGCGAGCGCATCGCCGGCAATGTGGACAAGCTCGAAGCCCTGGCTGGCAGTGCCGCGCCCACTGCGGCCGACGGTCGTCTGACGGCGGCCCTGCTGGCCAACCAGGGCGCGTACAAGGACACCGTGCTGGACCTGGCCCGCGGTCAGCGCAAGGCCCTGGACCAGAGCCGCGCCGATGCGGCGGCGGCCCAGGCAGCCCTGATCTCGGAATCGCGCCGCGAGGCCGCGCTGGACAAGGCCCGCAGCCAGGTCGGGGCCCGCCTGGCCCTGGACGCCCGCCGCCAGGAGCAAAAGCAGCAGGACGCCCTGGCCTCGCAAAGCTGGCTGCGCGGAGATCGCCCATGAAGCGCATGGATTGCTCGCAATTTAAGCAACGGCCGGCAACGGTCGCCCTTGTCTGTGGAGAACCCTCTTCACGAGCCCACAGGAGCGCCCCATGACGACCAGCCTGAACACCGCCAGCCTCGACCCGACCAGCACCGCCACGAGCTTGGCCCAGGCCTTCGTGCAAAACCAGCAGCAGTTGCTGGACACGCAGAACCAGGCGATGCAAAGCACCACGCAAGCGCTGAGCACCTTGCAGACGGCATTGAGCAGCTTCAGCACCTCGCTGAGCAGTCTGTCTGGTCTGCCCGGCCGGAGCGTGACGCAGTACAGCGCTACCCTGAGCGACGCCACCGTGGCGAGCGCCAAGGCCACGAGCTCGGCGGTGCCCGGCACCTATGCGGTCAGCGTGCAGCAGCTCGCGACGCAGAACGCGATTGCCTTCGCCAATATCCCGAATACGGTCGTGCCGAGCCCGCCCACGCCGGCCTCCACGATCACCATCACCTTCGCCAACGGCAAGACGGCCACCGTCAACCTGAGCGCCACCGGCGGCAGCATGAGCGCCTCCGACATCGCCCGGGCCATCAACCAGCAGGCCGGCGGCCAGGCCACGGCCAACATCGTCTCCGGCACCGATGCCAGCGGAAATCCGGTGACGCAGCTGACCCTGAGCTCGGGCACCAGCGGCGCACAGGGTGCCATCTCGACAATCAGCTACACCAACGGCAGCACCGGCACGACCACGCCGGGCGAGATCGTGCCGGGCGTGACCTTCGCCAGCGCCAAGCAGCTGACACCCGCTCAGGACGCCATCGCCCAGGTCAACGGCGTGAACGTCCAGCAGGGCAGCAACACCCTTACGGCCATCCCGGGCGTGACGCTCACACTGACGGCCGCCCAGGCCGCCAATGCGGCGCCTATTTCGCTGACCGTGGCCCGCGACAACACCGGCACCGCCAACCAGCTGCAGAGCTTCGTCACTGCATACAACGCGGTGAAGAAGTCCCTTGACACCCTCACCGCCATTGGCAGCGACGGCAGCGCCAGCGGCGCCTTTGCCAACGACACCGGCGTGCGCAGCCTCGAGGATCACCTGTCCAGCATGCTGCGCAAGAGCTTCAACGGCAGCACCTTGATGCAGCTCGGCGTGAGCGCCGACAGCAGCGGCAACCTGAGCCTGGACAGTACCAAGCTCAGTGCTGCTCTCAACGCCAATCCGACCGCGCTCGACGACGTGCTCGGCAATGCCAGCATGTCCGCGCCCAGCGGCCTGCTCGGCTCGCTGAGCGGCCTGGTCAACGCCTGGACCAACGCCTCCACCGGCCAGATCCAGCAGCGCCAGAACTCGCAGCAAGTGATCGGCAAGTACCTGGCCGAGCAGCAGACGCAGCTGACCACTCAATACAACGACGCCTACAACCGCTACCTCGCGCAGTTCACGCAGCTGCAGACCTTGCAGGCGCAGATGTCGCAAACCCTCAGCATGTTCGGATAGCCGGACATCTCTTCATGACATGAGCCACGACGCCTACCAGAGCTACCAAAGTACGCATCTCAACGCCCAGACCGCCCAGGCCTCCCCGGTCCAGCTCGTGCTGGTCTTGATGGACGGATTGCTGGACGAAATGGCACGCGCCCGAGCCCACATCGAGGGCCGGCGCTTCGAGATGAAGGCCAAGAGCCTGGAGAAGTGCGTCGGCATTCTCAACGGCCTGTCCAGCGCCCTGGACATGGACAGCGGCGGCGAGGTCGTGCAAAACCTCGCCCGCCTCTACGACTACAGCGCCCAACGCCTGTTCAAGGCCGGCATCGACATGGACCTCGTGCCGCTGGACGAGGTGGTGCGCCTGATGACGCAGATCCGCGGCGGCTGGCAGGGAGTGCAGGCCCGTCATGGATAAGCACGAGATCTGCGCCACCAGCGCCGCCGTGCTGACCGGGCTGGGCAGCCGCCTTCGCGAAGCCGCGAGGGCTCGCAACTGGTCTGCGCTGATGCGCCTGGACGCCGAAGTGGCGGCCCTGCTGCGCGGTTTCAAGCGCGAGCAATGCCGGCCCACCGACTTGGCCGCCTGGATGCAGCTGCGCACGGCACACGAAAACGCGTTGCAGGACTGCCAGCGCGAAATGCAGCGCCTGGGCGAGACGCTTGAGCAGATGCTTCAGCACCGCGAAGGCTGGCAGGCCTACGCCGCCTCGCAGGATTGGCCCGTCGAACTCCGAAAGGGCGGTGCCGCATGAAGTTGCTTTCTACCCTTCGCGCCAATCTCGTGGACACTCCACCCGCACCGGCAGCCGCCGCCCGGGCTGCGTCCGCAACGACGGGTGCACAGGCCTTGGTCGTCCACACTCAGACGACCGGACAGCCCGGTCGCGAGGCCAAACCTCAACGTTTTGCACTGCCCCAGGTCGCGAGCCCGCTGGGCGCGCGGACGCTGGCCGCCGAACCATCCGACGCGGCCAATGCTTCCGAAAAGGCCCAGGTCCGCGTCTCGCAAGACAGTGCATCGACCAGCGCTGACGCGCCGCAGGCCGCCACCCCGCAGGAACTGCCGGACGCCGCGCAGCTGCTGGCCTGCCTCGCGCAGGTGAGCGCCCAGGCGATGCCGGTCCATGCCGCGTTGCCGGCCACTACAGCGGCAACTCCGCAAGCCCGTCAGCCGCAGCCCTTGCTGAGCACGACCGCCTCGGATCCCCGTTCGGTTCCATCCGCCTGTTTGGCCGCCGATGTCGCCGCGCCCATGGTCCCGCTGCCGACCGGCCTGGCCCAGCTCATGGCTGCTGCAGTGACGGGCGCGCAAACCGAGGCCGAGCCCGCGCAGGCCGCAGCCCAGGCCCCCGCAATCACGACCACGACCACGACCGCGGCCATCACAACGACCGCCTCAACGCCCACGATCGGCACCACCGCAGCCGCCACGCCCGCGCAACCGGCTACGACGGCGAGCACGCCGGCCAGCGCCGAGCCTGCAGTTGCTGCGTTCGGTCCGCTGCTCGCGACGACGGCGACCCCGCCTGCCACCACCGGCGTGGCCGCTGACGCGCTTGCGCTGCATCTGACCCCCAACGTGCCTGACAGCTGGCAGCAGCCGCTGATGCAGGCCTTGGGCGACAAGCTGCAGGTCCAGATCGCAGCCCGCGGAACCGACCAGACCGTGTTGCACCTGGCACCGCCGCAGCTAGGTCGCGTGGAGATCGCGATCCGCCAGCAGGGCGGCGTGCTGCAGGTGCAGATGAGCGCCACGCACCAGGAAGTGACGAACCAGCTGCGCCAGATCAGCGAGCCGCTGCGCCACGAGCTGGTGCAGCGCCACGCGGGCGATGTGTCCGTGCAGGTCTCGACCGGCAGTGCCAGCGGCGCCGAAGGCCGTGGCCGCGAAACCGCCTCCGGTCAATCGTCGGGCGGTGGGCGCGAGCAGGCCGATCGCCGCGCGCCGGCGCGCGCCCGCGACGAGAGCGACGAAGCCCCGGCCGGCTTCGCCCAACGCATGGCCAAGGCCGCCAGCACCCTGAACGGATGACCCGCACATGAAGCTCAAGACCAAGTTGATCATCGGTGGCCTGGCGCTCGCGCTGCTCGCGGGGTCCGGTGCCGGCGGTTGGTGGTGGATGACCCGTGCCAAGGGCCCTGCCCAGCCCGAGGCGAAGAAGTCCGTCGACTACAAGTACGTGACGTTGGACAAGGTCCTGGTCATGCTGCGTGGCGATCACGGTGAGGCGGTGCCGCACTACATGGCCATCGACATCGTCTTCAAGACCGAACCCCAGGATGAGGCCCGAGCAAAGGAGCACCTGCCCTTGATGCGCACCGTGGCCGTCAAGGCCCTGTCGGTCAACACCGTGCAGAGCGCCGCCGCGATGAGCGTGGACCAGGTGGCGCAGCTGCTCAACCGAGCCTACATCGAGAGCTACAAGGCCGACGGGCGCAAGCCGCCCTTCGCCGAAGCCCTGGTCGGCAAGCTGATCATCGAGTAAGCGCGAGCGATGTCAGCCGTTCCTGTCCTCAGCCACGACGCTGCCTACGGCGAGTGGGCGCAGCCTGCGCAGACGATGCTGTCGCCGCAGGCCGAGCAGCGCGTGCTCCGCGAGTACGCGCCGTTGGTCAAGCGCGTCGTGCGCCAGCTGAGCACCCAGGCCAGCGCCGTGATGGACCGAGAGGACATGGAGCAGATCGGCCTCATGGGCCTGCTGCAGGCGCTGCGCCGCTACGGCGAGCCCGATGAAGGCTTCGGCGCCTTCGCCTCGCTGCGCGTGCGCGGTGCCATCCTTGATGAGCTGCGCCGCCAGGACTGGCGTCCTCGCAGCGTGCGCCAGGACAGCCACAAGCAGCGCGACGCCCTGCGCGCGCTCACACGCCGCCTGGGCCGCCAGCCCAGCGAGGCCGAGATCCTCGTCGAACTGAAGCTCACGCCCGAGGCCTGGCTCGCGCTCCAGCAGGCCGAGGTGGCCGAGGAGATGGCCAGCTTCGACGAGATGCTGGGCGAGCTCAGCGACCTGCCCAGCGAGCAGCGCACGCCCGAGGCCCAGCTGATGGTCACGCGCTCGCTCTCCCAGGCTCTGCGCCAGCTCGACGAGCGCGAGCAGAAGGTCATCCAGCTCTATTACGAATTCGACGCCAGCCTCAAGGAGATCGCCGCCGTGCTCGATCTCAGCGAGGCGCGCGTCTCCCAGATCAACAAGGCGGCCCTGCGCAAGATGCGCGCGGTCTTGCAGGCCGATTGAGCCAGAAGGACGGAACAGCCATGCAATCCTTTGTCGGAATCGTGATCATCCTGGGCGCTGTCTTCGGCGGCTTCATGATCCACGGCGGTGAACTCCAGGTCATCTGGCAGCCGGTCGAACTCCTCATCATCGTCGGCGCAGGCGGTGGAGCCCTGGTGCTCGGCAATCCGCGCCACGTGCTCTCGGAAATGATGCTGCAGCTGCGCAAGGTGCTGATGCGCCGCAAGCTGGGCATGGAGTTTCAGCGCCAGCTGGCCCTGCTGATGTACGAGCTGCTGCAGGCCGCGGCCGGTGGCCTCAAGGCCCTGGACGCGCATGTGGAAGCGCCTCACGAGAGCGTGCTGTTCCAGCGCTACCCGATGATCCTGAACGAACCCAAGCTGCTGCACTTCATCGTCGACAACTTCCGCCTCATGGCCATGGGCAAGATCAGCGCCCACGAACTCGAAGGCGTGCTCGAGCAGGAGCTCGAAGCCATTCACGACGAGATGGCCCAGCCGGCCAAGAGTCTGCACAAAATCGCCGAGGCCATGCCCGGTTTCGGCATCCTGGCTGCGGTGCTGGGCATCGTCATGGCCATGAACAACGTCGCCGCGGGCGCGACCTCGGGCGAGATCGCCGTGATGGTGGCTGCCGCCATGGTCGGCACCTTCATAGGCATTTTCCTTTGCTACGGCGTGCTGGACCCGCTATCCAACATGATGAAGCAGCTGGTGGACGAGGAACTGGCCGCGCTGGAATCGGTCAAGGTCGTGCTGGTCACGCATGTGGCGGGCAAGCCCGCGCTGCTGGCCATCGACGCGGGCCGCCGCCTCGTGCAGCTCAACGCCAAGCCGAGCTTCTCGGTGCTGGAAGGCTGGATCGACGCGCTCAACGGCGCCGAACCCGAAGAGCCGCCGCGTCGGCGCGCCACCGATCGCATGCCCGGGGAGGAGCGCCGTGCAGCCTAAGCTCCACGACGCAGGCGCCACCGTGGTCAAGCGCGTATCCAGGCGCGGGCACGACGAGGCCCATGGCGGCGCCTGGAAAGTCGCCTTCGCCGATTTCTGCCTGGCCCTGCTGTGTCTGTTCCTGGTGCTGTGGCTGCTGGCCTCGCGCAATGCCGAGCGTCTGCAGGTCGTGATGAAGAGCTCCGGCGCCAATCTGCTCGAGGATGGCCAGGGCCTGTCGGACACCCTGTCCATGGGCACGCGAGGCAGCATGATCGAACGCCACCCGGTGCCGGCGCGCTCTGAAGACATCCATGCCGGCGAGCCCGACCACGGCTCGCGCGAGCCCATGCCCTATACCCGCGAGCCGGTGCTGCTCGACACACCGCAGCAGCTCGGCGAGCTGGCCCAGCGCATCGAACGCATTGCCGCCGATGAAGGCCTGGCCGGCAATCTGCAGAGCACGATCACCGCCCAGGGCTTGCGCCTCCAGCTGCATGACACCGACGCCAACGGCATGTTCGAGCGCGGCAGCGCCGTGCCCAGCAGCCGCATGCGCTCGCTGCTGCACCGCCTGGGACCCGTGCTCGCGCAGATCCGCAACCGGCTGCTGATCACAGGCCACACTGACGCCACGCCCTACAACGACAAGACGCCCGGCGCATTCTCGAACTGGGGCCTGTCCACGCAGCGTGCCATGTCGGCCCGCTACGAGCTGCTGGCCGGGTCGATGCCCGAGGGTAGCGTGCTTCAGGTCAGTGGCATGGCCGACACCGCGCCCGTCGACACCGTGAACACCAAGGCCCCCATCAACCGCCGCATCGAGCTGATGGTGCTCACCAGCGCCCAGGCCCGCGCCGTCGCAGCCATGTACGGACCCGCCACCGGCGGCGTCCTGGCCGCATCCCTTCAACCCGCATCGCCCGCATTGGCACCGTGAGGACGGGATGCGTACCAAATCCAAAGGATCGATCATGAGAATCGCAGGCAATGGCCCGGCCGCCGGCGTCGTGCAGACGCAGGAAATCGCCTCCACCGAGCGCGCTGCCGCGCCCGTCACGCCCACCAGCGCGCCCTCCGAGCTGGCCTCCGATGTGCTCAAGCCCGCGCAGGCCGCCCTGGCGCAGATGCCCGAGGTGGACATGGACAAGGTGGCCACGCTCAAGGACGCGCTCGCCCGCGGCGAGATCCAGTTCGACGCCGACCGCCTCGCGCGGCTCGTGCAGCGTTATCACGGAGGCCGCGGATGAACTCGCCGCTGACGCGCCTGCTCACTCAGCTGCTCGACGTGCTGGCCCGCGACGTGCAGGCCTACCGCGAGCTGCACGCCCTGCTGCAGGCGCAGTTCGAGGCCGCATTGGCCCATCGCGCCGCCACCATGGAGCAGCTGGCCGATCGCATCGTCGCCCAGGTGAACAGCATCGAGGGCCGCCGCGAAGACCGCGAGAGCGTGCTCACCCAGCTGATCGGCCGCCGCGAGCGACCGGGCCTGCGCACGCTGGCCGCGCGCCTACCTGCCGCTGTGCCGGCCACGCTGCGCGAGCGTCTGAGCCTGAGCTGCACGCAGATCGAGCAGCTCGCCATGGATTGCAAGCAGCTGAACCTGCGCAATTGCGAACTGATCCACGAACAGCACGCGCTGATGCAGCGCCTGCTCGGCCAGGGGGAGGCCGTCTATGCGCAGCCTTGAAAGCCTAAGCGCCCCGGGCGCTGGCTGGAACCCGGTCGACGCGATCGCACCCCAGTCGGGCGGTGCCAGCTTCGGTGCACTCTACGGGCAACTGCAGAACGAGGTGCGCCAGTTCATCGAGAACGGCTCGACACCGACCGACCAGCTGCCTTCGATGCGCCCGGAGGGGCTCGTGAATGCCCTGCGTGCCAATGAGGACTCGGCCACGCCGGCCGAGCAGCAGGCCTTTGCCGACACCATGACTCCGCTGGCCCGCGAAGCTGCTCAGCAGCTCGGCGTGGCGCCCGAGGTGCTGGTGGCGCACGCCGCGCTGGAGTCGGGGTGGGGCCGCCAGCCCATCCGCCGCGGCGACGGCAGCGACAGCCACAACCTCTTCGGCATCAAGGCCGGCACCGCCTGGAGCGGCGAGGTGGCCGCGGCCGACACGACCGAATACAAGGCCGGCCAGGCGCATGCCGAGCGTGCCGCCTTCCGTGCCTACGCCGATCCTTCGGCCTCCTTCCAGGACCTGGCCCAGCTGATCGGCAGCAACCCGCGCTATCAGGCGGCCCTCGGAACGGGCAGTAACGCCCAGGCCTATGGAGCCGCTCTGCAACGTGGCGGTTATGCCAGCGACCCGGCCTATGCGGACAAGCTCTCCCGCCTGGCCCAGCGCCTGCAGAAGGAGACGCGATGAGCGCCTCAGCGCGCCGGCAGCTCCGCCGGTTCCACCACGCCGGCCTCGATCACGCGCGCGGCGATCACGCGGCCGCTGTTGGCGTTTCGCACCTTCACGGTCGCGCCGCGCGCGCCGCTGTCAAGCGCCTCGCCGCTCGCCTGCACTTCGATGCCGTCGCGGTTGGCGACGATGCGCACGGCCTCGCCGCGCCGAACGAGCAGCTGGGGCTGCAACAGGCGCTGCTGCAGGACCTGGCCCGGGCGCAGGCTGGCGCGCGGCACGAGCTCGGCCACGGCCGCCAGGCTGGAGACGGCGTCGGGCAGCACGCTGACATCGCGGTGCTGGAGTTCCACGTCGGCGTCAGCCAGCGCCTGGCCCGGCTGCACGCCGCGCAGCACGACGAGCACGTCGGCGCTGAGCGCGCCGCGCAGCAGGTAGTCCTGGGCGGGCGTGCGGCCGTCGGCGCAGCGCGCGACAACATGCAGGCGCAGCAGCCGGCTCAGGTCCTCGGTGCTGATGTCCCAGCCGGCCGGGCAGGGCGGGCGCTCAGCGCGCGCCGCCGGCAGGCTCAGGCGCACCTCAGGGGCCAGCAGGCCGCTGTGCTGAGCCTGATCGAGCAAGGCGCGACGGGTGAAGTCGAGCACCTGCTCATCCAGGCTGGCCGGCGCGCCAAGGGCCGGGCCCGCAAGAACTGAAGAAAGCAAGAGAGGAATCCAGCGCATGAGCATCGATTTCAACAAGGCCGTGGGCATTCATGGCGACGCGCTGCGGCTGCGGGCCGAGCGCACAAAGATCCTGGCGTCGAATATTGCCAACGCGAGCACGCCGGGATTCCAGGCGCGCGACATCGATTTTGCCTCCAGCTTGAAGGCCGCCGCCTCGGGTGATGAGGCCGACGGCCTGTCGCTGGACAGCGACGAGCCGCAATACCGTGTGCCCTATGCGGCGGCGCAGGACGGCAACACGGTCGAGATCGGCGTCGAGCAGGCGGCCTTCTCGCAGAACGCCCTCGATTTCCAGACCTCGCTGAGCTTCGCGAACCTCGAGCTCAAGGGTCTGGCTCGCGCCATCAACGGTCAATAAGGCAGGAGAACGTCATGTCCTTCAAGCAGATTTCCCAGATCGCCGGCTCCGCGCTGGCGGCTCAGACGGTGCGCATGAACACCATCGCGAGCAATCTGGCCAACGCCCAGTCGGCCGCCGGCTCGCCGGACGCCGCATACCACGCCCGCAAGCCCGTCTTCGCCGCGCTGCCCGCCACCGAGGGCGTGGGCGAGGGCAGCACCGGCATGCGCGTGCAGGTGCTCGACGTGGTGCAGAGCCAAGAGCCCATGCGCAAGGCCTACGAGCCTGATAACCCGCTGGCCAACGAGCAGGGCGAGGTCTATTACCCGAACGTGAGCCCCGTGGCCGAGATGACCGACATGATGGCCACCTCGCGCGCCTTCGAGGTCAACATCGAGGTGCTGGGCAAGGTCAAGTCCATGCAGCAGTCGCTGCTGAAGCTGGGGGAGTGAGGCCATGAGCAATACCCCCGTCAATGCCAGCAGCACCGCCACCGGCAGCGCCAACTTGCTCGGCGGTGGCGTGAGCCCGAACGGCGATCTCACAAGCCTGTTCACGACCCTGCTCGTGGCCCAGATCAAGAACCAGGATCCGCTCCAGCCCAACGACCCCAGCCAGTTCGTGAGCCAGCTCGCGCAGCTGAGCCAGGTGCAGTCCATGCAGCAGCTCGTCACTCAGGGGAAGAGCGGCAACAGCGCGCTCAACAGCCTGCAGATGATGGCCCTGGGCGCCCAGGTGGGCAGCACGGTCCGGGCCGGTGTGAGCCAGTTGCAGCTGTCCGACCAGCCGGTGACCCTGCATGTGAACCTGGATGCCAAGAGCGCCAGCAACGAGCTCGTGCTGACCAGCCCCTACGGCGGTACCCAGACCATCTCGCTGGGCAGCCTGGCCGCAGGCGACCAGGCCTTCACGGTCGATCCCAAGGCGCTGGGCCTGCCGGCCGGCAGCTATTCGGTCGCCGTTCTCAACGTCGACAAGCAGAGTCTGCCCGTCGAGGCCGAGACCGCACTGACCGGCGTGCGCCTGGCCAGCGACGGCAGCGTGTTCGCGCGGCTCGCCGGCGTCGGCGAGGTGCCCAGCAGCGCCATCACCCAACTTGAAGGCCGTCCGGCCACTTCCCAAACCGCTTCCAACTGATCCCAGGAGCCCCTCATGAGCTTTGAAATCGCACTCGCAGGTATTTCCACCGTCAGCAGCAGCCTCGACGAGATCAGCAACAACATCGCCAACGCCGGCACCTTCGGCTACAAGTCCAGCCGCGCTAACTTCGAGGCCGTCTACGCGGACGGCAAGACCAACGGCGCCCAGGTTGGCTCCGTGACGCAGAGCATGGACAAGGTCGGCGGCATCGTGAACACCGGCAAGAGCATGGACGCCATGATTGAGGGCCAGGGCTTCTTCGCCGTGCGCAACTCCAACGGCCAGGTGGTCTACACCCGCGTTGGCCAGTTCAACACCGACAAGAACGGCTACGTCGTCGACAGCACCGGACGCAAGCTGCAGGGCTATGCCGCCGTCCTCGACAAGAACGGCCAGACCGTGCCGGGCGCGGCACTGGGCGCCCTGGGCGACCTGAAGGTGCCCGCCGGCCAGATCGGTGCCCAGGCGACGACCACGCTGGATTACAGCGGCAACCTCTCGGCCGACTGGACCGCCCCGGCCACGCCCACCTTCGACAGCACCGACCCCACCAGCTACAACAGCTCCGTGACCTCGGTCGTCTTCGACTCGCTGGGTAAGCAGCACACGCTGACCCAGTACTTCGTCAGCGCCGGCGTGGGCAACGTCAACGTCTACTACAGCTTCGACGGTGCTGCGCGCAAGGACGTCCCCGGCCCGGCCACGCCCGACGCGAGCATGGCTTTCAACCTCAACGGCCAGCTCACGGCCGTGAACACCACGCCGCCGCCAGCCACTCCGACGCTGATCACCACCTTCAACGCCGCGCCGGCCGGCGCCCAGCCGCTGTCCGTGGCGATCAACTACACGAACACGACCTCGTTCTCCGGCGACACGACGACGCTGGCCAACACCGCCAACGGTTACACCGCCGGCGTCCTGACCGGCACGGCCATCGGCGAGGATGGCGCCGTGACGGCCACTTACAGCAACGGCCTCAAGCAGACCGTGGGCACCGTGGCGCTGGCCACCTTCGCCGATGAAGAAGCGCTGACGCCGCTGTCCGGCACCAGCTGGGCCGTGAATAACGCCACCGGCCCCGCGCTGTTCTCTCAGCCGGGCGCGGGCGCCGCTCCCAAGCTGGCCACCGGATCGCTCGAGCAGTCAAACGTGGATGTGACCGCCGAGCTCGTGAACCTGATGACCTCCCAGCAGGTTTACCAGGCCAATGCCAAGGTCATCTCCACCCAGAGCCAGATGATGCAATCCCTCATGCAGGCTGTTTGATGGATGCGTTGATCTACACCGTCATGAGCGGCGCCGAGCGCGTGATGAACGCGCAGCAGGTGCACGCCAACAACCTGGCCAACCTAAACACGTCCGGCTTCCGGGCCAATATGGAGCAGGCCGGGTCCCTCGACATTCAGGGCCAGGGCTACGCGGACCGCGTGCTCTCGAGCTTGAAGAGCGAGGCGGTCAGCAGCCGTGGCGGCGCCGTGCAGGACACCGGCCGCAGCCTGGACGTGGCCATCCAGGGCGATGGCTACTTCGCCGTAGCCCAGGGCGGCCCGGACGGGGCTGAAAGCTACACGCGCGCCGGCAGCTTCACGATCGACGCCAACGGCCAGCTCATGCTGGGCCGCCATGCGGTCCTGGGCGAGGGTGGCCCCATCGTGCTGCCGCAGAACAGCCAGGTGGAGATCCGCGCCGACGGCACCGTCCAGGTGCTGATGGACGGCCAGACCGAGATGCAGACGGTGGACAGGCTCAAGCTCGTGGACACCGACGCGCGCAACCTGACCAAGAACGAAGCCGGCCTGCTCGTGCCGCGCGACGGCCAGCCCCTGCCCACCGACGACAAAGTCAAGGTGGCCGGCGGCAAGCTCGAGGGTAGCAACGTCTCGGCCGTGGAGGAGATGGTCGCGACGATGAACCTGGCGCGCGACTTCGACATGCAGATGCGCCTGTACAAGGCAGCCGACACGATGGCCGACGGCGGCGATCGTCTGATCAGAGACTAAGGAGAAATCAATGAACCCCGCAATGTGGATCAGCAAGACCGGTGTGCAGGCGCAGGATGCCCGCCTCCAGGCCATCGCCAACAACCTGGCGAATGCCAACACGGTTGGCTACAAGCGCGACCGTGTGATGTTCGAGGACCTGTTCTACCAGGTCGAGCGCCAGCCCGGCGCCCGTACCGACCAGGGCACGCCCAGCGCCACCGGCGTGCAGATGGGCAATGGCACCCGCCTTGTAGGCACGCAGAAGGTCTTCACCAACGGCAGCCTTCAGACCACGGGCCAGAGCCTGGACATCGCCATCGTCGGCAACGGCTTCCTGCAGGTCGAGGGCCCCAACAACACGCCGGCCTACACCCGCGCCGGTCAGTTGCAGATCAATGCGGACGGCCATCTGGTCAACGCCCAGGGGCAGCTGCTCCAGCCGCAAATCACCGTGCCGTCCAATGCCACCGCCATCACGATCAGCGACAACGGCACCGTCACCGCCACCGTGGCCGGCAGCACCACGCCAACCGAACTCGGCCAGCTGCACCTGTCCAACTTCCCAAACCCCGGTGGCCTACTGGCCCTGGGCGACAACCTTTATCAGGAAACTGTGGCCAGCGGCGCCGCTACCGAGGGCGTGCCGGGACAAAACGGCCTCGGCCAGATCAAGCAGGGCGCGCTCGAAGGCTCGAACGTGCAGGTCGTCGAGGAGATGGTTGACATGATCGCCGCGCAGCGCACCTACGAGATGAACACCAAGGTGCTGACGGCGGCCGACAACATGCTGCAGACGCTGTCGCAAGCGGCGCGCTGATCGTGAACGCGCTGCACCTCCTCGCGCGCGGTGGCCTGGGCCTGCTGCTGGCCGGCCTGGGCGCCTGCTCGGCCATCGCCCCGCCGCAGCTGCCTTCTGCCGATCCGGGCCCGTTGCCGAGCCCGGCCGCGCTGCCCTCGCAACCGGTGCAACAGGCCTCCGGCGGCGGCGTGTTCGTGCCCGGCCGCAGCGCCAGCCTTACGGCCGACACCCGCGCCTTCCGCGCCGGCGACGTCCTCACCGTGGTCCTGCAAGAATCCACTCAGGCCAGCAAGAAGGCCGACACTCAGATTGGCAAGAGCAGCGACGCCGGCCTGAGCCTTGGCATGAACTCCAAGACCAATTCGCTGAGCCTGGGAGGCACGCGCGACTTCAACGGCAGCGCCACGAGCAGCCAGCAGAACGCGCTGAACGGCGCTATCACCGTCATCGTGCAGGAGGTGATGGGCAACGGCCTGCTTCGCGTGGGCGGTGAGAAGAGCCTCACGCTCAACCAGGGCGAAGAGCTCGTGCGCGTGGCCGGCTACCTTCGCGCCGCCGATGTGGACGCTGATAACCGTGTGTCCTCGCAGCGCATCGCCAACGCCCGCATCAGCTACAGCGGCCGCGGCCACATGGCCGATGCCAACACGCCGGGATGGCTCACCCGCATGTTCAACAGCCCCTGGGCTCCGAACTGAACACCATCATGACTCTGCGTCACCTCTTCCTCGCCCTGTGCCTGGCCGCCGCGCTGCCGACGCAGGCCGCCACGCAACGTGCCTCTGCGGCGCCGACCCCGGTCACCACCCAGAGCTTGCGCCAGCTCGTGCAGGTGGAGGGCGTGCGCGAGAATCAGCTGCTGGGCTACGGCCTGGTGGTGGGCCTCAATGGCAGTGGAGATTCGACCCAGGTCAAGTACGCCGGCCAGTCCATCCTAAACCTGCTCAAGCAGTTCGGCGTCAAGCTGCCAGAAGGCCAGGACGCCAAGGCCCGAAACGTGGCCGCGGTCATGGTCAGCGCGAGTTTTCCGAGCGGCTACCGCCGTGGCCAGTCCATCGACGTGACCGTCTCCTCCATGGGTGACGCCAAGAGCCTGCGCGGCGGAGTGCTGCTGCTGGCCGAGCTGCGCGCCGTGGACGGCGAGGTCTATGCGCTGGCCCAAGGCAATCTGGTCGTGGGCGGCCTCAGCGCGCAGGGGCAGAGCGGCTCCAGCGTGACCGTGAACACGCCGACGGCCGGCCGCATTCCCAATGGCGCCACCATCGAACGTGAGATCGCGAGCGATTTCGACACGCGCCCCGAGATCACCCTGAGCCTGCGCCGCCCGAGCTTCGAGACGGCGACCCGCATCGTCGAGGCCGTGGGCAAGCGCTTCGGCGACATCGCCACCACGCGCGACGCGACCACCGTGCAGGTGCGTGCACCCGCCAACCCGACCGAGCGCGTGGCCTTCATGGCACAACTCGATGCCCTGGCTGTGGAGGCCGCGCCGGCCCTGCCGCGCGTCATCTTCAACTCGCGGACCGGTACGGTCGTGATCGCCGAAGGCGTGCGCGTGCGGCCTGCCGCCGTCTCGCACGGCGCGCTCAAGGTCGTGATCAGCGAGAGCCCCCAGGTGAGCCAACCCCAGGCCTTCAGCCAGGGCAAGACCCAGGTCGTGCCGCAGTCGCGCGTGCAGGTGGAGCAGGGCTCTGGCCGCATGTTCCGCTGGACGGCCGGCGCGAGCCTGCAGGCCATCGTGGACACCGTCAACAGCATCGGGGCGAGTCCCGACGACATCATGGCCATCCTGCAGGCCCTGGATCAGGCGGGCGCCATCGACGGCGAGCTGGAGGTGATCTGATGAACACCATCCCCATCCAGACCGACACCGTCACGGCAGAGCAGAAGGACAAGGACCGCGTGCGCGCGCAAGCCAGCGACGCGGCAGAGAAGTTCGAAGCCCACTTCATCAAGAAGATGATGGAGCAGATGCGTGCCAGCAACCGCGCGATGTCCGAGGCCGACGGCAAGAGCCACGCCCACTTCAACGACGACATGCTCGACGTCGCGGACGGCCTGGTGGCCGACGCACTTGCGCACCAGCGCGCCTTCGGGATTGCCGACCTGATGCTCAAGCATGTGCTGCCGACGGATTTAAGTCCCAAGCCCGCTGGGTCGCCTTCCCCAGGCAAGACGACTGCCCAGGATTCCAAGCCATGAGCCTCCTGCTGAACGCCCTGTCCGGTGCCGAAGCCGCCCAGGCCGCCTTGACAACCACCAGCCAGAACGTGGCCAACGCCGCCACGCCGGGCTACACGCGCGAAGGCGTGCTACTGGGATCGCTCCAGGGCACCCAGGCCGGTGCCGGCGTGCAGGTGCTGGCGCTGCAGCGGTTTTCCGACGGCTACAAGAACTTGCAGCTGTGGCAGTCCAACAGCGTGCTGGGCCACTCGCAGGCGGGACAGGACTACTTGACCCAGCTCGAGCAGGTGATGTCGGACGACACCTCCAACGTCAACCAGGGCGTGCAGCAGTTTTTCGCGGCCTTGAACGCGGCCAGCGGCCAGCCCGACTCGGTGCCCCTGCGCCAGCAGGTGCTTTCCTCCGCCAACGCGCTGACCCAGCGCATGGGCACGCTGCAGAACTTGCTGGGCAGTCAACAGGCCTCGATCAACGCTCAGCAGCAGGCCATCTTGGTGCAGCTCAACAGTCTGGCCGGTGATATCGCGCTGCTCAACGGCAAGATCACGGCGGCCCGCGCCACCGGCATCCAGGACTCCGGCCTGCAGGATGCGCGCGACCAGAAGATCGACACTCTGGCTTCGCTCGTGGGCCTGCGGGTGGTCGACCAGCCCGACGGCAGCAAGAGCGTTTCGCTGCCCAATGGCCAACCCCTCGTGATGGGCACCAGTGCCGGCACGCTTTCGCTCACGGGTGGGCAGCTGTCGCTGTCCATTGCCAGCTCCAAGTTCTCGGTGCCGACCACCCAGCTCAGCGGCCAGCTCGGCGGGCTCTTTGATACAGCGGCCCAGGTGCTCTCGCCCCTGGTCACGCAAATGCAGGAGCTGGCCACCAATATCGGCACGAAGGTCAACGCTCAGCTTGCGGCCGGTTTCGCGCCCCCCGCGGCCACGCCGGGCCAGCCGATGTTTACGCTCAACAACGGCCAATTGCAGTTGACATCCCTGCAGGCCACCGACCTGGCCTTCTCCAGCAATCCGGCCGACGTGGGCAACAGCGACAACCTCAGCGCCCTGATCGCGCTGCAAAAGCAGCCGATGACGCTGACCCAGTTCAACGCCGCGGGCCAAGCGACGGGCACGACCCAGATCGTGATGGGCGATGTGTTCAATCAGATCGTCGGCAGCCTGGGTACCGCCAGCCAGCAGAACCAGGCCTCGATCAAGACTGCGCAGACCGTGCGCGACCAGGCCCAGCAGAACTGGAGCTCCAGCGCCGGCGTGAACAACGACGAAGAGGCGACCAACCTCATGCAGTATCAGCAGCTCTACCAGTCCAACATGAAGGTCGCGCAGGTAGCCAACACCCTGTTCGACGCCGCGCTGCACATGCTGGGCTGATTTCAGACAAGACCAAGGAACCCGCCGTGCGTATCGCCAGCAACCAATACCAGGCCACCATGAACCGGGCCCTCCAGGACGCCAACTCCGGCTTGGCCCAGGTCATGCAGCAGATGGCCACGGGCGACAAGCTGCTCAAGCCCTCGGACGATCCGATCGCCACCACGCGCCTGGCGCGTCTGGCTGGCGACGATGCCGCCCTGAACCAGTACCAGAGCAACATCACGGCCCTACAGAGCCGGCTCAAGAACAGCGAGTCGACGCTGAGCAGCATCCAGGATGGCCTGCATTCGGCCCGAGACCTGCTGGTCTGGGCAGCCGACGGCTCCAACACGCCCGCGGACCTCAATGCCATGTCCGGCTCGCTGAAGTCCTTGCACGACAGCCTGCTGTACCTGGCCAACAGCACCGACGCCGAAGGCCACTACCTGTTCAGCGGCACGGCCAGCAACCAGCCCACGGTCGACCCGGCCTACAACTTCCTCGGCAACACCGCGACGCAGCAGGTGGCCGTGGCCGACCAACTGACCATCAGCGCCAATGTGAGCCTGCCCACTATGGGCGGCTTCTTGCAGCAGCTGAACAACCTGGCCACGCTGCTGGCGAACCCGGCCATCACCACGGCCGGCGTGCAGGGCAGCGTCTCGGCCGCCATTGCTGGGCTGGACACGATGCTGAACACGGTCTCCGGCACCATCGGCGTGCTCGGTGGTCGCCAGAACATGCTGCAGACGCTGAGCAACACGCAGTCGGCGGTCAAGGTCTCGGACGAACAGTCCGAACTCACGCTCGGCCAGATCGACTACGGCGAGGCGTCCACGCGGCTGAACAGCTACTCGATCGCGGTGCAGGCCACGCAGAAGGCCTACGCCAAGGTCAGCCAGCTGACCCTGTTCAGCGTGATCTGATGCAGGCTGCAGCGGTCATGCGCCCGGCGCTCCAGGGCGTCGGCGGACTCGGGCGCCCGACGGGCACGCTGTCCATCGATGCGCCGGCCTCGTCCGACTCGGCCCCCACGCCTGCGCTCGATCAGTTGCTGGCGCTATTGCCGGCCCGCACAGAAAGCGGTAGCGCCGCGCGAGAGCCGGGCCTGCAGCTGCGCATCGGCGCCTTGCAGCAGGGGGCGGATTACCTCGACCGACTCGCACAGGGCCTGCAGGCGCTCAAACAGCAGCTCAGCAGCGCCATGGCCCGAAGCGATGCTGACACCGGTGCCTTGCAAGCCGGCGTGGACCGGCTCGAAGCGCTGTGGCAGGCGCGCAGCGCCGAGGCCGGCGGCCAGCTCAACGCGCAGCTCCAGCCGCCCTCGGCTGACGCGGCTGCCGATGCGGCGGCCCAGCAGCGTTTCAGGGTGCGCGGCCTCGACGCCGACAGCCTGCAAGCGAGTGGTGCGGAAACCCTGCGCGTGCAGGTGCCGGGTCAGGCCGGCACGCTGCGCGTGCAGATTGACGGCGGCAGCACTGCCCAGGGCGCGAAAGCGCTGCGCGACGCGCTGGCCCCGGCCGGCGTGCAGGTGCAGGCCCAGGGCGGCCAGCTCTGGTTCAGCGTAGATGAATTGCGCTGGCCGGCCCTACAGGACGGCCTGCGCATCCAGGGCGGCGGCAGGCGCTTCCCAGGCGGCCAAGCCGTTCGGCCGGCGCTGGATCCGGCACCAGCGGCTATCGACACGCGCCGCTGGCAGCTGGGCAGCCTGGACGAACGCCGCGCCACGCTGCGCGGCCTTACCCAGGCGCAGGCACAGACCGCCGCCGCGCGCAAGGGCTATGGTGCGGCGCTGAGTCAGGCGGCCGAGGTCGTGCAGGGCGAGGCCCCGAGCGCCGCCGACGCTGCGCAGCTCGCCGATGGCCTGGGCCGCACGATGCAGCAGGCCGATTTCAAGCAGGTGGCCGCGCTGAGCCCCGCACTGCGCGGCTTGCACCGCGAGCGTGTGCGGCAGATCCTGTCCAGCACTTGATCACGCCATGAACCAGCTGACGCCGTTGACCAACACCGTCCTGGCGGACCATTACCGGCCGCTACCGCACCGCCTGAGCACCTTGCCGCCCAAGCTGGCCTCCTTCATGACCCAGGAGATCACCAACCCGGCGCCGCTGCCGACCGAGCCGCTGGCGCATCCGCAGATCGCCAGCGCAGGCCCGGTGCGCCTGGACAACGGCGGCTCTTTTGACATGCTGGTCTACACCGGACCGCGCATGAAGTTCCGCGCCCTGTCCAAGTCCGGGACCCTACTCACGACCAGCGCCTGACTCCCAAAGGGGAAGCGGCGGCGGAGCAGGGCGGCGAGGTCGTCGGCCATGTGATCTCCACCATGTCGGACATCTCTTCGAGCTCGCAGAAGATCTCCGAGATCATCGGCGTGATCGACAGCATCGCGTTCCAGACCAACTTCCTCGCGCTGAACGCGGCGGTGGAAGCCGCGCGGGCCGGCAAGCAAGGACGCGGCTTTGCCGTTGTGGCCAGCGAGGTGCGCGCCCTCGCCCAGCGATCGGCCGGCGCTGCCAAGGAAATCAAGACGCTGATCCTGGCCAGCGCTGAGAAGGTTGAGACCGGCAGCGGCCTCGTGGGCAGTGCAGGCGAGGCCAACTCCAACGTGGTGGCCCAGGTGCGGCGCGTGAACGATCTCGTGGGCGAGATCAGCGCCGCGAGCCTCGAGCAGAGCCAGGGCATCGGTCAGATTGGCGATGCTGTGGCCCAGCTCGACCAGGTGACGCAGAGCAATGCGGCTCTGGTGGAGCAGAGCGCTGCTGCGGCCGAGAGCCTTCGCCATCAGGCTCGCCGCTTGGCGGAAGCCATGGCCATCTTCAAGATTGCCGGCGAGAAGTCCACGCCTGCGTCGGTGCCAGTGCCGCGCATGATGGCCAAACCCGACCTGCGCGTCGCGGCCTCGTCGGCGCCCAAACGCGTTCGCGAGTCCGTCGTGAAGGCAGCGCCGCCAAAGGCGCCGGCACCCAAGCAGGTCGAGCTGACCGCTGCCAAGGACGACTGGGCCGACTTCTGACCTCCGGCCCGCGGGCCCTCAGGACATCTCGGCGTCCTGCGCCCGCGTGCACCAGGCGTCGAAATGCCGCAGGTCCATGGGTTTGGCCAGCAGGTAGCCCTGCGCCAAGTTGCAGCCGAGCCCTTGCAGGACCTCGAGTTCAGCCTGCGTCTCCACGCCTTCCGCCGTGACCTGCAAGCCCAGGCCGTGGCCCAGGGTGATGATGGATCCGAGCAGTTCCTGGCGCTTGGGGTCCTGGTCGACGCCGCCGACGAAGCTGCGATCGATCTTGATCTCGTGCACCGGCAGGCGTTGCAGGTAGGCGAGCGAGGACTGGCCGGTGCCGAAATCGTCGATGGCCAGGCGCACACCGAGGCGGCGCAGCGAGTGCATCACGTGAATGGGGTCCTGGGCACTGGTCATGAGTCCCGTTTCGGTCAGCTCAAGCTGCAGCAGATGGGCCGGCACGCCGGCGCGGTCGAGCATGGCCTCGATGCGGGCAGGCAGGAGTCCATCCTGCAGGTCAAGCGTGGAGATGTTGACCGCGATCGGCAGCTCGCGGCCCTGCTGCCGCCATGCGGCCAAGGTGGCCACGGCCTGCTCCAACATCCATTGCGTGATCTGGCGGATGCGTCCCGTGCTTTCCGCGAAGGGCACGAACTCGTTGGGCGGCAGCCAGCCGCGCTCCGGATGCTGCCAGCGCACCAGGGCTTCCGCGCCGGCGATGGTGTCGTCGTGCAGGCTGCGCTTGGGCTGCAGGAACTGGCGCAGCTGTCCCTGCGCGATGGCGGCTTCGAGTTCGGATAGCAGGCTCAGGTGTGACAGCCGGTCGGCCTCCTGCTCAGGGTCGTAGAGAGCGATCTCACTGCGACGGCGCTTGGCCTCGAACATCGCCTGCTCGGCGCGCTGCATCAGCGCTTCTGGGTGGCGGCCATGCCCCGGGCATAGCGCCACGCCGATGGAGACGGTCAGATCCAGAGCCTGGCCCCGCCACTGGTGCCGATGGTTGAGGCTGGCGTGCAGCTGGGCCACGGCGAACTGCCAGTCGGCATGCCCGTCCACCGGCAGCAGGACGACGAAAGTTCCGCCCGAGAGGCGGCCGACGATGGCGCCCTGGCCCTGAAGTTGTTCGAGCCGGCCGGCCAGGCCGAGCAGCAGGGAGTCGCCGGCATCGAAACCGAGCACGCTGTTGACGGTCTTGAGCCGGTCGACATCCATGCACACCAGGGCGTACGGCGTGTCGGCCGCCTGGCGCAGCCGCTCGCCCGCCATCGCGGCGAAGCGCGTGCGCGTCGCCATGCCCGTGAGCGCGTCCGTGCCTGCCAGTTCCAGCAGGCGGCTTTGCCGCTCGCCAACGGCCAGAGCCAGCGCGTTCAGCGAGGCGGAGAGCTGGCCCAACTCGTCCTGGGCTTCGACGCAGACGCGGTGCTCGTAATCGCCCGAGGCAATGGCCAGCGCACCGCCTTCGGCCTCCTCCAGCGGCCGCACGACGCTGCGCGCCACAAGCACCGCCAGCAACGCCCCGCTGGCCAGCGCAATGCCACAGTACAAGAGTGTCAGCCGTCCGTCGCGTTCGATCTCCTCGCCGAGGCGGCGAAGTTCCTCGACCGTGGCGCGTCGGGCCGAGTCGCGCAGCACGCGCGTTTCGCTCACCAGCGCGGACAATGCGGGCTCGAGTCGGCTCCCCCGCCATTCACGCGCCGCCTCGTTGCGACCGTCGTCGAGGGTTCGCGTGGCGACGGCGAGTTCGCTGCGGAAGACCCGCAGGTTGCCGAGCAGCTCGTCAAGTTCCTGTTCGGCGTTCTCGTCGACGCCCCGGTGCGCGCGCATCCTACCGGCGGCGTCCTGCAGGCGCTGCTCGGCCGCATCGATCTCCAGCCGCGCTCGCTGGCGGTTCTCGGGCGCGCCCCCCATCAGCACGAGCAGCTTGCGGGCCGCGTCGGTGGCGCTTTCGTTCACTTCGTTGGCGATGAAGAGCAGGTCAGCCTGCTCGTTGACCACGTGGGCGTAGGCATGGCTTAGCGCCTGCTGCCGCTGCCAGGACAGTGCGGCCAGCAGCAGCGGCAAAGCCAGCAGCAAGGCGAAGGAGGCCCGCAGTCTGGTGGCGATGCGCAAGCGCGACACCAGGCGGATCAGCGCGTTCATCTGCCGACCGCGCGCGCGGCGCAGACCTGGTTGCGGCCGCCGCGCTTGGCCTCGAACAGCGCCTCGTCGGCGCGGGCATAGGCATCGCCGAAGGCGCCATGCTCTGCCGTCCAGCTGACGCCGAAACTGGCCGTCACCATGCGGCCGGGCAGGCAGTCAAAGGGCTGGCAGGCGATGGCCTGGCGCATGCGTTCGGCCTGGCGCAGCGCCGCCTGGAAGGACATGCCGGGCAGCAGGATGGAGAACTCCTCGCCGCCCACGCGACCGATGTCGGCTTCGCTCGTCACGGCGCTTCGCAGGCGGTTCACGACTTCGCAGATGACCGCATCGCCGGACGGATGGCCGTAGGAGTCGTTGATACTCTTGAAGAAATCGATGTCCAGGACGACGAGGGCCAACGCGCCGCGGTTCAGGTGTACCGTGGCGCGCTCGAAGATGGCGCCACGGTTGTAGGCGCCGGTCAGCGAGTCGTGCTTGGCCTTGAATTCCAACTGGGACGCGAGCCGGTGCAGCTCCTCGTTCAGCACATTGAGCTCGCGCTCCTCGCGATCGCTGCGCCGGATCAGACGGCGGCTGTCGCGCATCAGCCGCTCGAAGTGATCCACGAGGTCGCCAAGTGCTTCACGCAGCTGCGGGCCCGAGAGCGCAGGATTGTCGCGCGCGGCCATGGCCCGCTCGAGTGCGTTTGACTCCTGCTCGAAGAGGTCGGGCGTCGGCATGGCGGCGCCTTCAAGCGTCAAGGGCACGAAGCTTGATCTCCAGGTTGTGGAAGTCGGCCATCAGCTCTTCGCCGAATTCGCGGATGGTGTCGTCCTCGGCGTCGTGCACCCAATGCAAGGTGATGCGGCGTCCCGTGGCGGCCGATTTGTCCAGCAAGTCGAGCAGCGTGAACAGCATCTTGGTGCTCGAGCTGTTGAAATAGGTCAGCGCGATCTCGACGTTCAGGAGCCGGTCCTGGTCCGGCAGCGCGAGGAATTCGCGCAGGTTGGCGAGAATCGGGCCGTAGAAGGCTGCGGCGTTTTCGGGAAAGGATTCGCCGCGCAGGCGCAGCTCGTGCGCGTCGAAGCGGAACTCCACTTCGGGCGAGTTGGCTGTCGCCGGGATGTGCATGGGATTCATGGCGTGCGGCCTCTTGTCTTCGGACTAGATAGTGGTCTTGAGGAAGAACATGGCAGTGCCAGGGTCCTCGGTGGTCTGAAATTCGAAATCGAGCGGCTCGCTGGCGTCACGCGCCATGGTCAGGAAGCCCAGGCCCGCGCCCTTGCTGTCCTCGGGCGCCTCGCTGCGCAGCGATTCACGGTAGCTGGCCTTGATCTCGTCCAGCGTCATGGTGCGCAACGTCTCCAGCCTCTCCCTCAGGGTCTCGGCCAGGTCGATCGAGATCGGATTGGCGCACAGTAGGAAGTAGCGGCCCTCGGCATCGACGCCGATGCACACCGAGCCGTGGCGCAGCTCGTTCTGGTCCTGCTCGGGCGGCGTCAGGGAGTCGGCTGAATAGTGGATGATGTTCTGCGCCATCTCCACGAAGCAGGAGAACAGGCGCCGGCGAATGGGCCCTGCCGTGCCCGATTGCTCGAGCCGCAGCCGCACGGCCTCGGACATGGCGGTGATGATGTTTTGCGAGAAATATCCGACGTAGTAGAAGATCACGTTCTTCTGTCGCGCGAGCTCGCAAAACTCCCGGTACTGGTCGTAGGTTTGTTTTTCCATGGCGCTTAGTTCAGGCGCATGCCGAACAGGGTGAGGTCGTCGCGGCGCAGCTGGCCGCCCTGGTAGGCCTTCAGTTCGGCCATCAACATGACGCCGAGTTCGGGCATGGGAAGGTCGCGATGGCGTGCAAGCGCCTCACGCAGGCGGCGCTTGCCGAAGGCAATGCTCTTGGGACCGCCGATCTGGTCGATCAGCCCGTCGGTGCAGGCCAGCAGCAGGTCGCCCGGACTCAGTTCGATCTGCTTGCGGGTCCAGGTGGCATCGAGTGGCGTGTCGGAGTAGCCGAGGCCCAGGCGGTCGGCATCGATGATCTCCACCTCTTCCTGCCCCGCCCTTTGCAGCAGCAGGGGCGTGCGTGCACCGGCATAGCTGACGCTCTTGGACGTGGCGTCGAACCACACAAACGCGGCGTCCAGGCCGTCATTGGAGGCCGCATCGCCGGCATCGACCTGGCCCAGCGAGCTCTTGATGCTCTGGCTGACTTCGGCCATCAGCCGCGCCGGATTCTGCGGGCCATGCTTGTCCAGCGCCTGGCGCAGCGCCGAGTGCGCAATCAGGGTCAGGAAGGCACCGGGCACGCCGTGGCCTGTGCAGTCCGCGACGGCCGCGAACCAGCCGTCCGCGTGGTCGCAGAACAGGTAGAAGTCGCCTCCGACTGTGTCGCGCGGCTCCCAGATCAGGCAGGCATCGGTGAGGCTGCGGGCCAGGGCGGAATCCGAGACAGTGAGCATGGAGCGCTGGATCACGCTCGCATACTCGATGCTCTGCATGATGTGGCGGTTGCGCTCGGTCTGCAGCTCGGCGATCACGCGCATGAGCTCGAGCCCGTGGCCCAGGCCCTTGAATTGGCCGTGCTCGACGACCAGGTAGCCGTCCGCCAGCGCCTTCTCGCCGGATTCCACGGTCATCAGGGCGAGCTGCTCGATGGGCGTGTCGGCCTCGACGATCAGCGGCGCCTTGTCCATGAACGCGATGCAGCTCTTCTTCTCGAACAGCTCTTTGTAGAAGGGCTTGGAGATCTGAGAGAGGAACAGGCTGCGGTTGATCAGGCCGATCGGGCGGCCCGCCTCGAGAACCGGTAGGCTGACCGTCTCGCGATGCCGGCCGAGGATCTCGTAGATCTGGGCATTGGTGTGCTCGGGCGACACGGCCACGCAAGCCTGAGCCAGGTCACCGGCCACTGGCTGGGTGAAGCGGACCTGGGGTCGCCATGAGGCGGTCGGCGTTTGTGTGAAGTGCAAGCTGCTGCTCCCGAGAAGTTCGTATCGGATGAGCTGCGCAGGCTAGGGCTTGCAAGTGCAAACACTGTGACACTTGGGTGACCACGCTATGGACAACGCACATGTGTGGGATCCATCACACGGTGCCCGCGAGGGCCGTGTAAGCGCCCAGGGATAACGTCTGATTCAAGCGTCACTTTGCAGGACGCGGCAGCGCGGAGTTTCACCGCAGCTTCATCGAGCGTGACCATCATGCGGGGCGCCGCAGTTTCTTCGCGCAAATCATGGAATTCCTGAATGCAGGCCGGCCCGAAGAGGGCCCGCTGGTGCGGATCCCCGCCCTCATGCAAAGCCACTATTCGAGCCAGCCGATCGCGGCTGTGGTGCGCGGCTCCAGCGCGCTGACGCAGCGGCTGCGCGAATGCAGCGAGATCTGCCGCCAACGCCGCCTGAGCCACCTGATCATCGAGGGCGCGCCCGAGCGCTGGGAGATCGAAGGCCGCGAGCTGGGCCTGCCACTCGGAGAGGCTGATCTCATCGTCCTGCCAGAGAGCTTCTGGTTCCGGGACCGGGTGCGTGGGCGCAAGACCGTGCTGACGAGCACGCCCGTCTTGATCGAGGAATGGCTCGCCATGACGGCGAGCGCAGGCTGCGTTTGGACCTAGGGCCCCGACGGATGGCGGCGTTCTATGAAGTAGCCGCTCTTGTCGAACAGGGTTTTGGCCCTGCGCTTGGGCTCCACCAGGGCGACCGAGAGCTGCCTAACCGACTGATACTGCCCTGGCTCGACGCGCAATACGCCGGCGCACAGGGTTGGCAAGCGATGGAAAACCTCGCGTCCACGGCGGTCCTTGGCCATATAGCCGGCACTGAGGACCAGCTCCGTGTCGATGTGGCGATGCAGGCCCTCGTCGAAAGCGTTGCATGCCTGCTGCAGGCGGTGCTCCCAGTCAGCGCACGTCAGGATCATCACGAAGTCGTCCCCGCCCACATGGCCAACGAATCCTCCTCCAGCCCCCGCTACCTCGGAGAGCAGACTGCCGACGAAGCGGATGATCTCGTCGCCGGCCCTGTAGCCGAGGAAATCGTTGAAGGGCTTGAACTGGGTCAGGTCCCAGTACGCCACCACGAACTCGCGGCGGCCATCCAGTAGTGCCGTCAGGTGCCGATCGATGGTCACGTTGCCGGGCAACTGGGTCAGCGGATTGGCGTTGCGCGCCAGCAGCAATTGCTGATCCGCCACGGCCTTGAACAGGTCCGAGGTGCGCCCCGCGCCGACGTACTGTCCGTTGCGTGTCACGACGAAGCCGTCAACCATGTAACGATCGTCGATATTGGCCACCGCCTCGCTCATGGTCCGCAGGGTCGCCGAGACATCGAACACCAGGGCGTTCGCATCCATCAGCTCGATGCAGCTCTTGCGCGCGAAGAGTTCCATGAAAAAGCGCTCGGCGCTGCGCTTGAGGACCTGGGCGGAGCGCAGGATGCCGATCGGGCGTCCTTCGGCGTTAAGCATGGGGATGGAATAGAGCTGCTCGTCGCGCACGAAGGCCTGGATGACCTCGGCGCAGCTCATGGCGGGCGTCGCCGTCAGGCACTCGCGGCACAGGCTCTCGGCGCACAGCTCCTTGGCGCTCGGACCCTCGGGATGCGAGTCAGGCGCCGCCGGGCTGAGCAGACTGCTGTGCAGGTCGGCCCGCAGGCTGACACGCGGCGTGGGCGACGGACGCGCGAACAAATAGCCCTGGCACAGGCTGATCCCCAGCTGGCGCAGCATCTGCAGATCGCCTTCTTGCTCGATGCCTTCAGCGATGACGGCGGCCTCGCTGATGGCCGCCATCTCAAGGATGGAGCGCACGAACTGCTGCTTGAGCGGATCGGTCGCCACGCCATCGACAAAATGTCGGTCGATCTTGACGAAGTCCGGGCGGAGATCGACCCAGCGCTTGAGGCTGGCGAAGCCCTCACCGAGGTCGTCCAGTGCGATGGCGATGCCCACGCGCCGCAGCGATTCGGCCGTGGCGCCGAGCACCTCCATGTCGATCACGGGGCGGGTCTCGGTCAGCTCGAACACGACGCGTGAAGGAGCCAGGCCGAGGGAGTTCAGGTCGCGTGCGATCAGTTCATGGCGGTCCTCGGCCGCTATCAGGGTATCGGCGGTGAGGTTCATGAAGATCGCGCCCGGTAGCTTGAGTTCGGTGGCGCGCAGGGCGATGCGCCGCACGATGAGGCGCTCCAGCTCGATCAGCCGTCCCACCGTGGCTGCGAGGTCGAACAGCACCAGCGGCGAGTGCAGGGCGGAATTGGCCGGCGCCCGGGTCAGCGCCTCATAGCCCATGATGACACGGGCCGAGACATCGACGATGGGCTGGAAATAGATGTCGAAGCTCTGTGTCGCGATCAGCCGGTCCAGTTCGGCTTCGAGCATGCGGGTGGCAGGCGTGTCAGGCTTCATCTGATGTCTGTGTCAAGACCGGTCCTGGCATCGAGACAGCCCTGGATCAATAGTCAAGGACCACCGGGCTCAACTCGCAGCCATCCAAATCCGGCACTCCTTCGTCGAAACCGCGCGAGTGTAGCGGGCAAACAAAGGGAATACCCGCATAACCGGGCCCACGGATCGCGGCGCCCAGAACTACTGCAGGCGCCGGAAGTGCAACTGATCGATCAAGCGATCGCCGCCCGGGCCGGGCGCGTGGTGCTCGTGGACGATTTCCACGCGGCCCTGCCTGGCCAGTATGTGCAGATCTCGAGCCGTTGAATCGAAGACCAGCGGGTGCTCCAGCGCGCTGCCGGCATGGGGCAGCTCGGTGACTTCGCCGAATTCGGACTCCAGGAACACCGACATCGCGATCGAACTCATGGCCATCTCCAGGCTGGCGGCGGACTCCGTCGGCCGCATGTGAGGGCAGGAAAACCACTCCATGCTAGGGGGGCGTGCAAGGATTTCGACTCGGGCATTCCGCAAGGCAATCGATTGCGAGCTTCGCGGATCTGATGTTGGAAACAAAAAAATTTGGATCTGGTGGCCCGGTCGCCTTTTGGCCCTTAGCCTTAGAGAAGAGAGAGCAGGGCCCGGCAGGTCTTGCGCGGGCCTTTTCAATGCGGCTGCTTGGCCTACTTGGACTTGGGACGGCCTGTCTTGATGGCCGGGACGCTTGCCAGTGCGCGCATCAGGGCCGCATCGCCGAGGCCGGCGAGCAGCTTGACGCCAGCGCGGAGCAATTCGCTCTTCTTCACCGGATGCGCTGACGCCAGGGCACGCTGCTTCAGCTGTGCCAGCGCCGCATACTCGTCGGCGGGCATCGTGAAGCTGTCGCGGACCAGCTTGGTCTTGGGGGGTTGGACTTGTCGGCTTTGTCGGCTTTGTCGGCCTTGGCGACTTTGGGGACTTTGGAGACTTTGGAGACTTTGGGGACTTTGGGGACTTTGGCGACGGCGTTCTTGGACGCAGTCCCAGCAGCCGAATTGGTCTTCTTGGGCGCTGGGGTTGTCTTTGCCGCGGGTCGCTTGGCGGCCGGCTTGGCGGCAGATTTGGCGGCAGATTTGGCGGCCGGCTTGGCAGGTGCACCAGCTGGAGTCGCCTTCTTGGTGGTCGAGTTCATGTCGTTCCCGCTTGTGTAGAAACCGTATATTCAGTTTACACAGTTTTGTGCCGCGTGCCGGTTGGGCGTGGCGATCACGGCAGGGCGGCCGACAGGAAGCGTTCGACCAAAGAGAACTGCGGCGACGTATTGAGCGCCGGTGCGTGGCCGCAATCGAAGATCGTGACGACCACGGCGCGCGGGCCGCGAATGCGCATCGCCTCTGCCGTTTCCGCGGTCAGCAGGTCGGAGCTTTCGCCGCGCAGGCACAGCACAGGCAGGTTCAGGCTGTCCCATTCGGTCCAGCGCTCGTAGTCGCGCGGGTGGTGAGTGAACTGGCCGACCATCGCCGGGTCGTAGTGGGGCGTCACCCGGCCGTCCGGCAGGCGGCGGGTCGAGGTCTCGGTCAGGCGGCGCCATTGCGCGTCGCTGAGGTATCCGTAAGGAGCGTAGATGCCGCGGAAGTACTGCTCCAACTCGCCCACGGTGTCGAAGGCCGGTGGTCGGCCCGCGTAGCTGCGGATGCGTTCGACGGCCGGCGCGGCGAGCTCGGGGCCGATGTCGTTGAGCAGCAGGCGGCGGATGCGCCCGCGCAGGGTGGTGGCTGCGGCCAGCAGGCCGATAGCGCCACCCATCGAGGTGCCCACCCACAGGCAGCGCTCGATGCCCAACTGGTCGAGCAAGGCGGTGGCCTGGCGGACGTAGAAGTCCAAGCAGTACTCTTCCTCGGGACGGGGGCTCCACTGCGAGAGGCCACGGCCGAGGGTGTCGGGCGCGATCACTCGGTAGCGAGTCGCGAGATGCGCGGCCAGATCGTCCATGTCGCGCCCCGTGCGGGCCAGGCCGTGCCAGGTGATGACGACCTCCTCATGCTCCGCGCCCCACTCCATGAAGTGGAGTTCACGACCTTCACAGACGAGGTAGCGGGAGCTGGGCGCGTTCATGACCGAGCCTTGAGCCGCAGGCGGCCGACGATGCCGAAGGGGAAGTGGTAGACCGCCAGTACGAACAGCAGGCCCATCCAAAGCAGCCAGCGGTCGGGTGCGATGAGCTGCGAGAGCACCGGGATGCCCTGGACCGCGTCGGCGCCAAGCTTCATCAGGTCCTGCAGGTAGTTCTGCGCCAGCATGAAGAGGGCCGCCCCCAGCACCGCGCCGTAGATCGTGCCCATGCCGCCGATCACTACGATGAGCAAGATGTCCAGCATGATCTCCATGGACAGCGAGGTGTCCGGCCCGTTGTAGCGCAGCCATAGCGCCAGCAGTGCGCCCGCCAGGCAGGCGAACTGGGAGGCCATCACGTTGGACAGAGTGCGGTAGACGACGGTGCGGTAGCCGATGGCCTCGGCGCGGAAGTCGTTCTCGCGGATGGCCTGCAGCACGCGACCGAAAGGCGAGTTCACGATGCGCAGGAGCATCAGCACCAGCACGACAGTGGCGGCAAAGAGCAGGTAGTAGGTAAGGAAGCGGCCATCGATGCTGGCGCCGAGGAAGGGATCTTCGAAGTACTCAGTTGAGGGCCTGAGCATCTCCGGCACCTTGAAGCTCAGGCCGTCCTCGCCGCCCGTGAGCCCGGACAGCTGAGAGGCCAAGGTGATGAAGGCGGCCGCCACGGCCATGGTGATCATGGCGAAGAACAGGGCCTTCACGCGCAGGCTCAGCAGGCCGATCAGCAGGGCCAGCACGAGCGAGAGCGCCAGCGCTGCGACCACGCCCAGCAGCACGGCGGACCAGCCCGGATCCTCGCTGCGGCTGCAGGCGATGGCCACGCCATAGGCGCCGATCCCGAAGAACAGGGTGTGCGCGAAGCTCACGATGCCCGTGTAGCCCAGCAGCAAGTCGTAGCTGGCTACGAGGATGATGAAGACGAGGATCTTGGCCGCGACGTTGAGCGCCTTGATGCTAGTGAAGAGGAAGGGCGTCAGCGCCAGGCCGAGCACGGTGGCGATCAGCAGGACCGCGAGCAGGCGGTTGCGGGGCAGGTCGTGGGAGAGGAGCGCTTTGATCATCACTTGCCTCCCACTGGATAGAGCCCTTGAGGGCGCCACAGCAGCACCGCCACCATCAACGCGATATTGGAGAACAACGCGGCCTTGGGCGCTAGAAAGCCCATGTAGTTGGCCAGCAGGCCCACGGCCAGCGCGCCGACGAAGCAGCCTAGGGTCGAGCCCAGGCCGCCGATGATGATGACGATGAAGATCAGGGTGTTGACCTGGGCGCCCATCTGCGGTGTCACGCTCTGTTGGTAGAGGCTCCACATTGCGCCGCCCAGGCCCGCCAGGGCCGAGCCGGCGGCGAACACGCCGATGAAGAGGCGACGGATCCGGTAGCCCAGACACTCCACCATCTCCCGGTCTTGCACGCCGGCGCGGATCAGCACACCGAGCTTGGTCCGGTTGAGCACGAGCAGCAGGGCTGCGAACACCGTCAGGCCCACGAGCGCGGCCAGCGCGCGGAACTTGTCCAGCACCACGTCGCCGGGCAGCGGCAAGGCGCCGCGCAGGCCCTGGGGCAGGGGCAGGGCGATCATCCCCGGGCCCCAGATCATCTTGATCATCTCCTCTCCGATGATCATTCCGCCCATGGTGATGAGGATCTGCTTGAGGTGCATCCCGTAGACGGGCCGCACCAGCATGCGCTCGAATGCCAGGCCCACGACGCCGGCCACCGCCATGCCCGCGCCGGCGGCCAGGCCCACGGCCAGCAGGCTGGCGCCTAGCGACAAGTCGCCCACGGCACCCTGAACGCCAAGCACGGTGGCGGCAATGAAGCCGCCCAGCGCGACGAACACGCCGTGGCCGAAATTGAGCACGTCCATGAGGCCGAAGACCAGGGTCAGGCCCGAGGCGATGACGAAAATGATCAGGCCCATGGCCAGACCCGAAAGGGTGAGCGTGGCCCAGGTCGGGAAACTGCTCACGAGCAGGCCGGCCGCGAGCGCGATGGCCGCTAGCAGCTGCAGGGGCCGCGCGTCGAAGGGCTGGCGGGGAATGGCGTCACTGCTCATTGATGGACTCCCAGGGACAGGCCAAGCAGCCGCTGCTGCAGCGCCTCATCTTGAGCCAGCTCGGTCATGGCGCCGGCATGCACGACGCGGCCGTCGTCCATGACCGCCACATGGTCGCCCAGGGCGCGGGCGACGCCGAAGTTTTGCTCCACGAGGAGCACCGTGGTGCGGTCATTCTTGAGCTCGCGCAGGGCCTCGATGAGGCTCAGCACCATGGCCGGCGCCAGGCCCTTGGAGGGCTCGTCGATCAGCAGCAGACGGCGCGGCTCGATCATGGCGCGAGCGATGGCCAGCATCTGCTTCTGGCCGCCGCTCAAGCGGCCGGCCGGGTAGAGCCAGAACTTCTTCAGCGCGGGGAAGAGCACGAAGAGCCAGTCAAGCCTGGCGGTGTCGAGCTGCTCGATGCTGCGGGCCTGGCGCGCGGCTAGCAGCAGGTTCTCGCGCACGCTCAGCTCGCCGAAGATGCCCATGTTTTCGGGCACGTAGGCGATGCCGGCCTGGGCGAGGGTGGGCGTGTCCTCGGCCTGGATCTCGCGGCCGTCAAAGACGATGCGGCCCGCGCTGGCGCGCCACAGGCCCATGATTGTGCGCAGCGTTGTGGTCTTTCCGGCGCCGTTGCGCCCCAGCAGCATGGTCAGTTGCGCCGCGGGCACCTCGAGGTCCACGCCGTGGAGGATGTGGTACGCGCCGATGTGCGTGTGAACGCCTTGGAGGCTCAGGAGGGAGCTCATGCTGTGGCCACTCCGAGATAGGCGCTCTGCACCACCGGCGAGGCGATGACCTCGGCCGGCGCACCGTCAGCCACGAGCCGGCCCTGGTGCAGCACGACGATGCGGTCGGCCAACTCGCGCACCACGTCCATCTTGTGCTCGACAAGCAGCACGGTGTGCTCGCGCCGCGCCTTGAGCTCGCGTATGAGGTCCAGCACCACGGGCACTTCGTCCACGCTCATGCCTGCAGTGGGCTCGTCGAAGAGGTAAACCTTGGGCTGCAGGGCGATCAGCATCGCGACCTCGAGCTTGCGCTGGTCGCCATGCGGCAGGCTGGCGGCTGCGTCCTGGGCACGGGCGGCCAGGCGCACGCGTTCGAGCAAAGCCATGGCCTCCTCCGACAGTTCGCGGTGTGCGAGCCAGACCGAGAGCAACCTGAGGCCCATGCCGCGCCGCGCCTGCACGGCCAGGCGCACGTTCTCTAGCACGGTGAGGTGGGGGAACAGCTGGGTCAGCTGGAAAGCGCGGCCCAGGCCCGCCCGAGTGCGCTGCGGGGCCGAGAGCCGGCTCAGGTCGTGGCCGTCCAGCAGCACCTGGCCGGCGCTGGCGCGCAGCTGGCCGGAGATCAGGTTGAAGTAGGTTGTCTTGCCCGCGCCGTTGGGGCCGACGATGGCCGTCAGAGTGCCGGGATGGAAGACGCAACTGACCGCGTCCACCGCCACATGGCCGCCGAAGCGGATGGTGAGCTTCTTCGTCTCGAGCACGGCAGGGATCAGCGCTTGTTGCGGATCGGCAGGTTCATCTCTTCCGGCTTGATCTCGCGTACCAGCTCCGGCACGCCCCAGGGGAAGGCCGGGTCGTTCTTGATGCGGAAGTGGTACATGGACTGCAGGGCCTGGTGGTCCTCGGCGCGGAAAGTCATCTTGCCCTTGGGGGTCTCGAAGCTCATGCCTTCCATGGCCTTGATCAGCTTGTTGGCGCTGGTCTCGCCGCTGGTCTTCTTGAGCGCCTCGACGATGGCGATGGCGGCGGTCATGCCGCCGGCCGTGAAGAAGTCGGGTGGGGTCTTGAACTGCTTGTAATGGTTGGCCACCAGCCACTCATTGACCGGGTTCTTGGGAATGCCGAAGTAGTAGTAGGTGGCGCCCTCCATGCCGGGGAACTGCTTGTAGGACACCATGGCGGGCAAGATATTGCCGCCGCTGCCCACGCGGATGCCGTAGCGCTTGTCCAGATCCATGGCTGCCAGTGCGTTGTAGGGCGCGGTGCCGCCGGCCCAAACGACGGCGATGAACTTCGGTCCCTTCCTGTCCTTGAGCGCCTCGATGCAGCGCAGGATGCCGGCGGTGAAGTCGGTCGTGGCCGGGGGCAGGTATTCCTCGTGAACGATATGGGTCTTCTTGAGTTGCTCCTTGAAGGCCTTGATGCCTTCGCGCCCGAAGGCGTAGTCCTGCGCCAGAGTGGCGATGGAGACGCCGTCGGCGTCGGCTGCCATGGCGTTGGCGATGGCGTCCTGCGAGGAACTGCGGCCAGTGCGGAAGATGTACTTGTTCCACTTCTCGCCAGTGATGGCGTCGGCCACTGCGGGCTCCACGAGCAGAATCTTCTTGTACTCCTCGGCCACGGGCAGCATGGCCAGGGCCACGCCGGAACTCGTGGGACCGACGGCGAGATCGGCCTTGTCGTCGCCGTAGGCCGTGGCCAGTAGATTCTTACCCACGTCGGGCTTGCCCTGGTCGTCCTTCTCGATGACGACGATCTTTTTGCCGGCGACCATCATGGTGCCTTGGGTGGCGTAGTCCAGGCCCATCATCAGGCCCAGGTGCGTCTGCTTGCCGTAGGCCTCCAGTGCGCCGGTCTTGCTGTAGACGTGGGCGATGCGAATTTCCTTGTCGGCGGCGAAGCCCGGCGCGCAGAGCAGGGCGGTGGCGGTGGCCAGCAGGGCGCGGCGGCCCAGGTTGGCGAGGGTCATGGTTGTCTCCACTGATTTTTCGTATCCGATGCAAGCCGTGTGCCAGAGCGGCGAAGACCTGTTTTCATTCCAAAATGGCCGCGGAACACCGCTTGATGTCAGAAGTTCAGGCATCGCGTTGGATCCGTATGCCTGACATCCAAACGATCTCTCAGAGCGCGTAGGCGGCCAGCTTGTCGTAGAGTGCCGCTCGCGAGATGTGCAGCAGCCGGGCGGCGGCCAGCTTGTTGCCCTGGGTGTAGGCCAGAGCCGCGCTGATGGCCTCGCGCTCCAGGCTCGCGATCTGATCGGGCAGGGGGCGCAGGGGCAGTGGCTCCTGCGCGGGGATGGACTCGGTGCTCACGCAGGCCGGGGGCTCGGGGGCATCCGGGAGAAGCCCCGCGAAATGCTCGGCCCGCAGGTGCAGATCGTCGCTCATCATGCTCGCCTGCTCCAGCACGTTGCGCAGCTCGCGTGTGTTGCCGGGCCAGGGCTGGCGGGCGAGCAGTTCCAGCGCGTCGGGGGCTAGCGTGCGCACGGCCATACCGCTGCGCCGGGCAATGTCCTCGCCCAGTGTGTCGGCCAGCGCCTCGATGTCGCCGGGGCGCTCGCGCAGCGGCGGCAGGCGGATGGGCAGGACGTTGAGCCGGTAATAAAGGTCGGAGCGGAACTCGCCGCGGGCCATCATGGCGGTCAGGTCGCGGCTGGTGGCGGCGATCACGCGAACGTCCACGCGCCGGACCTTGTTGGAGCCCAGCGGCTCGAACTCCTGCTCCTGCAGCACGCGCAGCAGCTTGCTCTGCAGGGGCAGGGGCATGTCGCCGATCTCGTCGAGGAAGAGCGTGCCGCCATCGGCGATGGCGAACTTGCCCTCGCGGCCCTTGCGGTCGGCACCGGTGTAGGCGCCGGGTGCCACGCCGAAGAGCTCGGCCTCCAGCAAGGTATCGGGAATGGCGGCGATGTTGATGCCGACCAGGGCCTTGGCAGCACGCGGCGAGGCCGCGTGGATGGCATGGGCCAGCAACTCCTTACCTGTGCCGGTCTCGCCGAGCAGCAGCACCGTTGAATGTGCGGCGGCAACGCGGCGGGCTTGGCGCTTGACTTCGAGGGCCTGCGGGCTGGTGCCGATGAAGCTGGCGATCTGATACTTGGGGCGACGCTGCTCGGCCAGCTGGCGATGCGCCTCTTCCAGCTGTGCCTGCAATTGGGCGAACTTGCTGATCAGCGGCTGCATCATGGCGCCGGCATCGTTGAGCAGCACGATGCCCAGGGCGCCGGTGACGCGGCCGGCATCGTCGCGCAGCGGCAGTCGGCTGACGACGAAGGTGCCCGCGCGGTTGGTCAGCAGGTCGACAAGGATGGGACGGCCGGTCTCGATGACCTGGTTCATCATTGTGTTGGGCACGACTTCCTCGACGCGCCGGCCGACGAACTCGGTCTCATCGGCAAAGCCCAGGTCGGGCAGAAAACGCTTGTAGCCTTCGCTGATCCAGACGATGCGATGGTCGCGGTCGACGAGCATCATGCCCTGCGCAGCATCGGCCATCAGCTCAAACATCGATTGCGCCGCCAGGCGCATCACGCCCTCGGCATCGGCAGGCAGTTCGAGCGGCTTTTGGATCATGCGGGCGAACCCAGATTCCTTGAATATCGGGCTTGCCATTATGGGCGCGTTGCCGGGCTCGGCCCAGGCAAGTCGGGAGGCGGTGTCACGCATGGCAACGCTCCAGGAATTCGAGGATGGCGCGGCGGGCGAGGGGTTCGTCCAGCATGGGCGCGTGGCCGCGCCCGGGCACCTCGACGGCCGCCAGGCTCGGCCTGCGTTTGACCATGGCGGCCAGTGTGGCGGGCGCGAGGATGTCGGAGAGCGCGCCGCGCACGGCCAGGCTTGGCATGGCGCCGATCATGTCGAATAGCGGCCACAGATTGGGCGTGGCGCTGCCGCTGGCCATGCCCATGGCGATGGCCGGGTCGTAGTCGAGCAGCACCTGACCGTTCTCGACGACGCAGGTGTTGGCGACCATGGCCAGCCAGTCGGCGCGGCCGTAGTCGGGGAAGGCCAGGCCATTGATGGCGGCGATGCGGTCCACGGCCTCGTCCACGCTGCAAGGTTCGTGCTGCTTGCCGACGTAGCCGGCGATGCGGGCCACGCCGCTCGGATCGAGCTCGGGCCCCACATCGTTGAGCACGATGGCCTGCACGCGCTCGGGGCGGGTGGCCGCCAGGATCATGGCCATCAGTCCGCCGAGTGAAGTGCCGACGATGCTGGCCTTGGCGACGCCGAGATGATCCAGCAGCGTCAGCATGTCGGCGCAATAGCGGTCGGGGCGATAGCGCCCAGGGTCCGCGTCGCGCGCCGAGCGGCCCCGGCCGCGCAGGTCGGGGCAGATCACGCGGCAGCGTGGCGCCAGGGCTTCGGCCAGCGATGAGAAGTCCTTGCTGTTGCGGGTCAGTCCGGGCAGGCACAGAACGATCGGCGCATCCGGCGTAGGCCCGGGGTAGTCCCGGGCGTACAGGCGCAGGCCGTCGTCGCTGGCATAGAAGCGATCAAGAAAAAAGCAGGTCACGCGCGGGGTACTCCATGCGGGCCGGGCGGTCGCCAGAGGACCGCCCGGCTCCGGGGCCTCAGAACTTGTAGGTCACGCTGCCCGAGTAGGTGCGCGGCGGGCCGTAGTAGGCGTCCAGAATGTGCAGCGAGGGGATGTTGTAGCCGTCCGTGCGGTAGTGCTTGTCGAAGAGGTTGTTGCCTTGCAGCGAGAAGCTCCAATGGCGGTCGAGCTCCCAGATCATGCCGGCGCTGTACAGCGTGTAGGCTTGCTGCGCGATGTCGGGACTCAGGTCGGTGGTCGGGTAGACCTTGCTGCGGTAGCTCGCGCTGACGCGCGAGCGCAGCGTGCCGCCCCAGGCCACGGCCGTGCGCGCCTCGATGTTCAACCCCGCGGTGAAGTTCGGCGTGTTGGTGAAGAATTTCGAAGAAGCGACGTTCACCCCGCGGTCCATGTACTCTAGGTAGTAGGCGTCCATGTAGGCGAGGTTGCCGCTGATGGTCCAGACCCGGTCTGGCCGGAAGGCGAACTCCGTCTCAGCGCCGTTCACGCGGGCGCTGCCGGCGTTGGTGAAGTCGCCGAAGAAGCCCTGCTGGCCGTTGGCCATGGTGTAGGAGCTGAAGACCGACAGCTGCACGTTGCGGTATTTGTTAGTGAACAGCGCCGAGTTCATCTCGAAGCGGCCGCCGTCGGAGCTCAGCTTCGTGCCGAACTCCAGGGAGTCGAGCACCTCGTCGTTGAAGGGCTTGCTCGAGTCGGGCACGGCTGCGGTGTTGGCGCGGATGTTGTAGCCGCCGGACTTGAAGCCGCGGGAGGCCGTGGCGTAGAGGTTGACGTTCTCGTCGAGCTTGTAGTCCAGACCCAGCTTGGGCGCTGTGTTGGAGACCTTGCGGGTCTTGTCGAAATTGGCGCTGACGCCCGTCACCGTGGTGAACTGGTCGTTGCTGTAGCTCTGGTTCAGCACGATGGCGTGCTTGTCTTCCTGCGTGTAGCGCAGACCGGCGCTCAGGCCCAGGCGGCTGTTGAGCCTCCAGCTCCAGTCGCCGTAGACGGCCGTGCTCTTCGTGAAGACGTTGCCGTTGGTGTCACCGAACAGGAGGTTGAGGAAGTTGTTACGCACGCGACCGCCGGCCCGGCCGTCGAAGTAGTACAGGCCCATGACGCCGTTGCTGGCGTCGCTGTCGTAGGAGAACTGCAGCTCGTGCGTGCGCGAGCGGTCGTTGTAGTTGGCGAAGACGTCAGCGATCTTGTTGGGCAGGCCGTCGAAGTCGATGCCGGTGTTGGTGGTGGATTGGCGCTCCGCGGTGATGTACTTGGCAGCCCATGCCGAGTTGATGGCCCAGGTCGCGGTGAGCGAGTTGCCCTTGGCCGTCGTGTTGTTCTTGTTGGGCATGCCAGAGTTGATGTCGTAGCGACTGTCGTAGGGCGGCGTCTTGTTTGGATCGAACGCGTTCACGGCCAGGCGCTGGAATCCGCGCATGTTCGAGTTGTCGCGGGTTTCGTCGGCAACGACCGGCAGGGTGATGGGCAGGTTGCGAGGGTAGTAGCCAAGCGAGACGCGCCCGGCCTGGGTGTCCTGGTTGGACACGCCGCTGCCATTGGCGAGGTCCGTGCCGTAACCGTCGTGCTTGAGGCTGGCCACGGCGACGCGGCCGCGCAGTTCGCCGTCGGCGCTGGCCGCGTTCAGCGAGGCCTTTGCGTTGAGCTGCTGGTAGTCGCCCACTGTCAGCGTCATCGAGCCGCCGAACTTGTCGTCCAGCGGACGCGAGACATACTTGATCGCTCCGCCAATGGTGTTCTTGCCGTACAGAGTGCCTTGCGGGCCGCGCAGCACCTCGATGCGCTGCACATCGTAGACGTCGAGCAGGGCGCCTTGCGGCCGGGCGATATAGACGTCGTCGAAATAGATGCCCACGCCCGGGTCCACGCCCCAAAGCGGATCAGCCTGGCCGACACCGCGGATAAAGGCCGTGATGGTGGTGTTACTGCCGCGGGCGGCATAGATGCTGAGGTTGGGCACCTGGCCCTGCAGGTCGCCCAGGTTCTTGATGTCCTTGCTCTCCAGGGCTTCGGCCGAGAGCGCGGTCACGGCCACGGGCACATCCTTGAGCGTTTCCTCGCGGCGGCGCGCGGTGACGGTCACGGTTTCCAGCGTGTTGATCTCCGCGCCCGTCTCGTCGGTCTTCTTGGTGGCGGTGGCGGCCTCTTGGGCCTGCGCGGTAGCGACGAGTGCGAAGGCGGCGGCCAGGCCGAGGCTCAGTTGCGAGAGCCGGCCGGGACGGCGGTGCTTGGGCTTGCTTGTCATGGTGTCTCCGTTGTTGAAATTCGAGTCCGAAGTTCTGGCGTCTGAAGCGCCATATGTCTTTCTTGCGCAAGTCCCGTGCCCGCACGCGCCAGCTTGGTGCAAACCACTAGGGAGGGGGCGTTTCGGGCTTGTTTCCGGCCTCTTGGGGGGCATTTCGCGGTCGTGGTGCTCGAGCCGCCGTATCTCGGGATGCATGAAATTCAGACATTGTCTGAATCTCAGACATAGCTGGGGTGTCGCAGGTCAGGCACCCGCATCCGAACGGACGACCTTGTAGCGCGCCATCGTCTGCATGCGGGCAATCTCGTGCCGGACGATGGGCAGGGGGTAGTCGCGCCCGAGGACGATGCCCGCGTCCTCCAGGTCCACGGGGCGGGACTGCCAAGGTGCGTGGATCAGGGCGTCGGGCAGCCGAGCCAGCTGCGGTAGGTAGCGGCGGATGAACTGCCCCTGCGGGTCGAATTTCTCGCTTTGGGAGACGGGGTTGAAGATGCGGAAATAGGGCTGGGCGTCGCAGCCCGTGGAGGCGGCCCATTGCCAGCCGCCGTTATTGGCGGCCAGATCAAAGTCGTTCAGGTGCATGGCGAAGAAGGCTTCGCCGCGGCGCCAGTCGATGCCCAGATCCTTGACCAGGAAGCTCGCCACGACCATGCGAAGTCGGTTGTGCATATAGCCGCTCTGGCGGATTTGCAGCATCGCGGCATCCACCAGCGGATAGCCCGTCCGGCCCTCGCACCAGGCTTCGAACCTGGCATCGGCTTCGACGCCATGCTCCCATTCAATGGCGTCGTAGGCCGGCTTGAAGCTGTGCTGCGCGACGCGCGGATGGTGGTGCAGGATCTGGTGATAGAAGTCGCGCCACGCCAGTTCTGAGAGCCAGGTCGCGGCGCCCGGGGAACCGTCGCGCATGCGCTCCCACGCCAGACCCGCGAGCCGGCGGACCGAGACCGAGCCGAAGCGCAGGTGCACCGAGAGGTAGCTCGGGCCGCGCGCAGCAGGAAAGTCCCGCGCGGTGTCGTAGGCATCGATGCGCGTCAAGAAATCGTCGAGCAAGTGTTCGGCGCCCGTGACGCCCAGGGGCAGGCGCAGCGTGCTGAGGTTGGTGCGCTCGAAGCCGAGTTCGCCGAGGGTGGGTATCGCGCCGAGGACGGCCACGCTGCCGGGCACCGGGGCGAGCCGGGCCGCATGGCGTTGCACTGGATAGGGTTTGACGAAAAAGGGGTCCAGGCGGCGCATCCAGGCATTCTTGTAGGGCGTGAACACGCTGAACGGCGAGCCCGCGGCCGTCAGGATCTCGCTGCGCTCGAAGATCACGTGATCCTTGACCGTGTGAAAGCGGATGCCTTGCTGCCTCAGGCGCTCGCGCACGGCCAAGTCGCGTGCGATTGCGGCTGGCTCGTCGTCGTGGCTGGCCACGACGAAGTCGACGCCCAGTTGCACCGCCAGGCGCACGATCTCCTCTTCCGCCCGGCCGTGGCGAACGATGAGACCGGCGTCCGGGCGCAGCTCCCGCAGCGCGGCATCCAGATCCCGCACCGCGCCGTGGATGAATTCGACGCGGCGGTCGGCGCGCGGCAGCGGCGCGAGGATGTCGGTGTCGAAGACGAAGCCGCACCAGACCTGGTTGGACCGGGTCAGCGCGCAATGCAGGGCTGCATGGTCCTGCACACGCAGATCGCGGCGGAACCAGATGAGGCTTCGGTCCGAGTGGGGCAGGGCGGTCGGCACAGGGCGGTGTGAAAGCTATTGTGGGCGGCAGTATGGCTAACATCTTGTTCATGCGAATACTTGTGGTCGAGGACAACGCCGACATCGCGGCCAACCTGCATGCCTTCATGGAGCCCAAGGGCTACGCCATTGACTGGGAGCGCAACGGCGAGGCTGGCCTGGTCAGTGCTGCCCGGGGCGTCCACGATGTGATCGTTCTGGACCTGATGCTGCCCGGTCTGTCCGGCCTGGAAGTCTGCCGGCGCCTGCGCCACGAACTGCGCCTGGCCACGCCGGTGTTGTTGCTGACCGCGCTGGACACCGTACCGGACAAGGTGCAGGGTTTTGAGGCTGGGGCCGACGACTATGTCGTCAAGCCGTTCTCGCTGACCGAACTTGACGTGCGGCTCAAGGCCTTGCAGCGGCGAGCGCTGGCCGCACATGTCCCGGCGCCGCTGCAGGTGGCCGACCTGCTCCTCGATCCGGGTACGCACGAAGCGCGCCGTGCCGGCCGCCTGCTCGAGCTCACGCCCAGCGGCCACAAGTTGCTGCAGGTGCTGATGCAGGCCTCGCCAAGGCTGGTGCCCAGGCAGACGCTCGAATTCGCGCTGTGGGGTGACGATCCGCCGGACTCGGACGCGCTGCGCACCCACATCCACGCGCTGCGCCAGGCCATCGACAAGCCCTTCGGCCAGCCGCTGCTGCGCAACCGACCCGGCCTCGGCTACGCGATTGCGCCGCCCGAGGATGCTGCGCCGTCATGAAGTCGGGCAGCCTGCGCTACCGCATCGTGGCCGCCCACGTGGTCCTGGCCCTGGGACTGAGCATCGGCTTTGCGGCCGTCGTCGACTACGCGCGCCGCCAGATTGACCAATACCTGGTGGAGCGCCGGCTCGATCTCGTCATCCGCTGGCGTCTGGCCGGCTCGCATCCGTCGGAGCCGACCGCGCTGACGCCCGAGATCGCCTTCTACCGGGGAGCTGACCTGCCCGGCTGGCTGCGGAACAGGCCGCTGGGCTTTCAGCAGGTGCACGACGGCGAGCGCAAGCTCGATGCGCTGATCGGCCAGTTGCCCTCGGGGGAGCCTTATGCCGCGGTGGATCTCGTCAGCGATTTCGAGCGCATCGAAAGCCAGGTGCTGCTGGGCCTGATCGCCTGCATCGCGGGCGCGGCGCTGCTCGCGCTGCTGCTGGCCCGCGCGACATCCGGCCGCGTGCTCAAGCCCCTGATCGAGCTGGCCGACACGGTGGAGGCGGGCCGACTGCCCGCGGACTCGGCGCTGCTCCAGCGCGACGTCGAGATCGGTCTGCTGGCGCGCGCGCTGGCCCGAAACACTGCTGAGTTGCAGCGTTATCTGCAGCGCGAGCGGCTCTTCACCGGAGATGTGAGCCATGAGCTGCGCACGCCGCTGGCTGTGATCCTCGGGGCTTCCGAGGTGCTGGCCGAACAGCTCGAGCCCGGCGCCCCGCAGCAAGCCGCCGTCGAGCGCATCCGTCGCACGGCGCGCAGCACGGCCGAGCGGGTAACTGCGCTGCTGCTGCTGTCGCGCTCGCCCGAGCAGCTGTCAGCGCCCCGGCTGGAACTGGCGCCGCTGATCGAGCGCGAGGCCGAGCGCTGCCGCGGCCTCTTGCAAGGCAGGCCGGTACAGCTGCGGCTCGAGCTGGAGCCGGCGCCGCATGTCTATGCGCCTCCCGAACTTGTGGAGATGGCGATCGGCAACCTGCTGCGAAATGCCTGCCAGTACACGGAGAGCGGCACAATCACGGTCCGACTGCGGGCGAACAGCCTTGAGATTGAAGACAGCGGCCCTGGCCTGCCGGCCGATGTACAAGCTCATCTTTTCGAGCGCCTGCCCGATGGCGGCCGCTCGGGAGGCTCGGGGCTGGGCCTGGCCCTGGTCAAGCGCATCGTCGAGCACCTGGGCTGGAGCATTGCCTTCAGCCCGCTGACGAAGGAATCCGGGCACGGCAGCCGCTTCAGGCTGGGTTTCACGCGCTCTTAACATCGGCATCGATATGGTGCCCACGGAGTGAGAAGGAAGTTGATTTGCGATTCTTGAAATACCTGCTCGTGGGCGGTTCTGCCACGGTGCTTCATTACGCGGTGCTGCTGGGCGTCGTCGAGGGGCTGCATGGCGACCCGGCCGTCGGTGCCGGGCTGGGCGCATTCGTCGGAGCCTTGTGGGCCTACGGAGGCAACCGGCGTTTCACCTTCTCTGACAGTGACGCCTCTCATGCGCGCACCCTGCCTCGATTTTTGTCGGTAGCGCTCTTGATGGCCCTGGGGCACGGCGGCTTCGTCTGGCTGGGCACGGCGGTCGGGGCACACTACATGGTGGCCCAGCTCGTTGCGAGCGGCCTCGCTCTCGTGGTCGGTTATAGGCTCAACAAGCGTTGGAGCTTTGCATGAACAAGCCTTTGAATTCACCTCTCTGGACCCCTCGCGCGCCCTTGATGCAGGATCACGCCTGCGCTTTGAGCATCGTCGTGCCCGTCTTCAACGAGCGCGAATCGCTGCCGCTGCTGCAGCAGCGACTGCTCGCCGCGCTCGCCCTTGTGGACGAGACAGTGGAGATCGTCTACGTGGACGATGGCAGCCTCGACGGCTCGGACGGTGTTCTCAAGCAGTTGCGTGCGGCCTGCCCCTTCGTCAGCGTGCTGCGCTTTTCCCGCAACTTCGGCAAGGAGCTGGCGTTGACGGCGGGCCTACAGATGGCGCGCGGCGAGGCCGTCATCGTGATGGATTCCGACCTGCAGCATCCGCCCGAGCGTATTCCTGACATGGTGGCGGCCTGGCGCGCCGGTGCCGACGTGGTCAGCATGCGCCGACGCAGCCGCGAGGACGAGTCCTGGCTCAAGCGCAGCGCCGCGGGCATGTTCTATCGCACGATCAACCGGCTGTCCGACGTGCCGATCCCCGATGGCGTGGGCGACTTCCGCCTGCTCAGCCGCCGCGCCGTCGACGCGCTGAACCAGATGCCCGAGCGCAACCGCTTCATGAAGGGCCTGTTCGCCTGGATCGGATTCGAGCAGCAGATGCTGGACTACGACGTAGGCGAACGCGTCGGCGGCGAGACCAAGTGGCGCTTCCGCCAGCTGTGGAACTTCGCCGTCGAGGGGATCACCGCCTTCTCGATCGCGCCGCTCAAGATCGCCACCAAGCTCGGCCTGCTGAGCTCGCTGGCCTCCTTCGTCTTCGGCCTTTACTGCTTTGCGCGAGCCCTCATCTGGGGCGACCCGGTGCCCGGCTACCCGACCTTGATCGTGGTCGTGCTGATGCTCGGAGGCCTGCAGCTCCTGGCGATCGGCGTGCTCGGTGAATACATCGGCCGGCTGAGCCTGGAGAGCAAGCGCCGGCCGCTCTACCTGATCCAGACCTACGAGCCGGCGACGGGGCTCGGCACGACATGAGTGCCGCCCGGCCGCTGCGGAGGCGATTGCCTAGGCAGTCCGCAGGACGGAGGGTCTTCCAATGAACTCAGAGCGCGTGATCGTGGTCTGCGCGGACGATTTCGGCCAATCCGAAGGCGTCAACGAGGCGGTGCTCGAGGGCGTGCAGGCCGGATGGCTCTCGG
>Ga0213872_10000248_pt1 | contig 47632 bp, 38 predicted proteins | sample VelepicomBERX_R2_FD_160071 | JGI IMG/M metagenome (GOLD analysis project Ga0213872, IMG submission 160071) | Rhizosphere microbial communities from Vellozia epidendroides in rupestrian grasslands, the National Park of Serra do Cipo, Brazil - RX_R2 | ecosystem: Host-associated > Plants > Roots >... | reverse complement strand
CCTCGGCCATGCGGATCGCTGCGCGGAGGAGAATCTGCGCCACTACCGGGTGGAGCTGTCCACGGCCTCCCTGCTCGAACAGGAAATGTGAATGGAGAACAAGGCCCACGCGTTGGCAACTGGACTCTTCGTGCTGCTGCTGGGCGCCGCGCTCATCGGCGTGATCGCCTGGTTCCAGGGCGACCACCACAGCACGCACTCCTACACCGTGGTGGCGCGCCACGGCGTGCCAGGACTCAACATCAAGGCGCCGGTCAAGCTCTCGGGCGTGGTGATCGGCAAAGTGGAGGACATCGCCTTCGACGCGGCCGACGCGAGCCAGGTGCTGGTCTCCGTCGAGGTCGATGCGGATGCGCCGCTGAAGTCCAACACCCGTGCGCGCCTGGGCTACCAGGGCATCACGGGCCTGTCCTTCATCGATCTCGGCCGCGACGAGGAGCAGCCCGTGGGCGCGCCGCTCGCCGAAGGGGCGCGCATCGAGCTGCGCTCTTCCACGCTCGACGAACTGATGGGCAACGCACCGCGCGTGCTGGCCAGTATCGACGCAGCCGCGCGCCGGGTGGCCGGCATGCTCGATGGCGATCATCAGCAGCAGCTGTTCCAGGCGGTAAAGAGCATCGACGCCGCCGCGCAAAGCGTGACCCGCCTGGCCGACGACGCCCGAGCGCTGCAGCCCGATGCCCGCAGGCTGATGGGCAAGGCGGGCGATACGCTGGCCCATGTGGATGCCATGAGCGAGGATGCCCAGCAGCTTGCCCGCGAATGGCGCGAACGTGCCGCTGTGATGGACCGCGTGGGCGCGGCGGCCGATCAGCTGCAGAGCACGGCCAAGCGACTGGAGCTGGCCATCGCCGGGCCCGAGAAGGGCGATCGCAAGGCCCTCGTGGAGGCCGTCAACAACGCGGCCGACGCCGTCGCCCGGGCGGCCAAGGCCTTGCAGGAGCAACCGCAGGGCGTGCTGCTCGGAGCGCCCAGGCCGCCGCCCGGACCGGGCGAACCGGGTTTTGATGCGAACCGCAAATGAGAAGGCTGACCATGCGCGCATTGCCGCTGATGCTCACCGTGTTCCTGGCCGGCTGCTCGGTACTGCCGCCCGCGCCGCCCGCGCCCGCCGTGTACGACTTCGGCCCGCCGGCTGGCGCGCTGAAGGCAGGTATTAAGCTCCAGGGCGTGGACAGTCCCGAGTGGCTGGAGTCCACTGCCATGCTCTACCGCATGGGTGAGCCGAACCGTTTGCTGAGCTTCCGCGACAGCCGCTGGTCGGCCGAGCCGGCCGCGCTGCTGGCCGAGCGCGTGCAGCAGCGCCTGTCACCACAGGAGCCCTTGCGTGCATTGAGTCTGTCGCTGGAAGTCTTCGAGCAGCGCTTCTCGTCGCAGTCGCAGAGCGAGGTCTGCGTGCGTGTTCGTGCCCGGCTGGGCGATCGCCAGCAGAGCTTCGAAGTCAGGCAGGCCGGCGGGGCGGACGCGGCCAGCGGCGCGAAGGCCCTGGCGCGGGCCAGCGATGCGTTGATCGAGCAGCTGCTCGATTGGGCCGCTCAGTGAGCTGAGAGACCCGCGCCGCGATCCATGCAGCGGCGCAGAAAGGATTCGGCCAGCTCGGAGTCGGCGTCCAGACGCTGACCGATGTAGATCTCCTGGCGGCGCTCGGCGATCTGGGCGCGCAGCCGGGAAGCCATGACGCCCAGCGGATCGAGGCCCAGTTCCTCAGATTTCAGGATCGCTTCGCTGAGCTTGGCCACGGCATGGTTGTCGAGCACGGCACGATGGGCCTGGACCACACGCAAGCGCCCTTGCACGGCGACTTCGCTGCTGGTGAGCCAGTGGCGGATCGCATCGGCATTGCCGCCCGTGACCTTGACGGAGTCCTCGCCGGCGGCCAGCAACAAGCGTTCGAGCGTTTTGCGGTCGCCGCGGTCGTAGGACTGGTTCACGAGCATCATCTGCTCCTCGCGCTGGCGCCGCTGGGCGTCGCTGCTGGCGAGGTCCGGGTGGAAGCGCTTGGCCGCGCGCCGATACAGGGTTTTGAGCGGCGGGGGACCCAGTTCGATCCAGCCGCCCTCGGGCTCGACGGGGAACGGGGCGCCGGCCGGCAATTGCGGCAACTGGGGCAGGGCAGTGGGCTGCGGCGCCTTGGGCAAACGCGCCTGCACGCCATTGCGTTGCAGGGCCTGGGCCAGCAGGGTGGTGGCGCTGTGAAGCTGGGATTCGAGTGCGTCCAGCTCCATGTAGAGCGGCGCCAGCGCGCTGGTGTAGCGATCGACAAAGACCTGAAGCCGGGCACGCTGCACGGCGAACTGCTGTTCCTGTTCGGCGAGGTGGGTCTTGAGATCTTGGAGGAGGGAGCGACGTTTGGCCAGATCGTGATTGGTCATGGTCGTATTGCTCATGCCCAGATTGTGAGGCCAAGCGGCAGGGGCTCGCATAGAAAAACAGCCTCCACGAGGGAGGCTGTTTCAATCTGGACTAGGTATTTTCCCGGATCACGGCGCCGAGGCTGCCGAGGCGGGCGCCTCGGGCATCGAGGCCACGTCGGCCGGCGCCGTGATGGCGGCGGGCTGGGCCGCCTTTTCGGCCGCCTTCTCGGCAGCCTTCTCGGCCGCGCCGCTCATGGGCAGCAGGGGCACGATCAAGAGGGCCACGATGTTGATGATCTTGATCAGCGGGTTGACGGCAGGGCCGGCCGTGTCCTTGTAGGGGTCGCCCACGGTGTCGCCGGTCACGGCGGCCTTGTGTGCCTCCGAACCCTTGCCGCCGTGGTGGCCATCCTCGATGTACTTCTTGGCGTTGTCCCAGGCGCCGCCGCCCGTGCACATGGAGATGGCGACGAAGAGGCCGGTGACGATGGTGCCCATCAGCAGGCCGCCAAGCGCCTCGGCGCCGAGCACCATGCCCACCAGGATGGGCACGGCCACGGGCAGCAGCGAGGGCACGATCATTTCCTTGATCGCCGCGCCGGTCAGCATGCCCACGGCACGGCCATATTCGGGCTTGGCTGTGCCCTCCATGATGCCGGGGATCTCGCGGAACTGGCGGCGCACTTCCTCGACCACCGAGCCCGCGGCGCGCCCCACCGCCTCCATGGCCATGGCGCCGAAAAGGTAGGGGATCAGCCCGCCGATGAAGAGGCCCACGATGACCATGTGGTTCGACAGGTCGAAGCTCACGTGCATGCCGCGCGACTCCAGCGCGTGCGTGTAGTCGGCGAAGAGCACGAGGGCGGCCAGGCCGGCCGAGCCGATGGCATAGCCCTTGGTCACGGCCTTGGTGGTGTTGCCCACGGCGTCCAGCGGATCGGTGATGTCGCGCACGCTGTCGGGCAACTCGGCCATCTCGGCAATGCCGCCGGCGTTGTCGGTGATGGGGCCGTAGGCATCAAGCGCCACGATGATGCCGGCCATGCTCAGCATGGAGGTGGCGGCGATGGCGATGCCGTAGAGGCCGCCGGCGTGGTAGGCCGCGACGATGGCGATGCAGACGAAGATCACCGGCCAGGCCGTGGAGCGCATCGACACGCCGAGGCCGGCGATGATGTTGGTGCCGTGGCCGGTCGTCGAGGCTTGCGCCACGTGCTTGACGGGCTTGTAGTCGGTGCCGGTGTAGTACTCGGTGATCCAGACCATCGCCGCGGTCAGCAGCAAGCCGATCACGCAGGCGTGGAAGAGGTCGTGCGCGCCGATCATGCGCTCGCCCATGGCCACGGGCGTGGGGAAGAGCCTGTCGGTCACGAACCAGAAGGCGATCAGCGAGAGCACGCCCGCGACGATCAGACCCTTGTACAGCGCCGGCATCACGTTCTTCATGTCCGGCTTGGCCTTGACGAAGCTGCAGCCGATGATGGAGGCGATGATGGATACGCCACCCAGCACGAGCGGGTACACGAGCGCCGCGGCCGAGGTGCCGCCGAAGCTCAGGGCGCCCAGCGCCATGGTGGCGATCAGCGTGACAGCGTAGGTCTCGAACAGGTCGGCGGCCATGCCGGCGCAGTCGCCGACGTTGTCGCCCACGTTGTCGGCGATCACGGCCGGGTTGCGCGGATCGTCCTCGGGAATGCCGGCTTCCACCTTGCCCACCAGGTCGGCGCCCACGTCAGCGCCCTTGGTGAAGATGCCGCCGCCCAGGCGCGCGAAGATCGAGATCAGCGAGGAGCCGAACGCCAGACCGAGCATGGGCTTAAGCGCATTCGAGTCGATGAGCTTGCCGCCTTCGGTCACGTGCCAGAAGTACAGGCCCACGCCCAGCAGGCCCAGGCCGACGACCAGCATGCCGGTGATGGCGCCGCCCTTGAAGGCAACGTCCAGCGCCGGCGCGATGCCCTTGGTGGCTGCCTGCGCGGTGCGCACGTTGGCTCGCACCGACACGTTCATGCCGATGAAGCCGCAGGCGCCGGACAGCACGGCGCCGATGATGAATCCGATCGCGGTCGGGTGACCGAGGAAGACGAAGATCAGACCCGCCAGCACGACGCCGACGATGGCGATGGTGCGGTACTGCTTTGCCAGGTAGGCCGCGGCACCTTGCTGGATGGCCGAGGCGATCTCCTGCATGCGGGGATTGCCCGCGTCCTGCCCCAGGATCCACGCTCGCTGGATGAATCCGTAAAGAACCGCCGCCAGCCCACAGGCCAAGGCGAAGTACAGCGCAACTTCCGTCGACATCAAGGATCTCCTTTGAATGCTCTTTCTAGAAGGGCTTGTGGCCTCCGCAACGCAGGCCCAGGCTCGGGCGGAGCTTACGGGAGCGTCTGTGACGGGCTGATTGGCGTTTCCCTGGGTGTGGTGCTCGGTAGAATGCGGGTTTCCCCCAAAACCCAAGACTGAAGTCTCATGAGCCTGCACAACGTCAAACCGGGCGACAAGGCCCCGGAACAGTTCAACGTCGTCATCGAAATCCCGATGAACGCCGACCCGATCAAGTACGAAGTGGACAAGGAGTCCGGCGCCCTGTTCGTCGACCGCTTCATGACCACGGCCATGCACTATCCGTGCAACTACGGCTACATCCCCCGCACCCTGTCGGACGATGGTGACCCGGTGGATGTGCTGGTCATCACCCCCTTCCCGCTGACGCCCGGAGTGGTCGTGACCTGCCGCCCCATTGGCGTGCTCAAGATGACCGACGAAGCCGGCGGCGACGCCAAGCTGCTGGCCGTCCCCACGAGCAAGATCTTGCCCATGTACGACCACTGGCAAAAGCCCGAGGACGTGAACAAGATGCGCCTGAACGCCATCCAGCACTTCTTCGAGCACTACAAGGACCTGGAAAAGGGCAAATGGGTCAAGGTCGACGGCTGGGAAGGCCCCGAGTCCGCCAAGGCCGAGATCGTCTCGGGCATCAAGGCCTACGCCGAAGCCCAGCCCAAGTAAGGCCCGGCCCCACGGCCGACGACGAAGCGCCCCGCGGGGCGCTTTTTTTCATACCTTGAACGGTGCGTGTGCGGCGAGATCGTCGATGTAGTGCTCCATGGCGCGGCCCTCTCGCTCGAGGAATTCGCCGACCGCATTGCGGAAATCCGGGTGCGCGAGCCAATGGCTGGAATGCGTGGCGACGGGCATCAGGCCGCGCGCCATCTTGTGCTCGCCCTGGGCGCCACCCTCAAAGCGCTCATAGCCGTTCGCCATGCACCAGGCAAGCGGCTGGTAGTAGCAGGCGTCGAAGTGCAGCTGCGGGATGTGCTCCACGCAGCCCCAGTAGCGGCCGAAGGCGGCGCGCTGCAGTGGGTCGAGAGCGATCAGCGAGCAGGCTACGCGCTCGCCGCCGCGCTTGGCGACGAACATCAGCCAGTGCGCCGGCATCGCCGCGGCCATGCGGGCGAAGAAGTCGCGGTTGAGATAGGGCGTGCTGTGATGGGCTCGGTAGGTCAGGCGGTAGCACTGGTGAAAGAAGTCCCAGTCCGCTTGCGTGATTTGCGTCCCGTGGCGCACCTCGAACTCGACGCCTGCCTCGCGCACGCGCCGCTGCTCCTGCTGGATCTTCTTGCGCTTGTCGCGCTGCATGCTGGCGAGGTAGGCCGTGAAGTCCGCATGGCCCGAGGCCTGCCAATGGAACTGCACGCCCGAGCGGGCCAGCCAGCCAAGGCTTCGGGCCGCCGCCTGGTCGGCTTCGTCGCCGAACAGCAGATGGATCGAGGAGAAGTCCTGCTGCGAGGCGATCGACTGCAGGCCCTGAAGCAGCAGGGCGCGCGAGTCGGCGTCGAGCGCGAGCAGGCGGCTGCCAGGCACGGGCGTGAAGGGCACGGCGACGACAAGCTTGGGGTAGTAGTCGAGGCCGTGGCGCTGGTAGGCATCAGCCCAGGCCCAGTCGAACACGTACTCCCCGTACGAGTGGGTCTTGATCCAGGCGGCACACGCAGCGAGTAGCCGTTCGCCTTCCCTCAGGCTCAGCATCAGCGGTGCCCACCCGGAATCGGCTGTCGCCGAGCCCGAGTCGATCAGCGCCTGCAGGTACTCGTGGCGCATGAAGGGCGTCGGCTGTGCACTCTGCGCGAGCAGGGCGTTCCAGTCTTCGCGGGCGATGCGGGTGATGTGGTCGTCGATGCGCAGTTGGGGCATAGGCGCCAAATGATGGCACGATGCGACCTATGCACTTCGATAACCTGTACACGCACGACTTCGCGCGCATCGCCGTGGGCGTACCGCAGTGCCGCGTCGCCGATCCCGCCTACAACGCGGAACAGACGGTGGCGCTGCTGAACGAGGCGGCGGCCCGTGGCGCGGCGCTGGTGGCGTTCCCGGAGCTGGGCCTCTCGTCCTATACCTGCGACGATCTTTTCCACCAGCGTGCGCTGCTTGATGCGTGTGAGCAGGCGCTGGGCGTGGTGCTGAAGGCGTCCGAATCGATTCCCACCGTGGCCATCGTCGGCATGCCGCTTCGCGTGGACCAGCGCCTGTTCAACGTGGCCGTCGTGCTGCATCGTGGCCGGATCCTCGGTGTGGTACCCAAGACCTACCCGCCGAACTACGGCGAGTTCTACGAGCTGCGGCAGTTCAACTCGGGCCTGGATGCGCAGAGCACCGAGGTCAGCCTGCTCGGTCAGACCGTGCCCTTCGGCGCGCAGCTGCTATTCGCAGCCAGCGACCTGCCGCGGCTGAGCTTCGCCGCCGAGATCTGCGAGGACGTCTGGACGCCGATCCCGCCGTCCAGCTTTGCGGCCTTGGCCGGGGCCAGCGTGCTCGTCAATCTCTCGGCCTCAAACGCCCTCGTGGGCAAGGCCGGCTACAGGCATCAGCTCGTCTCGCAGCAGTCGGCGCGCTGCCTGGCGGCCTATGTCTATTCCTCGGCGGGCGAGGGCGAGTCGAGCACGGATCTGGCGTGGGACGGCCACGCCCTGATCTGCGAGAACGGCGAGCTGCTGGCGGAAAGTCAACGATTCAAGAGCGGCGCACAGCTGATCTGTGCGGATGTGGACCTGGAGCGCCTCGCGCGCGAGCGCATGCGCCAGACCAGCTTCGGCATGTCGGTGCGGGTTCATGCCGCTGAAGTCGGCCGTTATCGCCGCCTGGGCTTCGAGCTGGGCATCCGGCGCGACAAGCCCCTGGCGCTGGACCGCCGCGTCGAGCGCTTCCCCTACGTGCCCAGCGACCGCGCCCGCCGCGACGAGCGCTGCCATGAGGTCTACAACATTCAGGTGCAGGCGCTGGTGCAGCGGCTGCGCTCCAGCGGCATCGACAGGCTCGTCATCGGCATTTCAGGCGGGCTCGATTCCACACACGCCCTGCTCGTCGCTGCCCAGGCCATGGACCGACTCTGCTTGCCGCGCAGCCACATCCTCGGCGTGACCATGCCAGGTTTTGCCACCAGCGAGCGCACGCGCGCCCAGGCCCTGCGCCTGATGGCCGCGGTGGGTTGCGAGGCGCTCGAGATCGACATCCGGCCCAGCTGCGAGCTGATGCTCAAGGACCTGGGCCACCCGTATGCCAAGGGCGAAAAGGTCTACGACGTGACCTTCGAGAACGTGCAAGCCGGTGAGCGCACCAATCACCTGTTCCGCCTGGCCAATCACCGTGGCGCCCTGGTGCTGGGCACGGGTGATCTCTCTGAGCTGGCTCTGGGCTGGTGCACTTACGGCGTGGGCGATCACATGTCGCACTACAACGTGAATGCGAGCGTACCCAAGACCCTGATCCAGTACCTCGTGCGCTGGGTGGCCGAGACCGGCCAGCTGGGCGGCGCCACGGATCCCCAGGTTCTGATCGATGTGCTGGAGACCGAGATCAGCCCGGAGCTGGTACCGGGCAGCATGCAGAGCACCCAGGCCACGATCGGTCCCTACGCGCTCCAGGACTTCAACCTCTACTACACGCTGCGCTTCGGCTACAGCCCGGGCAAGATTGCCTTCTTGCAGCGCCAGGCCTGGGCAGGCGAGCACTCGCTTGCCGAAATCAAGCGCGTGCTCAGGATCTTCGTGAGCCGCTTCTTCAAGGGCAGCCAGTTCAAGCGTTCGTGCGTGCCCAACGCGCCCAAGGTGGGCACGGGCGGCTCGCTGTCGCCGCGCGGGGATTGGCGTACGCCCAGCGATGCGGAGTCGGCCGTCTGGCTGGCAGATCTGGACCGCGTTCCGGACGATCCGTGCTAAAACCCGACTCATTCAACTTCGACGGAGCAGGATCATGAAGCAGATCACCGCCATCATCAAACCCTTCAAGCTCGACGAAGTGCGCGAGGCCCTGGCCGACGTCGGTGCTTCGGGCCTGACCGTCACCGAGGTCAAAGGCTTCGGTCGCCAGAAGGGTCATACTGAGCTCTACCGCGGCGCCGAGTACGTGGTGGACTTCCTGCCCAAGGTGAAGGTCGAAGTCGTGGTGCGTGACGACGAGGTCGAGCGCTGCATCGACGCCATCGTCAAGGCGGCCAAAACCGGCAAGATCGGCGACGGCAAGATCTTCGTGACCGCCGTCGAACAAGTGGTGCGGATCCGCACCGGCGAAACCGACGAATCAGCCGTTTAGGCGGTTCCAGAGCGCGGCAGCCCAGATGCCGCCGGCCATCAAAAGCGAGAGCAGCACTGCCGCGCTGGCGATGTCCTTGGCGCGCTTGGACAAGTCGTGCAGCTCGAAGGACACGCGGTCGACCACGGCCTCGATGGCGGAGTTCAGCAATTCCACGATCAGCACGACGACGAGCGAGCCGATCAGCAGACTCACCTCGACCCAACCACGGCCGAGCCAGAAGGCCAGCGGAATCGCGATCAAGGTCAGCCAGGTCTCCTGGCGGAAAGCGCTTTCCCCGGCATACGCACCCTTGAGGCCGGCCACCGAGTAGCCGAAGGCGTGAAGGATGCGGTCCAGGCCGGTGCGGCCCTTGTGCGGGTTGGCGTCCTCGTTCATTTCTTCATCGGATCGAAGCTCACGAGGCGGGTGCCGCAGAGCAGGTCGTGTAAGAACTGACGGCTCGGGTGCAGGCGGGCGATCAGCACATAGGCCAGCACGCCGGCCGTCAGGCAGCCGAAGATGCCGCCCGTGGTCCTGAGCCCGGCGAAATGGGCGCTGGCCAGGGCCGGGATGAACCAGAGCCAGCTCAGCACGTAGCGGGCGAGTGCCCGCCCCTGGCTCAGTGGGCGGCCCAGGGTGTCGACCACCCGCAGGTGCCAGGCCTTCATCGCCACCGTCTGGCCGCCGTGCGACCAGAACCAGCCGAAATAGACGCCCAGCACGATGAACAGGAAGGCCTGGCCGGCCGCGCGGCCCTGCATGGCATTGCGCTGCTGGGTCAGGGCTGAGAAGAGGTAGTCGGCAATGAAGAGCACGCCAAACAGCAGCACGCCTTCGTAAGCGAAGGCGGCCAGGCGTCGCGCCAGGCTGGGCGCAGCGATATCGGTCATCAAAAAAATCAGCGGGAAGTCGCCGCAGTGGGTTTCTTGGGCAGCAGGGTCTTGCTGTCCACCAGCTCGGGATCGGCCCAGACCTTGGCCTGGCCCACCTGCTGGTGCGCGGGCGGGATTGTCGCCTGAGTGATGAGCACCGTCGTGGCACCCGGCTTGGCCTGCACGACTGAGGGCGCCACGGCCTTGGGAGGCACCAGCCTGGGTGCCGGCGGCACCAGATTGGACTTGGGCTTGGCCTCGAGATCGGACGCAGTGCAACTGTGGCCCGTCACGCAGGGGGGGGCGGCCTGCTTTCGCGCGGCCTTGGCGGCCAGTTCCTGGCGCTTTTCGGGCGGCAGGGCCTGATAGGCCTCCCACTTGGCTTCCCGGTCGCCGGACTTGTTGACCTGCTGGGCCCACCGGTAGCGGGCCCGGGCCTGCTGGCGCTCGGCCGGGGACAGGACGCCCCACGCACGCATGCGCTCATGCACGCGTTCGCGCTCCTGCGGGGGTAGAGCGGCGAAGCGCGGGGCAAGCTCCAGCCACTTGCTGCGCTGGGTGCCGTCAAGCTCGTTCCAGTCCTTCTGCAGCGGCTCAAGGGCCTGTTGCTGGGCGGGCGTGAGGCCGGCCCAGTCGGGCGCTGGCATCAGGGAGCCGGGCGGCCTGAGCTTGGCCGGCGCCGGCACGACCAGCGCGCTGTTAGCCCCAGCCGATGCCGCAGCCGCAGCCGCAGCCGTCTCCTGGGCCTGTGCAGGGGCTAGAAACGCACAGGCCGCCAGCAAGCCGGCGGCCTGAAACAGGGTGGTGAGTCGATGCCGTTCGTCGGGCCTATTGGTTTTCTTCATCGCTCAAGTATTCGGAGAAGCCTGGATCGCTGTACGCGCTGGGCGGCAGCTTGTCGGACAGCAAGGCGGTGTCGATCTCGGCGGCGGCCAGCACCTGCTCGTACCACTGGCTGTGCTGGATCAAAAGCAGGCCGGCGACCAGGAGCAGCGGGGGAAGCACCGAGGCGAGCTTGAACCAGCGACTCGGACCTCCCAGCAGAGCCAGGCTCCTGCCCGAGCGCACCGCGCCGGTGGCTTCCACGGCCACGGGAACGGTCTGCTGGCGGCGCGTGGCCCGGGCGCGGTCCATGGCCTGCTCGCGGGCGGCGCGCAGCCGCTCGGTCACGCTGTGCGGCAATTCTTCACTTTGCTCGGAAAGAGTGCCGGCCACGGCCATGCCGAAGCGGGCCATGCGCGTATCGAGTTCCTGCAGCGAGAGCTTGTTCATAGCGTGATCCCCTTGGCCTTGAGCGACTTCGCCAGTGCACCGACCGCTCGGAAACAGTGCGTTTTCACGCTCCCTTCCGAACAACCCATGACCGCGGCCGTCTCGGCGACGTCCAATTCCTCCCAGTAACGCAGGAGGAAGGCTTCGCGTTGACGTGCCGGCAACTGGGCGACTTCCGCCTCGATGGCACGCAAGATCTGTTCCCGGGAAACCTCGTCCGCGGCGCTCAGCGACCCCAGGGCGCCGTCCTGGACTTCCAAGGATTCCAGCAGGTCGAAATTGTCGTCAGCGTCTCCGGACTCGAAATCCGACATGTTGCTGAACAGCGCGTTCCGGACCTTTTTGCGCCGAAACCAGTCCATTGTGGCGTTGGACAGGATGCGCTGAAAAAGCAGGGGCAATTCCGCCGCCGGCTTGTCCGCGTACTTCTCGGCCAGCCGGATCATGGCGTCCTGCACGATGTCCAGTGCGGCATCGTCGTCGCGCACCAGGTAGGCGGTACGCTTGAAGGCTCGGCGATCAACCGTGCGCAGGAAGTCGTTGAGTTCTTTGTCGGTGGCCAAGTGGCAAGTGGAGGAAGGGCAAAAACCGGCGGGATTATGGCATTCGTCCATTCACGTAAAGAGGTTTCGCGAATCGCGGAGGCTCATGCGCCATCAATCGGCATAATCGAAGGCTCGCAAAATGAAGTACTGGTCTTGAGCGTCGGCCCGATCCGGGTCGCCGCATATTCAGACCGCGCAGGTTCCGAGTCCGCCTCACGAGGGCGCGAGGAGGGGCACCGAAGGTTTTTCGTCAGAGAAATTCACAGAGGTTCGAAAATGAACATGTCTAGCGCGGAAGTCACTCGTGCCCAATCGTCCAACGGACAGGCACCGTCGAATTCCTCTCCCACATCCTCCGCGGAGCTCAACGGCTCCGACATCCTCGTGCGCTGTCTGCAAGCCGAAGGCGTGCAGTTCCTCTGGGGCTATCCCGGCGGCGCAGTCCTCTACATCTACGACGCCCTGTATCGCAATGGCGGCATCCAGCACGTGCTGGTGCGCCACGAGCAGGCGGCTGTCCATGCGGCCGACGGCTATGCACGGGCGACCGGCAACGTCGGCGTGGCCCTGGTGACCTCAGGCCCGGGTGTCACGAATGCGGTGACGGGTATCGCTACGGCCTATATGGACTCGATCCCCATGGTGATCGTGACCGGCCAGGTGCCCACACCCGCCATCGGCTTGGATGCCTTCCAGGAATGCGACACGGTTGGCATCACTCGGCCTATCGTCAAGCACAACTTCCTCGTCAAGGACGTGCGCGACCTCGCCATGACGATGAAGAAGGCCTTCCACATCGCCCGCACCGGCCGCCCCGGCCCGGTGGTTGTGGACATCCCCAAGGATGTTTCCATGGCCAAGGTGCCCGGCGAATTCGAGTATCCGAAGTCGGTGGAGATGCGCTCCTACAACCCGGTGCGCAAGGGGCACTCGGGCCAGATTCGCAAGGCCGTTCAGCTGCTGCTTCAGGCCAAGCGTCCCTACATCTATACGGGCGGCGGCGTCATCCTCGGCGAGGCCACGGCCGAGCTGCGCGAGCTGACCAAGCTGCTGGGCTATCCGGTCACCAACACCTTGATGGGCCTGGGCGCCTCGCAGGCCAGCGATCCGCAGTTCCTCGGCATGCTGGGCATGCACGGCACCTTCGAGGCCAACATGACCATGCAGAACTGCGACGTCTTGCTGGCCGTGGGCGCGCGCTTCGATGACCGCGTGATCGGTAACCCCAAGCATTTCGGCTCGGTGGAGCGCAAGATCATTCACGTGGACATCGACCCTTCGTCGATTTCCAAGCGCGTTCGCGTCGACATCCCCATCGTGGGCGACGTCAAGGAAGTGCTGACCGAGCTGATCCACCAGATCAGGGAAGCGCAGGCGCGCCCCGATGCCAACGCCATCAACGCCTGGTGGAGCCAGATCAACGAGTGGCGTCGCCGCGAGTGCCTGAGCTACAAGAAGTCCAGCGACGTGATCAAGCCGCAGATGGTCGTCGAGACCCTGTGGAACCTGACCAAGGACCGCGACACGTACATCACCTCCGACGTCGGCCAGCACCAGATGTGGGCGGCGCAGTTCTACCGCTTTGAGCAGCCGCGCCGCTGGATCAACTCCGGCGGCCTGGGCACCATGGGCGTAGGCCTGCCTTACGCGATGGGCATCAAGCTGGCCAAGCCGGAGTCGGACGTCTTCTGCATCACGGGCGAAGGCTCGATCCAGATGTGTATCCAGGAGCTGTCCACCTGCTTCCAGTACAACACGCCGGTCAAAATCGTCTCGCTGAACAACCGCTACCTGGGCATGGTGCGGCAGTGGCAGGAGCTGGACTACGGCAAGCGCTACTCGCACAGCTACATGGACGCGCTGCCCGACTTCGTGAAGCTTGCCGAGGCCTACGGACACGTGGGCCTCAAAGTCGAGAACCCGGCCGACGTGGAAGGCGCGCTGAAGGAAGCCATCCGGCTCAAGGACCGCACTGTTTTCCTGGACATCCGCACCGACCAGACCGAGAACGTCTGGCCGATGGTCCAGGCTGGCAAGGGCATTTCGGAAATGCTGTTGGGGGCCGAGGACCTCTGATCCGGCCAAGCCGCCACGCGGCTGCTGCGTTACCGCGCACAGCCGACGGGGCGGCAGACCCGAGTCAGAACCCAGCCTGAAGTTCGAACATCGAAGAGCGTGGCCAAGGGCCGCCGGTTACCGCCGACGGTCTGAAGAGCGCGAAGGACGAGATACATGAAACACATCATTGCTTTGCTGATCGAGAACGAGCCCGGCGCGCTGTCGCGTGTGGTGGCCCTGTTCTCCGCCCGGGGCTACAACATCGAGAGCCTCACCGTGGCGCCGACCGAGGACGCCTCGCTGTCGCGCATGACCATCGTGACCACGGGCTCCGATGAGGTGATTGAGCAGATCACAAAGCACCTGAACCGCCTGATCGAGGTCGTCAAGGTCGTGGACCTGACCGAGGGCGCCTTCACCGAGCGCGAGCTCATGCTCATCAAAGTACGCGCCGTGGGCAAGGAGCGCGAAGAGATCAAGCGCACGGCAGACATCTTCCGCGGTCACATCATCGACGTGACCGAGAAGACCTACACGATCGAGCTGACCGGCGACGCCGGCAAGCTCGACGCCTTCATCGGTGCGATCGACCGCGCCGCCATCCTCGAAACCGTCCGCACGGGGGCCAGTGGTATCGGCCGCGGCGAACGAATCCTCCGCGTCTGAACGTACGCACACCTAACCCCGAATTTCCCTGGAGCACGACATGAACGTTTACTACGACAAGGACGCTGACCTCTCCCTTATCAAGGGCAAGAACGTCACCATCATCGGCTATGGCTCGCAAGGCCACGCCCATGCACAGAACCTCAACGACAGCGGCTGCAAGGTGACCGTGGGCCTGCGCCGCGGCGGTGCCTCATGGGCCAAGGCCGAGGGCGCAGGCCTGAAGGTGGCCGAGATCGCCGAGGCCGTGAAGGCAGCGGACGTCGTCATGATCCTGCTGCCCGACGAGCAGATCGCCAGCGTCTACAAGAACGACGTCGAGCCGCACATCAAGAAGGGCGCTTCGCTTGCATTCGCCCACGGCTTCAACGTCCACTACGGTCAGGTCACGCCGCGCGCCGACCTCGACGTCTGGATGGTCGCTCCCAAGGCCCCGGGCCACACCGTGCGCGGCACCTACCGCCAGGGTGGCGGCGTGCCGCACCTGATCGCTGTCTACGCCGACAAAAGCGGCAAGGCGCGTGACCTGGCCCTGAGCTACGCTGCAGCCAACGGCGGCGGCAAGGCCGGCATCATCGAGACCAACTTCCGCGAAGAGACCGAGACCGACCTTTTCGGCGAGCAGGCCGTGCTGTGCGGCGGCACCGTCGAGCTGATCAAGGCCGGTTTCGAGACGCTGGTGGAAGCCGGCTATGCGCCCGAGATGGCCTACTTCGAGTGCCTGCACGAGCTCAAGCTGATCGTAGACTTGATCTACGAAGGTGGCATCGCCAACATGAACTACTCGATCTCGAACAACGCCGAGTACGGCGAGTACGTGACGGGTCCGAAGGTCGTCACCTCCGCCACCAAGGACGCGATGCGTCAGTGCCTGAAGGACATCCAGACCGGCGAATACGCCAAGAGCTTCATCCTGGAGAACAAGGCCGGCGCGCCCACGCTGCTGAGCCGCCGCCGCCTGACCGCCGAGCACCAGATCGAGCAAGTCGGCGAGAAGCTGCGCGCAATGATGCCGTGGATCAAGGCCAACCGCCTGGTGGACCAGTCGAAGAACTGATCTGCATGCAAATGATGCGAAGGCCGCGCTTGCGCGGCCTTTTTGCATGCATCAGTTATCCTCCCGCCCCATGACCGATCCGATCCACGCCCCCGAGAATGCCGATGCCTTGCGCCCGCGTCGCAAGGGCATCTATGTCCTGCCCAACCTGTTCACCCTGGCCGCGCTGTTCAGCGGCTTTTACGCCATCGTCATGGCCATGGCGGGCCGCTTCGAGCAGTCGGTCTACGGCATCTTCGCCGCTGCCGTGCTCGACAGCCTTGACGGCCGTGTGGCCCGCATGACGCACACGCAATCGACCTTCGGCGAGCAGATGGACTCGCTGTCCGACATGGTCTCCTTCGGTGCCGCGCCGGCCCTGATCATGTATTCGTGGATGTTGCACGACCTGGGCCGCTGGGGCTGGTTCGCCGCCTTCGTCTACCTCGCCGGCGCCGCCCTGCGACTGGCCCGTTTCAACACGAACATCGCCGTGGTGGACAAGCGTTACTTCCAGGGCGTTCCCAGTCCGGCCGCCGCCGCGCTCGTCATCAGCCTGATGTGGGTCTGCGAAGACATGGGCCTGGCCCATGATCGCGCGCTGGCCTGGACGGCCTTCGGCTTCACGCTCTACGCAGGCCTGACCATGGTCACCAACGCTCCGTTTTACAGCTTCAAGGATTTCAGCCTCAAGCGCTCCGTGCCCTTTGTATCCCTGGTCGTCATCATGCTGGGCATCGCCCTGATCAACCTCGATCCACCGCGCGTGCTCTTCGGCCTCTTCTGTGTGTACGGGTTGTCCGGTTATGTGGTCTATGCCTATAAGAAGGCGAAGGGGCGGCCGGTCAGCGTGATTGCCGTTTCCACCGATGAGCCGGACGAGGAAGGACTGCACCGTTGATGCTATATTCCTCAACCATGAACACGACGCGCGCTCTGCTCCTACTAGGCGATCCCCAACGGGAGCGCTGATCGCACACGTCCTTCGTCTTCGATCTCAACGGCCCGTATGCAACCTGCAGCGGGCCGTTTTGTTTTTGGTGTCTGCGGTTGCGAAGAACCTCCTCAAGGAACTCCGATGCTCAAGCAACCGAACCAGAAATACCGCGCCTTCCCACCCGTCGCCCTGGCCGATCGCCGCTGGCCCGACGCGCAGCTGACGCAGGCCCCGATCTGGCTGAGCACCGACCTGCGCGACGGCAACCAGGCCTTGATCGAGCCCATGGACGTGCAGCGCAAGCTGCGCATGTTCCAGCAGCTCGTGAAGATCGGCTTCAAGGAAATCGAGGTCGGTTTCCCCTCGGCCTCGCAGACTGAATTCGACTTCATCCGCCTGCTGATCGAGGGCGGCCACATCCCCGACGACGTGACGATCCAGGTGCTGACCCAGGCGCGCTCGCACCTGATCGAGCGCACCTTCGAGTCCCTGCATGGCGCCAAGAATGTCATCGTCCACCTCTACAACGCCGTGGCGCCCATCATGCGACGCGTGGTGCTGGGCACGGATGAAGACGGCATCGTCGCGCTGGCCACCGAGCACGCGCGGCAGATCAAGGATTGCGCCGCCAAGCAGCCGGGCACGGACTGGCGCTTCGAATATTCGCCCGAGATGTTCTCGGGCACCGAGCTGGCCTTTAGCAAGCGCGTGGTCGATGCGGTGACGGCGGTGTGGGGGCCGACGCCCGAGCGCAAGGCCATCATCAACTTGCCCTCGACCGTCGAGCATTCCACGCCCAATATTTTCGCGGACATGATCGAATGGATGCACCGTCACCTCGAGCGCCGCGAGTCGATTGTGCTGTCGGTCCACCCGCACAACGACCGCGGCACGGGCACGGCGGCCGGCGAGTTCGCGCTGATGGCGGGGGCGGACCGCATCGAGGGCTGCCTCTTCGGCAACGGCGAGCGCACGGGCAATGTGGACCTGGTCAACATCGCGCTGAACCTCTACACGCAAGGCGTTGACCCAAAGCTCGACTTCTCTGACATCGACGAAGTGCGCCGCTGCGTCGAACACTGCACGCAAATCCCCGTGCACCCGCGCCATCCTTATGTGGGCGACCTTGTCTACACCTCCTTTTCGGGCTCCCACCAAGACGCGATCAAAAAGGCCTTTGCGGCCCGCAAGGACGGCGACATCTGGGACATGCCCTATCTGCCCGTCGACCCCAAGGACCTGGGCCGCAGCTACGACGCGGTGATCCGCGTGAACAGCCAGTCGGGCAAGGGCGGCATCAGCTATCTCCTCGAGGCCGAGTACGGCCTGGAACTGCCGCGCCGGCTGCAGATCGAATTCAGCCAGGTGGTGCAGCAGGTGATGGATGACCAGGGCAAGGAACTCAGCGCCGCGGATCTCTGGCACATCTTCGAGCGTGAATACGGTGTCAGCCGGAATTCGATTGCCCAGCTTGTGATCACCGAGCAGGATGACGTTGCGACCCTCAGCGCCGAGGTGCAGGTGGCCGGCCGCACGCTGAAGCTGCAGGGCACGGGCAACGGCCCGATCGACTCCTTCGTCAATGGCTTGGCGGCCAGCACGGGCCAGAACATCCGCGTGCTCGACTATCACGAGCATTCCATGGGCAGTGGCGCCGATGCACGCGCCGTGGCTTATCTGGAACTGCGCGTGGGCGACCAGACCCGCTTCGGCGTGGGCATCGATGCCAATATCGTGCGCGCCTCGCTCAAGGCGATCGGCTCGGGCTTCGCACGCAGCGCGGCGGCCGAGCAGGCATCTAGAATTTTGGCGAACTCCTGAAGGACGGGCGATGGCCGACTCACTCATCATCTTCGACACCACCCTACGCGACGGCGAGCAATCGCCCGGCGCCTCAATGACCCGGGACGAGAAACTGCGCATCGCGCGCCAGCTTGAGCGGCTCAAGGTGGATGTGATCGAGGCCGGCTTCGCCGCCTCGAGCAACGGTGACTTCGAGGCCGTCAAGGCCATCGCCCAGATCATCAAGGACAGCACGGTCTGCTCGCTGGCCCGCGCAAACGACCGCGACATCTCGCGCGCCGCCGAGGCCCTGAAGGGCGCGGCCCGCTCGCGCATCCACACCTTCATCGCCACCAGTGAACTCCACATGGAGAAGAAGCTGCGCATGACGCGCGAGCAGGTGCTGGAGCAGGCCCGGCTCGCGGTGCGATTCGCCCGCAACCTCTGCGACGACATCGAGTTCTCGCCGGAGGACGGCTATCGCTCAGACCCCGAGTTCCTGGCCCGCGTGGTCGAGGCCGTGATCGCGGAAGGCGCGACGACGATCAATATCCCAGATACGGTCGGATATGCGATCCCCGAGCTCTACGGCAATTTCATCAAGGACCTGCGCAGCCGCGTGCCCAACTCTGACAAGGCGATCTGGAGCGTGCACTGCCACAACGACCTCGGCATGGCTGTGGCCAACTCGCTGGCGGGCGTGAAGATCGGCGGCGCCCGCCAGGTCGAGTGCACGATCAACGGCCTGGGCGAGCGGGCCGGCAACTGTTCGCTGGAAGAGGTCGTGATGGCGATGAAGACGCGCCGCGATTACTTCGGCCTCGACGTCAAGATCGAGACCAACCAGATCGTGCCGGCTTCGCGCATGGTTTCGCAGACCACCGGTTTCGTGGTCCAGCCGAACAAGGCGGTGGTCGGCGCCAACGCCTTCGCGCACGCATCCGGCATCCACCAGGACGGCGTGCTCAAGGCGCGCGACACGTACGAGATCATGCGGGCTGAGGATGTGGGTTGGGCCGCCAACAAGATCGTGCTGGGCAAGCTCTCGGGCCGCAACGCTTTCAAGCAGCGCCTGCAAGAGCTGGGCATCTCGCTCGAATCCGAGGCTGAGGTCAACGCCGCCTTCCTGCGCTTCAAGGACCTGGCCGATCGCAAGAATGAGATCTTCGACGAGGACATCCTGGCGCTGGTCATGGACGAGTCCGTCCATACCGAGCAGGAGCACTTTCGCCTCGTCACCATGGCGCAGCGCTCCGAGATGGGCGAGCAGCCCCATGCCAGCGTGGTCATCAAGGCGGGCGGCGAGGAGCTGCGCGCCGAGAGCGACGGCAACGGCCCCGTGGATGCTGTGCTTCGGGCCATCGAATCCATGGCTCAAAGTGGGGCCGAAATGATCCTCTACTCGGTCAACGCCATCACCAGCGGCAGCACAGAATCTCAGGGCGAGGTGACGATCCGTCTTCAGCATGCGGGGCGGGTGGTCAACGGCGTGGGGGCTGATCCCGACATCGTCGTGGCCTCGGCCAAGGCGTATTTGGCTGCGTTGAACAAGCTGCAGAGCAAGATGGAGAGGGTGGCCGCCCAGGGGTGAGGGGCTTGGGGTAAGTCCCTGAGCCGCCTAAAGTCAACCTCCGGTTGAATCAAGCGTTAGGTTCAGCGCAGCAAGTCACGCCAAGCAAGACTTTAAGAGCCTCTCCTAAGTTTTTGATCTTGTGTGAGATTTTGTAATACCTTACACTGCCATGGACTATTGGGGGCTCCTTTGAAGACCATTGCATCGATTTTTTCCGGCATTGCCCTGAGCCTGGCGCTGATGCCCGTGCACGCCTCCGCGGTGGCCAACTGCAAGACGGAGCCCAAGCCGGCGGTCTGCAAGAAGGCAACCAAGGCCAAAAGCAACAAGACTGCCAGCGTGGTGTCGCGCGTGCCGCGTCGTACGTCTGCCGTGCCGTCTTTCGGCCAGCTCTACGGCTTGCATGGTGTCGACGATCCGCTCGACCTCAGCTCCAGCGTCGCCCTCGTCCTGGACCAGGACACGAACGAGGTACTGCTGTCCAAGAACCCCCAGGCCGTGCTGCCGATCGCCTCGATCACCAAGCTGATGACGGGCCTGCTCGTCGTCGAGGCCGGCCAGCCCTTGGATGAGCCGATCACCATCACCCAGGACGACAAGGACACCGAGAAGGGCACCGGCTCGCGCCTGGCCTTCGGCACGACGCTCACCCGTGAGCAAATGCTGCACCTGGCCCTGATGTCTTCCGAAAACCGCGCCGCCCATGCGCTGGCCCGCAACTATCCCGGCGGCCTGGACGCCTTCGTGGTCGCCATGAATCGCAAGGCCCAGGAACTGGGCATGGCCGACACGCACTACGTGGAGCCTACGGGCCTGTCCAGTCGCAACCAGTCCAGCGCCGAAGACCTGGCCCGCCTCGTCAAGGTGGCCGACGGCGAGCCGATGCTGCGCGAGTTCACCACCTCCAAGGAGGCGACCGTCAAGGTCGGCCGCCGCCAACTGGCCTTCCACAGCACCAACGGCCTCGTGCGTGCGGGCAAGTGGGACATCGGCTTGCAAAAGACGGGCTTCATCAACGAAGCCGGCAAGTGCTTGGTGATGCAGGCCAAGCTTGCGGGCCGCAAGCTGATCATGGTCTTCCTGGACACGGCCGGCTCGCGTCAGGCCGATCCCGAGCGGGTGCGCCGCTGGCTGGATAGCAACCCGCAGGCGTTGCAGTCCTCATCCAAACTGCAGTGAAATAAACGCCCTCACACTGAGGGCGTTTTTTATTGACCGCGGTAACCCAGAGCCGACGAGATCTGCCCCGCCGTCTCCTTGAGGCGCACCAGCCAGCCTTCCTCAAGCCGGTCGGCCGGCGCCGAGATCGACAGCCCGGCCACGAGCTTGGCCTGGTCGTCGTAGATGCCTGCGGCCATGCAGCGCACGCCCAGCTCCAGTTCCTCGTCATCGCGGGAGAGGCCTCGCTGGCGGATCAGGGCCAGTTCGCGTTCCAGCGCGCCGATATCGGTCAGGCTGTTGCGCGTGTGGCCCGACAGGCCGGTGCGGGTGGCGTAGGCACGCACGCGCTGCGCATCGTCGCTGGCCAGGAAGAGTTTGCCGACGGAGGTGAGGTGAAGCGGCGCGCGCCCACCCACAGCACGCACGACCTGCATGCCCGAGCGTTCGGAGTACGTGCGCTCGATGTAGACGATCTCGTCGCCCTGCCGCACGGACAGATTGACCGGCTGATGGGTGAATTTGTGCAACTCGCGCATGGGCCCCAGGGCGGCGTCGCGAACGTCGAGACGCGCCTTGACGAGGTTGCCCAGCTCCAGAAGCCGCATCCCCAGCCGATAACTGCCGGCCTCGGGCCGGTCGACGAAACGGCCCAGGGTCAGGTCGTTGAGAATGCGGTGCGCCGTGGACGGGTGCAGGCCGGTTGTCTCGCTGATCGACTTCAGCGAGACCGGATCCTGATGGCTGGCCAGCACGTCCAGCAACGAAAACATGCGTTCGAGCACCTGGATGGCGGGGGTCTGGTTCTCTTTGTTTTTCATGGCGGCGATTGTGGGGGAGTTTTCTTTGTTTTGCATCGCGAAAATGAAACATCGAATGGCGTGGCTCGAGCGGGCTTTTGAGGGGTCTCTTCTCCGCATCGTGCAATTCGTCTTGGTCGCGGGCCTTTGCGGCGGGGCTTCGGCGCAGCCAGCGTCCCCGCCATCGCAGGGGGCTTCTGCTGCTGCGCCGGTGTGGGTCCGCATGCCCAAGCTGCAGGGCCGCATCACGGCGCAGAACCTGGGGCTGGTCATCAACCTGGACGATCCCTACTCCGTCGCCGTGGGCAAGTACTACCAGCTGCGGCGCCACATTTCCGATGCCCATGTGCTGCGCTTGCACGTGCCGGTGAAGCCCCGCCTCAGCCAGGGCGAGTTTGCAGAGCTGGAGACGCGCATTCGCAAGCAGATGCCCGAGGCGGTCCAGGGTCTGGCCCTGGCTTGGCGCCAGCCCTATGCGGTCGAATGCAACGGGATCACCTCGGCGCTGGCGCATGGCTACCAGCCCAAGATCTGCGAGCAAACCTGCGCGGCGTCCGAACCCTCGTCCTACGCCAGCTACCTCGGGAACCAGCCCTTTGCAGACAAGGGCGTGAGGCCGGCGATGCTGATCGCGGCGCGCAGCGAGGACAGTGCGCGCCAGCTGATCGATCGCGGCGTGGCCGCCGACGCCAGCCTGCCCAGCGCCTTCCTCGCTGTGAATGCCTGGTTCCTCAGCACCAGCGACGCTGCGCGCAATGCGCGCTCGGTCTGGTTTCCGCCGGCCGGCACCCTGCGGCCCTGGATGGTGGACGTCAAACGCGTGGAGGCCGATCAACTGCCGGCAATGCAGCGAGCTCTTATCGTGCAGACGGGCCTGGCCCGCGTTGAGGGACTGGACCGCATCCAGTGGTTGCCCGGCGCGCTGGCCGATCACCTAACCTCGTTTGGAGGCTTGCTCGATGCGGCGCCCGGCGAGGGCCAGATGAGTGCCATCGACTGGATCGAGTCGGGCGCGACGGCCAGCTACGGCACCGTCAGCGAGCCCTGCAATCATTGGCAGAAGTTTCCGCACCCGCAGCTGCTGATGCTGTCCTACATCCAGGGGGTGACGGCGCTGGAGGCCTATTGGCACAGCGTCGTCTGGCCGGCGCAGGGCGTCTTCATCGGTGAGCCGCTGGCCGCGCCCTTCGCACCGACCTTCTAGACCAAGGCCTCAACGGCATCCCGTCCAGCCCGCACGGCGCCTTCCAGCGTGGCAGGGTAGGGGCCTTCGATGTAGTCGCCGGCGGCCAGCAGGTGCGATGCAATCCGCATGGGCGGGCGTTGCAGACCCGGCACGCAGGCGAAGGTGGCGCGCTTCTCGGCCAAAGTTTTGATCAGCGTCGGCGCAGTGTTCCAACACAGGGCCTCGGCGGCCTGGGCCAGTGTCTGCTGTGCGCAGACGTCCAGACCGCGCTCGACCCACTCCCGCGCGCCGCTGACGACGAAGGCGAATCGGCCGGACGCGTGCCCCAGCTGACCCAGGTCGAAGACGAACTGGGCGGGTTCGCCCTGCAGCGCGATCATGGGTGCCGGCAGTACCGTGCCGGGGCTTTCGACATAGACGCTGACGATGGGCTCGAAGCGCAAGCCCTGCGCGAGCGCGGCCCATTCGGGCGCACGATCGGCGGCGAGCCGGGCGGCCTCGACGCTGGTGGTGGCGAGCACCATGGCATCGAAATCGTCCAGCTCATCGAGCGATTGCACGCGGCGCGAAAGCTCGATCTGGGCACCGTGTCGATGCAGCCAGTCTCGCGCAGGCTCGGGCAGCAAGCCCGAGAGCGGCCGGCGTGGCAGCATCAGGTCGGCGCTGCCGGGGCCGGAGAACAAAGCGTCCTTCAATACGCGTAGGAATACGCTGGCGCTGGCCTGATGCGCCGGCGTGTTGAGTGCGGCGATGCACAGCGGATCGATCAACTGCTCTCGAATGATGGCGGGCAACCGCGTGCACAGCTCTGAGACGGTCAGTTCCTGTGCGCAGCGAAACCCCCTCGTCAGCCAACCCAGCGCTGCGCGCAGCAGCAAGACTCGGGCCGACAGCGGCCAGGCTCGGCAGGCCAGCACGCCCCGGCTGAAGGCAATCAATGCGTTGCCGGCCGGCAGGGCCAGGCCTTCGTGCTGCGGGTAGCGAAGACGCAGCGGCGTGCGCAGGAAGGCCTCTCCTGTATCGACGCCGACCGTGGCCAAAAGCGCGAGGGTCTCGACGTAGGCGCCGATGAGGATGTGCTGGCCGTTGTCGAGGCCGTTGTCCAGGCTGCGAGCGCGCCCGCCAAGCTGCGGCGCCATCTCGAAAAGGCTGACCCGATGACCGCGCTGCACGGCATGGACCGCGGCGGACAAGCCGGCCCAGCCTCCGCCGATGACGGCGACCCTCACTTGCCGCGCCAGTTGGTCTTCATCGCGATCCACAACTTGCGGATCGGGGTCAGCGAGATGCGCTGTTGCAGCACCTGGAAATTCTCGGCTTCGATCTCGCGCAGCAAGGCGCGATAGATGTTTGCCATCATCAGGCCGGGCTTTTGCGCGCGCCGGTCGGCATCGGGCAGCAGGGCAAAGGCTTCGTCGTAGAGCGCATGGGCGCGTTGCGCCTGGAACTTCATCAGCGCAGTGAAGCGCTCGCTGTAGCCCCAGGGCGCATCGCGTTTGAGCAGCTCGTTGGCTTTGACGTCGAACTTCTGCAGCTCCGAAACCGGCAAGTAGATGCGGCCCCGGCGCGCGTCGTCGCCGACGTCGCGGATGATGTTGGTCAGCTGCAGGGCCAGGCCAAGCTTGTGCGCATAGGCGACCGTGGCGTCCTGCGTGCGGCCAAAGATATTGCAGGCCACCTCGCCGACGACGCCGGCCACCAGGTGGCAGTAGCGTTGCAGCGCGACGAAGTCGAGGTAGCGGGTCTGGCTGAGGTCCATCTCGCAGCCGTCGATGACGGCATGCAGGTGCTCCGCACGGATGTCATAGGTCTTGGCGTAGGGCATCAGCGCACGCATGGCCGGGTGTTGCGATTGACCCGCGTAGGCCTGGCCCACCTCCTTGCGCCACCAGGCCAGCTTGGTCGCGGCCACGCTGGGGTCGTGCACTTCGTCCACGACATCGTCGACTTCCCGACAGAAGGCATAAAAGGCGGTGATCGCCGCGCGGCGTTCGGGCGGTAGGAACTGGAAGGCGTAATAGAAGCTCGAACCGCTCTTGGCGGCCTTTTCCTGGACGTATTGCTCCGGTGTCATGCAGACATCCTCAGCGCGCGCCAAAACAGCAGCGGGGCGTCCAAGGCGGTGAGGGCGGGGCGGTGCGTCAGGCTGGCGTATTGCATGGCGCGGATTTTCTCAAGAATGCGTAGGCCGCCTTGTATCACCAGGCGAAGCTCCCAGCCAGCGCGGCCGGGGATGCGAAAGGCCAGCGGCGCGCCGCTCTTCATCATGGTCTCGGCCCAGTCGCACAGCTGGCGCACCATCGCGCGGGCCGGCGGATGGTCGGCGCAGGCCAGCATCTGCTCGCGACGGATGCCGAAGCGGTTCAGGTCGGCATCGGGCACGTAGACGCGGCCGCGCGGTCCGTCGCGGCTGAGGTCCTGCCAAAAGTTGATGAGCTGGAGCGCGGTGCAGATGGAGTCCGAGCGCTGCAACGCTAGGCCGTCCTGAATACCGTAGAGATGCAGCAGCAGGCGGCCGATTGGATTGGCCGATCGTTCGCAGTAGCGCAACAGCTCGGCGCGGTCGGCATAGGCGTGTTTCGACAGGTCTTGCTCGAAGGCGTCCAGCAGGGCATGGAGCAGCGGCACCGGCAGCCTGAACTGGCGCAGCACGAGAGCCAGCGGGATGAAGATGGCCTCGGCCCAGCGCGGCGAAGGCGGCCTCCCCGCCTCGATGGCGCTCAGGTCGGCACGGAAGGCGCGCAAGTCTGCTTGACGCTGCTCAGGGCCGTGTTCGCCCTCATCGGCCAGGTCGTCCGCGGTACGGGCGAAGTGATAAATCGCCGCAACAGCCGGCCGCAGCCGCGGCGGGCACAGGAGGGATGCAACCGGAAAATTCTCGTAGTGGTCTATGCTCACGGACGGCATTGTTGCAGGCTGTCCTTTACAGGCCGAGCGGGGATTGACTACATTACTGACCGGCAAGTCAGTAATTCTGATCGAGGTCTTCATGCCCAAAGTACGCATCCCAGGACGGCGCTCCGCCCTGCTCCTTCTCGCGATCCTGTTCCTGGCCGCCTGCGGAAAGCAGGCCGATGCACCCGAGCCCGTGCGATCCGTGCGCACCCAGACGATCAGCAGCGCCGACGCGGGCATGACGCTCGAATTCGCCGGCGAGATCCGTGCGCGCAACGAGTCGCGCCTGGGCTTTCGCGTTGGCGGCAAGCTGCTCTCGCGCGAGGACAATCTCGGCGACAAGGTCCAGGCCGGCCAGGTGCTGGCCCAGCTCGATGCGCAGGACCTGAACCTCGCTCAGGAGGCCGCCAAGGCCGCGATGCAGGCCGCGCGCGTGAACCGCGACCAACTGGGCAACGACTACAAGCGATTCATCGAGCTGAAGGAGCAGGGCTTCATCAGCGCCGCCGAACTCGAGCGCCGCGAAAACGGCTTCAAGGCCGCGCAGGCCCAGCTCGAACAGGCGCGGGCCCAGGCGAATGCGCAGGCCAACCAGGCCGGCTATGCGGCCCTCGTATCGGACGTGTCGGGGGTGGTGACCGCGGTTGCGGTCGATCCGGGCACGGTGGTGCCCGCGGGTCAGCCCATCATCAACGTGGCGCCGGACGGGCCCCGCGATCTGGTGTTTTCGGTTCCCGAGGATCAGGTCGCTCGCGTTCGTTCTGCGGCCGCGGTTAAGGGGGCGCTGAGGATGAGGGTCTGGGGCGAAGGGCAGGCCGAGCGCGAGGTGAGCTTGCGCGAGGTCTCGGCGGCCGCTGACCCGGTGACCCGAACCTTTCTGTTCAAGGCCGACGCGGGCAGCAGTGATATCAAGCTGGGCCAGACTGCCACTGCCTTGCTGTCGCTGCCAAAGACCGAACAGGTTATCAAGCTGCCGCTCTCGGCCGTGCTGCAGACGCAGGGGGCGACCTCGGTCTGGGTGCTCGACCCTGCCAGCATGACGGTCAAGCCGCAGCCGGTGACCGTCGGTGGCGCCGACGGCAACGAGGTGGTGATCGCAGCAGGACTCAAGCCGGGCCAGGAAGTCGTCGTGGCAGGCGTGCATGTGCTCACGCCGGGCCAGAAGGTCAAGCGCTTCCAGGCGGCACAGCCGCCGGCCAAATCTTGAGGCCCGTCGCATGAGTGCACCCCAATCGGCGGCCCCCGGCCGCTTCAATGTCTCGCGCTGGGCGCTGGAACATCCGGCGCTGACGCGCTACCTCATGGTCGTACTCATGCTGATGGGCTGCGCGGCCTACTTCCAGCTTGGCCAGGACGAGGACCCGCCTTTCACCTTCCGCGTGATGGTCGTGCAGGCCGCCTGGCCCGGCGCCACGGCCCAGCAGATGGCCGAGCAGGTGACCGACAAGATCGAGCGCACCCTGCAGGAGGCGCCCTACGCCGACAAGATCCGCTCCTACACCAAGCCCGGTGTGTCAGTGACGCTCTTCCAGGTCAAGGACAACACGCCGCCCAAGGAGGTGACGGAGGTCTGGTACCAGGTGCGCAAACGCATCAACGACATGCGTTCCACGCTGCCCCAGGGCGTGTACGGCCCCTTTTTCAACGACGATTTCGGCGACGTCTACGGCTCCATCTACGCCCTCTCGGCTGACGGCTTTTCGAAAGAGGAACTGCGCCAGTGGGCCGAGCGTGCGCGCTCGCGCCTGCTCCAGGTGCCCGACGTGTCCAAGGTCATGCTCTTCGGCGTGCAGGACGAGCAGATCTACATCGAGGTCTCGCAAAGGCGACTGGCAGCCCTGGGGCTTGATTTCTCTCAGGTGATCAACCAACTGGGCGAGCAGAACGCTGTCGAGGGCGCCGGGGTGCTCGATGCCGGAAGCGGCAATCTGCAGGTGCGCGTCCAGGGCCAGTTCAACTCGGTGGAAGAGCTGCGCGCCTTCCCGATCCGCGGCATCAATCCGACCACGGGGCAGGGCAGCAGTCTCAAGCTGGGCGACATTGCCGAGATCAAGCGCGCCTATGTGGACCCTGCCACCACCATGGTGCGCTACCAGGGCAAGGACGTGATCGCCCTGGGCGTGTCCATGGCCAAGGGCGGCGACATCATCGCGATGGGCAAGGCGCTCAGGAAGGCCGCAGATGAAGTCCGCGCCAGCCTGCCGGCCGGGGTGGAAATGGCCCAGGTACAGGACCAACCACAGGCGGTGGCTCACTCGGTCAACGAATTCGTGCGCGTCCTGGTGGAGGCCGTGGTCATTGTGCTGGCAGTCAGCTTCATCTCCCTGGGCTTGCACACCAAGCCGTTTCGCATCGACATCTGGCCGGGCATGGTCGTGGCCATCACCATCCCGCTCGTGCTGGCGATCACCTTCGTCGTGATGTTCTATTGGGGCGTGGGCCTGCACAAGATCTCGCTCGGCTCGCTGATCGTGGCGCTCGGTCTGCTGGTGGACGACGCCATCATTGCGGTGGAGATGATGGTGCGCAAGCTCGAGGAGGGCTATGACAAGATGCGCGCCGCCACCTTCGCCTACGAGCTCACGGCCATGCCCATGCTGACGGGCACGCTGATCACGGCGGTGGGCTTTCTGCCCATTGGCATGGCACGCTCGATGACTGGTGAGTACACCTTCGCGATCTTCGCCGTCACTGCGGCGGCGCTACTGATCTCCTGGCTGGTGTCGGTCTACTTCGTGCCCTACCTGGGCGCGTTGCTGCTCAAGACCAAGCCGGCCCATGCCGGCGAGGTGCACGAGCATTTCGACTCGCCCTTCTACAACACCTTCCGCAAGATCGTGGGCTGGTGCGTCGAGCACCGCTGGAAGACCATCGTCATGATGGTCCTGCTCTTCGTGCTGGGCCTCGGCGGCATGAAGCTCGTGCAGCAGCAGTTCTTCCCCGATTCGAGCCGGCCCGAGATTCTCGTGGACCTGTGGCTGCCGGAGGGCTCGACGATTGCGCAGAGCAAGGCGGTGGCCGAGCGTTTCGAGAAGCGCATCAGCCGTGAGCCGGGCATGGTTTCGGTCACGGCCTGGGTGGGCTCGGGTGTGCCGCGCTTCTACCTGCCGCTGGACAACATCTTCGAGCAGCCCAACGTCAGCCAGATGATCCTGCTGCCCAAGGATCTGGAAACTCGCGAAGCGCTGCGCAAGCGCCTGCCTGCGCTGCTGGCAGCCGAATTCCCCGAGATTCGCGGCCGCGTGAAGCTGCTGCCCAACGGGCCACCCGTGCCGTATCCCGTCCAGTTCCGCGTCGTCGGCGAGCGCGTCGAGACGGTGCGGGCCTGGGCCGACAAGACCAAGGACATCTTGCGCGCCAACCCGAACATGCGCGGCGTGAACGACAACTGGAACGAACCCATCAAGGCGCTCAGGCTCGAGGTCGACCAAGACAAGGCGCGTGCGCTGGGCGTGACGAGTCAGAGCCTGGCGCGCTCGGCACAGACCCTGCTGTCGGGGTCCATCATTGGCCAGTACCGCGAGAACGACCGGCTCATCAACATCGTGCTGCGCCAGCCGCTCGAGGAACGCCAGGTCATCACCGACATCGCCAACGCCTACGTGCCCACGGCCACCGGCCGTGCGATTCCGCTCACGCAGATTGCCAAGGTCAACTTCGGCTGGGAGCCGGGCGTGCTGTGGCGCGAGGGTCGCAGCTACGCCGTGACGGTGCAGGGCGATGTGGCCGAAGGCCTCCAGGGCGCGACGGTGACTGCGGAGCTGTGGCCCCAGCTCAAGGCCTTGCAGGACCAGATGCCGCCCGGCTATTCGATCCAGATCGCAGGTGCCGTGGAGGAAAGCAGCAAGGGCCAGGGCGCCATCTTTGCCGGCGTGCCGGTGATGCTCTTCATCACCTTCACTCTGCTGATGCTGCAGTTGCAGAGCTTCTCACGGGCCATGCTGGTTTTCTTGACCGGCCCGCTGGGCATGGCCGGCGTGGCCATGGCCCTGTTGGTCTTCAACAGGCCCTTCGGCTTCGTGGCTTTGCTCGGGGTGGTGGCCCTGATGGGCATGATCCAGCGCAACTCCGTGATCCTGATCGACCAGATCGAGCAAGACCGCCGCCGTGGCGTGCCGACGTGGGACGCCATCATCGAGGCCGCAGTGCGGCGCTTCCGCCCCATCGTGCTGACGGCCGCTGCCGCCGTGCTGGCTATGGTGCCGCTGTCTCGCAGCGGCTTTTGGGGGCCGATGGCGGTGGCCATCATGGGAGGCCTGATCGTCGCCACGGCGCTGACGCTGCTGGCCTTGCCGGCCATGTACGCCGCCTGGTTCAGGGTCGAGAAGCCCAGGCGCTAGCGCGCGCGGCCCCGTGTTCGGGGCTCCGGGCTTGCCCCAGGGACTGAGAAACGCGGGCGCGGCGGGCTACAATCTCCGGTTCGCATGAATACCACGGGCTCGGAGGGCGACTTCGGGCCCGAGCAAGCCGCGCGGGTGGCGAAATTGGTAGACGCACCAGGTTTAGGTCCTGACGCCTTCACGGGCGTGCCGGTTCGAGTCCGGCCCCGCGCACCACGAGTCTCTCCTTAGTTACCTTGAGTCTGCAAAATGGCCGTTACCGTCGAAACCCTCGAAAAGCTCGAACGCCGCATCACGCTCACGCTGGCGGCCGCTGACATCAACAGCGAAGTCGAAACCCGTCTGAAGAAGCTCGCCCGCACCGTCAAGGCCGACGGCTTCCGCCCCGGCAAGGTGCCCATGAGCGTCGTCGCCCAGCGCTACGGCTACTCGGTGCAGTACGAAGTCGTCAACGACAAGCTCGGCCAGGCCTTCAACAGCGCCGCCAATGAGGCTCAGCTGCGCGTTGCCGGCGCTCCGCGCATCGAGCAAAAGAACGAAGCCGCCGAAGGCACGATGGCCTTCGACGCGACGTTCGAAATCTACCCGGAGGTCAAGATCGGTGATCTGGCTGCTGCAGAAGTGGAGCGTGTCAGCGCCGAGGTGACGGAGGAAGCCATCGACAAGACCGTCGAGATCCTGCGCAAGCAGCGTCGCACCTTCCAGCTGCGTGCTGCCGCCGAAGGCGCCGCCGCCGGCGACCGCGTGACCATCGACTTCGAAGGCAAGATCGACGGCGAGCCCTTCCAGGGCGGCAAGGCCGAAGGCTTCCAGTTCCTGATCGGCGAAGGCCAGATGCTCGAGCAGTTCGACCAGGCCGTGCGCGGCATGAAGGCCGGCGAGAGCAAGACATTCCCGCTGGCTTTCCCCGCCGACTACCACGGCCAGGATGTGGCCGGCAAGGAAGCTGACTTCCTCGTCACCGTCAAGAAGATCGAAGCCCAACACCTGCCCGAAGTGAATGAAGCCTTTGCCAAGGGCCTGGGCATCAAGGAAGGTTCGGTTGAAGGCCTGCGCGCTGACATCAAGAAGAACCTCGAGCGCGAGGTGAAGTTCCGCGTGCTCGCCCGCAACAAGGGTGCCGTGATGGACGCCCTGGTCGGCGTGTCCGAGCTCGAAGTGCCCAAGGCCCTCGTCGAAGGCGAGACCCAGCGCATGATCGAAGCTGCCCGCGAAGACCTCAAGAAGCGCGGTGTCAAGGATGCCGAGAAGGCCCCGATCCCCGCCGAAATCTTCCAGCCGCAAGCCGAGAAGCGCGTGCGCCTGGGCCTGGTGGTCGGCGAACTGGTTCGCTCGAACAATCTGCAAGCCAAGCCGGAGCAGTTGCAAGCTCACATCGAAGAGCTGTCGCAGAGCTACGAGAAGCCCGCCGAAGTGATGCGCTGGTACCTGTCGGACCGCGCCCGCATGGCCGAGGTCGAAGCCGTGGTCATCGAGAACAACGTGACCGACTTCGTGCTGGCCAAGGCCAAGATCAACGACAAGGCCCTGCCGTTCGACGAACTGATGGCCGCCGGCAACTGATCGCCTGAGGGATTTTCCTCGTGGGGCTGCGCAATGCGCGGCCCCTTTTTGTTTGCCGACCGGGTGGCAGACCTTGTGGCGACATAATCCATCCCCATTACAGACAGATTGAGTTGCAAGGAATTTCAATGAGCGCGCTGGATACAAACAACCTGGGCCTCGTGCCCATGGTCATCGAGCAATCGGGCCGCGGTGAGCGGGCCTACGACATCTACAGCCGCCTGCTGCGCGAGCGCATCGTCTTCCTCGTCGGCCCGGTCAACGACGCCGTGGCGAACCTGGTCGTCGCGCAGTTGCTGTTCCTGGAGAGCGAGAACCCGGACAAGGAGATCTCGCTGTACATCAACTCGCCCGGCGGCAGCGTGTCGGCCGGCATGTCGATCTACGACACCATGCAGTTCATCAAGCCCGAGGTTTCGACCCTTTGCATGGGCATGGCGGCCAGCATGGGGGCCTTTTTGCTGACGGCCGGTGCCAAGGGCAAGCGCTTCGCGCTGCCTAACAGCAAGATCATGATCCACCAGCCCCTGGGCGGCGCCCAGGGTCAGGCCACGGACATCGAGATCCATGCCCGTGAGATTCTCAAGACCCGCGAGCAACTCAACCGCATCATGGCCGAGCGCACGGGCCAGAGCCTGGAGAAGATCCAGTCCGACACCGAGCGCGACTATTTCATGTCGGCGGACGAGGCCCAGGGCTACGGCCTGATCGACCAAGTGCTGGCCAAGCGCCCTTGATCGCTGACCGGTCGAATACCGCACAAATATTGCCCGTTTGCAGGCCTTTTGACGAAAAGGCCCAGACGGGCGTTTGAACTATCATTCCCGACAGACGCCTTTCGTCTGAACCCGAGACAGCAGATCCATGGCCGACAAAAAAGGCTCCTCCAGCGAAAAAGTTTTGTATTGCTCCTTCTGCGGCAAGAGCCAGCACGAGGTCAAGAAGCTGATCGCCGGTCCCTCCGTGTTCATCTGCGATGAATGCATCGAGCTGTGCAACGACATCATCCGCGATGAGGTCCCGCCCGAGAGTCCCGCTGCGCGCTCGGTCAAATCGGGCGATCTGCCCGTGCCCAGCGAGATCAAAGCCAGTCTCGACCAGTACGTGATTGGCCAGGACGTGGCCAAGCGCACGCTGGCCGTGGCTGTTTACAACCACTACAAGCGCCTGCGCCACATGGGCACGGTGAAGGACGGCGTGGAGCTCTCCAAGAGCAACATCCTCCTGATCGGCCCCACTGGCTCGGGCAAGACGCTGCTGGCGCAGACGCTGGCGCGCCTGCTCAACGTGCCCTTCGTGATTGCCGATGCAACGACACTCACCGAAGCCGGCTATGTGGGCGAGGACGTCGAGAACATCATCCAGAAGCTGCTGCAGAACTGCAATTACGACGTCGAGCGCGCGCAGCGCGGCATCGTCTACATCGACGAGATCGACAAGATCAGCCGCAAGGCCGACAACCCGTCCATCACGCGCGACGTGTCGGGCGAGGGCGTGCAGCAGGCGCTGCTCAAGCTGGTGGAAGGCACGATGGCTTCGGTACCCCCGCAGGGCGGGCGCAAACATCCGAACCAGGACTTTCTGCAGATCGACACGACCAACATCTTGTTCATCTGCGGCGGCGCTTTCGATGGCCTGGAAAAAGTCATCCAGAACCGCTCCGAGAAGTCCGGCATCGGCTTTGGTGCCACCGTGCGCAGCAAGAGTGAGAAGCGCGTCTCCGAGGTGTTCCGCGAGTGCGAGCCCGAAGACATCATCAAGTTCGGCCTGATCCCCGAGCTGGTCGGCCGCCTGCCGGTGGTCGCCACCCTGGGCGAGCTGACCGAAGACGCGCTGGTCCAGATCCTCACCGAGCCCAAGAATGCCCTGCTCAAGCAGTACCAGCAACTGTTCTCCATGGACGGTGTCGAGCTAGAGATCCGTCCCTCGGCGCTGAGTGCCATTGCGAAGAAGGCCCTGGCCCGCAAGACCGGCGCGCGTGGCCTGCGCTCCATCATGGAGCAGTCGCTGATCGACACCATGTTCGAGCTGCCCGGGCTCGACGGCGTGGAAAAAGTCGTGCTGGACGAGCACAACATCGAGGAGGGCGCCAAACCCCTGCTCGTGTATCGCGAACAGCACAAGGCGAGCGCCTAAGGTCTGTTAGTGCTTCAATTGACGGCCAGCATCCTGCTCCCCCCGACGACCCCGGCAGCTCGGCGTCTTGCATTTGTTGTCTCAGGCCGCATATCGGCTTGAGAAAGAGAGGTTTTCATGTCCGGTCATCCCGTTCTGCCCGCTGAACCCATCACCCTGCCGCTGCTGCCGCTGCGAGACGTGGTGGTGTTCCCGCACATGGTGATTCCGCTGTTCGTGGGTCGCCCCAAGTCCATCAAAGCGCTGGAAGCCGCCATGGATGCCGGCCGCCAGATCATGCTGGTGGCGCAAAAGGCCGCCGGCAAGGACGAGCCCAAGCCCGAAGACATGTTCGAGGTCGGCTGCGTCTCCAGCATCCTGCAGATGCTCAAGCTCCCCGACGGCACGGTGAAGGTGCTCGTCGAGGGCCTGCAGCGTGCCACGACGCAAGAGATCACCGACGGCGAGGAACATTTCTCCGCCACGGTCCTGCCCATCCCGCCGGAAGTTGACACCAAGCCCGAAGTCGAGGCCCTGCGCCGCGCGGTGACGCAGCAGTTCGACCAATACGTCAAGCTCAACAAGAAGATTCCGCCCGAGATCCTCACGAGCATCGGCGGCATCGACGAAGCCGGCCGCCTGGCCGACACCATCGCCGCTCACCTGCCGCTCAAGCTCGACGCCAAGCAGTCGGTGCTCGATCTGTCGGAAGTCTCCAAGCGCCTTGAGAAACTGCTCGACCTGCTCGAGCACGAGGTCGACATCCTGCAGGTGGAAAAGCGCATCCGCGGTCGCGTCAAGCGCCAGATGGAGAAGAGCCAGCGCGAGTACTACCTGAACGAGCAGGTCAAGGCCATCCAGAAGGAACTCGGCGACGGTGAAGAGGGCGCCGATCTGGAAGAGCTGGACAAGAAGATCCAGGCCGCGCGCATGCCCAAGGAGGCGCGCAAGAAGGCCGATGCCGAGCTCAAGAAGCTCAAGCTCATGTCGCCCATGTCGGCCGAGGCCACCGTGGTGCGCAACTACATCGACACGCTGGTTGGTCTGCCCTGGAGCAAGAAGACCAAGATCAAGCACGACCTCTCCAACGCCGAGAACGTGCTCAACGAAGACCATTACGGCCTCGAGAAGGTCAAGGACCGCATCCTCGAGTACCTCGCGGTGCAGCAGCGCGTGGACAAGGTCAAGGCGCCGATCCTGTGCCTGGTCGGACCTCCGGGCGTGGGCAAGACCTCGCTGGGACAGTCGGTCGCGCGTGCCACGGGCCGCAAGTTCGTTCGTATGGCCCTTGGCGGTGTACGTGACGAGGCCGAGATCCGTGGCCATCGCCGCACCTATATCGGCTCCATGCCGGGCAAGGTGCTGCAGAGCCTGTCCAAGATTGGCACGCGAAATCCGCTCTTCCTGCTCGACGAGATCGACAAGCTGGGCATGGATTTCCGCGGCGACCCATCTTCGGCCCTGCTCGAAGTGCTGGATCCGGAGCAGAACCACACCTTCGGCGACCATTACATCGAGGTCGACTTCGACCTGTCCGACGTGATGTTCGTGGCGACCAGCAACTCGTTGAACATCCCGCCGGCACTGCTGGACCGCATGGAGGTCATCCGCCTCTCGGGCTACACGGAAGACGAGAAGGTCAACATCGCCCAGCGTTACTTGCTGCCCAAGCAGCGCAAGAACAATGGCGTGAAGGATGAGGAGATGGACGTCACCGAGTCGGCCATCCGCGGCATCATCCGCTACTACACGCGGGAAGCCGGCGTGCGTTCGCTCGAGCGCGAGATCTCCAAGGTCTGCCGCAAGGTCGTGAAGGGCCACCAGCTCAAGACCTACGAGGGCCAAGTCGTCGTCACCGAGGAGAACCTCAACGAGTTCCTCGGCGTGCGCAAGTTCGACTTCGGCCGTGCCGAGAAGAAGAACCAGGTCGGCCAGGTCGTTGGCCTTGCGTGGACCGAGGTGGGCGGCGATCTGCTGACCATTGAGGCGACCGCCATGCCGGGTAAGGGCAACATCATCCGCACCGGCTCGCTGGGGGACGTGATGAAGGAGTCTGTCGAGGCCGCGCGCACCGTGGTGCGTTCGCGTGCCCGCCGCCTGGGCATCAAGGACGAGCTCTTCGAAAAGCGCGACGTTCACGTCCACGTACCCGATGGCGCCACGCCCAAGGACGGCCCGAGTGCGGGTGCGGCCATGACCACGGCCTTCGTCTCTGCGTTGACGGGCATTCCCGTGCGCGCCGACGTGGCCATGACGGGCGAGATCACGCTGCGTGGCGAGGTGACGGCCATCGGCGGACTGAAGGAAAAGCTCCTGGCGGCGCACCGCGGCGGCATCAAGACCGTGATGATCCCGGAAGAGAACGTCAAGGACCTGCAGGACATCCCCGAGAACGTCAAGAACCAGCTCGAGATCGTGCCCGTGCGCTGGATCGATCGCGTGCTCGAGGTGGCGCTGGAATCGTTGCCCACGCCGCTACCCGAGGAAGAGGCTGTCGAGGCCCCGAAGGCTGAGGCCGCAGCTTCTGCATCGGCGGCCACGCACTGATTGTTGTCAGGGGGCGATTTTTCGGTATATACTCTCAGCTTCAGCAGATCGGCAACGAAATGTGGCCAAGAAGCTGAGATCAGAGCGGGTGTAGCTCAGTTGGTAGAGCGCAACCTTGCCAAGGTTGAGGTCACGAGTTCGAGCCTCGTTACCCGCTCCAGGCATATCGATGGGAAGCCCCGGCTTCCCATTTCTATCAGGGCTTCACCAAAGCTCTGATAGCTCAAAATTTGATTTCGAAGGCGCGATAGCAAAGCGGTTATGCCCCGGATTGCAAATCCGGTCAGTCCGGTTCGACTCCGGATCGCGCCTCCAAGAGTCAAAGCGGGTGTAGCTCAGTTGGTAGAGCGCAACCTTGCCAAGGTTGAGGTCACGAGTTCGAGCCTCGTTACCCGCTCCATGAAAACCGGTTCGCACCGGGCCTGACAGCACCAAACGTCAGGCGAAATGCGGGTGTAGCTCAGTTGGTAGAGCGCAACCTTGCCAAGGTTGAGGTCACGAGTTCGAGCCTCGTTACCCGCTCCAGTTGTTAAAAAAGGGAAGCCCATCGGCTTCCCTTTTTTCTTGGCCCGTCGCGCCGATAATGCCCCGGCACGGCAGCCCGCCCGGGTGGTGAAATTGGTAGACGCAGCGGACTTAAAACCACACGAACTCAGGCCTAAAAAATAGCCTGTTTCATAGGACAGAGTGGCTCCAGTAGGGGCCGGTCTGCGTTGAGATTTCCCGCAGTTTTCCCGCATTCTTTATGCGTGGTGCCCCGAGCGGGACTCGAACCCACACGCCTTTCAGCACGCGATTTTAAGTCGCGGGTGTATACCGATTTCACCATCGGGGCAGCGAGACTCATTCTCCCATAGGCGTGGGAGCACGCCGCAAACCATCTGCGGCGGAACCGCTCGTGGCTCCCCGTTCTTCGAAGCAAGAATCGGGTTGGTGCACGACCGAGGAAGGTCTGACGAGAAGCGTAGCCCGTTACGGGCGAGCCGCGTTCCCTGAGCCTGAGCCTGAGCGTGCCCGCAATGCCTCATACAGCTGCGCCGGCCCCAGCAGGATGTCCTTCAGCCCATCGCGCACGCGCTCCGAGCCCAGCGCCTGCGAGCTCATGGTCTGGTGGGCCTCGAAGGCGTCGATGATGGCGTCCATCAAGGCCTTGCCGAGGTCGGGCGAGTTGGCAAATTGCTCTTTGGTGTTGCTGGCCGCCTGCTGCATCAGCGTGTCGTTCTCGAGCAGCTTGCCCCGGAGCACGCCGTTCACGTAGACGAGTTGGTCGTCGTCGCTCAGCTCACCCTCGAACAGCCCGTTCACCTTCTGGATGATTTCCGTCAGGTAGGCCTGCTGCTTCTCCTGGACCGAGCCACTGCCCACCGCATCCATCGGCAGCAGCTTGTAGCTGCCGTCTGCATTCAGGTTCAGCGGCTGCCTGCCGGTGTTCTTCAGCGTGTGGTGGGTCAGTACGACCTTGCTCAGGTCAACGGTGTCGCGCTCGCGGCCGAAGTCCAGCAGCGGGATGAGCCGCTTGTAGAACAGGAAGCGCTTCTCGATGTCGGTATTGCCGTAATCGAAGATTTGGCTCAGGAAGGCATAGAGCCGCACGTAGGCGCCCATGTCGTTCTTGAACAGCAAGAGCGCGTCGAGCGTGTCCTTGGCCGTCTGGCTGGCCTTGCCATCCTGCTCAGCATCGGCTGCGGCCTTGTCCTGTTGAGCAGCTTTGTAGCGCTTGAGCAGCCGGTCGGCCACCGGCGCAATCGCCGCATCGAGCGCTTTCTGGGTGCCCTTGGGGTCCAGGTCTACCTTTGCCACCCGTTCGACCTCGAAGTCGTCGTAGTTGCCGCTGGCATCGAGCTTGGCGCGCAGGTCGTAGACCAGGTGCGGGTCGGTCGTGGCTTCCAGCTCGGCCGTCTCGTAGTACGTCTTGAAGGCCTTGAGGATGTCGGCCGGCTCGTTGACGAAGTCGAGGATGTAGGTGCAATCCTTCTTCACGCCGCCTGCTTCGTAGGCGCGGTTTAGGCGGGAGAGCGTCTGCACCGCCTGGATGCCACCCAGCATCTTGTCCACGTACATGCCGCACAGCAGCGGCTGGTCGAAGCCGGTCTGGAACTTGTTGGCCACCAACAGCAGGTGATAGTCGGGCTCTGCAAAGGCGTCGCGGATGTCGCGGCCCTTGAGCCCTGGGTTCAGGTCTTTGCTGGTCTCGGTGACGGCCTGCGGGTAGCTCTCCGGGTCGTTCACCTCGCCCGAGAAGGCCACCATCACGCCCAGCGGGTAGTTCTGCTTCTGGATGTAGGCGCGAATGGCCTTCTGCCAGCGCACAGCTTCCTTGCGGCTACCCACCACCACCATGGCCTTGGCGCGGCCCTGCAGTAGCGGCTGCACGTTCTCGCGGTAATGCTCGACGACCACCTGCACCTTGCTGGCGATGTTGTACGGATGCAGCCGGACCCACCGCATGATGCCCTTCATTGCGGCGCTGCGTTCGACCTGGCTCTCGTCGTACTCCTGGCCGTTGTACGCCAGCTTGAACGCCAGCTTATAGCTGGTGTAGTTCTTCAGCACATCGAGGATGAAGCCCTCCTCGATGGCCTGGCGCATCGAGTACACATGGAAGGGCTGCGGCAGACCGTCGGCGCCGGGCCGGCCGAATAGCTCCAAGGTCTTCTGCTTGGGCGTGGCGGTGAAGGCCACGTAGGTCAGACCTTTGGCCCCGGCGCTGTCGCCGCTGCGTGCCGCCATCTGTGCCGCCAACAGCGCCTCGGTATCGACCTCGCCGCCGTCCTGCAGCTCAGCCCATTCCTGTGCCGACAAGAGCTGCTTGAGCTTGGCGGCGGCCTCGCCGGTCTGCGAGCTGTGGGCCTCGTCGGCAATCACGGCGAAGCGCTTGCCTTCGGTGGCAGCCAGCTCCTGCACGGCCTGCAGCGCGAACGGGAAGGTCTGGATGGTGCAGACAATGATTTTCTTGCCGTCCTTCAGCGCCTGCGAGAGTTGGGCGCTCTTGCTGCCGGACTCATTCGTGATGCTGGCCACCACGCCTGTGGTGCGCTCGAAGTCGAAAATGGCTTCCTGCAGCTGAGCATCCAGCACATTGCGGTCGCTCACCACCAGCACGCTGTCAAACATCTTCTGATGCGCGGCATCGTGCAGGTCGGCCAGGAAGTGCGCCGCCCAGGCAATCGAGTTGGTCTTGCCCGAGCCGGCAGAGTGCTGAATCAGATAGCGCTGGCCGGCGCCCTTCGCGAGCACATCGGCCACCAGCATGCGCGTCGCGTCCAGCTGGTGATAGCGCGGGAAGATGACGCTCTTGAGTTGCTTCTTGTCGTCGCGCTTGCCGATGAGGTAGCGATGCAGAATGTCCAGCCAGCTCTCTCGGGCCCAGACCTCCTCCCACAGATACGCCGTGGCAAAGCCTGCCGGGTTTGGCGCGTTCCCGGCGCCGCCGGCATTGCCTCGGTTGAAGGGCAGGAAGTGCGTCGCCGGCCCGGCCAGCCGGGTCGTCATCATCACTTCGCTCTGGCTGACCGCGAAGTGCACCAAGGCGCCGCCCGGGAAGCCCAGCAGCGGCTCCAGCACACCGCCCTTGGGCTGGGGATGGCGGTCGAACCGGTACTGGTCCACCGCGTCGCCCACGCTCTGCGTGAAGTCGCTCTTGAGTTCCGCAGTGGCCACGGGGATGCCGTTCAGGAACAGCACCAGGTCCAGTTCGGCCTTGGGGTTGTTCGGCGAGTGGCAGACCTGACGCACCACGCGCAGCCGGTTCGCCGCGTAGTTGGCCTGGATGGCGGGGTTGATGGCCAGGGCCGGCTTGAACTGCGCCAACATCAGCGGCTCTTTCAGGCCCAGCATCTCCACGCCGCGTCGCAGCACATCCAGCGTGCCCCGGTCGGGCAGGTTCAGGCTCTTGCGCACTCGCTCAGCCAGCACCTGGGGCGAGGCGGCGCCATGGGTCTTGGTCAGGCGCTGCCAGCTGTCGGGCTGCGTGGCCTCGACCCAGGCCAGCAGGTCGGGCATGAAGAGGCCGTTGGCGCGGTCGAACAGGGCGGCATCGCCTTCGGCGTACAGCCAGCCGTTCGCGGCCAGATGAGCGCAGATTTCAGCTTCGAAATGGACTTCCTGGTGCAACGCCATCGTCAGACCTCCGACCGGCCCGTAGCGGGTTGATTGCCAGGCAAGTTGTCCTGCCAGGCAGCGTAGGTGATGGTGGTGCCCTTCAAGCGCCAGGTGTTGCGGCCGTTGTCAGTGCGCCCGAGGACCGTGGCTGTGAGCGTGTGGGGCATTGTTCTCTCCCTGTTTGTGTTCTTCAAGCGCCGCGCACGTCGATTTGGCCGGTGACGGCGGCGGCGATGAGGGCGGAGCGGCGTTCGCGGAGCAACGCTATCGCGCGCTCTGCCTCGCCACCCAATCTGTTGAGATTTCCAATTTCCACATCAATGAAATCGACGATGGCCCGTTGCTCGTCATGCGGTGGAACCGTCATCAAGAACGCAAGCAGGCTGGATTGAGGCAGGTTGTTTGCCATGCCATTACCGCCACTCAACGCGTTTTCGATTTGAGTGCGCAGCGCTAACGAACCCATTGCAGCGACGAAATATCTTGGCATGACCGCGCCTTGCAGATGCAGTCGAAAAATCTTGTCTGAAAGCATCAAGCCTGGGCGCGTTGTTGCAACAAGCGCCGTCGAACCGACCAATTCAGGTGAGCCGCTTGCGCGCGACATCAGCACATCACCAGCGTGAACCTCGTACTTCTCCTCAGGAGTCAGTTCCGGTGGTAACACCTTGTTCTCCGAGGAGCGGAACACGCCCCCGTTTAGGCAGCCCGCCTTCAGCACACCCCATTCGGTCGCTTCCGCCTCACGGGCGTGACATTCAGGGCTCCACCCTTGCTCGATGGCAGCGATGACGCGACGCAGCGCCCGGACCTCCCAATGCACCGGCACTTCTCCCACCCACGCCACCCCGGAATCCTTCATCGGCGCATTGGGGTTGAGGCCCTTGGTGACGGCGCGGGAAATGGTCGCCTGGCGCTTTTCAGCCAGCAGCGCGATGAGCTTTTCCTGCTCGGCAATCAGCACGTCGATTTTGGCGGTTTCGCGGTCGAGGAAGGCAGCGATTTTCTGTTGCTCTTCAACGGGGAGAAGCGGCAGTGGGACCTGAGCGAAGTTTGAGAACCGCAGGGCCTGCCCATCCCGGACCAAGTTTGTCGTCGCTTGCAAAGCTTGGATGTATGGAGCGCTCTTAAACAGATAGCGATAGAAAGGAGACCAAATGGCGTCGTTGGGAACGAGCATCACGTAGGCGGAACTAATGCTCCCACGCAGACCACACCATTCGATGCCGCCCTGGAAGCTGCGCATGCTGATGACGAAATCGTTCGGTTCGGCGTGCTTGAGGATGTCTGCGCCGACAATCACCTGCATTACCTTTTGGCCCTCCAGCTCCATGAAGTCCGTCTGATAGACGACACCGTGCTTCTGGGAGGCGGTAAGTTGCTGGTCCCCTACAACAGCTTTCTCATTGCGGTTGGTGAAGTAGCGGCGACTCTGAACGACTGTCCAGTGCGCAGGAACAGAACCTAGCCAAGTCACTCCGCTGTTCTTGTACGCCCCGTACCTCGGCAAGCTCATTCCGCCAACTCCTCCAGCATCTTCATGATGCTGGCTGTGACGGTCTTCAGCTCTTCGTCGATGACGTGCAGGCTGCGCGGTGGCTCGAACACATAGAAATGCCGGTTGAACGGAATCTCGTAGCCGACCTTGCTCTTCTCTTCGTCAATCCAGGCGTCCGGCGCATGCGGCAACACCTCGCGTTCGAAGTAGGCCCGGATGTCCTCGCTCAAAGGCACGTTCTCGGTGTCCCGCAGCGCGCTATCTGCCTGGGGCTTGCCCTTCTGCTTGCCCTTGAGCCCGAGCACGACCTGACCCTGTTCATCCCGCAGCGGGCGCTCGACGGTGATGGTGGTGTAGCCGAAGTCCTGGTTCTTGAAGATGCGCGAAATGGGTACGCGCTTGAGCTTGCCGCCCTCGGGTGCAGCGGGCAGGTCGTCGGTGCCCGTAGCCAGCAGAGGGTCGCCTACGGCCTTGCCGGCGGCGTCGAAGACGGTGACCAGCTCGGCCTCAGTGAAGTCGCCGAACAGGCGCGTGATGGTGGCGATGTGCGCCTCGCTCATCTCCTTGCGCTTTGACCCGAGGCTCTTGCGCATCTTCTGCCAGAAACTGCTGGCGTCGATAAGCTGCACGAAGCCCTTGCGGTCCACAGGCTTCTTGTTGGACAGAATCCAGACGTAGGTGGCGATGCCGGTGTTATAGAACATGTCGCTGGGCAGGCCGACGATGGCCTCCACCAGGTCGTTCTCCAGCACGTAGCGCCGAATTTCGCTCTCGCCGCTGCCGGCGCCGCCGGTGAACAGGGGCGAGCCGTTCAGCACGATGCCGAAGCGGCTGCCGCCGTCCTTGGCCGGACGCATCTTGGACAGCAGGTGCATCAGGAAGAGCATCGAGCCGTCGCTGACGCGCGGCAGGCCTGGGCCGAAGCGGCCGTCGAAGCCCTTTTGCTCGTGTTCCTGGCGGACGACCTTCTCGACCTTCTTCCATTCCACGCCGAAGGGAGGGTTGGACAGCATGTAGTCGAACTTGGTGTGGGCGTGGCCGTCGTCGCTGAGCGTGTTGCCGACGACGATGTTCTCCACCGGCTGTCCCTTGATGAGCATGTCCGCCTTGCAGATGGCGTAGCTCTCGTCATTGAGCTCCTGGCCGTACATCGTCAGCCGTGCCTGCGGGTTGTGCTCCAGCAGGTATTCGCCCGCCACCGAAAGCATGCCGCCGGTGCCGGCCGTCGGGTCATAGATGGTGCGCACCACGGCATTGCCGGGCGAGAGCACGTCGTCGTCTTCGATGAAGAGCAGGTCCACCATCAGGCGGATGACTTCGCGGGGCGTGAAGTGCTCCCCGGCGGTTTCGTTGCTGATTTCGGCGAACTTGCGAATCAGCTCCTCGAACACCGCGCCCATGCTGGCGTTGTCCACGGCCTCGGGGTGCAGGTCGATGTTTGCGAACTTCTCGACGACCAGGTAGAGCAGGTTGGCTTTGGCCAGGCGCTCGACCTGGGTGTAGAAGTCAAAGCGCTCGAAGATGTCGCGAGCGGCCGGCGAGAAGGCCTGGACGTAGGCATACAGGTTCTGGCGGATGTGGTCCTGGTCGCCCAGCAGCTTGACCAGGTCCAGCGGGGAGCTGTTGTAGAAGCTGGTGCCCGACTTGCGCAGCAGGAAGGGCTCGGGGTTCAGCCCCGCCTTGCTCTTGGCGTCGAACTCGGCCAGGACGGCAGGCTTGGTGGCTTCCAACACGCAGTCCAGCCGGCGCAGGACGGTGAAGGGCAGGATGACGCGGCCGTATTCGGATTGCTTGTAGTCGCCACGCAGGAGGTCGGCGACGGACCAGATGAAGGACGACAGCGCTTGGTGATTCATGGGCTCCCTAGATATCCAGAGGCTATGGCCTCCACAACCGGTGGATTTTCATCGCAAACCTTGCGGTCGCACGGTGCGGATATCCCAGGTGCTCCAGCTTGCAGGCGGTCCGGCCCCAGGAACTCCATCGCCCAGTGAAAGCGCCTTGGTAGCCGCCGTTCGGCGTCTCGCCGGCGGTGAGTTCGCGGAAGCCGCTCTCGGCCCTCTGGGGCAGGCTCCATCTCACGAAATGCTTCGGCCAAATAACTTAGGAGACGGAACGTCGAGAACCCAGTATCCATGCGGGCTACCGGCCCGTCCGTGCCGGTCAATCATCATGGAAGATGGGAAACGACGGGAAGGGAACTGGTCGTTATCCAGCAGACGAACGGGAATTACCGGGAAATGGCAGGCACGCCGCCCGAGCATTGCCGGTCAACCGTCATGGAAATATGGGGAAACAGCGGGAAATCATCGGCGCTGGCCAGGCCCGGTTGTGGCTGCGTTGGCGTGGTGGCTCAGGGATGCCGGCGTTCCGAGTTGAGAACGGACCCGACCGATTCGTCGGTCAACAAGAACGAGCCCTGTGCTGGCTCATCCGACGCTGGCGAACGTGACTCGCGCTGGGGTGCTGCTGGCTGCGACGGCTTCCGCCAGTGAACCTTGTTGCCCTTGAGCGACCAACCGATGTCGATGATGCCTTCCATCGAGAGCGCCCTCAGCGCCTTGCCCAGCATCTCGCGGAACGTCTTGTCGTTGGCTTCCGAGCCGCAGCGGGCCCGCAAGTCGTCGATGGGCCAGGGAATCAGCCGAGATTGGCTGCGGACATAGCCGTAGAGCCAGGTGCTCAGGCCCTCCGGCAGGCGTTTTCGCACAGGGAGCTCAAGCCAGACTTGTGTTTTCGGACGGAAGAGTTGAACGATGTCCTTATCGAGCGCCACGGACCACTCACCACGTTGTGGATGCTCAAACCGCTGCACGAGTTGGACCGTGAAACCTGGGAACTCAATGGTCGCGCGCTGCAGGCGCCGAATAGTCTGCTTCAGACGTTGGCGCTGCTGGCCGTTGTACGAACCCCAGAGCCACGTCGTCATGCTGGCCACGTCGAAGCAAGCTGTCTTGCCAACGCGATAGTCCCGACATAGGTTCAACAAGGCCATGAAAACAAGCCCATCACTTTGGCGCAATTCAGGACCGACATAACGCGGTCCGTCAGGAGCGCCCGCGTCAAGCGGAAATTCCAGATGCGCAGCACGTTCGACATCGCGACTCCTCACGTGGAAGAGCCTGTCGACGAAGAAGCTGCGGGGGCTGATGAGCTGGAACTGCGTGTGCTTCGGAACGAAGTCGTCTTTAAGAGCCTCCTGCAGCACCTCCAGTTGGGCTGAGTAGTGTTGAATGCCGTTCAGGGTGTCGTAGTCCGTCACCTTCAGCTTGCGGAGCTCACCTTGAAGGGCCGCAAGCTGGCGCTCCTTTGCCCTCACTTCAGCTTCTCGGTCGCGCCGCACGTCGCGCTCGCTGTCATGACTCGGGTCGCGCGAGCGCGTCGTGGGGAACGCCTCTGATGGCGGCGGGGGTACCGCGATGGGCGAAGGTTCCGAACACGGTGTCGCCGGAGTCGGTGCTGACAGCTCCTTTTGCAAGGTGCTGAGCTGGGCTCGACGTAAACCTGACCTCCGTTGTGGACGGACGGTAGCCACGGGGACCGCGACGGCCCCGGTCTGAACGAGATTTCTCACTGCACTCGTCGAAACCTTGACCGGCATGACCTTCTCCGAAGTTGATGACGTCACGTGTAGGCGGCGGGATTTATTCGGAACCGCGGAGAAAGGGCGGTGTCGTTGGCGTCGGAGCCAATTCGCCGGCCGAATGAGGGTGAGGGAGCCCGCCGAGACGTCAAAAACGGGCGTATAAGTCCTTGATTTAAATAACTTTCCACCGACCACGCGCAGATTTGCGCGTGGTCGGTGGAAAACGCCCGTTCACTCAATTTCCAGAACATTTGCTGAGCGAAGGAATGCAACGCCAGCTTGTTTCGACCTAGACGGCACGGGCCGATGTTGCTGACCGCTCGAGCTCATCAGGCCAGATGTTTCAGCGCTGAAATCCTTGGCCAGCAGTTCGGAATAAATCCGCGGCGCTTCACTTGGGACGTACCTGTTCTGGAGAGCGTCCAAGAAGCTCGCCAGCGCCAGGCCGATTACGCCCATCACGAGCAGAACCAGCAAATGAAAACTCACCCAGCCAGCGTGCCCAGCGCACTTAACTCCGACGCAGAACCGCCTTTCGCGGCGCCGACGTCTTTTCATCACATCACGCTCACCACGTTCCACGAATGCGCTCAAGTGCGTGAAGACGTGCCACCAGAAGTCGCCGCGCAGCTGTCGCAGCTGATTACCACGGCACTCGCCAACGGCGGATGGACAGACCTGAAGTCATTTGGCATCGACTCAGCGATTCACGTGTCGGTTCACGGCACAACGCTTTTGGCCGAATTGCATATTCCCTGTAAGGACCCGCGTGCCGCGAAACCGGCGGTTCGAATTGGTGTCTGCGCAGAGCCATCGGGTGGGGCCGATACATGGCGGCAACTTTGTTCGGACCTCCCAATGCGTGGCCGGGCGATATTCCCCAATCCACCGGAGGACCCTTGGATTGGCGCCGTTATCCTCAACTTGCTGAAGCTCGTCGACCTCGATGCCAAACAGCGCGAGGCCTATCTCCTGATGGAGATGTGGGCGGGAGACTTCGAACGCTGCCTAGCCTGGGGCTTTGTCACGTGGCTTGAATCACACGTCAACCGCCATTGAATTCGTCGAGCGCCAACACGGCGAAGGCATGGCGCGCTGTGGAAAAGCCGCTGTGCGATTGACCTGACCCTTTCGGTTGCCGGGGCTCATCGGTGTCGCCATCGTGCGGCACTTGACCTTCGACCAGCAGGCCGAAAAAAGGCCCCGGGGGAATGTACCGCCGGGGCCGGAACGCCTGACGCTGTCATCACGTGGGGCGCCTGCTCAGGGAGGAAAAGCAGGGCAGCAAGACAAGAGACTTGCTACATCGGTCAGTCTAGCTCCACTCGGCCAGGCAAACCGCCTCACGGCGAGGAATGGCCAGTGGGTAGCGACCGCGGCGGGCTTGGCAGGCTTGGCTGTCTTCAGCCCGAGCAAATTCTGCAGACTCGTTTGCCATCGTCGCTACACGAAGTTCCAAGGCCATTTTTAGGAACTTATGAACACGTTTGACGAACGAGACCCCAACGCTGTGCTGCGCATTGGCAGCGTGCTCGACCCCGAGACTATTTGCAACGAGGCCGGCATACCTGACGAGGGCCTCAACTTGGCAGGCTATTGCCTGTCCGTATGGACCCCTTCAGCAGTTGCCGACGCACTCAAAAAGCTGGGCGAACCAGGTACACCCATGAACTATCAGCTCGACGTGCTTGGGTCGGATAGCGAGAGGGAACTGATTGCGCTGTTTGTCGTGCAGTCTGGCGCGGCGCAGATGCGTCTGGTCATGCCACTCGCCGACCCCTCCGTGCAAGACTACCTGTCCGACTGTACGCACCGCGGGCGCCTGCGACTGTGGGTAGACAACCAAGCTACGCAAGAGGTCGCCATCGTGGACCTGCCCGGCGGGGTGCGCGCTCCGAGCCTGCTGAAGCGGCTGATGGAGGAGTCGCGCGGAGTCCCGCGAGACCGCCGCGTGCTGCTTGAACTCGGCCGAGCGCTTTGTCCGCTCGACGGCGTACGGTCACTGATTTCCGGCATCAACGTCGAGCACGCCGTGACGGTGTTAGTGTGTGAGCGTCCAGCCATTCCATCTTGAACGGCACCGATGCGCCCGTGACGATGGTGCCCACCAATTCAAACAGGTGGGCACCTATGCAACCCAAATCCCTGAGGCGCGTACACGGCGCCGAGTTCAAG
>Ga0213872_10000247_pt1 | contig 47840 bp, 36 predicted proteins | sample VelepicomBERX_R2_FD_160071 | JGI IMG/M metagenome (GOLD analysis project Ga0213872, IMG submission 160071) | Rhizosphere microbial communities from Vellozia epidendroides in rupestrian grasslands, the National Park of Serra do Cipo, Brazil - RX_R2 | ecosystem: Host-associated > Plants > Roots >... | reverse complement strand
GACCTCAAGGCCATTGCCGATGAAGACGAGGCGCCGCGGCATCGCCAGGCGGGCCCGACCATCACCGCCATGCTCGACGCGCGAGAGCACGGCGATTTTGTCGTGCAGGACCTGGCCGTGCCCGGCCCCATGCGCTGGGCCTTCGAGGAGAGTTTCGCGCTCGAGGACGTGATGGATGGCCTCTCGCGCGCCGACCGCAGCCGCCACGAGGATGACGTCAGCTTCGACGACCCCTACGCCGTTCTGCGCCGCCGCACCGAACACACCCTGCCGCTGGCCATCATCGGCACCGACCGCGCCGTCGGCGTGCTCACGCCGCCGGCATCGAACGGCGCAGCGCCGGAGGAAGGCACGCTGGGCGTGAGCTGGCCCGGCGCCCGCGATGACGTGCGCGTGGCCCAGCGCCAGCAATGGCTGCAGGATAGCCTGGCCCGGCATGGCGCCAGGCTGCTGGCCAACCCGCTCTGGCGCCTGCTGCCCAGCGAGTTGAATTTCCTGCTGGACAACCAGCTCGGCCCCATGATCAGTGTGCACCCGCTGGGCGGCTGCGCCATGGCGGACGACGCCAGCCACGGCGTGGTCAACGAATGGGGGCAGGTCTATGCCGGCCCGGCGGGGACTTCGGTCCACGAGGGCCTGGCCGTGCTCGACGGCAGCGTCGTGCCGACCTCCCTGGGCATCAATCCGGCGCTGACGATCACGGCCTTGTCGCTGCGGGCCCTGGACGAGCTCCAGCGACGCTGGGGCTGGACGGATCGCGGCGCGTCGGCGCTCCCGCCGCCCGGCGCGAGGCCTGTGTTCAAGCACGTGCCGGACGACCAGGTGGCGCCGGTGCGGCCCACCCTGGCCGAGTTCCGCGAGCGTCTGGGCGGCTTCGTCAGGATGCCCGGCGCGACCGGGTCGGAGCTGAAGTACCTGGAGCTGACCCTCGTCTATGAACCCAAGCCCTTGAATGAGCTGCTGCATGCAGGACCGCAGCGCCGCCTGCGGATTGCAGCCTCGGGTGAAAGCCGGCTGCGCGTGTTCGAGGCGCAGGCCGACCCGCAGCTGCCCGGGCAGTTCATGGTGGTCAAGGCCGGCAGCGCGCCAGGCCAGGGCAAGCTGTGGATGCATGCCGAGCGTCCCGACGCCGACGCCCTGCTGGTCCTGCCGCTGGCCAGCGCGGAACTGCTGGTCTTCCAGCGCGAGGCCAGCGGGCCTTGGGAGAGGGTGCTGCGCACCCTTTGGCCCTGGTTCCGCAACCGCGGCTGGCGCGACATGGCGCAGGGGCTCTTGTCCATGGGTTCGGGCAGCCTGGCACCGCAAATCAAGCCGCCTGGCCTGATCAAGAACCTGGGCACGCTGGCCCGGGCCTTGCTGCGCGTGCTGACGCAGGCCGGGCAAATGCGGCTCATGCGCTACGAGATCCGCATCGGCGAGGCCGGCGGCACGGCGCAGCATGACCTGGCCCTGCAAAAGACCCTCTCGCACTTGCACATCCAGGGCGTCAAGCGCATCACCTATGCCAAGCGCGCCAACCCCTGGATGCAGATGTCGCGCATGACGCTGTTGGAGTCAGGCTTCAGCGCCCCGGACGGCGGCGAGGCCGTGCTGGACCTCGATCTCTTCTACCTGGCCCGCCAGCGCCAGCCGCTCCTGCGCGTCACAGGCGCGCAGGACCTGCCGTCCAGCGCGCGCGACGTGGCGTCCCTGCTGGCCTTCATCGCGCGCATGGCGCTGGGCGTGCATGCGCTGACTTTCAAGAGCCCCGATCCGGCCGTGCCGCGCAGCTTCAATCGCCTGGCCGACGACGTGCCGGGCCTGCCCAAGCCCGAGGTGATCGAGATCGCCACCGGCCGCAAGGGCGAGGCAGGCGCCTCGCGCCAGCCGGTGCGGCGCCGGCATGCGGCGGACGCCGACGAACCGGTCAATCTGCGGCTGACGCGATACCGAGGCGGCAAGGCCGACGCGCCCGCGGTGCTGGTGATCCACGGCTACAGCGCCAGCAGCACGACCTTTGCGCACCCCTCCGTCCAGCCCGGCCCGGCCAAGCTGCTGTGGGACGCCGGCTGGGACGTCTGGCTGCTGGACATGCGCACCAGCGCCGGCATGCCCACGGCCATGCTGCCGTGGACCTTCGAGGAGGCTGCGCTCAACGACATCCCGGTCGCCGTCACGCAGGTGCTGCAGGCCACCGGGCAGGCGCAGATCGACGTGTTCGCGCATTGCATGGGCTCGGTGATGTTCCACATGGCCATGCTGGAGCCTGATGAACAGCCCTTCGAGCATTTCTACGCCGACCGCCAGCGGCTGATGCATGGCAATGTGGTCCGCAAGCTGGTGATCTCGCAGGTGACGCCCAAGATGATCATGTCGCCGACCAACACCCTGCGGGCCTTCTTCATGCAATACGTCCGGCCCCTGGTGCCCATGGAGAACTACGCCTTCCGGCCCGCCGACCCGCGCGGCCTGGCCGACCGCATGCTGGACCGCGTGCTGTCCAGCCTGCCCTATCCGGACGCCGAGTACGACATCGAGAACCCCTTCCCCAGCATCCGGCGCACGCCCTGGACGGCCACGCGCCACCGCATGGACCTGCTCTACGGCCGCGATTTCGCGATCACCAACGTCGACCAAAGCGTGTTCGATTTCATCGACGACCACTTCGGGCCCTTGAGCATCGACACCGTGGCCCAGGCCGTGCATTTCGCGCAGACCAACGAGGGCACCGACTGGCGCGGCGCCAGCCGCTACATGGACGACGCCAAGCGGCTGGCGGCCATGCTCGAGCGCTTCCCCGTCATGTCCGTGCATGGCGAAGACAACGGGCTGTGCGTCGCGGAGAGCGGCGAACTGCTGAAGGACTTCTACGAGCAGATCGCGCCTGGACGCTACCGCTACCTGATCGTGCCGGGCCACGGGCACCAGGACTGCCTGATCGGGCGCGACATCGCCGAGCGTGTGTTTCCGGAGGTCATCAAGTTCCTGAAGGAGGGCTTCTGATGGTGCCGCAGCCCACACAGCTGCATGCCGCCTTGCCGCCGCTGCATCGCGTGGAGCGCGTGCGCGACGCCGAAGGCAAGCTGACCCTGCTCACCGCGCTGCAGGCGCAAATGGGCTGGCCGCGCGAGTGGGCCTTTGTGCCCGTGCGCTGGACCGGCCGGCGCTTCGTGCGCCTGGATGAAGCGCGCGCCTACGTCGAGCAAGCGCACTGCCAGCCCTTTGGCGACCCTGTCGGTGAAATCGGCGATCCGGTCCGGGTCAGCATTCCCGAGCAATGGTTTGCGCTGCCGATGCCAGACCAGGATGGCATGACCGGCTTGATGTGCCTGCTGGTCTACGACGAATTGCGCGCCCAGACGCAGCAGGGCGCGCGCGGTGCAAGGACGCTGGAGGAGGCCCTGGCGGCGGCGCTGGCGGCCGACCCCGTTGATCTGCGCCACGCCTTTGTCGTGCTGCCGTCGGCAGACCCGGCGGCTGCCACCGACGAGGGACTGAGCCTGGTGCTGGCCAGCAATGCCTATCCGCCGGGCATCCTCGACAACAGCCCCGGCGCGGAGACTGAGCCCGATCGTGCCGGTCCGGCGGACGCGGCCTTGGCGCGGCTGGTCGACTACACGCGCAACGATCCTGAAGGGCAGAAGGTCTCGCTGCTGCTCATCAACGGCAACGAGATCATGGCCGACCCCACCGGCGGACTCTCCAGCCCGGCCTCGCGCGTGGACCGCTACAGCACGCCCTACCAGCAGTTCAAGGCCGGGCTGATCCGGCATCTGCCGCCGACGGTGGAGCGGGTGCTGCACTTGATCGACGACGGCGAGATCGTCGGCGGCTGGGAGCCGGTGCTGAACCCGCGGCACCCGGAACATGCGGAGAAGGGGCCGTACTTCGACGCCGCCGTTCGCGCGGCCTGGGCGCAGCGCTGGGAGCCCGCGGGCCGGCCTGCGGTGGACGAGCATTTCTGGCATTGCTTCCAGTGGCGCGGCGCGGCGTTCTTCATCGCTGATACGCGTACTGAACGCGAGCCGCGCACGGTGCGGACGCTGGAGACGGCTCACATCATGGGCCAGGCGCAGCGCCTGGCCATCGAGACCTGGCTGGACGAAACCCGCGGCATGCCGCGCTTCCTCGTCGGCGCAGCGGTGCTGCTGCCGCGCAAGCTGGCCGTCACCGAGCATGCCGCCTATGCCTTGCAGTCGGACGGCTGGGACGGCTATCCGGCCTCGTTCAACTGGCTGTTGGGAACCTTGTGGGACAAGCGCGCCGGCGACGTCGTGATGCTGTCGGGCGGCGCCCATCAATCAGCCTTGCTGCAGCTGAGCATGAAGCGGCAGGATGCGCCGGACGATGTGTTGGATGATGCGCTGCAGCTCAAGGTGGTCAACAGCGCCTCGCTGTACGCGCCTTGGCCGTTTGCCCAGCCGGGATCGGCATGGTTTGTCGAGTCCGATGCGTTCGAGTTGTCCACGCCCGCCGGCCAGGTCGTGCAATGCGCCGTGACCCTGCAGGCGCAGCATGCGGGGGATGGATTCACCGCAGTGCGCCTTCGCGGGGGAGATTTGAGGCTGGACTTCGTGCCTGCGCAAAGATGCTTGTGAAGCGGCCAGGGGACGCCGATGGCAGTCCCCTGGGTCAACGGTGTAAATGGCCTATGGATGGCCTATCGATGGTTTATTTGGCAGTGACGCCGTGTTCCTGCATCCACTTGACGGCGATGGGCACGTCCTTGCGGGCCAGCCTGGAGATGCCGGCCAGGTCCTTCGATCGCTGGACGCTGCCTTCGGGCGCGGTTTCGTAGTCGGCAATCAGGCGGTTGGCCTCTTCTTCGCGTTCCTTCTTGACGGCCAGTTCGTGGCCGACGATGCATCCACCCGCTGCGCCGACGACGGCGTGTCCGCCGGCCACGTGGCCCGCGACCGCACCTGCCGCGGCACCGCTCAGGCAACCGACGGCATGCGCCGGCGATGCGGCCATGAGCAGGGCCGTGACGCTGCTGGTGACGAAGAGTGCGACTTGAGCCTTGGTTTTCATGTCAATTCCTCAAAAAAAGTTGCGACCGAAGCCACCAACGCGCAATGGGTGCAAGCGGTTGACCGCTTGGAATTCACACCAGGTGAAGCAGGGATATCAGCTGTGTTGGCGGGCCGCCGCGCCGCCCGCGATTCCCGCCGCCACGTGCCCCGCCGGCACATGCGCCGAGGCATTGAGGATATGGCCGGCCTGGTCGTCGAAGAAGAAGTCGGGTTCGAACTCGCGCAGGAATTCGCCCTTGGGCAGGCCGCCGAGGAACAGGGCCTCGTCGACGGTGATGCGCCAGTCCATCAAGGTCCGGATGGCGCGCTCGTGCGCCGGGGCGCTGCGGGCCGTGACCAGGGCGGTGCGGATCTGCATGTCGCAGGCCTGCTGCTCCTGCAGGCGCTGCAGCGCCTCCAGCACCGTCTTGAAGGGGCCGGGCGGCAGCGGCGTCAGAGCCTGCGCGCTTTCGTGGGCCTGGAAGGCGGCCAGGCCCTCGCGCTGGTAGATCTGCTCGGCCTCGTCGGAGAACAGCACGGCGTCGCCGTCGAAAGCGATGCGCAGCTCGCGGGGGTGCTCGGCCGAGGCATGCGCCGACTGCGGCGCGACCCGGGCGGCGGCCCAGCCGGCGGCCAGCGCCGAGCGCACGTCGGCCTCGTTGGCCGACAGGAACAGCTGCGCCTTGAGCGGATGCAGGTAGCGCCAGGGGCTGCGTCCGCGCGTGAACACGCCGCGCTGGATGTCCAGCCCATGCGCCTGCGCAGAGCGGAACACGCGCAGGCCCGAGATCGGGTCGTTGCGCGACAGCACCACCACCTCGACGCGGCGCCGTCCGTCGGCATTGAAGGCCAGCAGCTTCTTGACCAGCGAGAAGGCCACGCCGGGCGGCGCGGGCACGTCGAGCTTCTGCTGCTGCAGGGCCATGTAGGCGTGGTCGTCGCTGGCCTCGAAGAGCAGGTTCTCGGCTTCAAAATCGAACAGGGCGCGCGAGGAGATCGCCACCACGAGTTGATCGGCAGGCTGCTTGCTCATGGGGGCCTCGTTCACTTGACCTAGGCTTACTTGACCCAAGTATTGAGCTGGATGATCGGCTGCAGCACCGCCAGCACGATCAGCATCACGACCAGGCCCATGGCCGCGATCAGCAGCGGCTCCAGCAGCGTGGCCACGGCCATGGCGCGGCGCTGTACCTCGGCGCTGAGCTGGCGCGCGGCGCGATCCAGCATCTGCGGCAATTGGCCGGTCTGCTCGCCCAGGCGCGCGAACATCGCCAGGATGCCGGGAAAGCGCTTCTTGCCCGCCAGCGCCAGGCCCAGCGGCGCGCCTTCGCGCACCTGTACCAGGGCAGCCAGCGCGTCGGCGCGCATGGCGCGGTTCGACAGGGTCTCGGCTGCGGCCTGCAGCGCCTTGAGGATGGGCACGCCGGCGCCCGCCAGCATGGCCAGCGTGCCGGCAAAACGGGCGCCGTTGTAGCCCCGCGCGAGAACGCCGACCAGCGGCAGTCGCAGCAAGGCCGCGTCGAAGCGCTGCCGGAAGTGCTCCTCGCGCAGCGCCAGCCTCAGACCGAGGCCGGCCGCCGCCAGGGCCAGCGCCAGCGCCCAGCCCCATTGCCGAACAAAGGCCGACAGCGCCAGCATCACCACGGTCAGCGTGGGCAGCGCGTGCTTGGAATTGGTGAACACGGTGGCCACCTGCGGCACCACGTAGGTCAACAAGAAGATCACGATGATGAGCGCGATCAGCGAGACGATGGCCGGGTAGGCCATGGCGCCCAGCAGCTTGGCGCGCAGGGCTTGGCGTTCTTCGAGGTCGGTGGCCAGGCGCTCCAGCACCTCGCCCAGGGCGCCGCTCTGCTCGCCGGCGGCGACCACGCCGCGGTAGATCTCGTCGAACTCGCGCGCCGCGCCGCCCAGCGCGCGCGCGAAGCTGGCGCCGGCGTTGACCTCGGCCTTGATGTGCGCCATCAGCTCGCGCTGGCGCGGCTCCTCGCATTCGTCGGCCAGGGCCGTCAGCGCGCGCTCGATGGGCAGTCCGGCGCCGACCAGTCCGGCGAGCTGGCGCGTCCAGACGCTCAGGGCCGTGCCGCTGAATACTTTGCGAGCGAACCAGTTGCCTTGTTGCGGGCCTCCTTGCTGCTCGACCTGGCTGACGCTCAAGGGCACCAGGTCCTGCAGGCGCAGCGCGGCGCGCGCGGCGCGCGGCGTGTCGGCCTCGATCAAGCCCTGGCGGGATTTGCCGGCGGCGTCGAGGGCGTCGTATTTGTAGGCGGGCATGGTCGGGGCTGCGCCTTATTCGCGCGTCACGCGCAGCACTTCTTCGGCCGAGGTGACGCCGTCCCGGATCAGGCGCTCGGCGTCGTCGCGCATCGAGCGCAGGCCCTTGGCCTGGGCGGCCTGGGCGATCTCGCTTTCCGCCGAACGCTTGTGGATGTGGTCGCGGATCGCATCGTCGGCCACCATCAGCTCGTAGACGCCGGTGCGGCCCTTGTAGCCGGTCTGTGCGCATTGCTCGCAGCCGACCGGATGGTAGTGGCCGTCGTCGCCCAGGCGCTTGCAGGCCGGGCAGAGCTTGCGCACCAGGCGCTGCGCCAGCACGCCCAGCAGGCTGGAGCTGAGCAGGAATGGCTCGACGCCCATGTCGATCAGGCGCGTCACGGCGCTGGGCGCGTCGTTGGTGTGCAGCGTCGCCAGCACCAGGTGGCCGGTCAGCGAGGCCTGGATGGCGATCTGCGCGGTCTCGTAGTCGCGGATCTCGCCGATCATGATCACGTCCGGGTCCTGGCGCAGGATGGCGCGCAGGGCCTTGGCGAAGCTCAGGTCGATCTTGGCGTTGACCTGGGTCTGGCCGATGCCGGGCAGTTCGTACTCGATCGGGTCTTCCACCGTCAGCACATTGGTGGTGACGGTGTCCACGGTCTGCAGCGAGGCGTAGAGCGTGGTGGTTTTGCCCGAACCGGTCGGGCCGGTGACGAGCACGATGCCGTGGGGCTGCTGCGCCAGCCGCTGGAAGGCCGACAGCACCTCGCCGCTCATGCCCAGGCCCTCGAGCGTGAACCTCGATTCGGTCTTGTCGAGCAGGCGCAGCACGGCGCGCTCGCCATGCGCCGACGGCAGGGTGGACACGCGCACATCGATGGCGCGGCCGCCGATGCGCAGCGAGATGCGGCCGTCCTGCGGCAGGCGCTTTTCGGCGATGTCGAGCTCGGCCATGATTTTCAGGCGCGAGATCAGCGCCGCGTGCAGGCCGCGGTTGGGCTGCACCACCTCGCGCAGGCTGCCGTCGACACGGAAGCGCACCGAGCTGGCGCGCTCATAGGGCTCGATGTGGATGTCGCTGGCGCCGTCCTTGGCGGCCTGCGTCAGCAGGGCGTTGAGCATGCGGATGATGGGCGCGTCATTGGCGGCCTCCAGCAGGTCTTCCACGGCGGGCAGATCCTGCATCATGCGTGACAGGTCGATGGCGCTCTCGACCTCGCCGACCACCGTCGCCGCGCTCGATTCGCTGCCGGCGTACGCTTGGTTGATGCGGGCCGCCAGCGCGTCGGCGTCCTGCACCTCGATGCGGTCGACGGCGTAGATGCGCTGGACTTCCGACAGGGCGGACCACTTCGCCGCGGGCGGCGTCCACAGCAGCAGTTGCTGGCCGTCGTCCTCCAGCAGCAGGCCATGCTGGCGGGCGAAGGTGTAGGGCAGGGGGTGACGCGTAGCCATCGTGTTCAGCGCTGCTCGGCCGGCTTGCCGGCGCCTGCGTCCATGGGGCCGGGCCTGGGCATGGGTTGCGGCGTCGCATCGACGACCGGATTGTCCAGGTTCGGGATGAAGGGCTGGTTCTGCGGCACGGTCTGCGCGTCCTTCTGCGAGGCGCGGATCACTTCGTAGCGGTCCAGCGTCAGGTCGTCCAGCGTCTTGCTGTTGCGCACGATGATGGGCCGCAGGAACACCATCAGGTTGGTCTTGATGCGGGTGCGGCTCACACTCTTGAACAGGTTGCCGACCAGCGGCAGGCTGGCCAGGCCCGGCACCGAATTGTCGGCGTCGTCGTACTCGTCCTGCATCAAGCCGCCGAGCACCAGGATCTCGCCGTCGTTCACGGTCACGCTGGTCTGGATGGCGCTCTTGTCGGTGGTCGGGCCGGAGCTGGTCGTGGAGCCCGCCACCACCGAGGAATTCTCTTGGTACACGGTCATGCGGATGGTGCCGCCTTCGCCGATCTGGCTGCGGATCTTCAGCGTCAGGCCGACGTCCTGGCGCTCGATGGTCTGGAAGGGGTTGACGGTGCCGGTGGTCGAGGTGGTGCTGTAGCTGCCGGTCACGAAGGGCACGTTCTGGCCGACCACGATCTGCGCCTCCTCGCCGTCCAGCGCCACCAGGTTTGGCGTGGACAGCACGTTGGCGCCGGTCTCGGTCTGCAGGAAGTTGGCCAGCGCGCCCAGTGTCGTGTAATGGCCGACCTTGGCGATGGCGCCGAGGTTCAGGCCGCCGGGGACGCCCGCCGTGACGGCGGCCTGCGCCGTGGTCGCGCCGCCGGCGATGGCTGCCGAGGCGTTGACGATGTTGCCGGAGCCGGTGCCGAAGTTGGTGCCCGCCGCGACCGTGCCCAGCAGGGTCTGCCACTGCACGCCGAACTGGCCCATCTTGGTGACGTTGACCTTGACGATCATCGATTCGACATAGACCTGGGCGCGGCGTCCGTCGAGCTGGTCGATCACGGCGCGGATCTGGCGGTACTGCGGTTCGGGCGCGGTGATGACCAGCGAATTGCTGGCCGGGTCGGCCTGCACGAAGCCGCCGGTCGACGGCGCCGGCGAGGCGCTGACGGCCTTCACGCTGGAGGCCATCCCGTTGCTGCTGGTGCCGCTGCTGTTGGTCGAAGTGCTGCTGGTGGGTGCAAAGGTGTTGGTGGTGGAGGCCGCGCTGCCCGTCGCGTTGCCCGCCGAGGTCGCCGCGCCGGCGCCCGAGCCCGTCGTCGCGAAGGCGGCGCGCAGCACCGCGGCGATCTTGCTGGCCTCGGCGTTCTTCAGGTAGACCACGTGCACGTTGCCTGCCGCGTCGACGCCGGGCTGGTCGAGCTTGTCGACGATGGCGCGCATGCTGGCCAGGCGCGCCGCATTGGGGGCGCGCAGGATCAGCGAGTTGTTGCGCGGGTCGGCCAGCACGCTGACGCCGTTGCTGGTGCCGCCTGCCGCTGCGGCGGCGCCGGGCGCCGGGGTGGCGCCGCTGCTGCCGTCGGACAGTTTCTGCACCAAAGCGGCCAGGTCGGAGGCCACGGCATGCTTGAGCGGCACCACCTCGATGTCGGTCGTCGCCGGCGTATCCATGGCCGCGATGATGTGGGCGATGCGCTTGAGGTTGTCGGCGTAGTCGGTGATTACCAGGCTGTTGTTGCCCGGGTTGGCGTTGATGGTGTTGTTGGGCGTGATCAGCGGACGCAGCACCGTCACCATGTTGTTGGCGTTCTCGTGGTTGAGACGGAAGATCTGGGTCAGCACCAGGTCGCCGCGCTGCCCGCTTTGGTCGACCGCCACGGTGCCGGCCTGTAGCTTGGCGTCCGCCTCGGGCACGACCTTGAGCAGGCCGCCCGCCTCGACCACCGTGAAGCCCAGGCCGCGCAGGCCGGCGAGGTAGTTCAGGTAGGCCTCCTGCACGGTCACGGGCTGCTCGCTGTAGAGCGTGATGGTGCCCTTGACGCGCGGGTCGATGACGAACTGCTTGTCCATCATCACGCCGATGGCGCGCGTGACGGCCTCGATGTCGGCGTTGACGAAATTCAGCGTCACCGGCGTCTGGGTCTTGAGCGCGGGGCCGTGGTGCGCCTTGTTGGCGTCGGGCGCGGTCTGGGCCGCGCTGCCCAGACTGGCCATGACCAGCGCAACGGATGTGGCGAGCGCGGAAAAACGCGGAACGTGACGAAGGTGGGGGTGAAGGTAGGGGCGGCAGGGGGTCATGATCATCCGATCGTGATGATGGAGCGCGCGCCTTGGCGCCGTCCAATGATGTTCAAGATATTGTCCAGGGCCGCCTCCATGCCGGGCGCGGCTTGCGCCTCGGCATGGAATTGGCTGTGCGCGTCGGGGGCCAGGCGCCCTTCGCCTTGCAGATGCAAGGCGCCGTCGCGGGTGCTCAGGTGCAGCCGGGCCGCGCCAGGGGTGTCGGGATCGCTGTCGACCGCCAGTGTGTAGCTGCCCAGCGATGCGAGCGTGGAGACGCGCGAGCTGAGGTCCACGAAATCCAGCGTCAGCCGGCCCTGCCATTGCAGCGCGCCCAGGGCGCTCCAGGCCAGCTGCAGGTCTTGCGCCTGCACCTGCAGCATGCCGCCCAGCTGCAGCGTGTTCCAGGGCGTGCCCAGGCCCGCGGTCCATGCGGCGGGCAGCCGCAGCGGCTGCCCTGGGTTCGAGAGCGAAAGCCTGACGCCGCCCAGTCCCGGGCGCAGCAGCACCGGCAGCGTCTCCGTGATGCAGCAGGCCTGGCGCACGCGCACGGCCAGGGCCAGGCCTTGCATGCCGACACTCCATTCCAGCCGGTCGGGCAGGGCGCTGGCGTCGCTGCTGTCGGCGCCGCCTGTGAGCACCAGCACGCCCGAGCCCGACCAGATGCTGCCGCGCGTGTCGGTCAGCAGCACGTGCTGGCGCGTGGCGCTGGCGAGTTCGTGCGCCAGCCAGCTGGCCGGGGCAAAGGCGAGCAGGGCCCCGAGGGTGCCCACGAGGGCGCCCAGGACCGTGCCCAACAGCGTGCCGCCCGCCTTCCAGCGCATCTTCACGATCCGGCCCCCAGGGCCAGCGTGAGGCTGCCGCTGTAGCCGGCGGCGCTGTGCTGCAGCTTGGCCTGCACGGGCCGCGTGCGGGCCGCGCTGCGGCTGTCGCGCAGCAGGGCCTGCAGTTGCTCGGCGCTCAGCTGGGTCAAGGTCAGCACGGCCTGGTCGCCATGGACGCTGAGCTTGACGGCGTCGCCCAGCGGCGCCACGCTGCCCTCCAGCGCGCGCAAGGCCTGGTCGGCGTTGACCGTGGGCGTGGCCTTGAGCTCGCGGGCTTCCTGCGCCATCAGCTGCATGGATTGCAGTTGGCGGTCCAACTGGTCGAGCTGGGCCGGCGCGCTGCGAAGCAGGTGCCAGGCCGGTTGGACCAGTACGCTCCAGGCCAGCAGCAAGGCGAGCGCCCAGGCGGCGGTGCGGACCAGCACCTGCTCGCGCGGGTTCAGCGCGGCGAAGCGCTGCCTAAGGGGGTCAAGCCACGCCGAGAGGTGGTTTGCGGGGGCAGGGCCGCCGGCGTGGGGGTGGTTCACGAAGGACATGCGCTGGTTCATGGTTTGCCGCTGGACGAAGTTCTGGCTGCCTTGCTGATCTGCAGTTGTCCGTCGGCGCTGAACACCTGCCAGCCGACGCTGGCGAGCTGGCTTTGCAGCTGTTCCAACTGCTGGGGGGGCAGCCCGGTGGTGGACAGCTTCAACTTGCCGGACTCGAAGCTCAAGGTCTCCACCGGTCCGTGTCCGGCGGGCCAGGCCGCCGCCGCGGCGCCCAGCAGCGATTCCAGGTCGTCGTCTCCGGCGCGGCCGCTGGCGGCGCGCAGGCGCTCCATTTCGCGCTGCATCTGCACCGGCGCGTCCAGCACCGCGCGGACCTGCGGGAAGGTGTCGGTGAGCACGGCCTCGATGGCGTGCTGGCGCGAGCGCAGCGCGTGGCGTTGCTGCCAGGCGTACAGGTTCAGGCCCAGCACCTGCACGGCCAGCAGCGTGATCAAGCCGAAGCGCACGGGACGCCAGGCCGGCGCCATGAAGCCCTGGAATGCGCGCCGCACGGCGCGCAGGCCGCGCGTGCGCGGCGCCAGGTCGAATTGCAGCAGGTTCCAGGGGCAGGCCATGGCGCGCAGTGCCAGCGCACTGGCCGAGACGACGTCGACACGGTGATCCAGCCAGGCCGAGGCCGCCTCTGCCGCCGCGGGCTCGGCGCTCCAGGCGGCCTGGTCCGGGTCGCCGGCCTGGACCTGTGCCTGAACCAGTTGGCGGGCCAGTTCGCCATGCAGCGGCAGGCTCGCCACGCCGTGGCTGCCGCTCAGGGTCAGGTGCAGGGTTTCGTCGGCAGCCTTGTGGAAATGGCCGCTGGCCTTGGCGGCCTCGTCAAGAGGCCAGAACAGCGGTGCGAGCTTGTCGACCCCCGCCTGCGCCTGCTCGAGCGCGGTCAGCCAGTGCGTCAGCCAGGCCTTGTTCATGCAGCACACCCAGGCGGATTCGCCGGGCTTGGCATCGGGGGCGAGCGCGAAGTGCAGCGATTCGGGCTCGTCGAGCAGCGATTCTTCCAGCTGCCCCGCCAACGCGGCGCGCAGTTGCTGGGGATTGGCGCGCGGCAGAGTCAGTCGCAGCCAGGCCAGGTCGCTGGCCGCGGGCACGGCGATGACCTGGTCCGCGCGGGGCGATTCGGTGTGCAATTCGCTCAGCCTGCAGCTGCCCTGCCTGCTGACGCCCTGGCCATTGGCGCTGAAGACAAAATCGACCTTCAGGTCCGGATCGGGACCCGCCGATGCATGCGCCTGTCCGAGGCTGCGCACATGCGGCCTGGGGGGCAAATAGAGGATCAGGGTTGAATTCATGGTGGGGCAGAAGTGGCGGCCATTCTAGGAGGGCGACGTGTACGCGGCGTAAAGCTCAGGGCGGGGCAGGGTTGACCCGGTCCCGGGCCAGGACCACCATGTTCAAGCCATTGCGCTGGACCAGCGAGCGCTGCTGCATCACCTGGCCCTCCATGCGCAGGCGTCCGTCAACAAAGAAATAGCTCGACATGACGGCGGCGCGCGTGCTGCTGAAGCTGACGTTGGCTGGCAGCAGCGTCTTGGCCGCGTCCAGGCTGTGAAAGGGCTGCGTGACGCGGGTCTGCACCAGCCGGGTGGCGGCGGCCAGGTCCATGCCGTCCGCCAGCGCCGCCAGCACTTCGCGCGGCGCCGTGTTGATGTTGACCGGCGTGGCCTGCGGCAGCATCACCACGTAGGGGCGCAGCTGCTCGATCAAGGCCGGACTCAGGCCCAGCCAGCCGAGCTGGTCGATGGACTGCAGGTTCAGCCCGGCGTCCGAGCCGCTGCGGCCGAAGCCGACGGCGCCGACCTGCGTGGCGATCTGCGTGGCCAGCGCGGGCGCGACCCCGATGTTGTCGAAGATGCGCTGCAGCACCTGCACCTCGGCCGGATCGGCGCCGGTCCTGCCGCCGCTGGTGCTGATCAGGTTGCGCAGGTTGTAGCGCGATTGCGCGTCGCTGATCTGGCCCGACAGATAGGCCTGCGGGCCGCTGTCGTCGCTGTTGTGGTCCTGGTCGGCGGCCAGGAAGGTCGAGAGCTTGGTTTCGGCCAGGGGCACGGCCCAGACTTCGCCGAGATCGTCGATGGGCGTGGTCTGGTTGGCGCGCGCGTCCTCGCGCAGGATCAGGCGCGCATAGTCGAGCGCGCCGAGCAGGATCCAGTCGGCTTGCACGCGGGCGCGGTCGGCGGCCTCGATTTCCACCGAACGGTACTGGCGCCACACCATGGCGGCGCTCAGGGACAGCACCAGCGTGACGATCACCAGCGCCGTCAGCAGCGCCGCGCCGCGTTGACGGGCCCGCGGTGCGTGTCGGCTGGGCGTCATGCGCGGCTTCATGGCTGCGGCCCCAGCATGAACTTGCGCTCGACCGAGCCGCCCTGGCCGCTGTCCGGCGCAAAGTCCAGCTTGATGTAGAGGCCAGTGGGCAGCGCGCGGGTGACGGTGACGGTGCTCTCCGTGCTCTCGACGGATGTGCTGGATGTGCCGGAGGCACCGGATGCGGCCGATGCTGCCGTGCTGGCCGCGGACACCGTGGTGTTGACCGTGGTGCTCATCAGGTCGTCGCTGGACTGGGCGTTGCTCCAGGTGCTGCCGCGGAATAACAGCACCTGCCAGCCGGCCGCGCCACTCAAGGCTTGCAGGCGCTGCGCCGAGGGCTGGTCCAGCGCCTGCTGGCTGAGCTGCATGGCGTTCAGCAGTGCGTTGCTGGTGCTGTTCAGGGGAGATTCCCAGCGGATCAGGTTGCCGCCGCGGACGGACCAGGCCACCAGCGTGGCGCCTTCGCTGCGCTGGCGCACGATGCGCAGGGTCGAGCCGTCGAAGCTGATGGCCGGCAGCCGGTCGAGCTGCGGGTCGTAAAGCTGCGACAGGTCCTGCTGCAGCTGCGCCATCACGGTCTGCAGCCGGGCGGTGGCTTCGATGCTCGACTGGCTGACGTCGCGGCTGCGCACCATGGCGTCGACCCCGCGCCAGGCCATCACGGCCATCACGGCCATCACGACCAGCGCGACCAGTACCTCCACCAAGGTGAAGCCGTGGGATGGACGAGGGGCGGGCGTTGGCATCAGTTGCGCCCCAGCACGGTCGAGATCTGCAGCAGGCGCTGCCCATGGTCGTCGCTGACGACGGCGTCGACGCGAACGAAGTTCGGGTTCGGCGTGCCCTGCACGTCCAGGCGGCCTGCGAAATGCCGGCCCAGCTGGTCGCAGCTGAAATCGGAACTGCCGATGCCGGGGAACTGGCGTGTCAGGCGCAGGTCGGTGAGCTGGTTTTCAGCACACCATTGCGCGGCCGTCATCTGCTGCAGGCGGTCCGCGCTCTGGCCCAGGGCGCCCGAGGCCTTCACGCCTGCGGCCAGCGTGATGGCGACGACGGCCAGCGCCACCAACACTTCAATCAGCGTGAAGCCGGACTGCGTCGAGGCGCTGCGCATCAGGGCTCCTGGGCGCTGTCGTCGACCGCAAAAGGCCCCAGGCCGTCGGTGCGCAGCACGCGTTTTTGCGCGCCCAGGCTGAGCACCAGGCTTTGCGCCGGAATCAGCGGTTCGGGGCCCAGCTGCACCATACGCTGCGAACCCAGGTCCACATGGACGTCGGCCTTGAGCCAGCGATGCGGCAGGGGCGCGCCGGCAGGCAGGCCCAGGAATCGGAACTGGTCTTCGGCGGCGTTGTCCAGCGGCACCCAGGCCACGGCCTGGCCGCTGATGCGCGACTGCGCGCGAGCGCTCTCGAACAGCGCGCCCAGGCGTTCGGCTTCCTGGTCCAGCAGTGAGGCGTCGGCATCGCGCAAGGCCAGGCTTGCCGCGGCGCTGGCAATGGCGACCAGCGCCACCACCACCAGCAGCTCGATCAGCGTGAAGCCGCCAGCTCTTGCTCGTTGCGACCGCGCTGGCGCTATGGGCGGCGTGTGCACGGCAAGACCGCAAGACGGCTTATTGCCAGGACCCGATGTCGGCGTCATTGCCCTCGCCACCTGGCTTGCCGTCGGCGCCATAGCTGAAGACGTCGATTTCGCCCTTGATGCCGGGATTGGCGTACTGATAAGGATTGCCCCAAGGGTCATTGGGCAGCTTTTCCAGATAGGGGCCGTGCCAGTTGATGGGCGCGGGGCCGCTGCCGGGTTTGTGCACCAGCGCGTCCAGGCCTTGTTCGGCGGTCGGGTAGCGCTGGTTGTCCAGCTTGTACATCTTGAGCGCCTGCATCAGGTTGCCGACATCGGCCCGGGCGGCGACGACCCGCGCGTCGTCCGCCTTGTTCAGCACATTGGGCACGATCAGCGCCGCCAGTACGCCGATGATGACCAGCACCACCAGCAATTCGATCAGGGTGAAGCCGCGCGCGCGGCGCAGCGAATGAAGAGAGGGTTTGGCGGTCGGCATGCCTGAGGTCGTCCGGGGCGATCTGGAAGGAAGCATGAATCATAATCAATGCATGCGTGCACGAATCTTCACCTTTCTCGTTTGGGCCTTGTTGGCGTTCAGCGCGGTGGCCTGGGCCTTGAAACTGCTGCCCGCGTCGATTCCAGCGCCTGCTGGCATGGCGTTGGCCCACGCCGGCGGTCCGGCCGGCACGGATTGGTCTCGCCTGCTGGGCGCCGCCCAGGCGCCTCAGATCCAGGCCGCCGACAGCCGCTACAAGCTCCTGGGCGTGGTGTCGCCCAAGGCGGGCCTGGCAGGCCACGAGACTGAGGGCGTCGCGCTGATCTCGGTCGATGGCGCGCCGCCGCTTCCGGTGCGCGTGGGCGGCCGCCTTGACCACGACGTTCAATTGCTCTCGCTGGATGCGCGTTCGGCGACTCTGGGGTCGGCGGGGCGCACGCGTTTCACCTTGAATCTCGTTGCCGCGCCGGTGCCTGCAACAGGCAGTCTGCCGGTGGCGCAGGCTGCGCCGCAGCCGGGCCTGCCGGTCCAGTCGCCACCGGGCGGCATCGCCGCGAGCGTGGCGCCCGGCATGCCCTTGCCGGTCTCGCCGCTTGAAGTCGGCGCCACTCCGGGGCCGACGGCCTCAGGCGTTTGGTCGGCGCCCAGGAACATCCGGCCGGCAGGCGCGCCCGCGCTGCAGCCTTTGCCAGGCCAGATCGGCTGAGGCGAGCGCCTTCAGGTCTCGTCCAGGTCCTCGCCGCCGGTCATGCCCATGCCCGAGCGGGTCGACAAGGCGTTCGGTTCCGTGTGCATGAAGGCCGATCCCGAGGGCACGAAGTCAGGCTGCGGCAGCATTTCCGCGGTGTCGTGCAGTTCGGTCAACAGGGCCGAGGCGGCACGGATGAACGGCCAAGCCAGGGCGGCGCCGGCGCCGTCGGCGCAATCCATGCCCAGGTCGACCAGGGCGGTGGCATGGAACTGCGCCATCGCCATGTCCAGCCCCGCGTGCATGGTGCTGCGGCAGAACACGGCGTAGTCGGTCACCGGGGCCGCAATCATCGAGGCGACCTTGAGGGCCGCGCAGGCCGCCATGCCGTCGACGATGATCAGCTTGCGCTTGCTTGCAGCCACCAGCATCGCGCCGACCATCATCGCGATTTCATAGCCGCCGAACGCGGCCAGGGTGTCCATGGGGTCCTGCGTGTCGCGGTGGCGTGCTTGCGCGCCTTGCAAGACCACCAGCAGATGCGCCAGATCGTCGTCGGCCATGTCGGGCCCGGAGATGATGAAGTCGCGCACGGGCTCGCCGCTCAGGCCCGACATGACCAAGGCCCCCGCCTCCGCGGCGCCCTGGCCGATGCCGGCGCAGGCCAGCACATTGCCGCTCAGGCCGTCGACGATTTCCATGCCCACCCGCACGGCTGCATGCGCCTGTTCAAGGCTCATGGCCGCGCCGACACGCGAATTGCGCGTGCCGTGCGCGATCTTGCGCGCCAGCAGGCGCGGGTGCGCGCTCAGTGCTTCCGCGACACCGCAGTCGACCACGGTCAGCTGCAAGCCCTGGATGCGCGCGAACACGGCGCAGGGCAGGCGGTTTTGCAGGGCCAGCTGCACGTAGTCGCGCGTGCTGCGGCCCCAGAGCAGGGCCAGGCCATCGACGGCCAGGCCGTGGTCGCCGGCGAACAGCACCATGGCGGGATCGCGAAATCGCGGCGTCAGCGTGTTCTGGATCAGGCCCAGCCGAACCGCCAAGGGCTCCAGCTGACCAAGTCCGCCCGACAGCGCGACCCGCCGTTCCACCCGGGTGCGCAGCGCCTTTTCCAGCTCAGGGTTGGCGGTCGGGGAGATCAGCGATTGGTGAATGCTCATGAGGGAAAGATCTGAAACGACGGCGATTGTGCCGGCAACAGGTCTGCGCCGGCATCAACGGTTTCCCTTTCCCGCGTCCCTTCCTGTCTAGGCGCGCTTGGGCCTTCAGCGCAGGAACAGGCGGTAGACCGGGTTGTCGGTTTCCTCGACGCAGGGGTAGTTGAGCGATTCGATGAACTGCTTGAAGGCGGCGGCGTCGCGCTTGGGGACCTGCAGGCCGACGAGGATGCGGCCGTAGTCGGCGCCCTGGTTGCGGTAGTGGAACAGGCTGATGTTCCAGTCCGGGTGCATGCTGGACAGGAAGCGCATCAGCGCGCCGGGGCGCTCGGGGAAGATGAAGCGGAACAGGCGCTCGTCGCGGGCCAGGTCCGATCGGCCGCCGACCATGTGCCGCACGTGCTGCTTGGCCAACTCGTCGTCGGTCAGGTCCACATTCTCGAAACCGTGCTTGCTGAACAGCTTGCTGAGCTTGCCGGCTTCTTCGCGCTTGTGCGTGGCCACGCCGACGAAGACATGCGCCTGGGCCGCGTCCGAGATGCGGTAATTGAACTCGGTCACGCTGCGCGGACCCAGCAGCTCGCAAAAGCGCTTGAAGCTGCCGCGCTCTTCGGGAATCGTCACGGCGAACACGGCCTCGCGGTGTTCGCCGACTTCGGCGCGTTCGGCCACGAAGCGCAGCCGGTCGAAGTTCATGTTGGCGCCGCAGGTGATGGCGACGAACTGCTGCCCCTTGCAGCCGTGCGTGGCGATGTACTGCTTGATGGCGGCCACGCCCAGGGCGCCCGAGGGTTCCAGGATGCTGCGGGTGTCCTCGAAGACGTCCTTGATGGCCGCGCAGACGGCGTCGGTGTCGACGATGACGAAATCGTCCACCAGGGTCTTCGTGATGCGGAAGGTTTCCTCGCCGACCAGCTTGACCGCCGTGCCGTCCGAGAACAGGCCGACATCGTTCAGCGGCAGGCGCTTGCCGGCGCGCACCGAGCGTGCCATGGCATCGGAGTCGGTGGTCTGTACGCCGATCACCTTGATGCCGGGGCGCACCGCCTTGATGTAGGCGGCCACGCCCGAGATCAGCCCGCCGCCGCCGATCGCCACGAACACGGCGTCCAGCGGGCCCTGGTGCTGGCGCAGGATCTCCATTGCGATGGTGCCCTGGCCGGCGATCACGTCGGGATCGTCGAAAGGATGGACGAAGCTCAGGCCTTGTTCCTGTTCCAGGGTGAGGGCGTGCACATAGGCATCGCTGTAGCTGTCGCCGTGCAGCACCACTTCGCCGCCGAGTGCGGCGACGGCGTTGATCTTGACCGTCGGCGTGGTCACCGGCATCACGATCACGGCACGGCAGTTCAGCTTGCGGGCAGACAGCGCAACGCCTTGCGCATGGTTGCCTGCGGAAGCGCAGATGACGCCGCGCTGCAGCTGCTCGGCCGTCAGGTGGGCCATCTTGTTGTAGGCGCCGCGCAGCTTGAAGCTGAAAACGGGCTGCGTGTCCTCGCGCTTGAGATAGATCTTGTTGCCCAGGCGCTTGGAGAGGTTGCGCGCAGGGTCAAGCGGCGTTTCGTGCGCCACGTCGTAGACCTTGGCGTTGAGGATGCGCTGCAGATAGCTGTTGGCTGAGTGAATCAGCGCCGGTTTGACCGTTTTTGCCGCCTTGGCTGTTTGAGAGGAGGTCTTGGATCGCGAGGTGCCAGGGCCGGGCATGCGGGTTCTCCATCAATTTTTTTGCGTTGCACCATCATAAGTCAGTGGACAAGGGCGAAAAACGGCAAAAAAAAGCCCGAGGCCGCGAGGCCTCAGGCTGAATCCACCTAGGGGTGGAGGAGACAAACGGTGTGAAGAAGAGCATTCAGAGCATCCGTCTTCACGGTATGCGGATTGTAAGCTCCAAAAATGCTGCGCTGCAAAAAAATTTGCTCGATTTGTGAGTATGCATATTCAAATACTGTCTGTTCGGACCCGTACGAATGAAGTGATGCGCAGGGACGCGCCTAAAAGCGGTAGGTCCCGGTCAGGACGACGGTGCGACCGATTCCAGGCACCGAACGCCCTCCATCTGACGGGATCAGCGCGTCGTAGTACGTTGTGTTCGTCAGATTCATCAGGTTCAGGCGGATGTCGTACTTCGGTTGGTGATAGGCCGCGGTGGCATCGATGCGCGTGTAGCCAGGCACCGAGACACGGTCAATGTTCCCCTGCGGCAGGTTGGCGCTGATGCCTGAATCTGCGACATAGCGTTGTGACACGTAGAACGCGCCGCCGCCCACTTCCCAATCCTTGACGGGGGCGTAGGTGGTCCACAGGTTGAAAGTGGTCTTGGGCGTGTTGGCGGGGATGCTGCCGTCGGTGCCGTCGGTCGTGCCGTACACATGCGCGTCCAGATGCATGTAGCCGCTCGAAATCTGCAGCCTGTCGGTCAGGTGGCCGACCGCTCCGAACGTTACACCCTTGATCAGCCAGCTGCCGGCGGCGGTGTATTCGCCGTTCGAGACGCTGTAGACATTGTCCTGTCGCTCGTTGAAGGCTGCGAAGGTCAAGGACAGCCTGTCGTTCAGCAGATCCCATTTGCCGCCGCCTTCAAACGAGCGCGTCTTGGTCGGAGGCAGGCCTTGCGTGCCGTTGGTGAAGGTCATCTGCTCCAGCAGCGGGTCGAAGGACGTGCCGTAGGAGAGGTAATAGGACTGTTCCTCGGTCGGCTGGTAGAGCAGACCTTCTCGCAAGCTCGTAAAGCTGGTGCGCTGCGCGGCATTTGACGGCAGGCTCACAGTGTTGTTGATTTGAGCGTTGAAGCGGTCCCAGCGCAGGCCGGTAACGAACTTCCATTGCTCTGTCAGGACTATGGTGTCGTTGGCGTAGAAACCCATCGAGTTGGCGCTCGACTTGGCCAGGTTGCCGTAAGAGGTCCTGATCGTCGAGGGCGGGGCGTCGCTCGGATTTTCAAGCGAAACGAAACCCACATAACCGCTGGGCAGGCCGGCGCCGGTGCGGTTGATCGACTGGTTTTGGTAGGTGTCGTGGCCGAACTCGGCACCCAGGATCAGTTCATGCGTGATCGGACCGGTGCTGAATTTGCCGATCAGGTCGGTCTGGTTGTCCAGGCTGGTGTCGACGATGTTGCGGTCGTGGCTTTGCAATTCCACCCACAGTTGCGCAGGGTTGTAGTTGCCGAATGCGGGCGGCGTGATCAGGCCGGCGACCGAATTCGTCGTGGAAAGCGCATGGGCCGCGGTTTCTTGCGCGTTGGTGGTGTAACGATTGAACTGGGTCTGGTTGCGCAGGGTCCAGGTGTCGTTGAAGACATGCTTGACCACGCCGTTCAGCATGGCGACGTCTTGCGTGGTCAGGTCCGATGCCAGGCCATAGAACGTGTCGGGACGGGCTGTGACCGGCTGTCCGTTCAACGATTGCACGCCATAGTCGGGCATGTCGCTGTTGTGCTGCAGGAGGGCCGAGAGCGTGATCTCGGTGGGCGTGCCGATGCCCAGGCGCAGGGTGGGTGCGACGCCGAAGTCCTTGTTCTGCATCACGTCGCGGGTGGTTTTCAAGTCCTGCGCGAACATGTTGATGCGTACGGCAGCGGTGCTGGACAGCCGGGTGCTGTCATCGAGCGTGGTGCGTACGCGGCCGTCGCTGCCGACCGTTGCCGAGAGCTCGATTGCGTCGACCAGGCGGGCTTGCTTGGTTTCCTGGTTGATCACGCCGCCAGTCGAACCGCGCCCAAACAGCATGGACGATGGTCCCTGCAAGACCTCGACCTGCTCGAGATCGAAGAGGTCGCGGTAGTACTGGCCACGGTCGCGAAAGCCGTCGAGGTAGATATCAGTACGTGCCGTGAAGCCGCGCAGGTTGATGTTGTTGCCGATCTGGCCTCCTTCGGCGCCGCCGATGGTGATGCCGGGCACGTTCCGCAGCGCATCCGGCAGCGATGCGGCGCCCTGGGCCTGCATCAATTGCTTGTCCACGACATTGATCGTTTGCGGGATGTCGCGCAGGGCCTGCGGCGTCTTGGCGCCCACGCTCGACATCGAGGACTGATAGTTGGAGTTGTCCAAGGTGCCGGTGACACTCACCAAGGGCAGGCTTGGGGCCTGCGAGACGGAGTCGGAAGGGGTGTCAGCGTGGGCCGAGCTTGCAATGGCGGCAAGAATCGCGACGGGGAGAGGGGACAGGCGTTGCATTGGTTTTTGTTTTGGCAATAGGGCAGGGGGAGTGGATCGACGCTGTTGCGTTTCGATCGCGATGCAATATCTTAAATGAGAATCATTATCATTTGCAAAAATCATGAAATCAACCCATGTTGCAAATCCGTCAACTCGGGGGGGGCGGAAAGGAAAGTGCGTGGCGTTGGGGGCTCTGGCTTGGCGTGACCTGGCGTCGAGCCAGGCGCCAGGCGCCCGGCGCACTGGATGCGCGCCATGCCCAAACCTGCGAGGCCGGCGAATACGCCCTAACGCCGGCCGTGCCAGGCCGAGCCGCCTTGGCGTTCACGCCATGGCATACCAGCCCCAGGACACGACGGCTGCGATCAGCCCCAGTGCCGCGAGGCGCGGACCATGCAGGTGCGACCAGAGCAGGAAGCCGGTCAGGCAAAGCATGACCAGGGCGCCGGCCAGGGTGTCCACCAGCAGAATCCAGCCCATGCCCACGCCTTCGCCTTTGTGAAGGCGCGCGAGGATGCCCCAGAGGTTTTGCTCGCTGCGCTTGACGTCGACGTAACGGTTGCCCACCGTGTAGACGGCCGAAACCTCGAGGTCGGGGCGCGAGAGGGAGACGCTCCATTCCTCCGGCTTTTGCACCGGGCGGTCGTTCCAGACCACGGTCTTGGCGCGCTGCTTTCGCAGACGCTGATGGGCGGTGATGCCGGTGTAGTCGGCGAACCAGCCTGCCAGCGCATCGGGGTCGGCCTTGGCTGCATCGGGCAAGTCGACCTGTACCGAGCTTTCGACAGGCGTGACGACGTTGATCTTCATTTGCGCGCGATGGTTCAGCACGAAGCCGGAGATACCGAACAGCAGGCCGAGTGCGGCACCCCACAGACCGAGCCAGGCATGTGTGCGCTTGAGCCACTTGAGGAAGGCGCCATGACGCCATGCCGGCGGCAGGAAGCCCTTGTGCTTGGGGTTGAGCAGGAGGGTCATCATGTCTCCCCCCACATGCGCACGAGGTTGTGGTAGTTGCCCACCAAGGCCGTGCGCGCTGACTCGTCGGCGCCTGTCCGGTTCAGGGTCTGGATCGCGTTGTCCATGTCGAACAGCAGTGCACGCTGGGCGTCGTCACGGACCATGCTCTGGATCCAGAAGAAGCTGGCCATGCGTGTGCCGCGTGTGACCGGCGTGACGCGGTGCAGGCTCGAAGCCGGATAGACGACCATGTCGCCTGCGGCAAGCTTGACGCTGTGCATGCCGTAGGCATCGTCGATTTGCAACTCGCCGCCGTCGTATTCACCCGGTTCGGCCAGGAACAGTGTGGCCGAGATGTCCGTGCGCAGGCGCCGTCCATTGCCAGGCACGATGCGGATCGAACCGTCCACATGACTGCCGAAGGCCATGCCCTCGCCGTAACGATTGAACATGGGTGGATAGACCACCAGCGGCAGGCAGGCCGAAATGAACCGTGGATGGCGCTCGAGTTGGGCCAGGATCAGGTCGCCCAGCTCGCCCGCAAGCGAGGAGAGTTCGTCGATCTGTTGATTGAACTTGACCGGGGCGCCTTGAAAGCCGGCCGTGACGCGGCCATCGACCCATGGCGCGTCGGCGGCTTCAAGCTTGCCGCGTACGAGCTGTACTTGCTGGCCGGACAATATTTTCTGGAGGTGAATCAACATGATTTCTTGGCTTCTCGGGTCGGGTGAATCCCGCGGACCAGGCGCATGAATTGTATGCAAATGAGAATTATTATCACGCATGCTTGTGGCGAGCCTTGAGGGCCGGCAGTTCTCCTTGTCAATGGCTGGTGCTTGATCAGGAACTAGCCGAGGGGGGCTGCGCGTCCCTGCGCCCGCCCTAAGCTGCAAAAGTTACAGCATTGCAACAAATTGCTTGATTCGTGAAGGTTCGTACTTAAATGCCGTCTGTCCGGATAAGTACGAATGAAATGATGCGCTGACACAACAGACGGGGCTTGAAAGAGGATTCCAGCGGCATACTTCAGCCCGTTCCATGTTGTGGTGTTTCGTTTTGTGAAGTTCCGATGCATGGCCTCGCTTTGGAGTTCGGCGCTGTTCAGTCGCCCCCCAGCTTCAAAGGCGTCGTTTGCAGGCCGTCGGAGGCTTCGGTTGCATGATTACAACGTCATGCGATGCGGCGGGGGCTTGTAACCTCGCAGTCACAAATCGCAACGAAGATCATGCTTTGAAGGCGGCTTGCCGTCATATTTGTAATAAACAGGAGTTCTCCTAATGAAAAAATCCCTGATTGCCCTGGCCGCTGTGGCCGCGGTGGCTGCCGCCCAGGCTCAAGAATCCAGCGTCACGTTCTATGGCATTGCTGACGTGGCCGTGGGTCATGTCGAGCACTCGCTGAGCGTGGATCCTTCCTTCCCCGCCAGCGTCAACCCCGTGTCGGCCGTCAAAACTTCGGTGCCCAACAGCGTCAACGGTATGTTCAACGGCGGCATTTCGCCCTCGCGTTGGGGTGTCAAGGGTGTTGAGGATCTGGGTGGCGGCATGAAGGCCTTCTTCACGCTGGAGTCGGGTATCAATTTGCCGACCGGCCAACTGAGCAACGCCGGCGCCGCTCTTGCGCGCAATTCCGGCGCCCCCGCCGGCACGGGTACTGCCAGCGCCAACTCTTCGATCGACGGTCAGCTGTTCAACCGTCAGGCCTTCGTTGGCTTGTCGGACAAGGACTTGGGCTCGATCCAGTTCGGCCGCAACTATGCCTCGATTTTCGACATCGTTGTCAAGTATGACCCGGTGCAAGCTGCTCAACTGTTCTCGCCCCTGGGCTTCTCGGGCACCATCGGCGGCGGCGGCGGCGTGTCGGAAGACACCCGTATGGACGGCAGCATCAAGTATGGCAACAAGATCGACAAGTTCAACTTCGGCGGCTTCGTGAAGCTGGGCGGCGTGGCCGGCAGCAACAAGACGCAGTCGGGCTATGGCGTGAGCGTGGGTTACGAAGAAGAAACCTTTGGTGTGCAGTTCGCTTACCAAGGCTTCTACGACGCGCTGAAGGCCGGCACCAGCGCCATCGTTGGCGACGTCAACCTGACCAACTACGACACCAAGGCGTGGATGCTGGCAGGCCGCTACACCGTCGAAGGCTTCAACCTGAAGGCTGGCTGGGAGCGCTACACCCTGTCCAAGCCCTCCAATTCGCTCAACGGTAATGTGGGCGTTGTGGGCAACTATTACGGCCTGACCGTGGGCAACCCGAATACGGTTGATTTCGCCAAGGCCGACCAATCGACCGACGTGATCTGGATTGGTGGCGACTACAACGTGGCCTCGAACCTGAACCTGTCGGCTGGCTTCTACGACCAGCGTGCCAACGCCTCGTCGGACCTGGGTCAGCATGACGGCAATATCTACTCGGCCTCGGTCCTGCTGGATTACAGCCTGAGCAAGCGCACGGACGTGTATGGCGGTCTGATGTACTCCAAGTACTCCGGCGACCAGTACAACCCCCCGGTTGCCACGGTTTACAGCCACAACTACATCACCGCTGTCGGCATTCGCCACCGCTTCTGATCACCTGCTGATCTGAGTCTTGGAAGCCCCCTTGCCGCAAGCGGCAAGGGGGCTTTGTTGTCTTCGGCACGACCCAAGATGACAAAGAATTAATTAGGGAAACTCAGGCGCACGCTCTAGCATCCGGCCCAGCGGATTCGGCATCCAATGCCGTTTCACATTCTGAAGAGGCCTCATGATCTGGTTGGTTCGCATCGCGCTGAAGCGCCCCTATACCTTCAGCGTTCTGGCGCTGCTGATCCTGATCTTCGGCCCGCTCGCGGCGCTGAAGTCGCCGACCGACATCTTTCCCGACATCAGGATCCCGGTGATCAGCGCGGTCTGGTCGTACACGGGCCTGCAGCCCGAGGACATGGCGGGGCGCATCGTCTACTACTACGAACGCTCGCTCAGCTCTACCGTCAACGACATCGAGCACATCGAATCGCAGTCGCTGCCCGGTTACGGCATCGTCAAGATCTACTTCCAGCCCAATGTGGACATCCGTACCGCGACGGCGCAGGTGACCTCGATCTCGCAGACGGTGCTCAAGCAGATGCCGCCCGGCATCACGCCGCCGCTGATCCTCAACTACAACGCCTCGACCGTGCCCATCCTGCAGCTGGCGCTGTCGGGTGCGGGCGTGTCGGAGCAGAAGCTGTTCGACTTCGGCCAGAACTTCATCCGGCCGCAGCTCGCCACCGTGCCGGGCACCGCCGTGCCTTCGCCCTATGGCGGCAAGGTGCGCCAGATCCAGATCGACCTGAACCAGCAGGCGCTGCAGGCCACGCACCTGTCGGCCCAGGACGTCGAGACGGCGCTGGCGGCACAGAACCAGATCATCCCGGTTGGCACGCAAAAGATCGGCAAGTTCGAGTACAGCGTCAAGCTCAACAACAGCCCGGATGCGTTTGCCGAGCTGAGCAAGATTCCCGTCAAGGTGGTCGACAACAAGGTGGTGTACCTGAGCGACGTGGCCACGGTGCGCGACGGCAACCCGCCGCAGACCAATGTGGTGCGCGTGGACGGCGGCCGCTCGGTGCTCATGACCATATTGAAGAGCGGCGCGGCCTCGACGCTGGACATCGTTGCCAAGACCCGGGCGCTGCTGCCGCGGCTCGAGGAAACGCTGCCTGCCGCCGTCAAGCTGGTGACGATCGGCGATCAATCGCTGTTCGTGAAGGCCGCGGTGTCGGGCGTGGCGCGCGAGGCGGTGATCGCCGCGGCGCTGACGAGTCTCATGATTCTTTTGTTCCTCGGCAGCTGGCGCTCGACGGTGATCATCGCCGCCTCGATCCCGCTGGCGATCCTGGCCTCCATCGCGGCCCTGTCGGCGCTCGGCGAGACGCTCAACATCATGACCTTGGGCGGCCTGGCGCTGGCGGTCGGCATCCTGGTCGACGATGCGACGGTGACCATCGAGAACATCAACTGGCACCTGGAGCAGGGCAAGGAGGTCAAGACGGCCATTCTTGATGGCGCGCACCAGATCGTCACGCCGGCTTTTGTGTCGCTGCTGTGCATTTGCATCGTGTTCGTGCCCATGTTTTTCCTGGACGGCGTGGCGCACTACCTGTTTGTGCCCATGGCCGAAGCGGTGATGTTCGCGATGATCGCGTCGTTCTGCCTGTCGCGGACCTTGGTACCGACCATGGCGGCCTACCTGCTCAGGCCCCATCATCCTTCGACGGGCGGGGTAGTCGGCAAGGAGCCGGTGCGTTCGCACCTGCACCCTGTGGCGGCGCATCCGCGCAATCCCTTGATCCGCTTTCAGCACGCGTTCGAGCGCGTGTTCGGCGGCATCCGGCATGGCTACTACGGCCTGCTGACCCTGGCCATGACGCGGCGCCGGACCTTCGTGGCGGGCTTTCTGGGCGTCGTGCTGCTGAGCCTCGCGCTGGTGCCCTGGCTCGGCCGCGATTTCTTCCCCGCCGTCGACGCGGGGCAGATCAAGATTCACGTCCGCGCGCCCATCGGCACGCGCATCGACGAGACCGCGCGCGTGTTCGACGAGGTGGAGTCGACCATACGCAAGGCGCTGCCTGCAGCGGAGATCGGCAGCATCGTCGACAACATCGGCCTGACCGTCAGCGGCATCAACCTGGTGTACAGCAACACCGGCACCATCGGCCCGCAGGACGGCGACATCCTGATCAGCCTGAACGAAGGCCATCGTCCTACCGAGAATTATGTGCGGACCCTGCGCCAGGCCTTGCCTGCGGCGTTTCCCGGCGTGACTTTCTCGTTCCTGCCGGCCGACATCATCAGCCAGATTCTGAACTTCGGCGCCCCCGCGCCCATCGACGTGCAGGTGATGGGGCCCGACGGCGCGGCCAACATGGCCTATGCCAAGGCCCTGCTGCACGACATCAACCGGGTCACCGGCGTGGCCGACGCGCGCATCCAGCAGGCCGACAACTACCCGCAACTGCTGGTCGATGTCGACCGCGTGCAGGCGGCGCGCGTGGGCGTGACCGAGCGCGACGTCACCAACAGCCTGGTCGTCACCATGGCGGGCAGCGGGCAGGTGGCGCCTTCGTTCTGGCTCAACAAGGCCAACGGCGTGTCCTACCCTATCGTGGCGCAGTCGCCCGACTACCGGATCCAGAGCCTGTCCGACCTGGAGAACGTGCCCATCACCGGTTCCACCGTGCACGGCGACGGCAAGACCGGCCAGATCCTGGGCGGCCTGGCCACGGTGCGCCGAACCAACGCGTCGGCGGTGGTTTCGCATTACGCCGTGCAGCCGGTGGTCGACATTTTCGCGACGCCCGAAGGCATGGACCTCGGCGCCGTGGCGAACGGCATAGAGAAAGTCTTGAAGGCGCATGAAAAGGAGCGGCCCAAGGGCGCCGTGATCAGCCTGCGCGGCCAGGTGCAGACGATGAACTCCGCGTTCTCGGGCCTGCTGTTCGGCCTGCTCGCCGCCATCGTGCTGATCTATCTGCTGATCGTGGTGAATTTCCAGTCGTGGAGCGATCCGTTCATCATCGTGATGGGCCTGCCGGCGGCCTTGGCGGGCATTGTCTGGATGCTGTTCGCGACCCACACCTCCTTGTCGGTGCCGGCCCTGACCGGGGCCATCATGTGCATGGGCGTGGCCACGGCCAACAGCATCCTGGTCGTGAGCTTTGCGCGCGAGCGCCTGACCCATGTCGGGGACGCCGTGCGCGCCGCGCTGGAAGCCGGCTTCACGCGGTTCCGCCCGGTGCTGATGACGGCGCTGGCCATGATCATCGGCATGGCGCCCATGGCCCTGGGACTGGGCGAGGGCGGGGAGCAGAACGCGCCGCTGGGCCGGGCCGTGATCGGCGGGCTGATCGCGGCCACCTGCGCCACGCTGTTCCTGGTTCCGATTCTTTTCAGCATGATTCATGGCAAGCACGTGCACGAACCCGCACCGGCGACCGATCTTGGAGACTCAAGTGAGCAGTGACGACATTCATGCGCCCATCGGCGCGAAGGCGCCACAGGGCACCAAGACCATTGGGGCGGTCATCGCTGCCGCATTTCTCGGCCTGGCCGTCGGCGGCTTGACCGGACGCTACAAGGACGAAAAGGCCCTGGCCCTGTCCGACCAGCAGCGCGCCGTCCAAAGCGTTGCCCTGATCCGGATCGAGGCGCCGCACGAGGCCGAGCCGCTGGTCTTGCCGGGCACGCTGGAGGCCTTCAACTCCGCGCTGGTCTATGCGCGCGTCAGCGGCTATGTGAAGCGCTGGGTGCTGGACATCGGCGAGCCGGTCAGGGCCGGCCAGCTGCTGGCCGAGATCGAGACGCCGGACCTGGACGAGCAGCTCGCGCAGGCGCAGGCGAACCTGGCCACGGCGCGCGCCAACGAAAAGCTCTCGGAGATCACGGCGCGCCGCTGGCAGTCGCAGTTGGAGAACGATTCCGTCTCGCGCCAGGAGGTCGACGAAAAGACCGGCGACTTCGCGGCCAAGAAAACCATCGTCGATGCCGCGCAGGCCAATGTGAAGCGCTTGCTGGCCATGCAATCGTTCCGTCGCATCACGGCGCCGTTCGACGGCCTGGTCACGGCGCGCAACACCGATATCGGCGCCCTGATCAATGCCGGCGAACAGTCGGGGCATGAACTCTTCCGCGTCGCCGACATCCACCGCCTGCGCCTGTACGTGAGCGTGCCCCAAGCCTATGCGGATCGGATCCAGGCGGGCTCGGCCGTGCAGTTCTCGGTGCCCGAGCATCCGGGCCAATCCTTCCGCGCCAAGTACGTGGGCAATGCGCGCTCGGTCAACGAATCGTCCGGCACGGTGCTGATCCAGATGGATGTCGACAACCGGCAGCGCCTGCTGCTGCCGGGATCTTACGCCAACGTCACGTTCAACCTGGCCGCCAGCCAGAACAGCCTGCAGATTCCTGCCAGCGCCCTGATGCTGCGCAAGCAGGGGCCGCAGGTGGCGGTGCTGGGCGCGAATGAGCGCGTGGCGTTCAGGCGCGTCGACGTCGTGCGCGATCTGGGTCCGACGGTGCAGATTTCCGGCGCCGTGAAGCCGGGCGATCAATTGATCGACAACCCGTCCGACATGCTGGCCGATGGCGACGTCGTGCGTGTCAGCCGGCCCGAGGCGAAGCGGCCATGAAGCACATCGCCCTGGCCCGAGCTGCGACCTGGGTGCTGGTCGCGTCCCTGGCGGCTTGCGCGTCTGCGCCAAACTATCAGCCGCCTCAATTGGACTTGAAGGACGACGCCTGGCGCGACAACCCCTGGCAGCCGGCCGCGCCCGCCGATGAACAGCCGCACGGCGCCTGGTGGCAGACCTTCGGCGACGCGGAATTGGACGCCCTGCAGGTGCAGCTGGAGCAGGGCAGCCCGGACCTGGCGGTGGCGCTGGCGCGCTTCGATCAGGCCACGGCGTACATGCAGGCGGCGCGCGCGGCCCTCTTGCCTTCGCTGGACAGCGCGGCGTCGGTGACGGGCAATCGGCAGTCCAAAAATCGGCCGTTGCGCGGCTCGAACCAGCCCGACGTGTACGGCGCCAACACCATCGGCATCTCGATGAGCTACGAGCTCGACCTCTGGGGGCGCGTGCGCAGCCTGGTGGCGTCGGGCGAGGCGCTTGCGCAGGCGTCGGCGGCTGATTTGCAGGCGGTCCGATTGAGCCTGCATGCGCAACTGACCGAGAGCTATGTGAGTTTGCGCGGCGTCGACACCGAGCTGCTGCTGTTGCGGGAAACGGTGCTGACCTATGAGCGGGCGCTGCAGCTGACCCGCAACCGCCACGGCGCCGGCATTTCGTCGGGGCTCGACGTTGCGCGCGCGCAAACCCAGCTCAGCAGCGCGCAGGCCTTGGTGTCCGAACTGGAGGTGCACCGGGCGCAGCTGGAGCACGCCATCGCCAGCCTCCTGGGCGAGCCGGCGCAGTCCTTTCAGCTTGCGGTCCGGGCAGCTGATCTGAAGGCGCCGGAGCTGCCGGTAGGCCAACCCTCGACCCTGCTGCAGCGGCGCCCCGATGTCGCGGCGGCTGAGCGGCGCGTGGCCTCGGCCAATGCGGCCATCGGCGTGGCGCGTGCGGCGTTTTTCCCGACCTTCACATTCGGGCCCTCGTATGGATTCCAGAATACCGGCGGAGAAAACTGGATCAGCGCGCCCAACCGCTACTGGTCCATCGGCCCTGCCGTGAATTTCAACCTCTTCGATGCAGGTTTGCGCAAGTCGCAGCTGGCGCAGGCCAGGGCCGCTTGGGACGAGGCCGGCGCACGCTATCGTTCGGTGGTGATGAATGCCTTTCAGCAGGTCGAGGACGAAATGGCCCGCCTGAGCTTGTACAAGGTCGAGATCGAGCAGCAAACCCAGGCCGAGACGGCCGCGCACCAGGCGCTGCAGCTGGCCATGTCACGCTACCGCGACGGCGCCATCGACTATCTGGAGGTGGTCAGCGCGCAGACCACGGACCTGCAGATCCGGCGCGCGATGCTTAACCTCCAAAATCAACGTCTGCTGTCCAGTGTCCGTCTGGTGCGGGCGCTGGGCGGCGGCTGGGACAAGAACAGCCTGGCGCTGCCCAGCCCGACGTCGGTCCGCGGAGGGTGATGCCGCGGCGGCGGCTTGATTGCGAGGATTCAGATGGCCCAGGTGCTGGTGGTGGAAGACGATCTGGAAATGGCCGACGAGATCCGGTGTGAACTGCAGGCGCACGGCCACCAGGTTGACGTGGCCCAAGATGGCGCTGCGGGTCTGGCGCTGGCGCTGACGGGACGTTTCGATGCGATCACGCTCGATCGCGGCCTGCCCGTGCTGGACGGGTTGGCCCTGGTGGATGCGGTCCGCAAGGCCGGCATCCTGACGCCCGTGCTGATGGTGAGCGCCTTCAGCGCCGTCGACGAGCGCATTCGAGGCCTGCGTGCCGGGGGCGATGATTACCTGGTCAAGCCCTTCGACCTGGCCGAATTGGCGGCGCGTGTGGAGGTGCTGCTCAGGCGCAGCCAGAACCGCGCGGCGGTCGTGAACTTGCAGTTCGCGGATCTGGAGTTGGACCTGATCAGCCGCAGCGTGCGCCGGGCCGGCACCGAGCTCGTGCTGATGAGCAAGGAGTTTCAATTGCTGGAATACCTGGTCCGCAATTCCAGGCAGGTGCTGACCAAGCGCATGATCCTGGAGGCCGTCTGGCATTTCAACTTCGACCCCGCCACCAACCTGATCGAGGTGCACGTGGCGCGCCTGCGCAAGAAGATCGACCTGCCCGGATTGCCGCCGCTGATTCACACCGTGCGCGGTGCCGGCTACATGCTCAGCGACACGCCATGAGCTGGAGCCTGGCCGAACAGTGGCGCGCCTCGTCGGTGCGGCTGGCGCTGGTCTACAGCGCGCTGTTTGCCTGCGGCATCTTCGCCATGCTGCTGCTGGTGTATTGGCAGGCGACCACCTACATCGACCATCGCGTGGATCGCATCGTGCAGCTGTACGCGAGCCGCTTGCGCGAGGTGCCCGCCGACCGCTTGGTCGCCGCCATTGAAGATGCGGTGGCGCACGACCCGCGGCGAATCAACTACTACGGGCTGTTCAAGGCTGATCGCCAATGGGTGGTTGGCAATCTGAAAGTGTTTCCCGCCGGCCTCAAGGTCGATGGTGCCATGGCGCCGTTGAGGGGCGTGCAAGCGTCCTTGCCTGTGCCGGACGGCGAGGGCGGCGCCGCGCTCGTGCGGGCCATGGCAGTCCCTGTGGCGCAGGGCCAGGTGCTGGTGGTCGGTCGCGATCTGTCGGAGTTGGCGGAAATCCGGCGCATTCTGCTCAATGGGCTGGTGCTGGGCGGCGTGTCGATCTTGATCATGGGTGTGGGCTGCGGATTCGCGTTCAGCTTCAAGACATTGCGCCGCATTCATGCCATGCGCGACAGCATTTCCAGCATCATGCGCGGCGAGCTGCACCGTCGCATTCCTGTGCGGGGCCGGCACGACGATCTCGACGTGCTGGCCGGCGCGGTGAATCAAATGCTGGACGAGTTGGAACGTTTGATGACCGAAGTCAAGGGCGTGACGGACACCCTGGCGCACGACCTGCGCACCCCGCTGACGCGACTGCGCCTGCATCTCGCGCGTGCGCAGCAGACCCATGCACAGGATCTCGCGCTGGCGGAGACCTTCGACAGGGCCTTGCGTGACATCGATGTCCTGATGGCGCGATTTCGCGCGATCCTGCGGATTGCGGAAATCGAGACGGGATTGCGCAAGCAAGGATTCGCCCTTCTGGATCTGCGAGTCGTGCTGAGGGAAGTGGCCGAGTTGTTCGACCCGCTGGCGGACGAGAAGCAGGTACGGATGCGTCTGGATGTGTCGGCGGCGCCGTCCGTCGAGGTTTATGCGGACCATGAACTGATGCTGGAAGCGCTCAGCAACCTGGTCGACAACGCCTTGAAATTCACGCCCGCGGGCGGGGAGGTCTGCCTGCGCCTGATGGCGCAGGATCAGGTGCCGGTCATTTGCGTGGAAGATACCGGACCGGGCATTGCGCCCGAGGAACGCAGCCGCATCGTTCAGCGCTTTTATCGTGGCCCTCACCAGGGCGCCGCAGGCCATGGATTGGGCTTGAGCATTGTGCAGGCGATTGCCCGCTTGCACGGATTCAATTTGCGCGTGGCCGATTCCGCCAAGGGGGCCCATATCTGCATGGATTGCGGAGCCCCGCCTTGACATTCCGTCGCGGAGGCGGGCGTTGAGGGCGTTGAATTTGCACGACGAGGGGTCCTCTATCGCGCATATCATCGCCGCTGCAGTCCACTTTCGGAGACAGACGTGGCAGTTGCATTCACGGTCATCACCTTGAGCGGCGCGCCTGGGCCATGAGTGAACGCGAGTTTCGTCCCATTGCCAGGGGTTTGATTCGTCGCGCGCTGGGGTGGGCCGTGTTTTGTACCCTGATTTTTGTGGCGCTGCAGGCCGCGGGGTCCTACACCGAAGCGCAAAACGAGTTTCACGCCACCATACAGCACGTTGCCAAGATCAATGTGCAACAGCTTTCGGTGCCGGTGTGGGACCTGGACGGCGAAGCGATCCAACGTCAGATCAACCTGCTGCTCGAGAGCGAGCCGGTCGGCTACGTGCAGGTGAAATTGCACACAGGGCATCGCTATGAAGGCGGCGATCCGGAGTTGCTCCAGCACCATGACGCGCTGGTATTTGATATTCCTCAGCCGGACGATATTCGGCGTTCGATTGCGACCTTGTCGCTGGTCGCCGATTACTCGCGCTTGTATGGCAATTTCAGGCACAGCATGGCCTGGCTGCTGGTCCAGGCCGTGGTGTTGACGGGCCTGGTGCTGCTGGTGGTGAACACGGTGCTGCGTCGTGACCTGCAAGCGCCCATGCAGCGCCTGGCCAAGTTCGTGATTGGCTTGCGTGCGGATGAATTGGCGCAGGTCGTGGATCTGTCGCGCAGGCGATCAAAGCACCGCGACGAACTGGACCTGGTGGTCGAGGGCTTCGGCATCTTGAGCAACCGTGTTCTTGAGCACATCGCGTCCCTGGACCGCCTGGTGGCGGAGCGGACCGGGCAGTTGAACGACGCCATCGCCAAACTCAAGGAAGCGTCCATCAAGGATCCTTTGACGGGCTGCTTCAACCGCGGCTTGTTCAATGAACGATTCCTGATCGAACTGGCTCGTACGGCGCGCCACGGCCGGCCCTTGGCGATCATTTTTTGCGATATCGATCATTTCAAGCTAATCAACGACGAACATGGGCATTTGAAGGGAGACACGGTGCTGGCCCAGGTCGGCGATCGATTGCGCATGTTCTTGCGTGACCACATCGATTGGGTGGTTCGCTTCGGCGGTGAAGAGTTTGTACTGGTCTTGCCGGAAACGCCGCTGGCGCAGGCCTGTGAGGTGGCGGAGCGCTTGCGCGACGAGGTTGAACACCGCCTGGGCGTATTGACGGACAAAGGTGACGAGTTGTTCGTCACCATCAGCATGGGTGTGGCACAGTGGCACGCGGATGAATCGATGGGCGCCCTGATTCAGCGTGCCGAGGATTTGATGAATCAAGCCAAGCGGGAAGGCCGCAACCTCGTGCGGCCCAAGCCTGGCAATTGAATTGCGGCGATCCCGCCTTCAAGATGGATATGGTGACTTGAATGAATCGAACCCTTGTTGGATGGCTCGGCGTGCTGCTGGCGATGTCGTTCGGCGCCTCGGCCGGCGCTGCCGTGGAGTTCGCGACGTATCTGATTCCCATGCATGTGGAGAGTGACAGCAAAGGGGTGTTCATCGATTTGATCAATGAAATGGCGCGCCGCACCGGAACCAGCATTCATATCAACGTATTGCCACCCACGCGTGCCATCGACGATTTTGCGCATGGCCAATACGACGCCGTTTTTCCGGCTGTCGATCTCAATTTCGCACTCGGTCAGAAGCCTGCGCGCACGCAGGAGTCCATCGATTGCAAGGAAGATTTTGTATTTACCCGCAAGGGCTCCCCGTTTTTGAAGACGCTCAGCGATCTCGAAGGGAAACGGGTGGGAATTACCAGGGGCTACCCCTATGCGCCAGAGATAATGGATCATCCGGGGCTCAAATTCGAAATGGCCAAATCGGATGAGATCAATATCGAAAAATTGATGGCTGGCCATCTGAACGCGTTCATCCTGGATGAAAAAACGGGCGTCAAGGCGTTCGAGGCCAAGGGGCTGCTGCCGCTCATGCAATATGACTCCAACCAGTCCGTGTCCCGGCTGGATGTCTATGTGGCGTTTCACGCCGAGGCGGCGGGGCGCGGGATGGCCGAGCGGTTTTCACAGGCGCTTGCCGCCATGAAAGCCGATGGCACGTATCAGCGGATCACCCATGGGGTGACGATAGGCGGTGGCTGCGGCAGGCACTGAGGCGCAGGCTGTTCCGTGCTAATTCGCGCTGCCCGAGGCACTTGCCGCTGGCGCGGGCGGCGCCGCTTGAGGCAGCGTGAGCGGCCCTTTTTGGCCGCATGCGCTCACGCACAGCAACAGGCCCAATCCGAGCCCCAGCCCCAGTGCAGGCCACAGAAAGTGAGGTCTCGACGAGGGCTTTTCGGGGCGGCGACGGGCGGCGACTAAACTTGGGCGCAATATCTTGTTCATTTTTTGGAGCGAATGGTTCAAGCCGAGATGGTATGGCTTGGCGCCCGAATCGCCCAGCCCTAAAAAGGTTTCCTCTTCATGACCCACACGCAGCCGCCGCAATCTTTGACGGACGCCCAATATTTCGTCCTGACGTCCTCGGTCCTCGACGGCATTGAAAAGACCGTGGATGCCTGGCTGGATGCCGACGTGATCGACATCGACACTCATCGGACCGGAGGCCTGCTGGAATTGAGTTTTCCCGACGGCAGCAAGATCGTGATCAACACGCAGCCGCCTTTGCATGAGCTATGGCTGGCCAGCCGTTCCGGCGGCTACCACTTTCACTGGGCAGACGGCCAATGGCTTTCGCGCGAGGGGCGCGAGTTTCATGCCCTGCTGTCGGCGCAAGCCAGCGCGCAGTCAGGTGCGTCGCTGGTGTTCGCCGCACCTCAATGATGTCAATGGCGGTGGACGGTCAGTGCTTGAACAGGTCGAGGATGCTTTTCTTTTCCTGTTCGTTGGCGCTGTCGGGAATGTGCCCTTCGTCGTTGGACAGGGCGTGTATGGCCGACGTGCCTGAATATTCGTCGTAAAACCATTCGCCGTTGATTTGTACGACGCCCTCGGGCGCGGCGGGCTCCGACACCGGCGCGTTGCGCAGGGCGAAGTTCATGTACTCGATCCAGACGGGCAGCGACAGTCCGCCGCCGGTTTCACGGTCGCCCAGCTTTCGCGGCGTGTCGTAGCCAATCCAGACCACGGCGGCCACCTCCTGCTGGTAGCCCGCAAACCAGGCGTCCATGGAGTCGTTGGTCGTGCCGGTCTTGCCGTAAATGTCGGGGCGCTTGAGTTGTGCCTGCGCCTTGGCGGCCGTGCCGCTGCGCGTCACTTCCTGCAGCAGGCTGCTCATCATGAAGGCGTTGCGGGCGTCGATGACGCGTGCGTGCTCGGTCGGTTCGCTGTCGCTCGCCTGGTACAGCACGCGGCCCTGGTGGTCGGTCACCTTGGCAATCAGCTGCGGCGTGATGCGCAGGCCGCCGTTGGCAAACACGGCATAGGCCTGCACCATCTGCATGGGCGTGACCGATCCGGCGCCCAGCGCCATGGTCAGGTAGGGCGGATGCTTGTCAGCGTCGAAGCCGAAGCGGGTGATCCAGTCCTGTGCGTAGTGGACGCCAATCGATTGCAGGATGCGGATCGACACCATGTTCTTGGACTTGGCCAGGGCGCGGCGCAAGGGCATGGGGCCTTCGAAGGTGCCGTCGTAGTTCTTGGGCTCCCAGGGCTGACTGCCTGTGCTGCCAGCGTCAAAGAACAGCGGCGCGTCGTTGACGACGGTGGCTGGCGTGAAGCCCTTTTCGAGGGCTGCAGAGTAGATGAAGGGCTTGAAGCTGGAGCCGGGCTGGCGCCAGGCCTGCGTGACATGGTTGAACTTGTTCTTGGCGTAATCGAAGCCGCCCACCATGGCGCGCAAATGACCGTTGCGCGGGTCCAGCGAGACAAAGGCGCCTTCCACTTCGGGCAGTTGCGTGATGGTCCAGTCGCCCTTGCTGCTCTTGATGACGCGGATGATGGCGCCGCGCCGGATGCGGGTCTTGGGGTTGCCCTTGTCCGACAAGCCAGACGTGGCGGGCTTGAGACCATCGCCTTGAATGCTGAAGGTCTCGCCGCTTTGCAGTGCGACGGTGACCTTCTTGGGGTCGGCATCCAGCACGACGGCCGCCAGCAACTCGTCGTTGGCGGGGTGGTCCGCCAGCACTTCCGCAACGCGCGTGTCCAGGTCTTTGGGATCGGCGGGCAGGTCCACATAGGCCTCGGGGCCCCGGTAGACCTGGCGCCGCTCGTAGTCCATGATGCCGCGGCGCAATGCCCGGTAGGCGGCCGTTTGTTCATCTTGATGGATGGTCAGGTAGACATCCAGCCCACGCGTGTAGGCGTCCTCGCCGTACTGGCCGAAAATCAGCTGGCGGGCCGCTTCCGCCACAAACTCGGCATGCGAGGTGTTGTCGGCCGAGTTGCGCAGCACCAGCTTTTCGGCCTTGGCCTCGTCGTGCTGTTCGGGCGTGACGAAGCCGTTTTCCAGCATCCGGTCAATGATGTATTGCTGGCGAACCTTGGCGCGGCGCGGGTTGTTGATGGGGTTGTACGCGGACGGGGCCTTGGGCAGGCCCGCCAGCATGGCTGCCTCGGCCACCGAAATGTCCTTCAGCGGCTTGCCGAAATACACCTCGCTGGCGGCTGCAAATCCATAGGCGCGATGGCCCAGGAAAATCTGATTCATATAGATTTCGAGAATCTGCTCCTTGCTCAGCGCCGCTTCAATCTTGAGAGCCAGCAAAATTTCGTAAATTTTGCGGGTCATTGTTTTTTCGGTCGACAAGTAGAAGTTGCGCGCCACCTGCATGGTGATGGTGGACGCGCCCTGGCTGCGCGCCTCGCCTACATTGGCCAGCCCGGCCCGGACGACGCCCAGGTAGTCGACCCCGCCGTGCTGATAGAAACGCGCGTCCTCGATCGCCAGCACCGCGTTTTGCATGACTTTCGGGATTTGCGCAATCGGCAGGTAATTGCGGCGTTCTTCGCCGAATTCTCCTAATACAGTGCCTTCCGACGACAAAATGCGCATGGGGAGCTTGGGGTGGTAGCTCGCCAGTCCCGAGATGTCGGGCAGATTGGGATAGGCCAGCGCCAGCGCCAGGCCGAGCAGCATCAGCCCGCATGCCAGCGCGCCCGCCAGCAGGCCGAGCAGCCACAAAAGGCCTCGTTTCAGCAGGTGTCCCGCCTTGCCCAAAAGTTCAGGATTGGATGCTGGTTTGTCAGCGGCGGATCTGTTTTGCCCCTTGCTGTCGCTGTTGCTTCTGCTATTGGCTTCGCTCATGTTGCTCCCGGCTAGGGATTCATTATAGGAAGGCCCTGGGCTTGAATTCGTGTCATTCAATCTGGCGGGGGCAGGCTGCTATATGCTGTCGCCGGCCGCGGGGCATGGTTTCTCTGCTTCTTTTGGCGTCGGGTTGCGTGTATGTTTTGCAACGTGGTGTTACCAGGGGGCTGGAGATTCCCATGGGAATTCATAGACTTTACTGCTAGCATTCAAGTAATTTATTAACAAGTCTGTGTATTGCTGCATAGGCGGGCTGCACAGGCGGGTACATGGGTAGCGCATGGGCCTGATGCAACGACGACGCAAAATCGGCGCATTTTTGGGGGATACACGTCATGGGATTTCTTGACGTATTGCTGGGGCGCAAGCATCCGCCCATGCTTGGCTTGGACATCAGTTCTTCCAGCGTCAAGCTGGTGGAACTGGGCCAAGGCAAGCATGGCGAGATGGTGTTGGAGCGTTTCGCGATGGAGTCCTTCGAGAAGGGTTGGATCGTCGACGGCCAGATCGAGAAGTTCGAGGAAGTGGCCGATGCCGTGCGCCGCGCCGTGACCCGCAGCGGTACCAAGACGCGCGAGGCCGTGCTGGCCATGCCTCAGTCGGCGGTGATCACCAAGAGAATCATGCTTCCGGCGGGCTTGCGCGAGGAGGAGCTTGAAATCCAGGTCGAGGCCGAGGCCAATCAGTACATCCCCTTTTCGCTCGACGAGGTGAGCCTGGATTTCTGCGTGGTCGGGCCCAGCCCGACGTCGGTGGGAGATGTCGAGGTCCTGATCGCAGCGTCGCGCAAGGACAAGGTCCAGGACCGCCAGGGCCTGGCCGAAGCGGCCGGTCTCAAGCCGGTCATCCTGGATATCGAGTCGCATGCCTCCCGTATGGCCATGAGCCGGCTGATCGCCGCGCTGCCCAATCAAGGCAAGGATGCGCTGGTGGCCTTGTTCGAGATCGGCGCCGATACCACCAGCTTGAAGGTGCTTCGCGACGACGAGATGCTGTATGACCGCGACCAAGCCTTTGGCGGGTCGCAGCTGACGCAGCTGATTTCGCGCCAGTATGGTTTCTCCTTCGAGGAAGCGGAGCAAAAGAAGCTCAACAACGACTTGCCTGAGGACTTCAACACCACGGTGCTGCAGCCGTTTGTCGACAGCCTGTCGCAGGAGATCGGCCGCGCCCTGCAGTACTTCTTCACCAGTACGCCGCACCACAAGGTTCACTATGTGATGCTGGCGGGCGGCACGGCGACCCTGCCTGGCTTGAAGGAGCGCGTCACCGCCTTGACCAGCTTTGCCTGCACGGTGGTGAATCCTTTTGATCAGATGGTTCTGGGCTCGGCGGTCCGGGAGGCGCGCCTGCGCCGGGAGGCTCCTGCCTACCTGACAGCCTGCGGCCTGGCGATGCGGAGGTTCTTCCAGTGATTCTGATCAACCTTCTGCCGCACCGCGAAGAGAAGCGCAAGAGGCGCAAGATCGCATTTTTCGTCTCCTTGGGCATTGCCGCCGCCGCGGGCATCGCCGTGGTGTTGCTGGTGATGCTGTTGCTGGAGGAAATGACGGTTCAGCAGCGCCAGCGCAATGAATTCCTGAACAATGAAATTCATGGCCTGGAGTCACAGATCAAGGACATCAAGGAACTGCGGGCCGATATTGATGCGCTGAAGGCCAGGCAGGGCGCGGTGGAAGATCTGCAGTCGGATCGCAATACACCGGTCAACCTGCTCAATGAACTGGCGCGCCAAACGCCGGAAGGCGTCTATCTCACCTCCATCAAGCAGGAGGACAAGCGGATCACCATCTCCGGCATTGCGCAGACCAACGAGCGCGTTTCGGAATTCCTGCGCAACGCCTCGCGCGGCTCGGAATGGCTCTATCAGCCAGAGTTGGTGGAAGTCAAGCTGGCCAATCTGGCCACGACCGGGCGCGATCAAAAGCGTCTGTTCGAGTTTTCCATGCGGGTGCTGATCAAGAGCACGCAGGCCATGGCTGCCGCTGGGTCTGCTTCCAAGGCCGCGTCATCTCCAAAGATTTGAGCTCATGGCAACCATCAAATCTCTCAACTTCGATCTGAACGCCCGCTTCCAGGCCTTCGCAGATCAGTTCAAGGGGCTGGATCCCAAGGAGCCGGGTCAATGGCCTTTGGCGCCCAAGCTGGCCGCTTGCGCGGGGGTCACGGTTTCGGTGATCCTGATCGCCTGGTTTGTGCTGCTGTCGGATGAACAGACAGCATTGCAGAGCGAGATCGACCGCGAGCCCGTGCTGCGCCAGGACTACACGCAGAAGCTGGCGCAGGCCGTGAACCTGCCTGAGCTGCGCAAGCAGAAAAGCCAGGTGGAGGAGTATGTGAACCAGCTTGAGAAGCAGCTCCCTGGCAAGGCGGAAATGGACGCGCTGTTGTCCGACATCAACAATGCGGGCATTGGGCGCGGCCTGCAGTTCGAGCTGTTCAGGCCAGGGCAGGAAGTCGTCAAGGATTACTACGCCGAACTGCCGATCTCGGTGCGTGTGACGGGCCATTACCACGACGTCGGCGCGTTTGCCGCTGACGTGGCCAACCTGTCGCGCATCGTGACCTTGAACAACATGAGCCTGGTCGCCGGCCTCAACAAGGACCAGCCTGGCGTGCTGGCCTTGGAAGCGACGGCGCGCACCTACCGCTACCTCGATCCGAGTGAGGTCGAGGCGCAGAAAAAGGCCGCCGCAGCCGCAGCCAAAGCCGGAGCACCGCGCAAATGAATGGCAATCCGAGCTTCAAGCGCATGCATCGCGCCCTTCTTCCACTGCTGCTGGGGACCGCGCTGCTTGCGGCTTGCACGTCCGACCAGGATGAATTGCAGCAGTGGATGGATCAGCAGAAGAAAGACGCCCACCCCAATGTGGCGCCCCTGATTCCGCCCAAGAAGTTTCACCCGCAGGCGTATGAGGTGGCCACTGGCACCGATCCTTTCAGCACGCAGAAGCTGAGCGTGGCGGTCAAGCAGGAGTCCGGGCAGGTGAACTCCTTGCTGGCCGCCGAAATGAATCGGCGCCGTGAGCCCCTGGAGCTGTTCCCGCTCGACAACATGAGCATGGTGGGCAGCTTGACGCGCGATCAACAGCGTTATGCCCTTTTGAAGGTGGATAGCCTGCTGTATCAGGTGAAGGTCGGCGATCATCTTGGCTTGAATTTCGGGCGGATCCTCAAGATTTCCGAGACCGCACTGGAGCTGCGCGAGGTCGTTCAAGACGCCGCCGGTGAATGGACGGAACGGACCAATACGCTCCAATTGCAGGAGAAGGGACAATGAAGAACTTGCAGGAGAGATTTGGCATGGGGCAATGGCGTCATTGGTTGGCGGGTGTCTGTGTCGGCGTCATGGGCGCGGCCGGCGCGCAGGCCGACAACACCATCCGATCCATCAATGCCACGCAGCAGGCGGGCGTGGAGGTCATCCGGATCGAGTTGAGTGAGGCCCTGGGCGCCGTGCCCAAAGGGTTCGCCATTGAGACCCCGCCGCGCATTGCGATCGACCTTCCCGGCGTGGGCAATGCCCTGGGCCGCAACAGCGTCGACATCAATCAGGGCAATCTGCGCTCTGCCAGCGTGGCGCAGGCGGGCGAGCGCACGCGCGTGGTGCTGAACCTGCGCCAGTCTTCCGCGTATCACGCCGAGATCGACGGCAAGGACCTGCTGGTGTTTCTCGAAGCACCGGCGGTGCATGCGGCCGACGCCGGCAAGTCCGTGCCCCTGCATTTCGCGCCCAGCATGAATACCGACACGATGGCCATCAAGGACATCGATTTCCGTCGCGGCCAGGAGGGCGCGGGCCGTGTGATCGTCAACCTGCCCAGCGAGCAGGTGGGGGTGGACATTCAGCAGCAGGGCCAGAGCCTGGTGGTCGAATTCCCGCACACGCAACTGCCCGAGAGCTTGCGCCGCAAGCTGGACGTGAGCGACTTTGGCACGCCCGTGCAGACCGTGGTCGCCACGCAGAATGGCGACAAGGTCAGGCTGCTGATCCAGCCCAAGGGGGCCTGGGAGCACAGCGCCTACCAGAGCGACAACCAGTTCGTGCTGGAAGTGCGGCCGCAGAAGGTCGATCCCAACAAGCTGACCTCGGGCCCTGGTTTTGCGGGCGACAAGCTGTCGCTGAATTTCCAGAACATCGAAGTGCGGGCGCTGCTGCAGGTGATCGCCGACTTCACCAACTTCAACGTCGTGACCAGCGATTCAGTGACGGGCAGCGTGACCCTGCGGCTGAAGGATGTGCCCTGGGACCAGGCTCTGGACATCATCCTGCAGTCGCGCGGCCTGGGCCTGCGCAAGCAGGGCAATGTGCTGTGGATCGCGCCCAAGGACGAGCTGGCTGCCAAGGAGAAGCTGGACCTGGAATCCAAGGCGCAAATTGCCCAGGTGGAGCCGCTGCGTACGCAGTCGATCCAACTCAACTACACCAAGGCTGACGACGTGGCCAAGGCGCTGATGGGCCAGGCACCGGGCTTGGCGGCAGGCGGCGTGGGCGGCGGAACCGGGGGGGCAACCGGTGGTGCTGGTGGTCCCTCCAGTCGCATCCTGACGTCGCGCGGCAGCGTGATCGCCGAAGGCCGGACCAATCAGCTGTTCATCAACGACATTCCCTCCAAGCTGGACGAAATCATGGCCATGGTGGCCAAGATCGATGTACCGGTGCGCCAGGTCCTGATCGAGGCGCGCATGGTCGAGGCCTCCGATACCTTTGGCCAGTCGCTGGGTGTCAAGCTGGGCATGACCGATTTGCGTGGGCTGCAGGGCGGCGTGCCGGGCTACAGCGTGGGCGGCAATAACTATGTGACGGTGGGTGGAAATTACAACGCTGTTGGCGCCCAGACCTTGCAAAGCACGGGTACGGTGCCCTTCACAGACTCGCAGATGGTGAATTTGCCTGCGCAGCCGCTCTCCAGCGGCACGCCGGCCACGGTCGCCTTGTCCTTGTTCAGCGCCGGAGCGAACCGCTTCATCAACCTGGAGCTGTCCGCCTTGGAAGAAGAGGGCAAGGGCAAGGTCATCTCCAGTCCCCGCGTGATCACGGCCGACAAGGAGAAGGCCCTGATCGAGCAGGGCACGGAAATCCCCTACCAGCAGGCCACCTCCAGCGGCGCCACTTCGGTGACCTTCCGCAAGGCCAACCTGAAGCTGGAGGTCACGCCGCAAATCACGCCCGAGGGCAGCGTGATTCTCGATGTCGACGTCACCAACGACAGCCTGGGCGTGTTGACGGCGCAAGGCTATGCCATCAACACCAAGCATGTGAAGACGCAGGTGCTGGTCGAGAACGGCGGCACGGTGGTGATCGGCGGCATCTTCACGATGCAGGAGAACATGGACACGGACAAGGTGCCGCTGCTGGGCGACATCCCCATCCTGGGCAATTTGTTCAAGAGCACCACCAAGACCGTCAACAAGACCGAGCTGCTGGTCTTCATCACCCCCAAGATGGTGAATGACAAGGTGTCGGCGCGCTGAACTGAGCAGGGACAGTTGCACGGGCATCGTGCGAACCCATAGGGAGATTGAAGAATGTTGAGAGTGATCAAGAAGGCCGGCAGTTCATGGCTCAAGACGCTGTGCGCGGGCGTGATGTTGGTCTCGCTGGTGGCTTGCGGCGGCGGAGGGAATGCTGGTAATTCGGTATTCAATGGCGGTTCATCGTCAGGTGGCAGCACAGGCACCGCGAACGCGCCGACGGTGACCGTTTCAATCTCGTCGACTGCAGTGACCGCGGCAGCGCCAGGAACCGTCTCGGCGGTTGTCAAGAGTTCGACAGGCTCAGCCTTGAGCGGACAGCTTGTCACTTTTTCGACAAAATTGGGTCTGGGCATATTCAGCGCCAATTCGGCGTTGACCGATTCGACCGGCACGGCGACCGTGACGATCTCGCCTGCGTCTGCAACCTCGAATGGCGCTGATTACGCCATTGCCTCGGTGACGACGGCGGCAACGTCCTCCTCGACGACGGGCACGACGACGACCGGTCAGATCGGGTTTACCGTTGCCGCAACTTCGGTGCCTGCGGCTTCGTTCACCTTGAACTTGTCGACGCAGACGATCACCGCAGCGGCGCCCGCGATCCTGACGGCCACGCTGACCAGCGCATCGGGTGCGCCGCTGCCTGGGCAGGTCGTCACATTCAAGTCCGCCACCAATTTGGGTACTTTCAGTGCGGCCACGGCCTTGACGAACAGTAACGGCGTCGCGACGACAACCATGTTCCCGACGGTTGCGACCAGTGCAGGCGCAGACATCGTGACGGCGAGCGTAACGGCGAACGGCACCAATTTGGCCGCGTCGGCGGGTTTCCAGGTGGCAGCCACCAATGTGACGATCACGTCCTTCACGGACAGCGTGCCTGCGAATGCGGCTCTGGCAGCCTATGGTCAGACCAATTTGAGTTTGGTGTTGGCGGGCACGATATCGACATCTCCCGTTAACGTGGCGGTCAGCTCGCAATGCGTGACGGCCGGCAAAGCAACGCTGACACCTTCGAGCCTGAGCACAACCACGGGTACTGCAAGCTTTTCCTATGTGGATAAGGGTTGCGGTGCAGTGCAGACGAAGGACAACCTGACGGTTACTGCGGGCGCGGCCACCATGCCGTTGACGATCAATCTGACCACGCCCACCGTCGCCACCATGACCTTTGTTTCGGCGTCTCAGTCGACCTTGTTCTTGAGCACATCTAACACTGCGCCGCAAACATCGACACTGACCTTCCAGCTCAGCGATCAAAACGGCAATGGCGTACCGGGTCAAACAGTCTGGCTGACACCCAGTACGACGACAGGTGGCTTGACGATGAATGGCAACTCCGTCTGCAACAGTACCAATCTTGCGACGCAGAATCCCGGCCAACTGGGTTGTGTTTCTCGAGTGACTGACTCATTGGGCCAAGTGTCGGCCATCGTCAATTCCGGCACGCAGCCGACCTCCATCAGCGTGCAGGCAAGTTATGCGTTGCCTGGCAGCGGTACCATCACATCATCGTCTAACAGTTTGTCGGTAGCAATTGGTTTGCCGTCGCAGGAACGGTTCTCCCTTTCACAGCAGTTTTTCAATATCGAGGCGTACAACGTCGACAATTCTCCCAATACCTATACGGTCTTTGCCGGTGATCGAATGGGTAACCCGGTCCCCGCCAAAACAGCTTTCAATCTCGTCAACACAATGGGTCAAGTGCTGACGCAGCCATTAACCTCGAGTTCAACGGCCATTTCGTCGGTCTCGGTGGTATCTGCGTCGGGAGGGCAGCGCCCCAACCAATGGGATGGTCGTGTCACCACTGTGGCGTATTCGATCGGCAACATGGCATTCGTCGATCTAAACGGGACCAATGCTTATAACTCGGTGACTGACCCCAGTAAGAATCTTGTGAGTGACCCCTATCAAAATCTTGGCGATGTGTATCTCGATCCGAAGTTCCGTGGTTTCTATGCTTCAGGATTGCAGACAATTCCATATGGCGGCTCCTCGGCCTGTCCTGTGCCTACTACACAGTCTTTCTATTTGTATGACGAGGTAAATGGGGCTGCGCCAGCATCAAGCAGCGGATATTCTGCGTACGTCACGCCTTCGGTCCCCGCTGAACCCAATACCTGCCAAAACGCCTGGGGACAGGCCTACGTTCGGTCGGCCATACAAACCATATGGTCGACATCCGACGCAAATCCCTCATGGGGGCCGAGTCTGCCTCCTGGGGTTTATGCACAAGATTTGGCAAGTTGCCCAACTGCGAAGCCGCTGATTTATTCGTATCAAGCCAATACGGCCGGTACGCCCAACATGGTGTCGGTGTATCCCATCAATGGGACACAGATATACAACATCACGAGTCAAACGTTCTCATTCTTGGCGGCTGACAACAATCAATATGCGTTCAATCCAATGGCAGCTGGCACGGTAGTTTCGGTCACTGCCGTGCCTACCGCCGCGTTCTCTGTGGCCAATCTGTTGGGCGGGAATCCAGTGCCGAACGCGTATCACCCGCCGTCGGTTGTATTCGGCTACGCTTTTGCAACGGGTTATTCTTCTGGTACCTTGTTGTTTACGTTTAAATCTCCAGTCACAGGTACGGTCACTGCAGCGTCTGTGTTTATTACCACCTCTCCTCCGCCCGCTGGCTACGTCGCGTGCCCCTGAAAATCTCCCTCGTCGGCATGCCCGGCGGCGGCAAGTCCACCGTCGGGCGCCTGCTGGCCAGGCAGCTGAAGGTCGATTTTGTTGATTCTGATGCCGTC